>Ga0081528_100089_pt1 | contig 69366 bp, 66 predicted proteins | sample HotLakmasection4_FD_71011 | JGI IMG/M metagenome (GOLD analysis project Ga0081528, IMG submission 71011) | Hypersaline microbial mat communities from Hot Lake, Washington, USA - Section #4 (SPADES assembly) (version 2) | ecosystem: Environmental > Aquatic > Non-marine Saline and Alkaline >...
GATGACCTCGATGCTGGCGGTCGTCGAAAACCCGTCCAGGCGGAGATTGCCGCCGCCGTCGCGGACGATGCGATCGGTGCCGGCGCCGCCGTCGAAGGTATCGAATTCGGCCTCGTTGCCGCGTATCAGGATGGTATCGTTGCCGGCCCCGCCGGCGAGCGTGTCGCGGCCCGTGCCGCCGTCCAGGGTGTCGCGGCCGTCGCCGCCCTCCAGGGTGTCGTTGCCGGACCCGCCGGTCAGCGTGTCGTTGCCGCCGAGCCCGAAAATGCGGTCGTTGCCGCCGTTGCCGAGTATCGTGTTGGCGGCGTCGTCGCCCACGATGAGGTGGGCGTTATGACCGGGGTCATCGTACGGCGTCGTGCCGGCGACCAGCACGTCCGGGAATGCGGACAGGCCGGTGATGGTCACGGTGTCGGTGTCGGTCAGCGTGCCGCCGGTACCCGTATTCCCCAGATCCGAGGTGGTTACGGTGAGGGTGGTCTCGGTGTCGAGGCTGAACAGGACCTGGTAGGTGAGGCCGTTCAGGGTCGCATTGATCTGGTCGAGCGTGCCGGTGATGGTCAGAGCGCCATCGCTGTCGGCCTCCACCGAGGCGCCGTTGGCTGCCGTGGCCGTGACGGAGCCGCCGACCACCGGCGTGATCGTGGTTCGCAGAACGGCGTCGCCGGCATCGACATCGCTGATCCCGATGGCGTTGCCGTTCGCCCCGGAGAAGACAATCCGCCCGTCCGCGCCGATCCCCTGTGACGACGGCACCGTGTTGACGGGCGCATCGTTGACCGGCGTCACGTCCACACGGATGGTGCGGGTGGCGGTGGCCTGCTCGCCGGTGGTTTCGGTGGCGGTGGCGGTGACGGTCAGGGTGACGTCCGCGTCGCTGTCGGGAGCCGGGGTAAAGGTCAGGCCGGGCAGATCCTCCGGCGCCAGGGTCCAGGTGCCGTCGGCGTTGTCCGTCCCGGCGGACAGCGCGGCCCCGGCAGGCACGCCTTCGACCCTGATCGTGAGCGTTTCGGCGCCGTCGCCGTCGTTCAGCGATGCGTCGATATCGAGGGCGATCGGAGTGTCCTCGAATGCCGCTGCGCCGCTGCCGCCGATCGCGTCCGGCGCCGTCAGCGTTGGCGTGTCGGCGAAGGGACCCTGCGCGGTTCCCGACGTGCCGCTGCTGCCGGGCACTCCGCCCGCCGCGTCGGGCGCGCCGGGCGACGGATTGTCCGGCGCACCGGGTGCAGGCTGGCCGCCGCCGTTGGTCGTGCCGCCCGGTTCGGCCGGGCCGCTGCCGCTCTCCGTACCATTCCCGGTATCGCTGCCCCCGCCGTCGGTCGGGGCGTCGGTCTCGCCGGATGCGGGGGTACCGCGGCCAAACAGATTGGCTGCAGGGCTGCGCGTGCCGCTCTGCGGCTCTGTCGGGTCGAGCAGGTTCGAGAGCGTGATGGTGCCCTGGGTCTGCTGGTCCGTTGCGCCGAACAGGGCGCTGGGCTCGGTTCGGCCGGGATCGGCGCCGCCGACGGGCGTGAAGTTCGCGCCGCCGCCGTTGGAGGATCCGGACGCGGGCCCGGCGGCCGGCTCGATCGTCGTGCCCCCTGCCAGCGCCGACAGCAGCGCCTCGATCGGCACCTCGACCTCGCCTCCGACCAGAAGCGTCGGCGGCGCGTCGCTCTTGGCGATCGTCAGGAAATCCTGAAGCACGACGCTGCCGGATGCGCCGAAGTCGATGCGGAGGTCGCCGGCCTCGGCCGAAAATGTGATTGCCGATGGGTCCAGCGCCTGCAGATCGAGCACCTGGCCGGGCTGAACCCGAATGACGATCTGCTGACCGCCGGCCGGCACCGGGATCTCGACACGCGCCGGATCGGTCCCGTCGGGGACCGCCTGCTTTGCCGTTCCGGCCTGGGGGCCCTGAACGTTCTGCCTCTCTTGCGCCATCGGCCTGCTCCCGTGCCCCGGTCCGGCTGACGGCCGGTGCCGGACGCTCCCGCGACCGTCACGGGAGACCTAAGACATTTGGCCGATAACGTTTGAAATCAAGAACTCCGCGTAGTCAAGGGATCGCCTACGATTAGATTATAGCACAAAGGATATTGCAGGCCCCGGCGGGTTGATTTGCGAAAAATTTGGTAAAATTCGGAATTATGAAATCTGGGCCTCGAATGTATTCATGGCAGTCTTGGATGGTACCAGGAAGATCAACCGCCAATACGTCCGCATGTAATGGTCGCAGGATCGGGCGAGGAGCGATACGACCATTTGACTAAAATCCCGCGCAATCTTTGCACGCAACCATACTCTACGGAAGATGGCGCCGGCAAACCCGGTACCGGACAGTCCGGCCCGCGGCGCGACGGCCCTTGCGCCCGGCGCCGGATCGGCCAAATTGGCCGGCATGCTGCTTGTTCCTGTGCTCCTCCTCACGGCGTGCGACATATTGCCGCGCCCTCGCTCCGGCCGGCGTGTGTCCGCCGGTCCGGCCACGGGCTGCGCACCATGAGCGAGGTCCGGCTTATCGCCGTCGCTGCCGACGACGCCGGGATGCGACTCGACCGGTGGCTGCACCGGCAATTTCCGCAGCTCGGCCACGGTCGCGTCGAGCGGCTGCTGCGCACCGGACAGATCCGCCTCGACGGTCGCCGTGCGAAGGCCGGGGCGCGCCTGGAGGCGGGGCAGACCGTGCGCCTGCCGCCGGCGGTCGAGGCGCCGCCGCCGGAACCGCGGGCGGCGCCGATGCCGCCGCACGAAGCCGAGGCGCTGCGCCGCCGCGTGCTGTACCGCGACGACGCCGTGCTGGCTGTGGACAAGCCGCCCGGGCTGGCGGTGCAGGGCGGCGCGAAGGTGGAGCGCTCCCTGGACGCCATGCTCGACGCCCTGCGCTTCGACGCGGCGGACCGGCCGCGCCTGGTCCACCGCCTGGACCGCGATACCAGCGGCGTGCTGCTGCTGGCGCGCACCGCGCCGGCGGCGCGCGCGCTGACGGCCGCGTTCCGGGGCAGGGACGTGCGCAAGCTGTACTGGGCGGTGGTGGTCGGCGCGCCGCCGCAGGAGGGCCGGATCGCCGTCCCGCTGGTCAAGCAGGCCGGGGCCGGGCGGCGCGGCGGCGAGCTGGTCGTGCCCGACGATGCCGACGGGCAGCCGGCAGTGACGGTGTTCCGGGTCGTGGAGCGTGCCGCCAAGCGCGCCGCCTGGCTGGCGCTCCAGCCGCTGACCGGGCGCACGCATCAACTCCGCGCGCACTGCGCCGCGCTCGGCACGCCGATCCTGGGCGACGGCAAGTACGGCGCCGCGGAGGCCTTCCTGCCCGGCGCGGCGGACGGCGCCCGGCTGCACCTGCATGCCCGCCGGCTGGTGCTGCCGCACCCGCTGCCCGCCGGGGGGCGGCGGACGATCGACGTGACGGCGCCGCTGCCGCCGCACATGGCGGAGACGTGGCGCCTGCTCGGGTTCGACCCGGCCGATCGGGACGCCGACGCGCTGCCGGCGGGATAGCCGGAACGGCGGGACGCGCGGCAGCCGCCGGGGGCTGGTCGCAACGCCATGGGACGATTACGGTGTCATTATTATGAAGCGGTTCTACGCAACAGCCACCGTCGCCGCCTGCGCCCGAGGGTTCCGCGTCGAGCTCGACGGCAAGCCGGTGCGCACGCCGATGAAGGCGATGCTGACGCTGCCGACCCGCCCCCTGGCCGAGGCGGTCGCCGAGGAGTGGGCCGGGCAGGGCGAGAGGCTGGCCATGAGCTCCATGCATCTGACCCAGCTCGCGGCCACGGCGATCGACCGGCTGTCGCTGCTGCGCGACGAGGTGGTGGACACGGTCGCCGCGTATGCGCACACCGACCTGCTGTGCCACCGGGTCGACCATCCGCTGGCGCTGGTCGAACGCCAGCGAACGCTTTGGCAGCCGCTGCTCGACTGGGCGGCGCTGACCTACGATGCGCCGCTCACGGCCACCCACGAGATCCTGCCGGTGAAGCAGCCGCCCGAGGCGGTCGCCGCCCTGCGCAACGCGGTGGCGGCATACGAGGACTACCACCTCGCGGCGCTCGGCAACGCCACCCAGGTGCTCGGCTCGATCGTGCTCGCCCTGGCGCTGATGGCCGGGCGCATCGGTCCCGAGGAGGCGTTCGACCTGTCCCAGGTCGAGGAGGCCTTCCAGATGGAGCGCTGGGGCCAGGACGCCGAAGTCGCCGCCCGCCGCGCCGCAATCCGCCGCGAGGTCGAGGCGACGCACCGGTTCGCGCGGCTGCTGGAGGAGGCGTAGGCTGCCGGTCAGAACGTCTCCGCCGAGAAACGCCACACCGTTGTCCGGTCCGACCAGTGCTGCACCGGCAGACCGGCCTTGACTTTGAGGTGAGCCAGAAACAGCCGCGGGTCGGGGACCAGGTCCCAGACCTTGGGCAGGAACAGGCCGTGGCGCGGGCCGTCGGCCAGGATGAGGCCGTCACGGCCGGGCTCGACGAGGCCGAGCAGCTCGGTTTCCGACGCGCACGGCATCGCGCGCGGCGTGCTCAGGATCGAGATGGTCGCCTCGACCCGCGGCAGCTCGTCCGCCGTCAGCGGCGGGAAGCGGGGATCGCAGGTGGCCGCCTTGTGGGCGTTCTCGACCACGTCGACGACCAGCGGGTTGACCGGAACGGACGACCCGATGCAGCCGCGCAGCTCGCCGTCCAGCTCAAGCGTCACGAAGGTCTGCCGGCAGGCGCGCAACGGCCGCGGCCAGTCCTCCGGCGTCACCGGCGGCGGCCGGCCGGTGCGCACCGTGGCGTCCAGCGCCGCATGGACGGCCTCCTGCAGCCGTGCCCGCAGCGGCTCGGGCAGGCAGGCCGAGGCGGCGTCCTCCAGCGCGAAGGCGCCGAAGCCGACCACCCGCTCGCGCCGGCCGTCGAAGTCCGCCGAGGTGCGCAGGTCGAGCGCCGTGGTGCGCAGGTCGAGCGTGCGGCCGCGCGCCAGCATGCCGCCAATCGCCCGGTAGCCGCGCGCCATCGCGCTCTCCAGCGCGTCGCCGCGCAGGGTCTCGATCAGCCCGCTGGTCAGCGTGTCGAGCCGCCGCGCGCTGCCGTCGTCCAGTCCGTGGCTGAGGTCCGAGCTGATCACGACGAGCGTGCCGGGACCGTCGCCGGCGGCCAGGGCCAGCGCCTCGGCGACCAGGTCCGGACCGGCCTCGCCGGCCAGCAGCGGCACCAGCGCCACCGGGCCCAGCACCCGCTGCAGGAACGGCAGCTGCGCCGCGATCGCCGGCTCGCCGGCACAGGCCTCGTCGTCCAGCGCCGCCGTCCCCGGCAGGGCCAGCAGCGCGTCGAGCGTGGCGCGGTCCAGGGGCATGGCGCCCAGCGGGGTGGCGAGCGTGCGCCCCGCCGGCACGCCCAACCCGGTCAGTCGCCGGTGGTGCGCCGGCCCGATCAGAACCACGCGCCCGACCCGCCCGGCCAGGCCGCGCAGCGCGGCATAGGCCGTGGCCGCCACGGCCGCCGCGCCGGGCGCATCGCCGTGGGGCACGATGATCGCCTGGGCCGGCAGGTGCCAGGCGTCCGCCGCGCCTGCTGCGGCCGCCAGGTGAGCGTCGACGCCCCGTCCGTCGCCCGTCGCAAGGTGACTGCCGATCGCCGGTCCGTTCGGAGTGATCATGGCGGCACAGTGTGTTGCGGGTGCTGCTCGCCAGATAAGCCCGGCGGTGCAGGGCTTAAAGGCGGTACAGCCGGGACGGGCGGTCGCACCGGATCGGCGCCGGCATCATGCGCCGTGCACCGGCGCACGGCTCAGATCGTCGAGTCCGGCAGCAGCTCGGCCAGGCTCGACTGGCGCGGGCGCAGCACCGTGGTCAGGGTCATCGGGTGGTGCGGGTCGGAGTCCAAGACCGACCAGAACCAGGAGTCGTGGGTGTAGACCACCTCGCCGACGATCAGGTGGACCTGGTCGCCGTCTTCGAGGGCGAGGCCGGCGTCGAGGCTGGCCGGCACGGTCGCCGGTGTGTCGAGGTCGGTGACGGTGCACCCGGCGGACGTGCCGCCGGTCAGCTCGGCCTGCCAGTTCGCCGTCGCGGTCGGCGCCGTCGTCGGCGACGTGCCGATCAGCGTGACCGAGGTGACGCGTACGACGTCGCCGGCGGCAAGGACGAACGGCTCGAACGTGTGCGCCGCGGCGTCCATCGCGGCACAGACCTGGCTGGGCGTGTTCTGGAACGGCGAGGCGCGGGCGACCAGGTCGGCGACGGTGGCGGCGGTGTTGTCGGCCTTCTGGTGCGCCAGCACCAGCCGGCCGATGTCGAGGGCACCGAGCAGGAGCATGACCAGCAACGGCACGAGCAGGGCGAACTCGACCATGACGGCGCCGCGCCGGTCGCCGGCCAGCGCGGCGGCTGCGGGGAATGCCAGACGCGCGGTCATGGCGAGGTCGCTCCGGTGCCGGCGGTCAGCCACGGCTCGTTGCGCACCGCCACCGACGCGTCCAGCGGCACCACGCCCTCGCGGCCCAGGAAGACGGGCAGCAGCGGCGTGAACGGACGGTAGTCGGCGCGCACCGTGTAGACCACGACGCTGCTGGCGGTGTCCGGGTTCTCCACCACCAGGATCGTGTCGGGCGGCGGGTTCGGGTTGGTCTGCTCGACGACGCGCATGACCGAGCCGGTGGCGGTGCCGATGCTGCCGAAGCCGTCGTAGATGCGCATCTCGAAATTCAGGTTCTCGGCCAGGTTCATGGTCCGGTCGCGCACGATCTGCTCCAGCGTCTGATAGCGCGTCACCGGCGTCTCGCTGCCGTTGCCGGTCATGCCGTGGCGGGAGGCCTCCCGCAGGCTGGCCTCGAGCAGCACGTTGACGAAGGTCATCAACCCGAACTCTATGATGCCCAGTATCAGGAGCAGCAGCACCGGCAGGGTGAGGGCGAATTCGACCCCGGCGGAGGCGCGCCGACAGATCGCCATCGCGCCGAACCTGCGCCGAATTTCTGTCCGGGGACTGCAAGTCATGCTTACATCTGTGCTCGTCATGATCTAGAATCGCCTCGCAACGACAGCCAGCACTTTCGCCCCGGCGTCAGTGAAGAGACTTCATGGCATGATTACCCGCCTGTTGACACGCATCGCGCTTCTGCCCGCACTCGTCGCGCTGACCGCGGCCGGCTGCACCACGGGCGACGGCCGGGAGTGGACGTTCGCGTCCTCCTCCGGCCCGGTGCCCGCCGATCCGGCCGGCGAGTCCGTGGAGACGCTGGTCGCTCTGGGCGACTACACGCTGCAGCGCGGCGACCCGTTGTCCGCCATCGCGCTGTACCGGCGGGCGCATCAGGCGCAGCCGGACGCGATCACGCCGCTGACGCGGCTGGGCGCGGCGCTGGCCCGCGTCGGTTCGTACGATGACGCCGCCGGCGCCTACCGCGCCGCGCTGGAACTCGAGCCGCTCAATGCCGATGCGCAACGCGGCCTGGGCAATGCGCTGGTCGCGGCCGGCCACCCGGCCGAGGCGCTGCCGCATCTGGAGACCGCGCTGTCGCTGGGCAACGACCAGCGCGCCTACAACAGCATCGGGGTGGCGCTGGACATGCTCGGCCGCCACGGCGACGCGCAGTTCTATTACCGCCAGGGCCTGGCGCTGACCGAGGAGGATATCGACCTGCGCTCCAACCTGGCGCTGTCGCTGTCGCTGAGCGGACAGGAGCAGGAGGCGATCGCCCTGGCGCGCCGGGTGGCGTCGTCGCCGAACGCCGGCCTGCGCCACCGCCAGAACCTGGCGCTGGTGCTGGCGATGGCCGGCCGCATGGACGATGCGGAGCAGGTCGCGCGGCGGGATTTCGGCGAGGACGCCGTGCGGCGCAACATGCAGTACTTCGCCCGGCTCAACGCGATTGCGGATACCGGCGAGCGCGCGACGGCGATCGGCGGGGCCGGGGGCGCGGCGGTCCGGCCCTGAGCCGCGGGCCGGGCGCGCGGCGGCGCGGCGTCGGGTCGGCGAGATCGCTGCCGGCATCGTTCGCCGCTCCGTCACATGGCGCTCAGCGCGTCGACCACGCTGAGGATGGCCGGGCCGATCAGCACGACGAACAGCGGCGGCAGGATGAACAGGATCATCGGCACGGTCAGCGTCGCGGGCAGCCGCGCCGCCTTCTCCTCGGCCTTGAGCAGACGTTCGGTGCGCAGCTCGGCGGCCAGCACGCGCAGCGAGTCCGCGACGGGGGTGCCGTACTTCTCGGTCTGAGCCAAGGTGTTGACCAGGGCGCGCAGGCCCGGAAGGTTGCACCGGTTGGCCAGGTTCTCCAGCGCCTGCCGGCGGTCGGGCAGGAACCCGATCTCGACCGACGTGAGGGCCAGCTCGTCGGCCAGCTCCGGCCAGGTGTGGCCCAGCTCGCGGGCAACGCGCTGCATCGTCGCGTCCAGGCTGAGCCCGGCCTCCGAACAGATCACCATCAGGTCGAGCGCGTCCGGCAGCGCCTTGCCCAGCTTCTTGCGGCGCTTCGTGGCCAGGTTGGAGACGTACAGCTCCGGCAGGTACGAGCCGGCCAGGGCGGCGGCGATCACCGCGGCGCTCTCGAACATCAGGCCCCAGTCGACCGCTCCGCCGACGAAGATGAAGAACGCCGCCAGCGCCCCGCAGGCCAGCGGCAGCGCCGCCTTGGCGAACATAAAGGCGATCAGCGCGTCGTTGGAGCGCAGGCCGGCGCGGGCCAGGGCCAGCGCGCGCTGCTCGGCCTGCTGGCTGCCGAACAGCTTCATTCTGGTGACCACGCTGCGCATCACGCCCATGGTCTTCGCCGAGCGGCTGCGCCGGCGCGGCGCGGCGGCGGCCGAGCGCAGCGCCTCGCGCTGCTGGACCAGGGCGCGCGCCCGCGCCGCCAGCGTGTCGCGCGGCAGCAGCGCGTTCCACACCGCCAGCACGACCAGCACGGCGGTCGCCGTCGCCATGGCGACGATCAGCTCCTCGGTGGTCAGGCCGAACAACTCGATGTCCATGATCCTCGACCTCGGGCTCTAGATCTCGAAACGCACCATCTTGGCCATCACGGCAAAGCCCATGAACAGCCAGAACAGGCCGATGCCGAGCATGATGTTGCCGCGGATGTCGTCGAACAGCGGCAGCAGGTATTCGCCGTTCACCATCCAGATCAGCACGAACATGATGAACGGCAGGGCGCCGATGATCAGGGCGCTGGCGCGCGCCTCCGAGGACAGCGCGCGGATTTTCAGCTTGGTCTGGCGGCGCTTGCGCAGGATGTCGGCCAGGTTCTCCAGCGTCTCCGCCAGGTTGCCGCCGGTCTCGCGCTGCACCGACAGGCTGACCACGAAGAACCGGAACTCCGGGATGTCGATGCGGTCGGAGGCCAGCCACATCGCCTCTTCCAGCGTCTTGCCGAGCGCCATCTGCTCCATGATCTGGCGGAACTCGCCGCCGACCGGGTTGGGGATCTCGCTGCCGACGGTGCGCGCCGACTCGGTGATCGGCAGGCCCGACTTGAGGCCGCGCACGATCAGGTCGATCGCTTCGGGGAACTGGCCGATGAAGCGCTCCTGGCGGCGCTTGACCATCATGCCGATGACGATGTGCGGCAGCCCGACGCCCAGGATCACGCCGATCGGCGCCGCCAGGGTCAGCGGCAGACCGACGGATACGATCACGACCAGCACCGTCGCCGCCATGGTCGCCGCGCAGGCCAGCAGGTAATGGCTGACCTTGATGTCCGCGCCGGTGCTCTTGAGCCGCTTGCGCAGCAGCTGCGGCCGCGGCAGCACCCGCCGGACGATGCCGTCGAGCAGCGGGATGCCGCTCTCCTCGCTCTTCTGGCGCACGCTGGTGACCTGCGGCTGCGCCCTGCCCTCCTCGGGCCGGGCGCGGCGCACCACGGCCTGGACCCGGTGGTCGCGGCGCCTGCGGTCGCCGCCGGAGGTGACGACGGCCAGGCCGAGCAGGGTGACGACGAACGCCGCGCCCAGGCCGAGGGCGAAGACGACGGCGGGCAGTCCGGCGATTTCAGTGGTCGACAGGTCCATCACAGGCACTCGAGCAGGGCCTGGCCGAGCCCGAAGTACTCGGCCTTGGGCATGAAGTGCGGGCGGACGCCGGCCGGCTGGAAGGCGCCGCGCAGGCGGCCGCGTTCGTCCTCGCCCTGGAAGGCGAAAGTGAACAGGTCCTGGGTGACGATCACGTCGCCCTCCATGCCGACCACCTCGGTGACCGCGGTGACCCGGCGCACCCCGTCGCGCATGCGGCTGATCTGCACGATCACGTCGACCGCGCTGGCGATCTGGGTGCGCACCGCCTTGCTGGGCAGGTTGACCGCGGCCATGCCGATCATGTTCTCCAGCCGGGTCAGCGCGTCGCGCGGCTTGTTGGCGTGCACCGTGGCCATCGAGCCCTCGTGGCCGGTGTTCATCGCCTGCAGCATGTCGAGCGCCTCCGGCCCGCGCACCTCGCCGACGATGATCCGGTCCGGGCGCATGCGCAGGGCGTTCTTCATCAGCGCGCGCATGGTCACCTCGCCCTTGCCCTCCAGGTTGGGCGGGCGGGTCTCCAGGCGGACCACGTGCGGCTGCTGGAGCTGCAGTTCCGCGGCGTCCTCGATGGTGACGATGCGCTCCGACGTGTCGATCAGCTGGGACAGCGCGTTGAGCAGCGTGGTCTTGCCCGAGCCGGTGCCGCCGGAGATCAGGATGTTGAGCCGCGAGCGGGCGGCGATCTTCAGCAGCATGGCCATCCGGGGCGAGACGTTGCCCTGGGTGGCCATGGTGTCGAGGGTGATCTTGCGCTTGGAGAACTTGCGGATCGAGATCGACGGCCCGTCGATGGCCAGCGGCGGGATGATCACGTTGACGCGGCTGCCGTCGGCCAGGCGGGCGTCGCAGATCGGGTTGGACTCGTCGATGCGCCGGCCGATGCGGGTGACGATGCGGGTCGCGACGTTGAGCACGTGGGCGTTGTCGGCGAACCGGATGTCGGTCAGCTGCAGCTTGCCGCCGCGCTCCACGTAGACCTGGTACGGCCCGTTGACCATGATGTCGGTGACCGACTGGTCGCCCAGCAGCGACTCCAGCGGCCCCAGGCCGACCATGTCGTCGACCAGTGCCGTGACCAGTTCGTTGTGCTCGCTGACGGTCAGCGGCACGCGCAGCTCGTCGCGGATCTCGGCGACGACGCCTCCCAGTTCGCGCACCAGCGAGGTATAGTCGAGGGTCGAGGCGGCGCCGATGTCGATGCGCTCCAGCACCAGCGGCTTGATCCGCCGTTTGTGCTCTTCCAGCGAGGGGCGGAACTGGACGCCGCCGTTGGCGCGCGCCGCCGGGCGCTCCGGCGGCGGCTCGGGCTCGGCCGGCGGCAGGTCGACCGAATCCGCCGTCATCAGGTATTCGGTCAGCAGCGCCACCAGCCGGCGCTGGTCGCTCAGGCCCGGCGGATCGCCCTCCTGGTCGAGCGCGTCCATCAGGATGTCGCTCACCGCGCCGGCGACCTCCTTGCGCGGCATGCGCTGGGCCTGCGCCGGGTGCAGGCGCGCCGCGACGACCGGCCGCAGGCGCTCGACCAGCCCGGCCAGGTACGGGCTGAGCGTCGGCGCGCCGGCCTCGCTCGATCCGCCGATATCCGCCGTTGGCGGCGTGACGGGTTCGCAGCCGCCGGCGCGGCCGGGCGGGGCGCGGGAGACGCGGCCGTCGGGCATCACATCACCTCCGCAGGCCGAACCACGACCGGCCGGCGCGCGCGGCGGTCTCGATGCCGCCCATCTGCCGGGCCAGCAGGCTCAGGGCCTGGCCGCCGCGCTTGCCGGTCAGCATCGTGGCCAGCGGCTTGCCGTTGAGCGCCGCCTTGGCCGCCTTCGGCTCCTCGGCCAGGACGTGGTCGATCTTGGCGCCGAGGCCCTTCTCGAACTCCGGCGGCGGCAGCTCCGCACCCTTCTCCAGCCCGACCCGGCTGGCGACGATGCGCACCGGCACGTCCGGCGCGATGCGGGTCAGGCCGCTGCGGATGCGCACGGTGTCGCGCAGCCCGGCCAGGGACAGGTCGGTGACGACGGCCAGCCCGCTCATCGCGGCCAGCACCGGGCCCAGGCCGGGCACCATGTGCCGCGGCACGTCCAGCACGACCATGTCGAAGATCCGGCGCAGTTCGGCCAGCAGCAGCTCCAGCGGCTCGGACTCGACGGTGAACGGCTGGTCGAGCGGCTCCTCGCCGCCCAGCACGAACAGGTTGTCGCTGAGGTGGACCAGCGCGCTGGCGACGAACAGCGAATCGATTCGCTCGGCGTTCTCCAGCGCGCTGCGCAAACCGTTGCCCGGCTCGAGGTCGAGGCTCAGCGCGACCGTGCCGAAGTGCATGTCCAGGTCGACCAGGGCGACCTGCTTGCGGTGGTCGTGGGCGATCGCCCACGCGATGCCGGTGGCGACGCTGGAGGCGCCGACGCCGCCGCGGGCGCCGATCACGGCGCCGACCCGGCCGTTGACGGTCTGTTCGGCGTGCTCCTCCGCCTTGCCGGCGGTCAGGATGGTGCGGCGCAGCTCCTGGCCGGTGACCGGCTTGACCAGATAGTCGGTGACGCCGGCGCCGAGCAGCGCCCGGTACAGCCCGACGTCGTTCTCCGGGCCGAGGGCGACCACCGTGGTGCCGGCACCGCACGCGGCGACCAGCGCGCTGACCTCGGCCACCGGGCCGGCCGAGTCGGAGATGTCGACGATGAGCAGCTCGGGGTTGGCGCCCTGCTGGACCGCGGCACCGGCGGCGCCCAGCCCGCCCTCGCGCACCTCGACGCCGCGGCGGCCGCCGGGGACCACCCGCGCGATCACCTCCAGCGTGTCCTCGTCGCACGCGAACGCCAGGATCGGTTCCGTCGGACGGCCGGATGGGCCGCGGCCGCCGGTGTCCGGCTTGCTCAGCGCGTTCATTCCCCGGTGACCTCCACCTCGATGGCTTCTTCCTCACCGGCGCGGTAGCGGCGGACGGCGTCGCCAGCCAGGGCGCCCGGCGCCGGGCTCAGTGTGCGGCCGCCGTACAGGTCGGCCGGATCGGCCACCATGCGCGCCAGGTTGTGCATGTTGGCGCAGTTCGGCGAGGGCAGCAGGGCATAGCTGCCGCCGAAGCGGACGTGGCGCTCGACCAGGCAGGCGCTGGCCACCGGCACGGTGCGTGCGACCGCCACGGTGACCCGGTCGGCGGCCCCGGCGGTGCGCCGCAGGTCCGCCCCGGGAACCCCGAGAGCGTCGAGCGCCAGCGCGACGCGGCGGGCGCGCTGGTCGGCATACGGGCCGTGGCCGATAACCACGACCTCGTCGTCGGGGCGGATGCCGACCTCGGCCACGAAGGCGTCCAGTTCGGCAATGCGCGCCGGATCGAGCTCGGTCTCCCCGGGCAGGAACGCGAAGTCGTGGCGGACCACGACCCGCTCCGCGACGAAGTCCGTCGCCGGCTCGGGCGTCCGCCCGAAGCGGGTCGGCACGCACCCCGCGGCGGCGATGGCGGACACGAGTACGGCGATCAGGGCCAGGCGCCGGGCGATCCGGTAATGCGGCATGGGTCGCACCCCTCAGTTCAGGATGAAGCCGGCGCCGGACGCACGGCTGCCGCCGGCGAGCGTGGCCGCGGCACCGGGCGTGCCGAGCGTGGCCGGGTCGGGCGGCTGGTTGAACAGGACGTCGTCCACCGTGGGATCGGTCGGCCTGGACAGCTGCGTGCCCGGCGTGATCACGTCGTTCGGGTTCGAGATCGGCTCGACCAGATACGGGGTGACCACGATGACGAGTTCGGTCTCGCGCCGCTCGAAGCGTTGGGAGCGGAACAGCGGGCCGAGGATCGGCACATCGCCGAGCAGCGGGACGACATCGGTGTTGTCGTCGATAAAGCTCTCGAACAGTCCGGCGATGGCAAAGCTCTGGCCGCTGCCGAGCTCGATGGTGGTCTCGGCGCGGCGGGTGGTGAGCGCCGGCACCACCGTGCCCTGGATTTCGACCGCGTTCGCGAAGGACAGCGAGCTGACCTCTGGGCGCACCCGCATGCTGATGCGCCCGCTGTCCAGCACCGTCGGCGTGAACGACAGCGAGACGCCGAACTCCTTGAACTGGACGCTGATCTCCCCCTCGTCCTGGGCGACCGGGAAGGGGAACTCGCCGCCGGCCAGGAAGCTGGCGGTCTCGCCGGAGATCGCGGTCAGGTTCGGCTCGGCCAGGATCATGGCCAGGTTGGCCTGCTCGAGCGCGTCCAGGGCGACGTTCAGGTTGACGGAGCCGGCATCCACGTAGTTCAGCAGAAGGTCGGTGGCTCCCGGCGCGGCGCCGAAGCCCGTGGCAAAACTCCCGGCGAAGTCGCCGGCCTCGAACAGCACGTCCCACTGGATGCCGATGTCGCGCAGGGCGTTGCGCTGGACCTCGGCAACCCGGACCCGCAGGTTGATCTGGGTCGGCCCCTCGACCGTGGTCCGGTTGATGACGTTTGCTTCCGGCACGAAGGCGCCGGCGACGCGGGCCACGTCGGCGGCCTCCGACGGCGACGATACCGTGCCGGTCAGCATCAGCGAGTCTTCGCCGACCGGCGATACCCGCACCGCTCCGCGCGGCGACACCTCGCGCATCGCGCGGCTCGCCTGGGCCACGCTCTGGCGGACGACCAGGCGGACGTTGGCGACGACGTTGTCGGCGGCGTCGACCGCGAAGACGTTGGTCTCCCCCGGCAGGATGGCATAGACCCAGATCACGGCCGACGAGACCGAGGCCACGTCGGCGATGTCCGGGTCGGCGACGAGGACCGAGGTGGCCGGCCCGTCGAGCCGGATCAGCCGGCCGTTGCCGACCTCCAGGGTCAGCACCGTGGCCTGCCCGTCGAGGATTTCCACGGCATCGACCCCCGGCGCCCACAGCAGGGATGCTGCGAGGACGGCGGCAATCGCGAGAACGCGGCGGATCGATGCCATGGCGCGGGCTCCTTTTCGGTATCCGGGTCAGTTCCGCGCGGTGGGGGCGGCGCTGCCGCGGTAGATCGTGACCTCGAGCTCGACGGGCTCGGGGGGCGACTCCGCCGGCTGTGGCGGAGCTATCGTGACAAGCTCGGGCTTCGGCGCCTCCGGCGGGTCCGGTATCGGCAGCAGCAGGTCCTCCAGCGGCGGCACGACCTGAGACACGTCGCTGTCGTAGGTGACGGTGCGGCCGCGGATCGGCTCGAGGATTGCCGGCGTGCCGACATAGGGGTCGCCGCCGCCGACGCCCGGACGGCTTACGTCGAGTCCGAAACTGGCGAGGGTGCGCAGGATGTCCGGCTGCTCCGGGTCGGTCAGGCTGCGCAGGCTCAGCGACAGCGAACCGATCTCGAGCATGACGTTGATGATCTCGGCCTGGCGCGGGGTCACCTCGAGGGTCGCCAGGCTGGCAATGCGGGCGCCTTCGCCGGTGTCGTCCATGACCTGGTCGATGGCCAGCACGCGCATGTCGCGCAGCACCGTCTCGCTCACGGTCCGCTCCGACTCGACATCGGCCAGGCCCTCGAAGATCACGTCGCCAATGATGCGGAAGCGGTGGGTCAGGATCAGGTCGACGCGGTCGCCGGGGTGCACGAAGCCGGCGATGCCGGAGCGCGGGTCGATCGGCACGGTCACCGCGCGCATGCCGGGGCCGAGCACGGCGGCGAGGAAGCCGCGCTCGCCGGGCCCAACCAGGTGATCGGCCATGATCGGCTGGCCGGCCGCGATGGAGACCCGCGCCACCGCCCCGGTCAGCATCAGCGGCTCGAAGGCGCCCTGGACCAGGTAGCTGCCCGGCAGGTCGTCGTCGGGCCACGCCTGCCAGCGCAGGTCATCCGGATCGACGAACCGGCCCACGGGGAGATCCTTGGCGGCAACCAGCACCGACGCGGCCGGTTCGGGTTCGGGCGGCGGCGCCTCGGCCGCCGGCGCGACTCGCTGGGCGCGCTCGGCCGCCAGCCATTGCTGGGCCAACTGGACGGTCCCATAGCCGACACCGCCGGCCAGGATCAGGAGCAGGACTGCACGCATCCACATGGTCGTCTCCCGTATGGCCGCTCATGCGCCCGCCAGGCGGAGCGCCAGGACGGCACCCCCGAGGGCGATGGCGACGCCATAGGGAATCGGTTGCCGGACCAGCGAGACTCGGTTGCCGACGTCCGTGCCGCGCAGAGTAAACGCGTAACGGCGAACCGTCAACAATCCTAATGTCGCCAATGCCATGGCGCCGCCAATTAAAGCGATCACGAATAGAAGCTCGATAAGTTGAGACAGACCGGCCCACAGCGACACGGCGCTGAGCAGCTTGACGTCGCCGCCGCCGGTCCAGCCGCACGCGAAGGCGGCGAAGCCCGCCGCCAGCACGATCGCCCCGGCGGCCAGCCCGCCCACCGGGTCCACCGCCGGCCAGGCGGCGATCACCCAGGCGGGGTAGAGCGCGGCCACGGCGACGGACAGGCGGTTGGGGATGGTCATGGTCAGCGCGTCGCTGGCGGCAGCCCACAGCAGCACGGCAGCCATCGCCGCCAGCACGCACTGATCGACAGTCGGTATCGGCATGTCTGGTCCCACGGCGCACGTGAGGCGAGGCCGCGGGAGGCGCGCAGGGGGATCGGGGGCGGGGACCGGGTCGGGTCGTCCCCCCTCCCCCCATTTCCGGCCGCGATCGGCAACCTCGCGCGCGTCACCTCGTTCCCGGTTCGGACTGCGGCGTTCGTTTTAGGCTCTCCAATGCCTTGTCGGGGCGTAAAGCGATCACCGGCCAATCCGAGCCACCGTCTCAAGCTGCATGCACCTATTGTGTCGGCAGAGCGGTGCCAGCAGCATCGAGTTCGGCGGACACCTCGGTAAAGATGGAATCCAACGAATCGCCCAGGGCAGTTGCTCCAGCGATGATCGCGACGGCGACGAGGGCGGCGATCAGGCCGTATTCGATGGCGGTGGCACCACTCTCGTCGCGAAGGAACGTCTTCAAGGTCTTCATGTCCTGGCCCTCCATGCAAAGCCACGGGTTGTTGACCGGAGCAATGTACGGCGGCAGACCCTAAGAAACGGTTAAATCAGGAATATCCGTTTTCATGGCAGTTGCAGCCGAACTAGCAAATGCCGGTAAACTCATAGTAAAGCATTATACGTTTTTATTAAGGAGGTCGACATAAGGCTTTTGTTCGACATGCTCGCAATCCGGCCGCGGTTGACGCCCATATGCCGGCGATGCCGGGGCGCCCCGCGGCGCGCGCGCCGCATGCACGCGAGCGTGCTTTTGCGTATTGTGGGGGAACGTGCCGCCTCGGCGGGCGGTGCGGACGACGCGACGGAGGACCAGCCGCAATGGCGGACGACGAGGCCGAGACCATCGGCGGATACGGTGACGGCGGCCAGGCGGCCGGTCTGGACGACACGGGCCGCCTGGAGGCCTTCATCCGCCAGCACCGCATCACCGAGGTGGAATGCCTGGTGCCGGACATGAACGGCATCGCGCGCGGCAAGATCCTGCCCGACGACAAGTTCCTCGGCGGCCTGCGCCACCTGGGCATGCGCCTGCCCGAATCCGTCTTCGTGCAGACCGTGACCGGCGACTATCCGGCCAACGAGGACGTGACCGACCCCGCCACCATCGACGTCTACCTGGCCCCCGACGCGGACTCGATCCGCGTGGTGCCGTGGTACGAGGAGGCGACCGCCCAGGTGATCTGCGACTGCGTCTACGCCGATGGCGGGCCGGTCGAGATCTCGCCGCGCCACGTGCTGCGCCGCGTGCTCAAGCTCTATCAGGAGCAGGGCTGGCGGGCGCTGGTGGCGCCCGAACTGGAGTTCTTCCTGGTCCGCATGAACGACGACCCGGACTACCCGCTGGAGCCGCCGACCGGGCGCTCCGGACGGCCGGAGACCGGGCGGCAGGCCTACGGCATCGACGCGGTCAACGAGTTCGACCCGATCTTCGAGGATGTCTACGACTACTGCGATGCCATGCACCTGGATGTGGACACCCTCAGCCACGAGGCCGGCGCCGCCCAGATCGAGATCAACTTCAACCACGGCGACGCGCTCGACCTGGCCGACCAGGTGCTCGTGTTCAAGCGCACGGTGCGCGAGGCGGCGCTGCGCCACAAGGTCTACGCCACCTTCATGGCCAAGCCGATGCAGCGCGAGCCCGGCAGCGCGATGCACCTGCACCAGAGCGTGATCGACCTGAAGACGGGACGCAACCTGTTCGCCGGCGACGACGGCGAGGAGTCGCCGCTGTTCCGGTCGTTCATCGCCGGGCTGCAGAAGTTCCTGCCGGCGGCGATGCCGCTGTTCGCTCCCAACGTCAACTCCTACCGCCGGCTCGACCCGAACAGCGATGCGCCGATCAACGTGCACTGGGGCCGCGACAACCGCACCGTCGGCTTCCGCGTGCCGCGCTCGGAACCGGAGAACCGCCGCGTGGAGAACCGCGTCGCCGGTGCCGACGCCAATCCCTACCTGATGATCGCCGGGTCGCTGGCATGCGGCTATCTGGGCATGATGCAGCAGCTCACCCCGTCGCCGCCGGTCACGGGCAGCGCCAAGCGGCTGGCGTTCACCCTGCCGCGGCACCTGTACGAGAGCCTGGCCAAGTTCACCTCGTCCAAGCCGCTGCGCGGCATCCTGGGCGACAGCTTCGTGGACGCGGTCTGGTACGTGAAGATGGCCGAATACGACGCCTATCAGCAGGTGATCAGTTCGTGGGAGCGGGAGAATCTGTTGTTGAACGTGTAGGGCGGCCCCGGTCCCGGCGGCCGATCCCAATGGATGAAACCGTGGGGAGGCCGGGGGTGCATTCAATATACATGCCCGCATCACCATCCCGTCTTTGCGAGCGCAGCGAAGCAATCCAGCGGCGCCGCACGCCAAATCTACGACATCACGGACTCGGCAACGCCGGGACTGGGCCGCTTCGCGGCGCTCGCGGTGACGGGAAAGGGCTCAAGGACGCCCCCAACCCCGTCTTTGCGAGCGCAGCGAAGCAATCCAGTGGCGCCGCTGGCGCGACCCATGGCTTTTCGAACGGGCGACACCGGGACTTGGCCGCGTCGCTTCGCTCGCGGTGACGGCGTGTGCGGATCGTGGAGAGCCCAGGTCTCGGTCGTGTGGTGTCGTCGCCGGTTTCCGGCATCGTCGCAGAGCGTGTGGAGAGCGTTCAACCGTATCCTCGGCGCCGACGTGCCGGTGTTCATGTCGCACTGAACGGCGCCTTTTCAGGTTGTTCTCGCCGGAGCTCGTGCTACCCTGCCTATCGGCGGCTGCGTGCGCGGCCGGGAGACGGAAGGCAATGCCGGATCGCGGTCCGAGGGTACTGGCGGTTCTGGCCGGCGCGGCGGCGGCGCTCGGGCTGGCCGGGTGCGGCGTGCCGATGGTGATCACCGCCGGCTCGTTCGCCGCCGACGGCGTCAGCTATGCGGCGTCCGGCAGAAGCCTGACCGACCATTACATCTCGCACGCCATGGAAGAGGACTGCGCGCTGCACCGCGTGCTCGACTCCGAGCGCACCATCTGCGTGGATCCGGAGGCGGCCGAGGGCGCCGAGGACGGGGCGGAGCCGCCGGAAGACGACGTCGCAGGGGAGGGGCTGCCGTCCGGCCCGCCGGCGGAGCTGATGTTCGCGCCGGGCGGCCCCGCTCCGAACGCTGCGCCAGTGCCGGCGCCCGGCGGTCCTGGAGCGAACGACAGCGAACGCCTGGCCGACCTGATCGACCGCTGGGCCTCCGGCGGCGGCGTCGCCGGCGCCGGCAGCGACGATTGACAATAGCGGACGGCGGGGTCTGAATACGCGCGATTCGACGGCCGGTCCGACCGCCGCGCCGTCCGCTCCGCCCCCCGTCGCCCGTGCCGTCGCCACCGTCATCCGGGAGAGGACCGCCATGATCCGGAGACTGCATGCGCGCGCCTCACGGCGCCAGTTCGTCAAGGGCTCCCTCGCCGTGGCCGCCTCGGTGCCGCTGTGGCCGCATCTGGCCGCCGCCCAGCAGCGCCAGGTCAACGTCTACAACTGGGACACCTATATCGGCGAAACCACGCTGCAGGACTTTACCTCGGCGACCGGCATCGATGTGCGCTACGACCTGTTCGCCGACAATGCGGAGCTGTTCGCCCGGCTGCGCGAGGGCAATCCCGGCTACGACGTGATCGTGCCCACCGCCGACTATGCCCAGCGCATGATCCTGGCGGAGATGATCCAGCCGCTCGACCACGCGTTGATCCCCAATCTGGCCAACATCGAGCCGCGCTTCATGGACCCGGTCACCGATCCCGGCCGGCAGTATACGGTGCCGTACTTTTGGGGCACCGTCGGCCTCGGCTATCGCCGCTCGGCGCTGGAGGGTACCGCGGACACCTGGGGCCTCGTGTTCGACGAGGGCGCGCCCCATGCCGGGCGCATCTCCTGGATCGGCGAGCCGCAGGACCTGATCCATCCGGCCCTGAAGTATTTGGGCCATTCGCTCAACACCACCGACCCGGCGCACATCGAGGAGGCGATCCAGCTCCTGATCCGGTCCAAGGACTACGTCCGCTCGATCGCCGGCGACAACGGCCAGGACCTGCTGCTGTCCGGCGAAGTCGACCTGTGCATCGAGTACAACGGCGACGTGCTGCAGGTGATGGAGGAGGACGACGACCTGTCGTTCACCGCGCCGCGCCAGGGTACGGTGATCTGGGAGGACGACTTCGCCGTTCCGACCGGCGCGCCGCACCGCACCGAGGCGCACGAATTCATCAACTATATTCTCGAGCCGGAGGTCCACGCGGATATCGCCGACTTCGTCTATTACGCGCTGCCGAACGGCCCCGCCAAGGCGCTGATGGACGAGGCCTATCTGAACAACCCGGCGATCTTCCCGCCCGAAGCGGTGCTCGACCGCAGCGAGGTCGCCCTGTACCTGGGCGAGGACGTGGTCCGCCTCTATCAGGAAGGCATGACCCGCGTGCGGGCGGCCTGACCGGCCGCCACCGCGAACACGTCAGCCGGAAACAGGCGGCACCGGCGCAAGGTGCCGCCGCGAAGCGCATTGCGGCGACGCCGCCCGGCCGGGACAGCGGGCATGGACAGCTGGAAGCGCAACAAGGCCGTCTTCTTCATCCTGTCGCTGCCGGCGACGGTGTGGCTGGTGGCGTTCTTCGTGGTGCCGCTCGGCTTCGTCTGGGTGCTGAGCTTCGGCGAGAAGGTCGGCATCATCGGCATCGAGATCACCTGGACGCTGGACAATTACGGCCGCGCCCTCGACCCGCTGTATCTCGGCATCGTGTGGCAGAGCATGTGGATCGCCGGGCTGACCACGGCGATCTGCCTGGTCGTCGGGTTCCCGGTGGCGATGGCGATCAGCTTCGCCCCGGGGCGGTGGAAGGCGATCCTGCTGCTGCTCGTCATCCTGCCGTTCTGGACCAATTTGCTGATCCGCACCTACGCGCTGATCGCCGTGCTGCGCACCCGCGGCTACGTCAATGCGTCGCTGGAATGGCTGTGGGAGGGCGGACGCGAGGTGCTGGGGCTGGTCGGCCTGGCCTGGGTGCTGGGTGAGCGGTTCGAACCGCTGGAACTGCTCTACAGTCATGCCGCGGTGGTCTACGGGCTGGTCTACGTGCACCTGCCGTTCATGGTGCTGCCGCTCTACGCGGCGCTGGAGCGGCTCGACAAGTCCTATATCGAGGCCAGCCTGGACCTGGGCGCCGGCCAGTGGCGCACCTTCTTCGCCGTGACCGTGCCGATGGCCATGCCGGGCATCGTCTCCGGCGTGATCATCACCTTCATCCCGGCGCTGGGCTCGTTCCTGACGCCGACCCTGCTCGGCGGGCCGGACAGCCAGATGATCGGCAACATCATCGAGCGCCAGTTCAAGGCGGCCAATGACTGGCCGTTCGGCGCCGCGCTGTCGTTCCTGCTGATGTACGTGACGTTCGGCGCGCTGGCGCTCAGGGCGGCCTATGCCGCCCGCGGGCGCGGCCTGGCGGAGGCCTGAGGCATGGCCGCGGGGCGGCGGCGCGCGCCGGCCGGGCCGCTCGACTACGGGCGGCGGCTGTGGCTGCAGATCGCGGTCGGTGCCACGCTGCTGTTCCTTTATGCGCCGATCGTCACGCTGATGGCATTCAGTTTCAACGACAGCCGGCGCAACATCGTGTGGCGCGGGTTTACCACCGACTGGTACGTGCGCGCCTGGCACAACGACCGCCTGTTCGAGGCGTTCACCAACAGCCTGCTGATCGCCTGCGCCGCCACGGTGCTCAGCATCGTCGTCGGCACGACGGTGGCGATTGCCTTGTGGCGCTTTCGCTTTCCCGGCAAGCCGGTGTTCGAGGGGCTGATGGCGCTGCCGATCGTCATCCCCGAGATCTGCATGGGCGTGGCCATGCTGGTGTTCTTCGCCCGCATCGACTGGCCGACCGACCTGCCCTGGCCGTTGAACCTGAGCGCCATCGTCATCGCCCACACGGCGTTCTGCTTCCCGTTCACGGCGATCGTGGTGCGCGCCCGCCTGATCGGCTTCGACCGCCGCCTGGAGGAGGCGGCGCGCGACCTGGGTGCCGGCGAGTGGCAGACCTGCCGCGACGTGATCCTGCCCTATCTGCGCCCCGGCATCATCGCCGGCGGACTGCTGGCCTTCACCCTGTCGCTCGACGACTTCGTCATCACGTTCTTCACGGCCGGGCCGGAGACGGTGACGTTCCCGGTCCAGGTCTACTCCATGGTCCGGTTCTCGGTGACGCCGGAGGTCAACGCCGCCTCCACCGCCCTGATCGTGATCACGGTGTTCCTGACCGTGCTGGCCATGACGGTGCAATCGCCGTGGCGGCAGCAGGGCGGGGGCTGATTCCGTTATCGCCGAGACTCAAGACATGCCTGTGAACAGCGCGAAAATGGCCTTGCCGACCCTGCAACAATGCAGGATATTTAATCGACTACCATCAATGTCGCAACAATTGCCATGAAAGCAACCATAAGCCCAATAACCCACTTCAAAATGTCAGTCTTTATGTCTGCTATTTTCTCAGTCAAGCGCGCTTCCATCGAACGCATATCATCACGTATTGTCGATGCCTCCGCCTTGATTTCCGCACGGAGTTCGATGCGCAGCTTTTCGCTTTCGCGTGAAATCCGCTCGTTCAGCCGTTCTTCGAGCGCTCGCATCTCGGCGCGCAGCCGCTCTTCCGACGCAGCAATCTCGGCGCGCAGCCGCTCTTCCGACGCGGCAATCTCGCCGCGCAGCCGTTCTTCGAGGTCCTTCAGCGCCGTCCAAAGCCGTTCCTCGCGGCTCGCCACGTCGTCCCGTTGCCGCTCCTCCAGGCTGACCAACTCCCCGCGCAGCCGCTCTTCCATCGCACTCATTTCGGCGCGCAGGCGACCTTCCGCCGCAGCGATCTCGGCGCGCAGCCGCTCCTCCCCGGCCATCCGGTCGGCAGTCAGCCTCTGCGCCAGGTCGTCCAGGTCGTCCTTGGTGGCAACCTGCTCTTCGGACAGCCGGAACTGGGTCTCGGCCAACACTTCGGCCTGCGGCTCGGGCATGCCGGCCGCGGTCAGCTTCTTGACAAAGGCGAGCGTGTCGAATGCCATCGCACTCATGGCGCTACATTGCCGCCCCGGCGGGGTGGCGTCAAGCGGCCCCCGCGCCTGCGGTGCCGGGCCCGGACGGCGCCCCTCGACCCCGACGGACCGCGCCGATCCTGGAACAAAAGACTTGCGCGCGGTACCGGAATCGGCAGACAGCGGGTCCCCGTCGACCGCCCCGCCAACCGCGAAAGCCCGCCCCGCCATGATCATCGCCATCGACGGTCCGGCCGCCTCGGGCAAGGGGACGCTGGCGCGGCGGCTGGCGGTCCACTACGGGCTGCCGCACCTGGATACCGGGCTGCTCTACCGCGCCGCCGGCTTGCGCGTGCTGAAACACGGCGGCGACCCCGCCGATCCGGCCGCGGCGGAGCGGGCGGCGCGCGCGGTGCGGCCGGCAGACCTCGCCGATCCCGACCTGCGCGGCGACGATGCGGCGACCGCGGCCTCGAAAGTCGCGGCCGTGCCGGAGGTGCGCGCCGCCCTGCTGGAGTTCCAGCGCGCCTTCGCACACCAGCCGGGCGGGGCGGTGCTGGACGGCCGCGACACCGGCACCGTGGTCTGCCCCGACGCCGACGTGAAAATCTTCGTGGCCGCCGCGCCCGAGGTCCGCGCGGACCGCCGTTTCAGGGAGTTGCGGGACCGCGGCCAACGGGCTATATACGCGGAAATCCTGCGGGATATGAAAGAACGCGACGAACGGGACAGTCGGCGGACGGTTGCTCCTATGCACCCGGCCGCCGATGCCGTTGTGATCGACACCAGCGACCTCGATGCCGATCAGGCATTCGCACAGGCGCTGGCCATCGTGGAGGACAGGGCCGGGCGGCGATAGGGCTGCCGCGGCGTATCAGCAACCGGAAACCGCGGCCGGGCGAACCCCGGCCAGCCGGCGGCGCATCGCATTATCGGGACGTCATCCGCCGCGCCGACCGGCAACACGGGTTCGAGGAGAGTCTATGGCAGTCAGCACCGCCGCCACCGCCGGCGCCGAGAAGGAAAGCTTCGCCGCCCTTCTGGACGAGTCGCTCGGGCAGATGGACAGCTTCGAGGGCACGGTGGTCAAGGGCAGGGTCGTGTCCATCGACAACGACGTGGCCGTGATCGATGTCGGCCTGAAGTCGGAGGGGCGCGTCGCCGTCAAGGAGTTTTCCGCCCCCGGCCAGCCCGCCGACCTGAACATCGGCGACGAGGTGGAGGTCTACGTCGACCGGGTCGAGGACAAGAACGGCGAGGCCGTGCTGTCCCGCGAGAAGGCCCGGCGCGAGGAGGCGTGGTCGCTGCTGGAGAAGGCCTTCCACGATCAGCAGCGCGTGGCCGGCGTGATCTTCGGCAAGGTCAAGGGCGGGTTCACGGTCGACCTCAACGGGGCCGTCGCCTTCCTCCCCGGCAGCCAGGTGGACATCCGCCCGGTGCGCGACATCTCGCCGCTGATGGGCACGCCGCAGCCCTTCCAGATCCTGAAGATGGACCGGTCGCGCGGCAACATCGTCGTGTCGCGCCGCGCCGTGCTGGAGGAGAGCCGCGCCGAGGCCCGCTCGGAGCTGGTGGCCAACCTCAAGGAGGGCCAGGTCCTCGACGGCGTCGTCAAGAACATCACCGACTACGGCGCGTTCGTGGATCTGGGCGGTGTCGACGGCCTGCTGCACGTCACCGACATCGCCTGGCGCCGCATCAACCATCCGTCCGAGGCGCTGCAGATCGGCCAGAGCGTCAAGGTCCAGGTGATTCGCTTCAACCCGGAGACGCAGCGCATCAGCCTCGGCATGAAGCAGCTCGAGGCCGACCCGTGGGAGGGCGTGCAGCTCAAGTACCCGGTCGGCGCCAAGTTCACCGGCCGCGTCACCAACATCACCGACTACGGCGCGTTCGTGGAGCTGGAGCCGGGCATCGAGGGCCTGGTCCACGTCTCGGAGATGAGCTGGACCAAGAAGAACATCCATCCGGGCAAGATCGTGTCGACCTCCCAGGAGGTCGAGGTGATGGTCCTGGACGTCGACCCGAACAAGCGCCGCATCAGCCTGGGCCTCAAGCAGTGCCTGGCCAATCCGTGGGACAGCTTCGCGGAGAAGTATCCGCGCGGCACGGTGCTCGAGGGCGAGATCAAGAACATCACCGAGTTCGGGCTGTTCGTCGGCCTGCCGGGCGACATCGACGGCATGGTCCACATGTCCGACATCTCGTGGAGCAAGCCGGGCGAGCAGGCCATCCAGGAGTTCAAAAAGGGCGACCAGGTCCGGGTCAAGGTGCTCGACGTCGATGTCGACAAGGAGCGCATCTCGCTGGGCATGAAGCAGCTCGACGAGGATCCGTTCGAAAAGGGCCTGCAGGAGGTCCGCAAGGGCTCCGTCGTCACCTGCACCGTCACCGCCGTGACCGACAGCGGCCTGGAGGTCGAAGTGGGCGACGGCCTGACCGGGTTCATCCGCCGCGCCGACCTGTCGCGCGACCGCTCGGAGCAGCGGCCGGACCGCTTCGCCGTCGGGGAGAAGGTGGATGCCAAGGTCACCAGCGTGGACCGCAACACCCGCCGCCTGACGCTGTCGATCAAGGTGCGCGAGGTCGAGGAGGAGAAGAAGGCCATGGCCGACTACGGCTCCTCCGACAGCGGCGCCTCGCTCGGCGACATCCTGGGCGCCGCCCTGCGCCGCGCGCGCGAGGAGGCGACCGGCAAGGAGGAAGAGGGCAAGGAAGACGAGGCCAACGAAGAAGAGGGCAAGGAGGAAGAAGGCTCCTGATCCATGCGGCCCGGCCGGTCGCCGCCCATCGTGCGGCGGCCGGCGCGCCTCCCGCGCCTGCTAATGGATCCAAAAATCCTTTTCGATTAAAGGCTTATACTTGATTTTCGGAAATTGCTTTGGCACCATCCCACCCGAACCGAACGGCGCCGAGCGACCATGCCGGGCCTGGGCGGGCCGGGCCGGCGGCAGGCACGTCCCCGGTGCGCCGAACCGGTGGGGGAGTGACGAAGCATGACGAAATCCGAACTGATTGCCCGCCTCGCCGAACAGCATCCGCATCTCTATCATCGCGACGTAGAAAAGATTGTCACCACGATTTTTGAGGAGATCTCGTCCGCGCTCGCCCGCGGCCAGCGGGTCGAACTGCGCGGCTTCGGCGCGTTCTCGGTCAAGCAGCGCGAGGCCCGCGTCGGCCGGAACCCGCGCACCGGCGAGGCGGTTGAAGTTGCCGAAAAGCACGTTCCGTTCTTCAAGACCGGCAAGCAGCTGCGCGAGCGGCTCAACACCGAAGGCTAGCAGAGGAGGGCCGACCGCGTGCGCTATCTGGCCTGGATCATCACGATCCCGATTGCGGTGGTGCTGATCAGCTTCGCCGTGACCAACCGCGATATCGTGACCGTCGGCCTGTGGCCGCTTCCGTTCGTCCTCGATCTGCCGCTCTACCTGCTCGTCCTGGGCGCGCTGGTTGTCGGCTTCCTGTTCGGCGGCGTCCTGGCCTGGGCCGGGGGCAGCCGGCACCGCAGCCTGGCCCGCCGCCGCGCGGATCGCATCGACCGGCTGACGGCCGAGGTCCGTCGTCTGCGCGCCCGCCAGGCGGAGGCCGACGAGCAGGCCAAGCGTGCGGCGGAGGCGGAGCGCGTCGTGCAGTCGCGCCGGGCCGCCGACGAGGCCGCGCTCCGCGACGTGCCGGCCCTGGGCAAGCCGACGGGCCGCGCGGTCGCCCCGCTCGAGACCCGTTGACCGCCGCCGGACGGCCGCATTGGCGGGGATGCGGATATTCGCTGCCGCGGAGGTCGACCAGGCGCTCGACTACAAGGTGCTGGCGGAGCGCCTGCGCCAGGCCTTCCGGGCCGGCTGCGCCGTACCGCTGCGCCACCGCCACCTGATCCCGACCCTGGGCGGCAGCGACGCCAGCCTGCTGCTCATGCCGGCGTGGCAGAGCGGCCGGCACATCGGCATCAAGGTCACCACCGTCTTCCCGGACAACCCCGCGCGCGGCCTGCCCACGATCATGGGCGCCTACCTGCTGCTGGACGCCCGCACCGGTGCGCTCCTGGCGCTGATCGACGGGCCGTCGCTGACGGCGCGCCGCACCGCCGCGGCCTCGGCTCTGGCCGCCTCGTACCTGGCCCGCGAGGACAGCGAGCGGCTGCTCATGGTCGGCACCGGCACGCTGGCACCGCACCTGATCCGCGCCCACGCCGCCGTCCGGCCGATCCACAACGTGCTGGTCTGGGGCCGCACCCCCGCCAAGGCGAAGCGGCTTGCGGCCCACCTGGACCGGCCCACGTTCCGCGTCGGCTTCACCGAGGATCTGGAGGCCGCGGCACGCGGCGCGCACGTCATAAGCTGCGCCACGCCGGCCACCGCGCCCCTGATCCGGGGCGCATGGCTGGCACCGGGCACCCATGTCGACCTGGTCGGCGGCTTCACGCCCGAGATGCGCGAGGCCGACGACGAGACCGTCACCCGCGCCCGCATTTTCGTCGATACCTATGAAGGCGCGTTGTCGGAGGCCGGCGACATCCTCCAGCCGATCCGGTCCGGCATCCTGCGCCAGGACGACATCGCCGGCGACCTGTTCGAGCTGACCCGCGGCGAGCGCGCCGGGCGCCGCTTCTACGGCCAGATCACCCTGTTCAAATCGGTGGGCACGGCGCTGGAGGACCTCGCCGCCGCCCAGCTCGTCGTGCGGATGGTGTAGCGCGATGGATCTGCCCGTGAACGTGGCCGCCGATCCGGCGGTACCGGCCCTGCGGCCTTGGCTGCTCGACACGGTGCTGCCGTTCTGGGCGGACGTCGGCGTGGACCGGCGCTGCGGCGGCTTTGTCGAGCGGCTGACGCCGGATGGCCGGCCGGCGCCCGATGACTACAAGCGGGTGCTGGTGCAGGCGCGGCAGATCTACGTGTTCAGCCACGCCCACCTGCTCGGCGCCCCCGGCTGGGCGCTGGACGCGGCGCGCCACGGCGTCGCCTTCCTGACTAGGCACTACTGGGACGGCAACGGCTGGTGCCACAAGGTGACCCGCGCCGGCGCCGTCCTCGACCGCCGCAAGGACGCCTACGACCACGCCTTCGTCCTGTTTGCCATGGCCTGGTATCACCGCGCCGGCGGCGATCCGGCGGCGCTGGCGGTCGCCCGGCGCACCCTGGAGGTGTTCGACGGCCCCCTGGCCGAGCCGGAGCACGGCGGCTTTCGCGAGCACGTCGCACCGGGCGCGCCGGCCGGGGACATCCCGCTGCCGCGCCGGCAAAACCCGCACATGCACCTGCTGGAGGCGCTGCTGGCGCTGTACGAGGCGACCGGCGATCCGGCCTGGCGGGCGCGGGCGGAGCGCGTGCTGGCGCTGTTCCGCGACCGGTTCTTCGATGCGGCGACCGGCACGCTGGCGGAGTATTTCGAGCGGGACTGGCGGCCGGCATCGGCCCCCGACGGGCCGGTGCGCGAACCCGGCCACCATTTCGAGTGGGTCTGGCTGCTGCTGCAATACCGCCGTCTGACCGGCGACGATAGCGTCCTGGCCCCGGCCGAGCGGCTGTACCGCTTTGCCATGGCGCACGGCTTCGACCGCGCACCCGTCGCCGCGACCGGCATCGCCACAGCGCCGCCCGCCGCCGTGCTCGACCGGGTCGACCAGGCCGGCGCGGTGCTCGCCGACACCAAGCGCCTGTGGCCGCAGACCGAGGCGGTCAAGGCCTGGGCGGCGCGCCACGAGCTGCTCGGCGACCCGGACGCCCCGGCGCACGCGGCGGGGCATCTGGCGCTGCTGTTCCGGCACTACCTGGATGCCGGCGGCGGCATCTGGCGCGAGTGGCTGAGCCGGGACGGGCAAACGATCTCGCAATACGTGCCGACCACGTCGCTCTATCACGTCGTCCTGTGCATGGCCGAGGCCATGCGCGCCCTGGGCCGCTGACCGGAGAAAGCCCATGCGCGTCACCGTCGTCGGCGCGGGCATCATGGGCCTGTGCACCGCCTGGGCGCTCAAGCGCCGCGGGCACACCGTCACCGTCCTCGACCGGGCCCAGGTGCCCAATCCGCTCGGCTCGTCGGTCGACCGGAGCCGGCTGCTGCGCCAGCCGTACGGCGCCGAGCGCGGCTATGCGGCGATGGTGCCGGACGCGCTGGCGGCCTGGGACCGGCTGTGGGAGGACCTGGGCACGAGCCTGTACGTGCCGACCGGCACCCTGGTCCTCGGGACCGGCGCGAGCCGCTGGATGCGCGACAGTGCCGAGACGCTGGCCGCCTTGGGCGTGGCCGTGGACCGGCTCGACCGAACCGCCCTGGGCCGCCGCTATCCCCTGATCCATCCCGAGTACTATGACGAGGGGTTCCATGTGGACAGCGGCGGCGTGCTGCTGGCCGGCCGGATCGTCGAACTGCTGGCGCACCGGCTGGTCGGCAACACGGTGTCGCTGTGGCCGCGGCTGGCGGTGCGCGGCATCGACCCGGAGCGCGGCACCGCGGACCTCGCCGACGGGCGCACGCTGGAGGCCGACCGCATGGTCGTGGCGGCCGGGCCGTGGACGCCGCGGCTGCTGCCCGAACTGGCCGCCCGGCTGACCGCGACCCGGCAGGTGTACATCTATCTCAGCCCGTCGCCGGACATGATGGAGCCGTGGCGCACCATGCCGATGATCCTGGACATCGACCCGGAGCGCGGCTTCTACCTCGTGCCCCCGGTCGGCGGCACCGCCATCAAGATCGGCGACCACCGCCCCGGCGCGGCCGGCAGCCCGGACGAGCGGCGCGAGGTCGGCCCGGAGGAGGCCGCCGACCTGTTCACCTCCTGCCGCGCCCGCCTGACCGGCGGCGAACGGTTCCGGCCGGTCGACGCACACACCTGCTTCTACACGATGGCCCCGGAGGACCGCTTCATCGTCGAGCCGATCGGGGCCAGGGCCTGGGTGCTGGCCGGGTTCTCCGGCCACGGCTTCAAGTTTGCGCCGCTGATCGCCGAGCGCCTGGCCGCCGCCCTGGACGAGGCCGCCGACCCGGCGGCGCTGACGGCCTGGGCCGCCGGCCGCGGCTGAGCGGGGGGCGGAGCGGCGCGCCTACTTCGGTGCCCGGAACCGGCGGCGGTAGACGCCGGGCTCGGCGGCGACGGCGTCGACCGTCTCGGCGAAGCGGCGGGCCGCGTCGTCCGTCAGCGGCGCGCAGTCCAGCTCCAGCGGCTGGCGCGGCACCGGGATGCACTGGGCGACCGGCGTGCCCGCCGGCAGCACGCCCTCGAAGCCGCGGTCGGTCCACACCGCCGGGAAGTGGATCAGCCCGTCCCCGTAGGCATCGGCATCGACCAGCCCGGTCAGCGTGCGGAACGGCAGGTCGGTGCGGTTGACCGGATGGGTGCACAGCAGCGACCAGCCCTCGGGCAGCGCGGTCGTCCAGAAGTTCATGAACTTGACGAACAGCGCGTCCGGATCGAACAGCGGCGACCCGGCCGCCTGGCTGGGCGTGTGCATCCCCAGCGGCGAGCGCGTGTGCCGTCCCGCGGTCGCTCCCGGCCGCCACGACCAGGAGAACACGCCGCCGGCCACGGTCACGTCGGCCGCCAGCGGCATCAGGAACCCGGCCGCCATCGCGTCGATGAACGGCGGGCACTGCTTGACCGTGCGCACCGCGAAGCCCAGGTCGCCGTCCTCGGCGGTCATCGGCATCGCCTTCAGCCAGTCGGGCAGCCCGCGCTTCGCCGCGACGGGCCGCGGCAGCACTCCCTCCAGCTCGGGCGGACAGCGGAACGTGATCTTCATCAGGGATCGGGGATCGGGGGTCGGGGAACGGGGAACGGGGATCGGGGATCGGGGATCGGGGATCGGGGATCGGGGATCAGGGATCGGGGATCGGGGATCGGGGATCGGGCGGCCGATCGGCATCGGATTGCAAGGTTCGCGTGGGGGTCTGCAACGGCGGCGCGGGCGGGGCGGTTATGCCCGAAACGGCGGGGCGGGACCAGGGCCGGCGACGACCGCACCGCGAACGGGCGTCGCCGGCCCAGCCATGCGCCGGGCGCATGGAAGGGTTCGGAGAATGGGTATGGCGCAGTGCAGCAAAAGGGCCATCTAATGATCTGACCGCGCTGCACTGCAGCACAGTCCGTTCCTCCGAACGGTGGTTCGGAGCGGGGCCTTCGGGTCCCACGTCTCCCAGACGTGAAGCCTCCCTGTTCAACTGGCCCGCCAATCGGCTGAATTGGCGGGCTTTTTGTGTGCCGGTCGGAGGACGTGCGCCGTTCTCGGGGCATGCCCGGCGCATCGGCAACGGCAATGGCACGCCCCCGCCAGGGCGTTGCCCGCGGGCTGCTGCCATGGGCGCCTGGATCAGCTCCGCTTGTGGTCCTGCGCATTCGTGCAACAAAGTGCTGGCCTATACGTTCGTATATGGCTAATCGGTTCATATCGAAGAGTCGCGTTCGCCGGTCGCGTGCTTGCTCAGAGGGGATGACCGCATGATGACCCTGGACGACGCCTATGCGCTCATGATGGACGAGGAGCGCGAGCGGTCATGCCTGATCACCGACCCGCACCAGCCGGACAACCCCATCGTCTTCGTGACCAGGGCCTTCTGCCGGCAGACCGGCTACACTCCGGAGGAGGTGATGGGCCGGAACTGCCGGTTCATGCAGGGCCCGGACACCGACCCGGAGGCCGTAAGCCGGATTCGCGAGGCGATCGACCGGCTGGAGCCGATCACCATCGACATCCTGAACTACGCCAAGGATGGCACGCCGTTCTGGAACCGCCTGCGCATCCGCCCGAGCTTCGACGAACACGGCCGGCTGCAGAACTTCGTCGGCATCCAGAACCCGGTCGCGGAGTCCGAGGTGCGCTCGTACGACCTGCGCGATATCGTCGAATAGCCCCTTCCGAGGCGCCCGCGCGCGCCCTTCGCGCCTTGCCAACCCGCCCGCCGGCGCCTATGTTGCGCACCGTCCAGGGGCGCATAGCTCAGTCGGTAGAGCAGCTGACTCTTAATCAGCGGGTCCAAGGTTCGAGTCCTTGTGCGCCCATTTTTGAATCACGCGCTTGGCCGTAATATGCGTTGCCATACGGGACGGGCCCAGCGCTCGTCCTGTTGCAGTGCGTGACCGGCAGGGTTGAGTATTCACTGGAGCCCGGTTCTGGCGCGATAGTACGCCACCACGCGTGGCTTTGTAAAACGTGACGTTGTCAGGCCGTTGCAGACGCGCGCAAAGACGGCACCGTCAAGATCGTCGCGCGGGATCATTCGCCCGGTAGCAACTGCCGTTGCGATTCCCTGAGCAAGTTCGATCCGGGCCATGGCGTATTCAACGAAGCTGTCATGCTTGAGGAAAGGATGATCGCCCGCAAACAGTCTGCACGCCGGGTCATGGTTCCGCCGTATTGTCGGAACGTTGACCAGAAGCACGTCGCCACGGCTAGGGCACGGGTCGGTCAGAACGATAAACAAGTGCTTCCGCGCGAGATCGTTCGGCGGACCGGACGGAACAAGAAGCGTGCCGCGACGATACGGGACGGGCCAGTTCACAACGAGGCAAATAATTTGTCGATTTGCCGATAGGATTCGAGACGGTTCGCAAGATCTGCCGCAGCCGTGTCGTCCCGGCCTAGGGCCCTGAACACGTCGGCATAATCGATAGGCAGCGAGGAGCCGTCCGGATCTCGCCACTCTGCGCAATGATCGTGCGTCCAGTCTCGAATACCCCATTTGTTCAAATGCCCGAACCGCTGCCAAACGGCCTGAAGGGCCTCAATCTCGGCGTCGCTCAGCTCGTCAAGAGCGGCCCGCGGAGCCTGCTTGCGCAACTCGACGGCATGGCCCTGGCGATCCGCAATCCACTCTTCCCAGCCGGAGCAATCGACAGCTCCCTGAATGCACTCGTAGGTCCGGGAGTTGACCGGGCCGTGCGGCATCGCGACCAGCCGATCGAACGTGATCGGCAGTCCGTACCGGTCCATGAATTCGCGATCGGCCAGATAGATCAGCTTCACCAGCTTGATCACGTCCATGCGACCGCCCTGCGCATCCACGAAGAACGCGGCTACCTGCCCGGCTTTCCGATCGTTGAACATCCGCGCCTCTGCGTTGCTTCCCCAACGATACCATAGATGGCGGCGGAAAAGGTTGGCAGCGATAGCGGGGGCGGAAATTTCTTATGACCGTGGCAATCGCATTGGCCCCCGCTTGCTGTCGCGCTGCCGCGCGTCGCAGACCGGAAGCGCGGACGAGGTCGCCAGGGCAGGCCCGGATCGGGCGCCGGCCGAGCCCGGCGGATGATCGATGGCTCCTCTCATCCGGCAAACAGCAGCTGCGGCGCGCCGGCGGGCGGGTTCGCTTAGTCGAACCCGATCCGGGCGTGGTGGTGCCGGCCGGCGTCGGTGAGTTCGCCCCGGTCGACCCGGCGGATGCGCCGCGTCAGCACGATCGTGCCGGATAGTTCGAATGCTGAATCGCGCGCATCGGTTCGTGGCGCTCCATGTCCGTCCGCCGTGGTCGGCACGGCCGCGAGCATCCGGGAGATCCGGGGGCGCGGCAGGCGTCGGTCGCGGCCCGCCTCACCCGCGCTGGTCCGGCCGGACGAACGGCCCGATCCGGGCGCGGCGGGCGCCCAGCAGGCCCTGCGGGCGGTAGATCAGGACGGCGGCGAGCAGGGCGAACACGGCGATGTCCTTGTAGGCGGCGCCGATCCAGGCCGACCAGTACGTCTCGAACACGCCCACCGCCGCACCGCCCAGCATTGCCCCGGCCACCGAGCCGAGGCCGCCGAGCACCGCCGCGGTCAGCGCCTTCAGCGCCAGCACCAGGCCGGCATGGAAGGTCGCCACGCCGTAGTGCAGGGTCACCACCGCCCCGGCGATGCCGGCCAGCGCCCCGCCCAGGGCGAAGGTCACGGCCACCACGCGCCCCACGTCGACGCCCAGCAGCGCCGCCATCTCCGGGTCGTCGGCGCAGGCCCGCCGGCAGCGGCCGTACGTGCTGCGCCCCAGCACGCCGAGCAGCAGCGCATACACCGCCGCCGTCAGGCCCAGCACGGCGAGCTGTGAGACGCTGACCGTGGCGGCGAACGGGCCGTCGGCCAGCACGGCGACCCGCCCGCTCAGCACCGGCTGCAGCCAGCGGTCGCGGGTGCCCTGCAGCAGGCGGACGTACTCCTCCAGGAAAATTGCCAGGCCCAGGGTCGCGACCAGCGGCACGTACGGCGCCCCGCCGCGCAGCCGGTGCAGCACCAGCCGCTCCGTCGCCCAGCCGTGCAGCGCGCCGACGGCCGCCGCCGCCGCCACGATCGACAGCAGGACGACGGCCAGCGGTGCCGGCCCGGCGACGCCGATCAGCACCGCCGCCAGCGCCGTTACGTACATCCCGATCACCGCCTTGGCGCCGAACGCCAGGTTGATCGTCGAGACGATGTCGTAGACCAGCGCGAACCCGACCGCCAGCAGGCCGTACACGCAGCACAGCACGATCGCGTTCAGGGTCTGCTGCGCGACATAGACGTGCCCCGGCATCGCCGCCGGCGCCGCCGCGGTATCGCCCCGCGCGCCGTCCCGGGCGGTAAACATGCCGAGCCACAGGCGCAGCATGTGCAGCCGGATCTCGGACAGCGGCCCGGAGCGGTCGCTGGCCACCGCCACCAGGCGCAGGCGGTCGGTGGCGAAGTCCTCTCCGGCGAAGCGGCAGCGGATCCGGTGCACGGCGGCATTCCGGTCGCCCCGCACGGCATAGGTGACGACGACCGCCGCCGGGTCGTCCGGGTCGACCGCCGCCGCGACCCGCTCGACCGCCGCCGGGTCGGCCTCGAAGGCGGGGATCAGGCGCTCGCACAGGCGGGCCTGCTCCGGGTCCGGGCCGCACCCGGCCAGCACCAGCAGTGCCGCCACGGCGATCCGGCGCCGACCGCCGCCGGCCCGGCCGCGCCTCAGGCTCACGGCGCACCGGCGGCGCGGCGCCGCTCAGATGAACAGCATGGCGCCGGTGGCGGACGCATCGCTCAGGAAGGTGACCGCGCCGGCGATCTCCACCCCCAGCTCGGGGTCGAGCGCCGCGGCGTCGAGGCCCGCCGCGCGCAGGCCCATCTCGCAGGCCAGGAAACGCACCCTCAGGTCGCGGCAGGCGTCCAGCAGCTCGCCGAAGGTGGCGATGCCGCGCGCGGCGAAGTCGGCGTCGCGCGCCGCCGGGTCGCCGCCCAGGCGGGTCCAGCCGCCGGGCAGCAGCGCCGGCAGGGCGCCCCCGGTAAAGAACAGCGTGACCGGCTTGCCCACCGCGGCGGCGGCGCTGGCCAGCACCAGGGCGTAGTGCACCTTCTCGAACCCGCCGTCGAACACGACGACGGACAGCGCGTCGGGGCCGTGGCTCATGCGCGGTCACTCATGAACGGTCACTCATGAACGGTCACTCATGAACGGTCACTCATGGGCGGACAGGTCGCGGATCGTCGGGCGGTCGCCGCACAGCGGGCAGGCCGGGTCGCGGCGCACGGCGATGCGGTGGAAGCCGTGGCTGAGCGCATCGACGACCAGCAGCGTGCCGGCCAGGCTCTCGCCCAGGCCGAGCAGCTCCTTGACCACCTCGATCGCCTGCATCGACCCGATCATCCCGGCCAGCGCGCCGAGCACGCCGGCCTCCGCACAGTTCGGCACCGCGCCGGCCGGCGGCGGGGCCGGGAACAGGCAACGATAGCAGGGGCCGTCCGCGGCGCGGGCCGGCACCGTGGTGATCTGCCCGTCGAAGCGCAGCAGCGCCGCCGTCACCAGCGGCCGCCCGGCGAGTCGGCAGGCGTCGGCGACCAGGAACCGGGTGGCGAAATTGTCGCTGCCGTCGGCGACGATGTCGTAGCAGGCGATCAGGTCCAGGGCGTTGGCCGCGGTCAGCCGCGCCTCGTGCGCCTCGACCCGCACATCCGGGTTGACCTCGGCGAGGCGCTCGGCGGCGCTGGCCACCTTGGGGCGGCCGACGGCGCCGGTGCCGTGGATCACCTGCCGCTGCAGGTTGGACAGGTCCACCGTGTCGTCGTCGATCACCCCGATCGTGCCGATGCCCGCCGCCGCCAGGTAGAGCAGCAGCGCCGAGCCCAGCCCGCCGGCGCCGATCACCAGCACCCGCGCGGCGAGCAGCCGGGCCTGCCCCTCGCCGCCCACCTCCGGCAGGATGATGTGGCGGGCATAGCGGCGGATCTGCGCGTCGGTGAACGGGTGCATCGTCCGGGTACGGATGTCGGGTTGCGGTGCGGACCCTCGCCGCCAGCGTACGCCGGGCGCGCCGGGTTGCAAAGCGGGTTCGCCGCGTGCGGGTCAGTCCGCGCCGGCCAGCGCCGCCAGCAGCGCCTGCACGCCCGCCGCCGGACCGTCGGGATGGTCCCACACGGCGTCGCCGGCCGCGACGAACTCGGCGCCGGCGCGGGCGGCTTCCGCCGCGGCCGCCGGGCCGTCGGCGCCGAAGGCGACGCACGGCACCTCCATCAGCTCGGTCCACCAGGCGACCAGCTCGGCATCGACGCCGCCGTCCGCACCCGGCCCCAGACCGATGAAGTCGGCGCCGCGCTCGCCGGCGACCATCGCGGCATGGCGGCTGGTCCCGGCGGAGGCGCCGACGATGGCGTCCGGCCCCAGCACCTGCCGGGCGGCCGCGTAGCCGCCGGGGCCGGCCAGGCGCACGCCGTCGCAGCCCGTCGCCGCGGCCAGCTCGGCCGCGCCGTGCAGCAGGAATGCGACGCCGCGGTCCTGCGCCACCGGCCGCAGCGCGGCCACCGCGGCGCGCCATGCCGTGTCGTCGGCCTCGGCCAGGGCCAGCTCCACGCTGGCCACGTCGCCGGCGTCCAGCGCCGCCGCCAGCAGCGGGGCGAAGGCGCGCGGCTCCAGCCGCGGCGGCGCGACCAGGTAGAGCCGGCAGGACGGCGCGGCCTCCGCCACGACGTCAATCGGCCTCGGCCAGGGCGCGCGTCATCGCCTCCAGCAGCGCCACCGCCTCGTCGTGCGGCAGGGCCGCCGTTTCCGGCCCGACGGCCAGGCCGGAGCCGCCGCCGCCGCGCACCGCCGCGGCCCGATCGACGGCCTCGGTCGCCGGCGTGGTGTCCGTTGCGGTCGTCATTGCTCTGTCCTTCGCAAGGGGTTCGGACCCGCACTCTGCGCCGCCGCGGCGCGCGCTGCCAACCGGCTCGCCGGCCAGCCAGGTGCGGCAGGCCAGCGCCTTGTCGTCCGGGTCGGGCAGGGCGCGCAGGTCGAGCGCCGGGCCGAGGTCGCGCCACAGCCGCGCGCCGGCCGCCGCCGCCATCCCGGTCAGCCGCGCCGCTGCCGGCCCGCCGCCGGTGTACCGCAGGTCGCGCACGCCGGCGCGCAGGGCGGCGAGCGCCGGGCCGGGCCGGTCGCCGCAGTCCAGGATGCCGGTCAGCGCCACGCCCGGGTGCGCCGCCCGCACCGCCGCCAGCAGCGCCCGGAACCAGCCGGCGCCGGCATAGCCGCCGGCGCCGGGCGCGCCGGCCAGCACCAGCGGCACGCCGAGCGCCGCCGCGGCACCGGCCGCGGCCAGTGCGTCGGTCAGGCCGTGGGCGAGGATGACCGGCGGGCGCGGCGGCTCCGGCACGTCCGCCCCGGCAGGGCACGGCGGTGTCGGGGCCGGGCACAAGGGGCGGGTCCTCCGGATCAGCGCATCAGGTCGGCGATGAACGGCGGCAGGGCGAAGGCGGCCTTGTGCACCGCCGGGCTGTAATAGCGGGTCTTCAGGCCGTGGCCGGCATAGCGCGCCGCCAGGCCCTCGACCGTCTCCAGCCGCAGCGTCTCGTCGTCGCTGGCCCAGCCGAACGCCATCAGCCCGCCGATATAGGCGGGCACCGGCGCGGCATAGGCGGTGGCGTCCCGGAACAGGCCGCGCATGTGGCCGTGGAAGCCGCGCAGCTCGTCGGGCTGCAGCCAGGGCACGCCGCCCTGGTTGACCAGCACGCCGCCCGGCTTCAGGCACCGCTTGCAGTCGGCGAAGAACTCCGCCGTGAACAGCACCGCACCCGGTCCGATCGGGTCGGTCGAATCGACGATCACCGCGTCGAACCGCCGGTCGGTGTCCTTGACGAACCGGCAGCCGTCGCCGATGACCAGATCGGTGCGCGGGTCGTCGAACGCCCCGGCGCTGATCTCCGGCAGGTACTTGACGCACAGGTCGACCACCGACCGGTCGATCTCGACCATGGTGACCCGCTCCACGGGGTGCGCGAGGCAGCGGCGCAGGGTGCCCCCGTCGCCGCCGCCGATGATCAGCACCTCGCGGGCGTTGCCGTGCCCGACCAGCGGCACGTGGACGAGCATCTCGTGATAGACGAACTCGTCCGCCGTGGTCGTCTGCACCGCGCCGTCGAGCGCCAGGACCCGGCCGTACACCGGGTTGTCGAAGATGACCAGGTCCTGGTGCTCCGTCTGTTCCCGGTACACCACCGGGTCCATGGCGAGGCGCTGCGTGACGGTCCGGTGAATGGTCTCGATGAACCACTCCGTCATGCCGCCGCGCTTTCCGGCTGTCGTTCCGCCTCGCCGCGCAGGAACTCGCCGACGTGGACGCGGGACGGCCGGAAGGCCTCGCGCAGGACGTCCACGGCGCGTTCGGGCACCGCGTCGCCGCACATGAACACGTCGAGCGCGGCATAGCCGCACTCCGGCCAGCTGTGGATGGAGATGTGGCTCTCCGCCAGCACCGCCACGCCGGACACGCCGCCATTGGGCGTGAAGTGGTGCAGGTGGATGTGCAGCAGGGTCGCGCCGGCCGCCTCCACCGCATCGACCAGCGTCTGCTCGACGTATGCGATGTCGTCGAGCCGCTCGGCACCCCAAAGATCGACGATCAGGTGGGTGCCGGCATAGCGCTTGCCGTTGCGGGTGATGAAGTGGTCGACGCCCTCTTCGTGGCCGTGCTCCGCGGCGGGCGGAGTCCGAATGTCGGTGGTGTACGCTTCCGTTTGGGCCTTCCTTGGCGCGCCGGTGCGAATCTCGCGGGTGGCGCGGTCGTCCAAGTCCATCCCCAATTGGAAGACAGCGGTGGTGTCAGCCATCCTTGTCCCCCAGTCAGTAGATGACCCGGATTGGTCAGAAGCCGCGGTTTCTGCAACATTTGCCGCAGCGAAGCAAGGGCTATTTGACCCGGGCGCAAAAACCCCGGTGCGGCGGATTGCCTTGGCGTCCGTCGCCCCGGGGTGCAGTCCGGCTATATGCCGGCGCGGAAGGGCCGCAGCAAGAGGGCGCCCAGGGATTTTTCGGGGCGCCGTTCCACGCCGATCGGCATGCCGGGCGTGCGCTGGGTGCGGCTTCGCGAGCCGAACAGGCGGTCCCAGAAACTGAAGATCGTGCCGTAATTGCTGTCGGTGTCGGCGCGGACCGCGTGGTGGTGCACCCAGTGGATCGACGGCGTGATGATTGCCCGCGACAGCGCGCGCTCGATCCCGGCCGGCAGGCGGACGTTGGAGTGGTGGAACAGCGCGCTGATCAGCACCAGCGTCTCGAACACCAGGACGGCGACCAGGGCGATGTCCAGCGCGACGATGACGGCGGCGCGCGCCAGGGCGCTCAGCAGCACCTCGCCGAAATGGAAGCGCACCGCCGAGGTGGTGTCCAGGAACCGGTCCAGGTGGTGCACCTCGTGGAACCGCCACAGCACCGGCAGGGTGTGGTTGGCGCGGTGCCACCAGTAGATCCACAGGTCCAGCAGCACGATGTCGACCAGCAGCACCCAGCCGCCGGACCACGCCGCCGGCCGCCAGTCGGTCACGCCGGTCGCCCACACCGACACCGGCAGCACCACCAGCAGCGACAGGCCGATGTTGACCGCGAACAGGCTGCCGTTGCGGCCGAGCCGGCGCCAGCCGAACAGCGGCCCGTCCGGCCGCGGCGCCGCCGGCCGCAGCCGCTCCAGCGCGAACAGCAGCCCCAGCCACAGCGCCACCGCGGCGCCCTTGTACGTCAGCACGGCATCGGCGATCGTATCCATCGGGGCTTTAATATAGACGTACGCGGCGCTCACGGCGCGTCACATGGCTGCGACCGGGTGGCGCGCGGGACGATGGAGGGAGGCGGGCATGGCGCTGATCGACCTGAGCCACACCGTCGAGGCCGGGCTGGTCACGTACCCGGGCCTGCCGGCGCCGGTGATTTGCGATTACCTGTCGCGGGAGCAGTCGCGGTCGCACTACGCGCCGGGCACCGAGTTCCAGATCGGCCGGATCGACATGGTCGCCAACACCGGCACCTATGTCGACGCGCCGTTCCACCGCTATGCCGACGGCCGGGACCTGTCGGAGCTGCCGCTGGACAGCCTGGCCGACCTGGACACGGTGGTTGTCCATGCCGACGCCGCCCGCGGCCGCGCCATCGACGCCTCGGCCTTCGCCGGCCTGGACGTGGCCGGCCGGGCGGTGCTGGTGCACACCGGCTGGTCGCGCCACTGGAAGACCGAGCGGTACGTCTCCGGCCACCCCTACCTGACCGGCGACGCCGCGGCGTTCCTGCGCGCGGCCGGGGCGCGGCTGGTCGGCATCGACTCGCTGAACATCGATTGCACCGACGGCGGCGAGCGCCCGGTCCACTCCGAGTTGCTGCGCCACGACATCCCGATTGCCGAACACCTGACCAATCTGGCCGCCCTGCCGCAGGACGCGCGCCTGCGCTTCTTCGCCGTCCCGGTCAAGGTCAAGGCCTTCGGCACCTTCCCGGTGCGGGCATTCTGCATCGCCGCGGGCTGAGCGCCCAATTGCGGGGACACGAATTGCGGGGACACAATACCGAACTCCGCCGAGCGGTTCCGCCAGGGACGGCCCGGTGCATCGGCCGCATCGCCCGCGCAACCGGCGTGCAACCGGCATGTTGCACGCAAAGCTTTTGAAATATCTGGCCTTTCGGGCGTAATGCAGCATTTGCACCGGATCCGCCGGCTGTTGCACCTGGTCCCGCCGGACCGCGCCGCCGGGCGCGCCGCACCGGGAGGACGCCGCGGCGCGCAAAGCGACGACCCGGTGCCGGCATGAACGGTCTTGGATTGTCGGCGTACGCCGAATTCATGGCCGTTCCCCCCAAACCAAAGCCGCTGACATTAATTCCTATATAGGAAGTTTATCCACGGCGCAAGCCGGAGAGGCCGGGCTGGAACGAACGACGGAGCGCGATGTGCAGGGCGGGCTTGAAAGACGAACGGCATGGGCCGCATTTTCGTACGGTTCGACAGGATGAGGAGAACAGCATGGCCAAGGGAGAGACCGTCAGCTTCTCTTTGACGCCGGAACAGGTGGAATTCCTGTCCTCCATGGTGTCGTCGGGTCGCTGTCAATCGACCAGTGAGGCCGTGCGCGACGCCGTCCGGCTGCTCGAAGACCGGTATGCCCGGCGGCAAGCCGAGATCGACCGCGCCCGCACGCTGATCCGCGAGGGCGCCGAGCAACTGACGGCAGGCCCGGTTGTCGATGGCGATCTGTTCTTCAAGGAATGGGACGCCGAGCTGGACCTGCATCGACCGGCTCCGATGCAAGCAGACCTCTCGTCCGAGTCATGATCATACCAGCGGCCTTTTCGATCAACCTGATGACCGCAGTCGCCGATGCCACGCCAGCCCCCCAAGGCAACTAATTGATCGCCGACGCATGCAGTATAGTCATCGACCTTACAGGACCTACTTTTACGAAAACCGTCATTGCGAGCAAAGCGAAGCAATCCAGTGGCGCCGCAAGCGCGATACATGCCTTGCTTGACTGGTAGCGGCGGGCCTGGGCTGCTTCGCTTCGCTCGCAGTGACGGGCATTTCTACATCTGCAACCGCGCTCGACGCTATAGTATTGCTGGGGAGTGGTGGCACAAGCTGGCGCTCGGCCTGACCGCGGCATTCGAAGCTGGCGGCCGCGAGGCCCACGGCAAGTCGCAGGGTACAGGTCAACCGCTTGGGCCGCTGGATGCATATGCCCGAACGCCGCCGATATACGGCCCGACCGGCCCGCAGGGTCGCGCCGTGCTCCCGCGCGTCAAGCGCCGGCTCCCCATCAGGGACGCCCTGCTGGCGGCGGGTTCCGGAACAGGCGGAGACGTCCGCTCCGCGTCGACGGTGTTGCCGGCGCTCGACCCGCGGCGCGCGCGGCGCGGCCGGACAAGCAGGTCGGCATCAGTATGCAACAGAAAGTCCCACGGAAAGCAGCACCATTTCGACAAAAAGGCAATCGTCATTGCGAGCGAAGCGAAGCAATCCAGCCACGACGCTGCCAGTACAGAAGACCATGCATCGCGCTTGCGGCGCCGCTGGATTGCCACGCTTCGCTGGCAATGACGGCTTTTTCTCCGTAGGAGTCTTGCCAGGTCCCATTGGCGGTGCCGCTGGATTGCCACGCTTCGCTGGCAATGACGGCTTTTTCTCCGTAGAAGTCTTGCCAAGTGTGCCACCGGCGCCGCGCCGGCATCGTGGTCGGCGGTCCAGGCCTGCACGTCGGCAATGACGCGGTCCTCGTGGCGCCGCGGCCAGGATCAGCCCGCGGCGCCGTCGCTCAGCTCCGCCACCGCCGCCGCGATCAGCGCCAGGTCCTGGTCGCGGGACAGGCGGTGGCCGGCGTTCTTGACCAGGGTCAGGCGGACGTCGCCGCCGGCGATCGCCTCGGCCAGCCGCAGGCTCTGCCGCCAGGGCACGTCGGGATCGTCGATGCCGTGCAGCAGGCGCACCGGACACTCGATCGGCACCGGCGCGCGCAGCACCAGGTGGTCGCGCCCCTCGTCGAGCAGGCGCTGCGTGATCGCCTGCGGCTGCTCGTCGTAGTCAGACGGCCGGTACCACACGCCGTCGCGCGCCAGCGCCGCCCGCGCCGCGTCGTCCAGCACAGCGCGGATCAGGTCCTCCGTAAAGTCGGCCGCCGCCGCCACGCCGACCAGCCCGGCGATGCGATCCGGCCGCGCCATGGCCGCCAGCACCGCAATCCACCCGCCCATGGACGAGCCGACCAGCACCTGCGGCCCGTCCGCCACGGCGTCCAGCACCGCGATCGCATCCTCCGCCCAGCGGCCGATGGTGCCGTCCTCGAACCGGCCGGAGGACTGCCCGTGGCCGAGATAGTCGAACCGGACGTAGGCCTGGCCGCGGCGGCGGCACGCCTCTTCCAGGTAGGTGGCCTTGGTGCCGGTCATGTCGGACACGAAGCCGCCGCAGAACATCACGCCGGGGCGCCGGTCGCCGGGCGCGGCCGGCGTGCGGATGCAGGCGACGCTGGCGCCGTCCGGGCGCGGGACGGTATGGTGCTCGGGCTTTCGCCCGCCGGACTCATTCATCGGGACACGCCATGGCCAACGGTGCGACGACCTCGTCGGGCCCCGACCATACGCCGGCCGCCGCCGACCGCAAGCCCCCGACCGTGCTCCAGGTCGTGCACAGCCTGGAGGCCGGCGGCGTCGAGCGCAGCTGCGTCGACACCGCCGTGGCCACGGCGCGGGCCGGCGCCACGGCGATCGTGGCCTCGTCGGGCGGGCCGCTGGAGGCGGAGCTGGCCCGCGCCGGCGTCGAGCACGTGGCGATGCCGCTGGACAGCCGCAACCCGCTGATGATGCGGGTCACCGTGGAGCGGCTGAGCGAGCTGGTGCGGCGCCGCGGGGTCGACCTGTTGCATGCGCGCAGCCGCACCGCCGGCTGGGCGGCGTGGCGCGTGTGCGAGCAGCTCGGCATCCCGTTCGTGACCACCATCCACGCGGCCTACGACCTGGAGAACCCGATCACGCGGCGGTTCAGCGCCGTCATGCTGCGCGGCGCGCGCATCATCGTGACATCGGACTTCCTGGCCCGGTACGTGTGCGAGGCGTATCCGGTCGACCCGGCCCGCCTGCGCGTGATCCCGCGCGGGATCGATACCGCGCGGTTCGCGCCGAACGGGGTCGGCGCCGACCGCCTGGCCGCGCTGGCCCAGGCCTGGCGCCTGCCGGACGACGTGCGGCTGGTGCTGGCCCCGGCCCGGCTCAGCCGGGCGGCCGGGCTGGAGGTGCTGCTCGACGCGCTGGCGCGGCTCCGGCGCGGCGACCTGCACTGCCGGATCGTCGGCACCGAGGAGGGGCGGGCGAGCTACCGCCGCGAGCTGGAGCACCGCATCGAACGGCTGGGCCTGGGCCGGACCGTGCGCCTCGGCGAGCATTGCGACGACATGCCGGCGGCCTATGTGCTGTCGAATGTGGTCGTGGTGCCGTCGGTGCGGCCGGAGGGCTTCGGCCGCGTGCTGATCGAGGCGCTGGCCATGGGCCGGACGGTGATTGCCAGCGACATCGGCCCGCTGCCCGAGATCGTGCGGTCGAGCGGGGCCGGCTGGCTGGTGCCGGGGGGCGATGCGGCCGCGCTGGCCGGGGCGCTCGACGCCGCGCTGTCGCTCGACCCCAGCGCGCGGGACCGGATGGCCGCCCGCGCCGTGGCGCACATCACCGAGCGGTACCGGGTGGAGCGGATGACGGCGGCGACGCTGGCGGTCTACGACGAGGCCCTGGCCGGCCGTGCGGCGCGCCGGTTGGCGCCGGCCTGACGCGGTGCGGGCCGGCCCCGGGGTTCGCCTCGGGCCGGTCCCGGACGCGACGGCAAGAGGATGGCCATGATGCGCCTGTTCGTTGCCCTGGAACTGCCGGAGGCGGTGCGCGAGCGGCTCGCCATGCTGCAGTCCGGCGTGCCGGGGGCGCGCTGGGTGGCGCAGGAGAACCTGCACCTGACCGTGCGCTTCCTGGGCGAGATCGACAACGGGCTGGCCCACGACCTGGATGCGGAGCTGGCGCGGATCGACGCGCCGGCGTTCCGGTTCGGGCTGAGCGGGGTGGACTTCTTCGGGCCGGAGCGCAAGCCGCAGGTGCTGTGGGCCGGGGTCGACCGGGTCGAGCCGCTGCAGTTCCTGCACGCCAAGGTGAACCGCGCCGCCGTCGCCGCCGGCCTGCCCGCCGACGACCGCAAGTTCCACCCCCATGTCACCCTGGCCCGCCTGCGCGACACGCCCATGCGCCGCGTCCGCGACTGGCTGGGCGGCAACACCCTGTTCCAGGCCGGCCCCGTCGAGGCCGACCGCTTCGTCCTGTTCCGCAGCCACCTGGGCAAGGAGGGTCCGGTGTACGAGCCGCTGTGTAGCTACTATTTAAGGATACAGGGTGCTACTTCTCGGTTCAATTCTCGTCCTCATTCATAGGAGATTGATCATCGCTTTGTTTCTGATCATGCGACGTGCCGTCAAAGTACGCGGCCTGTTTCATCCAGTCAGGCCATTCATCATGATCTTTTTGCGCAGCTGCGAAAACGTCTTCAAGTCGCGATGCAACGTGATTCGCCGTCATGGTTGCCCTCCATTGCGCCTACTTCGTTGATTTAACTCACATTGTTCTGCTTTAGCTGAGTCTGAAGGAAGAGTACCAAATTTGTCTCCATGGACAAATATGATAATTCGTATAATTTAATCCGCGGTTTAGCATCCCCCGGATGCCAGCGAACCACATCCCCAAGTTTAGTTTTTCTCTGAGGCATATCGAAAAGCTCAAGATATCTCCTGGGCGACACCCCCTGAAAGGACCTAAAGTTGATAAAATTGTTCGAAATTTCGTCGCTATCGACTCGAATTGAGTCCGAATAAAGTCGTGAAGCCATGCTTTTCGGATATGGTTCAATATAGACGACCTCGGAAATACCAGCTGCTACGATATGTCGAGCGCACATGTGGCATGGAAATGTTGTGCAATACAGTGTGCAGCCCAATACCGATACGCCACGCCGAGTTGCATCCATCAACGCTGCCATTTCAGCGTGGACGATCCGGCCAAATTCAAGCAACTGCAAAACCTGAGCACCTTTCATCTTTTCTTCAAGTTCACCATTTACTATTGTATCAAGAATTTCATGCGGCTGTATTCCGGAAAAATCTTCTTTAAGCCACGAGGCATTTTTAAGTCTCTGAAGAATTTCAGCAAGAATTTCATTCTTGATCTTCGTACTCGGATCGTAGCCTTTCTGAAAATCGCGATGGTCGTTGTCAGTTGCCCAATACAAACCTCCATGAGCTTTTGGCACCTCATTGCAGCCGACTGCGAGTAAATCATTATGCTTTGTCAGAACTGCTGCACCGACTTGGCGAGAAAGATCAGATGACTGAAGCGCCACTGCGCGTGCTTGAAACATTCCAAACTCATCTTTCGATGGAGTGTGAAACGGATAACCGAAAATCATTTCTACAAATCTTTTTAAGCTATCACTTACATTTTTCATCGTACTATCTGTTACAAAAAAATCTGCGAGAGGGAAAACGTTTACAACACGTTGACCGAAGCTTTCTTCTTCCTCGTGCTGGTCAATATTTATAAGATGCTCCGCAACTTCCTTATAGTGTTGTTCGTTAAAATCGTGGTGAGACTTGGCAATAAATGCTGCTAAAGTGTTAACTCTTTTGTCTCTAGGCGCATAACAAGAGACAATGAATAATGATGATCCATAAACTTTCCGCAAAGTGTCCAGCTCTTCTTGCCGTTTGAGAGATCTCAGTATAAAGGCTGTAGACCTCATGGGTGTATTATGTTTGTTCGCACTGATTTTCGTGCGACGTTCTTTAATAGAAGCTATGGCGAGCAATGCAAGAGCATCACTTCTTTTTAATATTCTTCTTAAATCTGTCCCGGCTTTCATGTGTTGTTCAATTCGCGTATCTTCAGGGGATACGGCCAAGGTCTTAAATGCATTGAGATTGCGAAGCAAAGAGCTAAGCCTTATTTCGATGCATGTGTAATTCATCTTTTTGAGTTCATCGCTCAGGGCATCAATGATAACCTGAAGATTGACACCAAGAGGGCCAACAAGGGCGAAAACCAACTCAGGGTTTTCTGCAGGTTTTAGTGGATCCGGATAAGCTGTAATTCCGTTTTGCATGTCGTTCTTAACAAGCAGGTGAGCCCATTCATCAGAGTCTACTCTATGTCGCGCTTAATTGCAACTGAAAATGTCGAAAGGTCGGCATATGCTGTGAGCGAGCATGCTCACATCGACCCTAAGGCGCGCGTAAGCGACATCCCCATGCTCCGCATCCGTAATTAGCTGTCCGACGATGGCCCGCTCCGACCCGCCTCCTTCGAAGCTGACCGTGTTTTCTTTTCAGCAGCCACGTGGACCCGAAAGGCGCGTGTATGAGTCGCTGCCGGAGTACAAGGTTGCCGTCTGGGCTAGGTTGGGCCTCCGGATCAGTCGGAAAAGCCGATATGGTCACTCCTCGACCAGTTCGATTCGCTCGACGCGCTGGTCGAGCCGGTCCAGGTGCCGGTTGGCCGCTGCGAGCCCCTCCTCGACGCCGGTCAGCCGCACCTTGATGTCGTGCACCTCGACCTTGACGTCATGGACGTCTTCTTTGAGCAGCGTGAGATCCGTGCGAATGGCTCGGAGATGCTCAAGGACAAGATTGCCGACGTCCCCGGTCACCATTGTTCCTGCTCTCTCGCTCATCATCCGAGGCTCGCAGCACGGCCTGAATGGGATTGACTGGCCGACAACGCGCGCGCCGATCGGCACGCGCATCGTGTTGCACCAAAACCTGAGCCCCGATGTTGCGCACACCATTGTACAACGTCAAGGGCCATCGGTCGGGAAAATTACTTAGATTTCAAGTAAATGTATTGCCGGTGAGTGATGCGCCACGTCCCCGCTCCCTCACACTCCCTCCCCCCGCATCGCTCGCGGCAGTTGGCCGACCACGCCCATGGCGTGGCGCATGAAGAACTTCTTCAGCGGCGGCAGGCGGCCGACCATGGCCAGGCCGGTGTCGCGGGCCAGGCGGATCGGGGGGATGTCGTTGGAGAACAGGCGGTTGAGCACGTCGGTGACGGCCACCAAGCTCAGATTGTCGAAGCGGCGCCAGCGTTCGTAGCGGGCCAGGGCTTCGGCGTCGCCCGCGTCCAGGCCCAGGCGGGCCTGGTCGACGACGATCTCGGCCAGCGCCGCCACGTCGCGCAGGCCCATGTTCAGGCCCTGCCCGGCGATCGGATGGATGCCGTGCGCCGCCTCGCTGACCAGCGCCAGCCGCGGCGCGACGTAGGCGTTGGCGTGCAGCACGCCCAGCGGGTAGACCCAGCGCCGCCCCACCACGCGCACCCGGCCCAGGTAGTCGCCGACGCGGCGCTGCAGCTCCGCGTCGAACTGCGGGTCGGGCAGGGCGGCCAGCGCGTCGGCCAGGTGCTCGCGCTCGGTCCAGACGATCGAGCTGCGGTGCGTACCGTCGGGATCGTCGGTCATCGGCAGCACGGCGAACGGCCCGGCCGGCTGGAAATGCTCCACCGCCACGCCGTGGTGCGGGGCCTCGTGCGCCATGGTGCAGGCGATCGCCTTCTGGCGATAGCGCCACGACACGGTGTCGATGCCGGCGCTGCGGCGCACGAACGAGCCGCGGCCGTCGGCGCCGACGATCAGTTCGGCACACACGACGCGGCCGTCGGCCAGGGTGGCGCGGGCGACCGCCGGCCCGCGGTCGATCGACGCCACCGCCGTGCCGGCCAGCGCCGTCACCGACGGCAGCGCCTCGAGCCGGGCGAACTGGCCCAGGCGCAGCAGCCGGTTCTCGATGATATGGCCGAACGGGTCGGCGCCGACCTCCCGGTGGTCGTAGTGCAGGAACACCGGCGCGCCGCCGTCGGCGATGCGGATGTCCAGGATCGGCTCGGCGTCCGGGGCCAGGGCGGGCCACAGCCCGGCGGCCTCCATCAGCCGCTGCGAGCCGTGGGCGATCGCCGTGGTGCGGCCGTCGAAGCCGGGCGCGGTGCGCGCCGCCACGCTGTCGCGGTCGACCAGCACGACCTCGACGCCGGCGGTGCCGAGCGCGGCCGCCAGCGTCAGACCGGCCATGCCGCCGCCGACGATCAGCACCTGCGTGCGCATGACGGGCGCCTCGGGTGCCGTCGCGGCGGCCGCGGCGGCCGGATCGGGAGAAGAGCTGCCGTTCATGACGCTACCATCGTCGCCGCCGGTGCGCTTGTCCAGAGGATGCGACCGGGTGCCCCGCCAATGGGCTGCCCGCGCGCGAGGCACTGCCCAATTGAACATCAATTCGTCAGTTTTGCCGATTTTTTGCGCATACGAACCTAGCCGGGAATTATGATCATGCCCTGCGACCCCGGTAAGCGCCTGTCCCTTCACGAGTTTTGTGCAACGCACAAGTGTCGGCACGGAATTTGAAGAGCCGCATTCCGATTCCGTAGGAGAGCGGCCAGCGGCGCCCAATGCCTATGACGTGAGCGGACAGGCGCATCCAGCCGAGGGGACACGCGAATGAAACTCGTAATGGCCATCATCAAGCCGTTCAAGCTCGACGAGGTTCGGGAAGCCCTGACCTCGCTCGGGTTGCAGGGCTTGACCGTGAGCGAAGTGAAGGGGTTCGGCCGGCAGAAGGGCCAGACCGAGATCTACCGTGGCGCGGAATACTCGGTGAGTTTCCTGCCCAAGGTGAAGATCGAGGTCGCGGTAACCAGCGACATGGCCGAGCGCGTGGTCGAGACCATCCAGAAGTCGGCCAACACCGGACGGATCGGCGACGGCAAGATCTTCGTGTTCGACATCGCCCACGCGGTGCGCATCCGCACCGGCGAGACCGACGCGGCGGCGCTGTAAGGAGAGACGACGCAATGACAAAGCTCAAGAAACTGGCCCTGGTAGCCGGGGCGACGGGACTTGGCGGGCTGGCCCTGGCCGCGCCGGCGATGGCGCAGGAGGCGGCCGCAGCGGTCGACCTGACCGCCGCGACCGGCGTGCCGCTGGAGACGCAGTTCATCTTCAACACGTTCTCGTTCTTCCTGCACGGCGCGTTGGTGATGTGGATGGCGGCCGGCTTCGCGATGCTGGAGTCCGGCCTGGTCCGCACCAAGAACACGGCGACCATCTGCCTGAAGAACATCGCGCTCTACTCCGTGGCCGGCATCATGTACTACCTGATCGGCTACGACCTGATGTACGCCGGCGTGGACGGCGGCTATATCGGCACGTTCTCGCTGTTCTGGTCGCCCGACGATAGCGCCGCGTTGGCCGGCGAGTTCGAGGCCGGCGCCTATGCCGCGACCTCCGACTGGTTCTTCCAGATGGTGTTCGTCGCCACCGCCGCGTCGATCGTGTCCGGCACCGTGGCGGAGCGCACCAAGGCCTGGTCGTTCCTGCTGTTCACCGTGATCCTGACCGGGTTCCTGTACCCGATCACCGGGTCGTGGCAGTGGGGCGGCGGCTGGCTGGCCGAGATGGGCTTCAGCGACTTCGCCGGGTCGACCCTGGTGCACTCGGTCGGCGGCTGGGCGGCCCTGGCCGGCGCGATCGTGATCGGCGCGCGGCGCGGCAAGTACAACCCCGACGGCACGGCCAACGCCATGCCGGGCGCCAACCTGCCGCTGGCGACGCTGGGCACCTTCATCCTGTGGCTCGGCTGGTTCGGCTTCAACGGCGGCTCGCAGCTCGCCCTGGGCACGGCGGCCGACGCCATCGCGATCGCCAACATCTACGCCAACACCAACATGGCCGCGGCCGGCGGCGTGGTGGCGGCGACCATCGTCAGCCAGCTCGTCTACGGCAAGGTCGACCTGACCATGGCCCTGAACGGCGCCATCGCCGGCCTGGTGTCGATCACCGCGGCGCCCGACTCGCCGACGCTCGGCCAGGCCATCCTGATCGGCGGGGTGGGCGGCGTCCTGGTCGTGTTCGCGGTGCCGCTGTTCGACAAGCTCAAGGTCGACGACGTGGTCGGCGCCATCTCGGCCCACCTGGTCGCCGGCATCTGGGGCACCCTGGCGGTCGCGCTGACCTACCAGACCGAGTACGAGACCGAGGCCGGCGAGACGGTTGCCCGCACCCTGGGCGAGCAGTTGATGGTGCAGGCGATCGGCGTGGTCTCGATCGGCGTGTTCACGTTCGTGCTCGCGCTGATCGTCTGGTCGATCATCAAGTTCACCGTCGGCGTCCGCCCGGCCGAAGAGTACGAGGACATCGGCCTCGACCGGGCCGAGCTCGGCCTGGAGGCCTACCCCGAGTTCGGCCAGGGCTCGATGCGGGTGTAGACCCGCGCGGGCCTCGGGCTGCGAACAGCCTCCCACCAGCGGGACGGGCCTCTCCGGGGCCCGCCCCCACCTCGGCGCCGGGCGGGACGAACCCCGCCCGGCTTTTTTTGTTCCGAAGCATCGTGCCACAGCGCTGAGTCTCGGGGCGGAGTCTCGGGGAGTCTCGGGGGGAGTCTCGGGGACACATCACTTAATTCGGAGTCTCGGGGACACATCAATTAATTCGGCGATGGCGCACTTAGGCGTGCGACCGGATCAACGGAGATCCGTATTGTGTCCCCGGAACTCCCGGAACTCCCGGAATGATTTAACTCGCGTGCAAGCACAAGAGACTGCGGGATCAGCTCAGTGGTACGTGTCAGCGTTACCGGTCCTGACGATAGACATCCGATGGCTGCGTCAACATCTTTCAAATCGAACTCCCTCTTCCGCGATTTCTTCAAAAGGACGTTCGCGCATTCGATTAGCAGAAAATCAGGTGCCAGCAATTCAAAACCGAAGGTCAAGATCCGATCTGCGAACTCGGCCATCGGCTCCGGACAGAACCACTTGATGGCCACGGACGCATCGACGACCCGTCTCACCTGTCCCGATCTTCCCGCAGGAGTTCGACGCTGTCCGTCTGCGGCCGGGCGCGCTGTCGGGCGCGGATGGCAGCGGCGGCTTCCCGGAAAGCCGCCTGATCCAGCCGGATGGCCCTGGTCAGGATATCCCTGACCTCTTCCTCCAGCGAATGCCCCCGGGCGGCAGCACGCTGAACAAGGCGATTGACGACCGCATCGTCGAGCTGAGGAATGACAAGCTGCGCCATAATGTCCCTCCCTGCGAGGACCATAGGTATCATTGGCATCGCGCGGCAGCAACGGGCGCCGGTGCGGCACGGGACAGCCGCATGGACCGGGCCGATCGGGCGCCGTGATCGACCGGTTGCGTGGCGTTCCGCCACGGCGTATTGATCCGGGTCCAAACCATTGTTGCTGCGCGCGCCAAGGCACTTGGGCGAGGCGCGGCGAGAGGGTGAGAGTCATGCAGATGCGCAGTCTCGGAGCCAATGGCCCGGCGGTGTCCGCGCTCGGGCTCGGCTGCATGGGCATGTCGGACTTCTACGGTCCGGCCGACCGGGCGGAGAGCATTGCCACCGTCCATGCCGCGCTCGACGCCGGCATCACCCTGCTGGACACCGGCGACTTCTACGGCCTCGGCCACAACGAGCTGCTCATTCGCGAGGCACTCCAGGGCCGCCGCCGCGAGGACGCGGTCATCGTCGTCAAGTTCGGCGCCCTGCGCGGGCCCGACCGCGGCTTCATCGGGCTGGACTGCCGCCCCGCCGCCGTGAAGACCTTCCTGGCCTACACGCTGACCCGCCTCGGCACCGACCATGTCGACGTCTACCAGCCGGCGCGCGTCGACCCGGCGGTGCCGATCGAGGATACGGTCGGCGCGATCAAGGAGTTGGTCGAGGCCGGCTACGTGCGCCACATCGGCCTGTCGGAGGCCGGCGCCGACACCCTGCGCCGCGCCCACGCCGTGCACCCGATCGCCCAGCTGCAGATCGAGTACTCCCTGATCAGCCGCGGCATCGAGGCCGAGATCCTGCCGACCGCGCGCGAACTCGGCATCGCCGTCACCGCCTACGGCGTGCTGTCGCGCGGCCTGCTCAGCGGGCACTGGTCGAAGGAGCGCGCGGCGACCCCGGACTACCGCAGCATGCTGCCCCGGTTCCAGGCCGACAACCTGGACCGCAACCTGGCCCTGGCCGACGCCTTGCGCGGGATCGCGGACGACAGGGGCGCGACCGTCGCGCAGATCGCGATCGCCTGGGTGCTGGCCCGCGGCGACGACATCGTCCCGCTGATCGGCGCCCGCCGCCGCGACCAGCTGACCGAGGCCCTCGGCGCGCTGGACGTGACGCTCGGTCCCGACGACCTGGCGCGGATCGAGGCCGCCGTCCCGCCGGACGCCGCCGCCGGCACCCGCTACGATCCCCACCACTACGCCATTCTGGACAGCGAGACGGGGCGCGGGGCCGGGGCATGATCATGGGTGCCCGCGCGCATTCTCTGGAATTTTCGCCCCGTAGGGTGCATGTTCGACAGAAGCATGCTGTGGCCAAAGTGAAGACCCGATGGGGGCTGCCGTGAGGGTCGTATTCGACAACATACCGGCCGATCGGCTGCCGCCCGATCTGCGGCCCGGCATTTCCGGGGACCGGTTCATTCGTTTGACCGTCGAGACGTCGAGGACGGAGGAGGAGCGCCGCGCGGCGGGCCAGAGGCTTTTGAAGCTTACGGAAGAAATGAGCAAAGAGGCCGAACGCCGGGGGATGACGGAAGAAATACTTGCCGAAATTCTAGAAATTGATGAGACGGAAAGAAGAAATTTGTTTGATGATTGAGGCATTGATATTTTTTCATGAATGCCCCGTACGCAGAAAGTTGTTTTGAATACAAGCATTTTGATCAGTCTGGCCATTCCGCAGAACTCGAAACCAGGCCGCGTGGTCGCTCACGTTATTGAGCATTGCGAGTTCGCACCGTCCGTTCCGGCCGATCCCGTTGGATGAAACTGTGGGGAGGCCGGGGGTGCATTTAATATACATGCCCGCATCACCATCCCGTCTTTGCGAGCGCAGCGAAGCAATCCAGTGGCGCCGCGAGCGCGACCCATGGCTTTTCGGACGGGCGACGCCGGGACTGGGCCGCTTCGCTGCGCTCGCGGTGACGGCATGGTGCGGACTGTGGTCGACCAGGCCATGGCCGTGTGGTGTCGTCGCTGCATCGCGGTCTCTTCGCAAGCCCCCGGCGCCCGGCCGGGTCCGCTGGATGAAACCGTCCGGAGGCGGGCCGTCGGCGCATTGTTTCTTGTTAGCTGCTCATGTCGCCGATGCTTCTTGACGAGGTTCAGAAGGTGCTGATACGTTCGAAGTTTGAAAAATATTCGAGCTTGGCAAAACGAAAAGTCACCTTGGAAAAAGTATGAACTTGTTGCACAGCTTGTTGTTCCGTATGAGCGCATTCGGATTTGCCGCGATCCGAAAGACGATCTGGTCCTTGAGCTGGCTGTAGCCGGAGACGCTTTCTGCATTGTGACAGGGGACGAGGACCTGCTGTCGCTGGGCCGGGTCCGCAACAGCCTGATCATCAGGCCGTCCCGCTTCCTTGCCTGGGCGGAGGGGCGACCCCTTGACGCGCCGTGGCGAACGTAACGCGGATCGCACGCCGTCGGACCTCTTGAGTCTCCGGTCGAACTCCGCTTATAAACCCGTTGAAAACACAAAATTCATAATCAACGAGCAGGGTTGAGTTGCCGGGCGGTTCGCGGTAGGATCGTTCGTGTTTCGTCCTGGACCCGGCTCATGCTCAACGACCGTCTCGCGGCCCTGTCGGACTATCCGTTCACGCGCCTGGCGCGGCTGCTGGAGGGCGTCGCCCCGCCGGCCGGCGTGACCCCGCTGATCCTGTCGCTGGGCGAGCCGCAGCACCCGGCCCCGGCGCTGATCGACGAGGCGCTGCGGGCGCACGCCCACCTGTGGAACCGCTATCCGCCGCTCGACGGCACGGAGGAGTTCCGCGAGGCCGCGGCCGGCTGGCTGGCCCGCCGCTATGCGCTGCCGCCGGGCCTGGGCGGCCTGGACGGGTGCCTGCTGCCGGTCTCGGGCACCCGCGAGGCGCTGTTCCAGGCGGCGCTGGCCGCGGTGCCGGCGCGGAAGAACGGCCAAGTGCCGGCGGTCGCGCTGCCCAACCCCTTCTACGCCGTGTACGAGGGCGCGGCGGTGCTGGCCGGGGCCGAGCCGGTGTTCCTCGATACCGGCGCCGCCACCGGCTTTCTCCCCGACCTGGACGCGCTGGAGTCGCGGCGCGACCTGCTCGACCGGCTCGCGCTGATGTACCTGTGCAGCCCGGCCAACCCCCAGGGCGCCGTCGCCGACCGCGCCTGGCTGCGCCGCCTGATCGGGCTGGCCCGCCGGCACGGCTTCGTGCTGGCGGTCGACGAGTGCTACGCCGAAACCTGGGACCGCGAGCCGCCGCCGGGCGTGCTGGAATGCGCCGACGACGGCCTGGACGGCCTGCTGGTGTTCCACTCGCTGTCGAAGCGGTCCAGCGCCGCCGGCCTGCGCGCCGGGTTCGTCGTCGGCGACCCCGCCCTGATCGCCGGGTTCCGCCGCCTGCGCGGCTACTCCGCCGCCGGCATGCCGCTGCCGGTGCAGGCCGCGGCGGCGGCGCTGTGGCGGGACGACACCCACGCCGCGGCCAACCGGGCGCTGTACCGCCACAAGATCGACGCGGCCGAGCGGCTGCTCGCCGGCAGCTTCGGCTTCTACCGGCCGCCGGGCGGCTTCTTCCTGTGGCTCGACGTGGGCGACGGCGAGGCGGCGGCGCGGCGCCTGTGGGCCGAAGCCGGCCTGCGCGTCCTGCCTGGCGCCTACCTGTCGCGCCCGGCCGCCGACGGCAGCGACCCCGGCGGGCGCTATGTCCGCATCGCCCTGGTCCACGATCTCGACACGGTCACCCGTGCGCTGCAGCGGTTCGCGGCGGTCCTTCGCCCGGCCGCGCCCGCCGCGCAGGCAGCAGGAGCCTGAGCCCATGGCCAACGGCCTGTCCAGAACCGCCGCCCGCGGGCGCGCCGCCCGGCCCTCTTTCCTGCCCGAGGGCGTGGCCGCCTTCCTGCACCGGCGCGTGCGCGAGATCATCGGGCTGGCCCTGATCGGCCTGGGCGGGGCGGTGCTGCTCGCGCTGCTCAGCTACGACCCGGCCGACCCGTCGTGGAACACGGCGCGCGCGCCGGGGGAGGTGAGCAACCTCCTGGGACCCGCCGGCGCCCATCCCGCCGACCTGCTGATCCAGACCGTCGGCGGCGCCGCCTTCCTGCTGGCGCTGGTGCCGCTGACCTGGGGCTGGCGGCTGGTCCGCCAGGCCCCGCTGGGCCGCGTGGCGCTCCGGGTCGCCGCCCTGGTGCTGGTCGTGCCGGCCGTGGCGGTGGCCCTGGCGCCGCTGCCGCCGCCGGCGGCCTGGGCGGGCCTGCCCGGCTTCGGCGGCGCCGTCGGCCTGCTGCTGCTCGGCGGGCTGCCGGGCGCGGCGCCGTGGACCGCCCTCGGTGCCGGCCTTGCGGCGCTGGGCGGGCTGGTCGTCGCGCTCGGCCTGCCGCTGGCCGAGTGGCGCGAGCACGGCCGGCGGCTGGTCCGGGCGGCGCGCTGGCTCGGCCGGATGCTGGCGGCCGGTGCGGCCCGGGCGGCGCACGGCCTGCGCGTGCACGCGGCGCCGCGGCTGGCCGCGGCGGCGGAGCGGCTGCGGGCCCGGCGCTCCGCAGAGGCCGGCAGGGACGCCGGCCTGTATGACGACGACGATGAGGATGTCGACGCGGACGAGGTCGCGGCGCAGCCGCCCCTTGCCCCGTCCCCCCGCCAGCGCTCCGCCACGGTCGCCGCGCCCCCCGCCGCGGCGCCGCCGGCGCGAGCGCCGGCGGTGGTGGCGCCGAAGTCCGGCCCGCTCGTGCAGGGCCAGCGCGTCGCCGAGGAGCGCCAGGCGCAGTTCGCGTTCGACGCGGCCGCCGCCGAGTACGAGCTGCCGCCCCTCGACCTGCTGCGCGAGGCCGACGCGACCCGGCGCCCCGCCATGCTGAACGAGGAGGCCTTGCAGCAGAACGCCGGCGTGCTGGAGGGCGTGCTGGCCGACTTCGGCGTGCGCGGGGAGATCGTGCGCGTCAACCCGGGCCCGGTGGTCACGCTGTACGAGCTGGAGCCGGCGCCGGGCACCAAGTCCAGCCGCGTGATCGGCCTGGCCGACGACATCGCGCGATCGATGAGCGCGGTGTCGGTCCGCGTCGCGGTCGTGCCGGGCCGCAACGCCATCGGCATCGAGCTGCCCAACGCGCAGCGGGAGATCGTCTACCTGCGCGAGATCCTGGCCAGCAAGGCGATGGAGAAGACCGGCGGCCGGCTGGGCCTGGTGCTGGGCAAGGACATCGGCGGCACGCCGGTGCTGACCGACCTGTCGCGCATGCCCCACCTGCTGATCGCCGGCACCACCGGCTCGGGCAAGTCGGTGGCGATCAACACGATGATCCTGTCGCTGCTGTACCGCCTGCCGCCGGACAAGGTGCGGCTGATCCTGGTCGACCCGAAGATGCTGGAGCTGTCGGTCTACGACGGCATCCCGCACCTGCTGACCCCGGTGGTGACCGACGCGAAGAAGGCGGTCGTCGCGCTGAAGTGGGCGGTGCGCGAGATGGAGGACCGCTACCGCGCCATGGCCAAGCTGGGCGTGCGCAACATCGAGGGCTACAACCAGCGCCTGCGGGAGGCGCGGGACAAGGGCGAGCCGCTGATGCGGCGGGTGCAGACCGGGTTCGACCCCGACACCGGCAAGCCGGTGTTCGAGGACGAGCCGATCGACCTGACCGAGCTGCCGTATGTCGTGGTCGTGGTGGACGAGATGGCCGACCTGATGCTGGTCGCCGGCAAGGAGATCGAGGCGGCCATCCAGCGCCTGGCCCAGATGGCGCGCGCCGCCGGCATCCACCTGATCATGGCCACCCAGCGCCCCTCGGTGGACGTGATCACCGGCACCATCAAGGCCAACTTCCCGACCCGGATCAGCTTCCAGGTGACCAGCAAGATCGACAGCCGCACCATCCTGGGCGAGGGCGGCGCGGAGCAGCTGCTGGGCCAGGGCGACATGCTGTACATGGCCGGCGGCGGGCGCATCACCCGCGTGCACGGGCCGTTCGTCAGCGACGACGAGGTCGAGGACGTGGTCCGCTTCCTGAAGACCCAGGGCGAGCCGAACTACAACGACGCGGTGCTGGAAGACGAGGACGACTCCGCCGGCTTCGCCGCCTTCATGGAAGAGGGCGGCACCGGGGCGGCCGGCGGCTCGGGCGAGGACCTGTACGACCGCGCCGTGGCGGTCGTGGCGCGCGAGCGCAAGGCCTCGACCAGCTTCATCCAGCGCCAGCTCCAGATCGGCTACAACCGCGCCGCCCGCCTGGTCGAGCGCATGGAGGCCGAAGGCGTGGTCAGCAAGCCGAACCACGTCGGCAAGCGCGAGGTCCTGGTCGGCGACCACGGCGGCGAGTGAACGCCGGCCCGCATCGACTGCCGATGATCATGATTCGCAGCAAGTCGCGGTTGCGGCCCCCTGCGCGAGGCCGCTGAGCGTCCCGAAGCCTGCCGTGCCGGGACGCTCAACGGCGAGCGCAACGCTATCGCGGGTCCAGCGGCCCCCGCGGGTCCAGCGGTCCCCGCGGGTCCAGCGGCCCGCGGGGATCCAGGGGGCCGCGCGGATCGGCCAGCCCCCGTGGATCGGCAGGTCCGCGCGGATCCGCGGGCCCCCGAGGATCGGCAAGCCCGCGCGGATCGGCGAGCCCGCGCGGGTCCGCAGGCCCCCGAGGATCGGCAGGTCCCCGCGGATCGAGCGGGCCCCTGGGATCCGCCGGTCCGGCCGGATTCGCCGGCCGCGCGGCAGGCCTTTGCGCGTCCGCGCGTCCGGCCGCGAGCAGCGGAGCGATCATGACAAGGCCCGCCATCCCGAGACCGCACAGGAAGCGGCGGCGGGACAGCGCCAGAGATCCGGCTGCCGGCCCTGCGGGCTGTACGCCGGGGGAACGAACGCCTTCTTCAGTCATTCTGCCGACCTTTTGAGGAATGGAGTCGCATCGCGTCCCTGCGCCGGGCATGGGGAGCCGCAGCAATATTCTGGTGAAATCCGGGCTGCCGACGAAACATTTTGCCAAGCGGCGAAAGCAGCGATCCATTCACGGTAGCAGATTTCAGGAGAGGTTTCCAGATCCATGGTACGCCGGCCAGATCCGCTCAACTGCGGTACTGTTCGTGCCGGGAACCCCTGTCGAGGGCGCCGGGTTGGTTGCCCAGTGCAAAACAGGGAGGGGTTCGATGACCTCAAAGGAACAAGTGCTGGTGGCATGGCTGCGCGACGCCTATGCCATGGAACGCGAAGCGATCACGCTGGCGGAAAACCAGCTCAGCCGGCTGAAGAACTATCCCGAATTCCAGGCCAGGCTTCAGGAACATCTGACCGAGACGCGGCATCAGGCGGATCTGATCCGGGAGTGCCTGAAGCGCTACGGCAGCGACGTCTCGACGATCAAGGAGATGGTGACGCGCCTGCTGGGCAACGTCCAGTCGCTCATGACGCAGGCGACCGACGACGAAGGGGTCAAGTACGCTCTTGCCGACTACTCGTTCGAGAGCTTCGAGATCGCCTCCTACCGCTGCAACATTGCCGCGGCGGAAGCCGTCGGCGATACGCAGACCAAGGCGGACCTGGAATCCATCCTCGCCCAGGAGGAGCGGATGGCCGCCTGGCTTGCGGACTACATTCCGAACATGAGCCGGACGTACATCGACAGGCAGGTGACGGAACCCGCCTCCGCGGGGCGGTAGCCGGTATCGGGCCGGTCGCGGCGGACATGTTTTCGGTGCCGGTCCCGGGTGCGGGACCGGCACGTCGGGAACCTTGAGCGAGGCACCCGGATTAATGGCCCACCAAAAAATGCCGAAGGCAGGGAGGGTCGGCCGATGGCCGCAAAGGAACAGGTTCTCGTGGAATGGCTGCGCGACGCGTATGCGATGGAACGGGAAGCGGCGACGCTTCTTGAAAACCAGATCAGACGCCTGAACCACTACCCCGAAATGCAGGCGAAGCTGCAAGCGCATCTGGGCGAGACCCGACAGCAGATCAAAGTCCTCACGGAGTGCCTTCGTCGCTACGATACCGAGCCGCCCAGGCTTAAGGATCTGGCGACGCGCTTTATGGCCAACATCCAGTCTCTGGCCACCCACGCCGCCGACGATGAGGTCGTGAAGTACGCACTTGCCGACTATTCGTTCGAATGTTTCGAGGTCGCCTCGTACCGCTGCAATATCGCGGCCGCCGAAGAGGTTGGCGACCAGCAGACCAAGGCTGACCTTGAAAGAATTCTGGCCGAAGAGGAACGCATGGTCGCGTGGCTGGCCGAGCACATCCCCAGCATCGGCCGCCACTACATGACGCGCCAATTGACGGAGCCGGCGGCCGCCAAACGCTGATGCGGCCGCCGGGAGGGCCCGTCCGGCGCGCCTACGCCGCCAGCAGCCGCCGCCACAGGTCCAGGCCGGTGGTGATCACGGCAATGCCTTCGTCGGAGAGCTCCTCGAGGAACGAGACCGGGTCCGGGGGCGCAGGCGCGAACCCGATCTCGACCTCGCTATGGCCCAGCAGGGTGGTGCCGCGCAGCCGGCGGGCGATTGCCGACATGCGATGGTTGTCGGCCAGATGCAGCATGATCACCTGCCGGATGCCGCGGTTGCGCGCCACGGTCAGCGTGCGGCGGACCAGCTCGGTCCCGCACCCGTGGCCCTGGTGGCCGCGCTCCACGGACACCGCCAGCTCCGCCCGTGCGCCCGTGGCATCGAGCAGCTGCAGCTCCGCCGCGCCGCGCAGCACGCCGTCCGCGAACCCGCCGATCACGCGGCCGGCCGGCCAGATCAACCGCTGCACGTGGGCGCGAATGCTGCCGTCGTGTACGCCGGCATGGAAGCGGGCGGTGCGGTCGGCGCCGTCCAGGCGCAGCAGATGCGCCTCGTACTCCGGGAACTCGCCCGGCAGCAGTTTGCGATAGGCCATGGTCATGGCCGTGTCTCCTCTCCACCCCGCCGATGCGCGCGCGGCCCGATCCGCGCGTGCGGGCACGTCCTGGTCCGTTTCTCCGGTCGGCTCCCTCAGCGCGGCGTCGGCCGCGCCGGGTGGGGCGCCACCATCGCGGTCTCGGCCGCCCGCATGCCGCGCCGCAGCGCCTCCAGCGCGGCCTGGAGCAGCCCGGCGGTCACGCGGGCGCGCGCCCGGCGGGCCGCGGCGAGGTGGCGGTGCACGGTGTCGGGGCAGAGGGCGAGGCGGTAGGGACCGTAAGGGCCGGGCAGGCCGGCGCCGGGATGGGTCGGACGTTCGCTGTGGTGGTACATCGGACAGCCTCCTGGACGGAGGGCGTCCTCCCTGAAGGCCGGGTTCTTTCGACGCCGGCCTTGCTAATGTTGCAGTGCAATAAATAGTCCTGCGGCTGCCGCGGCACAGCTGTTTGAAGCGCCGGCCCGCCGCTGCCGGCGCGTTTGCCGGCCGGTGTGGCAGCGCGGCGACAGATGCGCGCAGGCAGTCCGCGGCGCTTCGGGCTGCGGGTTTCACGTTTGCGTGGCGGGTCTTGATCAAGGGCAATCCAAGCCGGCCGGCGTCATGCTATCGAAACACTGCCGGCCGACGCGGCGACGGCCGCGGTGCGCCGGCGGGCCCGGGCAGCGCGCCCGCGCCGGTCCCGCTCACGAGGGAAAGCCATGACGACCGAGACCGTGCAGCGTGACGTGGAGCATGTCGCCCGTGGCGACCACGGCGATCCCTTCGCCGTGCTCGGCCCGCATGGCGAGAGCGGCGGGACGAGGCTGATCACGTTCCAGCCGCAGGCGCGCGGCGTACGGGTGGTCGACCCGTCCGGCACCGTGCTCGGCGACCTGACCCGCATCCACGACGCGGGGGTCTTCGCCGGACGGCTGCACATGTCGCCGTCGGCACCCTACCGCCTGCGCCTGGACCTGCCGGAGGGCCCGCGCGACATCGACGACCCCTACCGTTTCCCGCCGGTGCTGGGCGATCTGGACGTCCACCTGCTGCGCGAGGGGACGCACATGCGGCTCTACGAGCGCCTCGGTGCGCACCTCACCGAGCTGCTCGGCGTGGCCGGCACCGCCTTCGCCGTATGGGCGCCCAACGCCAAGCGGGTCTCGGTGGTGGGCGACTTCAACGACTGGGACCGCCGCTGCCACCCGATGCGGTTGCGGCGCGGCACCGGCCTGTGGGAGCTGTTCGTGCCCGGCCTCGGGCGCGGCGAGCTGTACAAGTTCGACGTGCGCACTGCCGTGGGCGAGCCGCTGCCGCTCAAGGCCGATCCATTCGCGCTGTACAGCGAGCGGCGGCCGGGCACCGCCTCCGTCGTGCACGGCATCACGCGGCGCGACTGGGGCGACCGCGACTGGATGGCGCGGCGCGCCGCGGCGATCGCCCGGGACGCCCCGGTGGCGATCTACGAGGTCCACGCCGCCTCGTGGCAGCGGGACCCGGGGCGCTGGGACGGTTTCCCGGACTGGGAGCAGCTCGCCGAGCGCCTGGTGCCCTATGTGCGCGACCTGGGGTTCACGCACATCGAGCTGCTGCCGATCAGCGAGCACCCGCTGGATGCGTCCTGGGGCTACCAGCCGCTCGGCCTGTACGCCCCGACCAGCCGGCACGGACCCCCGGAAGGGCTGCAGGCGTTCGTCGAGGCATGCCACCGCGCCGGGCTGGGCGTGCTGATGGACTGGGTCGTCGGGCACTTCCCGACCGACGAGCACGGCCTGGGCCTGTTCGACGGGACGCACCTGTACGAGCAGGCGCACCCCTACCGCGGCCATCACCCGGACTGGCACACGCTGCTGTTCGACTATGCCCGGCCGCAGGTGGTCAACTATCTGCTCGGCAACGCGCTGTACTGGCTCGACGTGTTCCACATGGACGGCTTCCGCGTGGATGCCGTCGCCTCGATGCTGTACCTGGACTACAACCGTCCGGAGGGGCAGTGGATCCCGAACCGGTTCGGCGGCAACGAAAACCTGGAGGCGATCGACTTCCTCAAGCGGCTGAACGCCGAGGTGCCGGAGCGCTTTCCCGGCGCCGCCACGGTCGCCGAGGAATCGACGGTCTGGCCCGGCGTGTCGACGCCGGTGGCCGACGGCGGGCTCGGCTTCGGCTACAAGTGGAACATGGGCTGGATGAACGACACGCTGGGCTATATGCGCACGCCGTTCGAGGAGCGCCCGGACGCGCACGACAAGATGACCTTCGGCCTGCTCTATGCGTTCACGGAGCACTTCATCCTGCCGCTCAGCCACGACGAGGTGGTCCACGGCAAGGCGTCGCTGCTGGCCAAGATGCCCGGCGACGACGCCCAGAAGTTTGCCGGCCTGCGCGCCTACTACGCGTTCATGTGGGCGCACCCGGGCAAGAAGCTGCTGTTCATGGGCGGCGAGCTCGCGCAGTGGCAAGAGTGGGACGAAGGCGGCGAGCTGGACTGGGGCCTGCTGGCCCATGCCCCGCACCGCGGCGTGCAGTCGCTGATCCGCGACCTGAACCGGCTGTACCGGCGGGTTCCGGCGCTGCATCAGCGCGACGGCGAGCCGGGCGGGTTCGAGTGGGTGGTGGTGGACGACGCCGAACGCTGCGTGTTCGCCTGGCTGCGCCACGGCCGGCCGGGCGCCGCACCGGTGCTGACGGTGAGCAATTTCTCGCCGGAGCCGCGCGCCGGCTACCGGGTGCGCGTGCCGGTGGGCGGTGCCTGGCACGTCGGGCTCGACACCGACGCCGTGGCCTACGGCGGGGCGGGTGCGGGGCCGACGGAGGCGGTCGCGGCGCGGCTGTCGGGCAACGACCAGGTGCTGTCGCTGACCCTGCCGGCCCTGACCACGCTGATGCTGATGCCGGGCGAGCCGGGCGAGCCGGGCGAGCCGGGCACCGGGCCGCAGGACGCGTGACGCGGCCCGGCGCGAGGCGTCGGCGTCGGACAACCCCCGGCATGCGTCGCGCGATTTGCCGCCCGCCCTGGACAGGCCGGCAGCGGCTGGAATATTGTTGCTCAGCGATGCCGGGGTCGCCCCGCCACCCCGGCGCGGCCGATCGCCGCGCGGGCTGGCATCGGCCTCGCTTGGCGGTACGGTTGCGACCAGCTATCGTTCAAAAATATGTAAACCTACGGCATGCGTGGGACGATGACAGCCAGCCAGACTTCTGCCGGCCCGGCCGGCCTGGACTATCAGCGCGTCTTCGAGGACGCCGTCGCCGGCCTGAAGGCCGAGGGTCGCTATCGGGTGTTCGCGGAGCTGCAGCGGCGCGCCGGCGCCTTCCCCAAGGCCGACCACTACGGCCTGGCCGGGGACAACGGCCCGGGCGAGGTGACGGTGTGGTGCTCCAACGACTACCTCGGCATGGGGCAGCACCCGGACGTGCTCGCCGCCATGAAGGCCGCGATCGACAAATGCGGCGCCGGCGCGGGGGGCACGCGCAACATCTCCGGCACCAATCACCTGCACGTGCTGCTGGAGGACGAGCTGGCCGCGCTGCACGGCAAGGAGGCGGCGCTGCTGTTCACCTCCGGCTACATCTCCAACGAGGCGACCCTGTCCACGATCGCCAAGCTGGTGCCGGACTGCGTGGTGCTCTCCGACCAGCTCAACCACGCCTCGATGATCGCGGGCATCCGCAATTCCGGTGCCGAGAAGCACGTGTTCCGCCACAACGACGTGGAGCACCTGGACCAGCTGATGGGCCGGCTGCCCAAGGACCGGCCCAAGCTGGTGGCGTTCGAGAGCGTCTATTCCATGGACGGCGACTTCGCGCCGATCGCGGAGATCTGCGACGTTGCCGACCGGCACGGCGCCATGACCTATCTGGACGAGGTCCACGCCGTCGGCCTGTACGGCCCGCACGGCGGCGGCGTTGCCGAGCGGGACGGCGTCATGCATCGCCTGACGGTGATCGAGGGCACGCTGGCCAAGGCCTACGGCGTGATGGGCGGCTACATTACCGGCTCGGCGGCCCTGTGCGACACGGTGCGCAGCTTCGCGGCATCGTTCATCTTCACGACGGCACTGCCCCCGGCGATCGCCGCGGGCGCGCTGGCCAGCGTGCGCCACCTCAAGGCCAGCCAGGCCGAGCGCGACCGGCACCAGGAACGCGCCGCCCGCCTGAAGCGCCTGCTCGGCGAGGCCGGCCTGCCGGTGATGCCGTCGCAGAGCCACATCGTGCCGGTGCACGTCGGCGACCCGCGCCTGTGCAAGCGCGCCACCGACCTGCTGCTGGAGCGCCACGGCATCTACGTGCAGCCGATCAACTATCCGACGGTGCCGCGCGGCACCGAACGGCTGCGCCTGACCCCGACGCCGTTCCACGACGACCTGCAGATGGCGCGTCTGGTCGATGCCCTGACCGACGTCTGGTCGCACCTGGAGCTGCGCCGCGCGGCGTGACGTGCCGGCCCGCGATCGCTGGAGCCCCCGCGCGGCGGGGACTCACGCGATCCGGCGCAGGGCGGTGCGGATGGTTTCCACCAGGCGGCCGATCTCGGCCTCGTTGATGATCAGGGGCGGGGTCAGGGCCAGGATGTCGCCCGTGGTGCGCACCAGCACGCCGTTCTCGTAGCAGTCCAGGAACGCGTCGTAGGCCCGCTGCCCCGGCGCGTCCGGCCGCGGCGCCAGCTCGACCGCGCCGGCCAGTCCCAGGTTGCGCAGGTCGATCACGTGCGGCTCGCCCTTCAGGCCGTGGATCGCCTCTTCCCAGACCCGGGCCAGGTCGTTGGCGCGGGTGAACAGGCCGTCGTCCTGATAGACGTCGAGCGCGGCCGCGGCGGCGGCGCAGGCCAGCGGATGGCCGGAATAGGTATAGCCGTGGAACAGCTCGATGGCGTGCTCCGGCCCGGCCATGAAGGCGTCGTGGATGCCGTCGCCGACGAACACGGCGCCCATCGGCACCGCCCCGTTGGTCAGGCCCTTGGCGGTGGTGACGATGTCCGGCCGGATGCCGAAGCGCTCCGCCGCCGTCACCGCGCCGAGCCGGCCGAACCCGGTGATCACCTCGTCGAAGATCAGCAGGATGCCGTGCCGGTCGCAGATCGCGCGCAGCCGCTCCAGATAGCCCTGCGGCGGCAGCAGCACGCCGGCCGACCCGGCGAACGGCTCGACGATCACGGCGGCGATGGTGGAGGCATCGTGCAGGGCGACCAGCCGCTCCAGGTCGTCGGCCAGGTGCGCGCCCCAGGCCGGCTGGCCGCGGGAGAAGGCGTTGTGCTCCGGGTCGTGGGTGTGGCGCAGGTGGTCGACGCCGGGCAGCAGCGGGCCGAAGGCGCGCCGGTTGTTGCCGATCCCGCCCACCGAGATGCCGCCGAAGTTGACGCCGTGGTAGGCGCGTTCCCGCCCGATCAGCCGCACGCGCTGGCCCTCGCCGCGGGTGCGGTGGTACGCCAGCGCGATCTTTAGCGCGGTGTCCACCGACTCGGAGCCGGAGTTCGTAAAGAACACGTGGTTCAGCGTCTCCGGCATCAGCGGCACCAGCCGCTCCGCCAGGGCGAACGGGCCCGGGTGGCCCATCTGGAAGGTCGGCCCGTAGTCCAGCACCGCCGCCTGCTCGCGGATCGCCTCCACGATCCGCGCCCGCCCGTGCCCGGCGTTGACGCACCACAGCCCGGCGGTGCCGTCCAGCACCTGGCGGCCGTCCTCGGTGGTGTAGTACATGCCCGAGGCCGCCACGACCATCCGCGGCGCCCGCTTGAACTGCCGGTTGGCGGTGAACGGCATCCAGAAGGCGGAGAGGGCGGCGGTTGGGGGGGCCGAGTCTGCCATGATCTGTTCCGAATTCACGGTATCCCGGCGCGATTGCCGGGTTCCGGTTCCAGAATCACGGCGACGGGGCTATAACGCAAGCGCCCAGGCGGTCTCGGAAAATTGGTCCGCTGTGATAGCATCACAAGTAATCCTGACCGGCCGGCGGCGCCTTTGCCATGCGCCTGTAAAGATCGAGGCGGCATCCTTGCGTCATGATCGCGCATTTCATCCAGCAGCCGGTGCCGGAGGGTGTCGAACGGCCGGCGGGGTTCTTGTATTGCGCGAGGCGAAGGCATAGACTCAGCAAAGCGCGGGAACGGCCGGGGCGCGCGGTGAGCGAGGGGACCATCCATGGGCAAAACCGTCCTGATTGTCGAGGACAACGAGCTGAACATGAAGCTGTTCCACGACCTGCTGGAGGCGCACGGCTATCAGACGCTCCAGACCAAGGACGGGATGGAGGCGCTGAAGATTGCGCGGCAGGAACGGCCCGACCTGATCCTCATGGACATCCAGCTGCCGGAGGTGTCCGGCCTGGAGGTTACCAAATGGCTCAAGGAGGACGACGAGCTGCGCCGCATCCCGGTCATCGCGGTGACCGCCTTCGCCATGAAGGGCGATGAAGAAAAGATTCGCGAAGGCGGCTGTGAGGACTACATTGCCAAGCCGATCTCCGTGGCCAAGTTTCTCGACACGGTGCAACGCTATCTGAGCTGATCTCCTGAGAATAGAGGCGTCATGTCCGCCCGCGTGCTCGTCGTCGACGACGTTCTGCCCAACGTCAAGCTCCTGGAGGCCAAGCTGACCCGGGAGTACTTCGACGTGATCACCGCGTCGGACGGGCCGGAGGCGCTGGAGAAGGCCGAATCGCAGGCGCCGGACATCGTCCTGCTCGACGTCATGATGCCGGAGATGGACGGCTTCGAGGCGTGCGAGCGCCTCAAGGCCAACCCGAAGACCATGCACATCCCGGTGGTCATGGTCACCGCGCTGTCCGACACGGCGGACCGCGTGCGCGGCCTGGAGGCCGGCGCCGACGACTTCCTGACCAAGCCGGTCAACGACATCGCCCTGTTCGCGCGGGTCCGCTCGCTGGTCCGTCTGAAAATGATGATGGACGAGTGGCGCATGCGCGAGCACACCATGCGCGAGCACAGCGGGGCGGAGTTCGGCATGCTGCCCGGCGGCAGCCACAGCGAGTTCGAGGAGACGGCGGACTGCGCGCGGGTCCTGGTCGTGGAGGACAGCCCGATCGACCTGGAGAAGATCGTCGAGACGCTGGCCGCGCACGACGACCGGGTCGACACCACCGATGCGGTCAAGGATGGACTGGACCGGGCGCTCGCCGAGGAGTTCGAGCTCGTCATCGTCAGCCTGACGCTGCTGGAGGAGGACGGCCTGCGCCTGTGCTCGCAGCTGCGCAGCCACGACCGGACCCGCCAGACGCCGGTCCTGCTGGTCGCCGACGACGGCGACATGCAGCGCATCGCCAAGGGGCTGGAGCTCGGCGCCAACGACTACATCGTCAAGCCGATCGACCGGAACGAGCTGCTGGCGCGCGTGCGCACCCAGGTGCGGCGCAAGCGCTATCAGGACCGGCTGCGCACGAACTACGAGGAAAGCCTGTCGATGGCGCTGACCGACAGCCTGACCGGGCTGTTCAACCGGCGCTATCTGAGCGTCCACCTGCAAAGGGTGCTCAAGCGGATCACCGAGACGCGCAAGCCGGTGTCGGCGATCATGTTCGACATCGACTATTTCAAGAAGGTCAACGACAGCTACGGCCACGACGTGGGCGACGAGGTGCTGAAGGAGATCGCGGCGCGGGTGTCGCGCAACCTGCGCAACTTCGACATGGTGGCGCGCTACGGCGGCGAGGAATTCATCATCGTCATGCCCGATGCGCCGCTGGAGGCCGCCGGCCTGGTCGCCGAGCGCCTGCGCCACCGCATCGCCGACGAGCCGTTCACGATCTCCGCCTCGGCGGGCGCGATCCCCGTGACCATCAGCCTGGGCGTGGCCGCCACCGACAATCCCGCGAGCACCCCCGAATCGCTGATCAAGCGCGCCGACATGCTGCTCTACGAAGCCAAGGGCAAGGGCCGCAACTGCGTCGTCATCGACGGCTTCGCCGACCTGCCGCCGGACATCGCGGCCGCCAGCGGGGGGCGGTGAGGCTACGCCGCCGTTTCTTCAACCTCAATTTCATCAATGAACTGGTCTCGGTCAATTAATCCATTATTCACAAGGAGGGTTTCGACCAATAGCGGCGATACATTAAAATAGTTGGCAACTTCTTCCTGCGATTCGCTGCTGAAATCTCCGTCCATGATGCCACTTGCGGCTTTCAGCGGACACAAGAACTCCGTCGCAAAGGCACGTTGCACCTTTTGTCGATATGTATAGGTTTTTGTCGCGGGGAAAAGCCTGCCCTCCTGAGACTCAGCCATCCCCTCATTTCACACGGATGCAGAGACATCTGGGAAAAACTGTTTTTGGTTGAGGGTCTCGTTGAAGCGCTGGATGAGCGGGCGCAATCGGTGTTCCGGCATGTTCGGGATCAG
>Ga0081528_100091_pt1 | contig 68553 bp, 70 predicted proteins | sample HotLakmasection4_FD_71011 | JGI IMG/M metagenome (GOLD analysis project Ga0081528, IMG submission 71011) | Hypersaline microbial mat communities from Hot Lake, Washington, USA - Section #4 (SPADES assembly) (version 2) | ecosystem: Environmental > Aquatic > Non-marine Saline and Alkaline >...
TTTAAGCGTTTATAAGTCACTTAAAAATACAAAATTTAGGGGGCTTATTCTTCTTTAAATCCATGCTTTACAAATGCTTACATCTCATATTTTCTTCCCAACATATTAACTGCGAAAGTTGAGGTAGTTATTATATTCCGTTTCAATCACCTTTTCATGTTCGCAAGGAGCTATCTCACAATTGAAGAGTGAAATTTGAAACCCCTGCATAGCGATGTAAGCTTTATGTTTGTCGACTGCCAACTCTTCTGACAAAAACAGATCGCCCGGACCTCTTCCCTGAACGGCCACTACTTCAACTGTTCGGTTCTTAATATTATACTGGATAAGCTGCTCATTTGAATACGATTGTCCAACCATTTTGTCAAGTATAAGTAAAGTGGAATCATTGAGAGAAGAGATCTCCACATTACCGCCGGTTAATACATTCAATTCTGTTTTTTGAACAATTAAAGAATCATCGTGAAGTACTCGGTAAAGAAGCCGGATATTGTCAGAAAAGCGCTCGATAGAGTCCCCTGCCTCAGCTACCTCCAGCATCACCGGTTCAACGTCGGAATGGGGCATATACTCTGGTGAAGGGTGTAATGAAATAGGTACAGTGTCCGTACTGCCGGAGCATGCAGTTAAAAAAAATAATAGTACTGTAATCAGGAAAATATCATTCATAGTCATTAGTCATTTATCAGGCTTTCGGTTGGATTATCTAAGAATTCATCAAATTCAGTGTATGAAATCTTAGATCCATCTGTAGACAAGAATACTACTATAGGAGTGTACGGCAAGACACCTTTTTGAATAAATAAACTTTCTGAATCCTGTACTGTTTTTAATTGAAATTTATAACGATTTATAAACGTATTGAACCTGCTTTCAAACCGATCAATGAGTATTAGAAAATGTTCATCCCCCAATTGAGAGTCAATAGTTCCGAGCATTTCTATATTTGGCAGGCACTCGGAAGTGTACATGATTATAAAATACTTTCCATTTACTTCCTTACTCTCGCCAAGCTCATCAAGCACTTGAATAAATTCTGAAGAATCTAAAAGCTTTTTTTCACTGGAATTACAAGAGATAAGTAACAACACTTGCAAACTAAGAGTTAATAACCACTTCATAGATTCCTATTGTAAATTGATCAGGATCTTCATTCTCAAGTAGATAGAACCTGTTATCTCTCGCATAACTTAACCTGTGGGGCAATACTATTTCGCCAATGAACTGGCGATTCAATTTATCATAAACGACAAGGTGATTCTTTAATGCGCTTAAATCTTTGGCTTCAAGCCACTGCTCAGTACCATTGATAAAATAGTGATATACATAATCATCGTCTGCGTGAATCATTCTTGTTGAACTTTCCTCAAACCCTTTTCTGAACCTGGTTTCAAGTGGCTCTCTTGGATCAATTTCTTCTTCTAAATGTCCAAAATTTTCGCTTCTGTAGCCAAAGTAGTGTTCTCTTTTTTTACTATCTAAATTGAACACCTGAATCCGGTAAGAATTACTATGAGATGTGTATAGCATCTCATCGCCCATAAAAAGAACAGGACGGTATGTTGAAGGGACGATCTGTTTAAGATACGGATCATAAATACCGAAAACTTCTCCACCTGCCCCATCATAAGTCAGTTGAGATACAATTCGTGATTTCCAAACTTCATCCTTTCTTGAAGGACCCGCAAACTTGGTTTCTAATATTCCTGTGAGTATGAAACCATCTTCCGCAAATAGTTTATGAGATGCAAAATAGTACTCATCGTTTTTAATACTTATTGAATTTTGAATCTGATACGTATCATCAAAAATCTTCAGCATTTTCAACCCATCGTCATACACAATGAAATTCCCTTTCTCATCAAATGCATAACTATACACCATCATAAACTCTTCAGGTCCTCTTCCATCCCTTCCCAGAGAATGAAGAAATTTTCCATCCTTGTCAAAAATCAAAAATCTATATGTCATCACGTCAAAAAAAGCCATCCTTTCACCGTTGCGATCCATTTCAAAGGTATAATTTGGCGCAGCTATGACAACTGAATCAGGCACTGAAAGGGTAATCCGGTCATGAAGTTTCAATTCGATATTTTTTTTTGAAACTTCACTCTCTTGAAATTCGCTGATGTTTTCATTGGATTCTGAATTATTACAGGAAAGAAATAAAAATAATAGTAGGAGAACAGTACTTTGATATTTCATATTGGCAGAATAGTAAAGGTAAAGTGGTATGCTAAACACACCGCTTTAATTTTAACGGTTAATCTGATTCTACAATAATTGTAGGTAATACATAACAATCAGTAGGTGGACCAGCACATGGAAAGCGGTCATATCTATCAGCTTGCGCCCAGTATCCAGGATCTGGATCCTCCGCTAATGCATTGTCCATATTTGATGCGATAACGCTAAAGACAAGAATAAATCCAAAAATGAATATACTCTTAAAACTTCTCATTTTTTTTATCATGGTAATCTCCTTCTTTTAATTGAAAGTAAATGTTAATGAACTTCATTATAAACCTATTACTTATAGCTAATTAGCTGAATGTTTCTGAAGTTACTTAAATTTAAATACTGCCAATTATCACTACCCACAACCACAACCTGTTTCCCATTTGAGTAATTCTGATGCTAATTTGAGTATTTCGATCTCTACATGCGACCATTTTTAAAAATTTCCTCTTTCAGCCGGGTAAAATTTGTATTGCAATACAATGACAGAAACTTTGAAAGGGCAGAAGCATCACGAAGTCCTGCTTCAACAGCCACCCGATAGCTTGCGGCCTCCGGGCCGTACCTTTTTATTAATTGGATCACCTTTTTATACCGCACGTTGCGCACTCTCATTTTGGGAGGTTCACCGTGCATCTTCTTCATATTCTTGTAGAGCCACTCCCTTGAAACACCGGGCTGCCTCGCCCAGCTCTTTACATTTGGAATGTCCGCTATGTTCTCTTTCAGCAGTCGAACAGCCTGTTCGCAACGGCTGCTTGTAGGGGATTCAGTTTGTTTGTTTGTTTGTTTGTTTGTTTGTTTGTGCTTTTCTCATGCATCGTCGTCTCTGTATAATAGTTTTGAATAGTTATAATAGTTTTGAATAGTTTAACAGCAGTGTGGAACTTCACCACTCCGGCAATTTGGAAGACCCATTCCTGCAGCTTATGGTTGATTGCAAAATTGGATCACTTTTTTAACAAGATGCACAAAAAGGTAGAATGTTACAGTTTTTATAGAATTTTATTCTATATATAAATATTAACTACACTATACGCATATTATATAGTCTATAAGTGCTGCTCTTTACGACATTCTCTGTCATATAACTTTAATCATTAAACCTTTTAAACTACGACCCCAAAAAGCTTGGGGAGCTCCGCTAAACAATCAACACAACTCTGTCAGGAACTGCGCTTCGCTTCGTGCTCTAACAGGTTGTTTGGGTGGGTTTTTAAGTTTTTATACCTCTGAAAACTACGGTCTCTTAGTATTATAGATTCAACGTCTGATTCGATACGAACATGCTCCCGTCTTTCAAGAAAAATAATTTATCATTTACGGGTACACTGTAATATTTACTTTGCCCCACATACTCAATTTCATAGTTGGGAGATAGTAAGTAGTAGTGATATACTCTCTGTGGCTCACGGGACTGAAATTCTCTCACCTCTTCTTCCTCGTAGTACCTGTCTTCATTAATAAGCCAAATGTTCCCGTCTGATAGCGGTATCACATTTGTAAACATGGTATGTATATCAGTATCTACTCTCTCAATTTCGCCGTGCTCAAATTTCTCAGCATCTAATAACGACGGCTTAAAATCCGCCAGATGAAACACCTTCAACAGGGCCAATTTCTCGTTGAATACCCCCACATATGGTAAAGAGATATACGGTTGAAGATACATGGATTGATTTACGTTTGAAGCGACAACATTGAAATTAAAAATCCTGCTTATGTCAGGATTCTCACTCTTTACTTGGCCACCAAAACCGGGAGATGGATCAGAGAAATCCTTGCTTGCTTTCTGGAATGTTTTTCCCCCTTCATAGCTAAATGTATTTGTAAGTAAAGAATCACCATCAGCGAACTCTGAATAGAAGTTTAAATAGATCGGAATTTGTTTTACAGCGCTGAGAGTAAATTGTTTATTATTCTCATTTCTGTATAATTTGCTGATACGGTGCCTTTGTATTAAATAGACTAAATCACCAATTCTGTAGAGCCTGGTGCCATTTTGAATTTGATCAGGTCCCTCACCTGATTCGGAAATTACGGTACCGGAATAGGTATCATCTTCCCTGTTTATTTGGACGACCGTTTCGTCAGATTGCGAATAAATGAATAATGTATCAGGATGAATCTGAGCTAAATCAAAAGCATTATCGGAAATAAATACACCCGGGATTCGAGATGCCTGGTCAAAATATGAGGAATCTGCCAAAACCAAACCCGGCGTTTGTTGAACATTTTTTGTTTCTACATCGAAATGCTCATATGGATTTGCGGCAAATTGATGATATGGATCTTCCGTGCAGGAGAATAATAAAAGAAGTAGTACAGTTACTACTCCATTTGCAAAAGACCGAATGATATTCATTTGTTTTCAACCGCTTATAATCGTGTGGTTGCATTGGCCATAAGTATTACAGTCACAGCCATTTATTTCACCATCATTATCTCTTTCAAAAGTACAAGACTCACATGGATCACCTTCGCATTGATGATACACTTGTGGAAGATCAGACTGTATAAACATAAAAAAAGAAGCCTCCTTAGTTCTACTGATATACCTGTCAGCATTGACCATTGCGATGTTATAACAATTACCATCTACTGATGATATACCTTTGGCATGTAACTCGCTTAATCCACCATAATCCAACATATAAAATTTAAAATCATACTCACTACTTTTCTCATTTGATATCCTAAGTGTATGAAACATTTCAGCTTTTGTCATACCCAAATCTTCTGGAGTGACTTGTGTGTATATGTCACTGGAATAGTCATTCAGCAGATTGCGATCAATTTTATGTTGATTATTAAACAACAAAATTACGATAATTGTCAGTGTAATAAATGAAAATGCAATAAAGTATTTAGCTGGTTTTTTCATGTTATCTACTCCTTTGGTTGATTTTTGATTTCATAGATTATTATATCTACTAAGTTTATAGCCAGTTACTGAACTTATTTATGGCTGGCTATAATCAAAAAGATCAAATTTTTTCCAACCCACAACCACAACCTGTTTCCAATCTGTGTATTTCTGTTTCCCATTTGAGTATTTCGGTCTCTACATGCGGCCATTTTTCAAAATTTCATCTTTCAACCGGGTAAAATTTGTGTCGAAATGTGAACTCAGAAACTTCGAAAGGGCAGATGCATCACGATGTCCTGCTCCAACAGCCACCCGATAGCTTGCGGCCTCCAGGCCGTACCTTTTTATTAATTGGATCACCTTTTTATACCGCACGTTGCGCACTATCATTTTGGGAGGTTCACCGTGCATCTTGTTCATATTCTTGTAGAGCCACTCCCTTGAAACACCGGCCTCCCTCGCCCAGCTTTTTACATTTGGAATGTCCGCTATGTTCTCTTTCAGCAGTCGAACAGCCTGTTCGCAACGGCTGCTTGTAGGGGATTCAATTTGTTTGTTTGTGCTTTTCTCATGCATCTTCGTCTCTGATTAAGATGATTAAAAAGTATGATTAAAGTGTGGCTGCTCACCGCTATGTCAATATTGAAGTCCCATTCCTGCAGGCTGTTTCATTTTGATGATAAAATGGGGTGCTCCTATAATATAATGCACGAAACTAAGTAATGTTACAGTATTTATTGAAGATTTAACTATATGTCAACTTAATTATTTGCTTGCGCATAACGTATCACGAATATCAGGCTCACGTTTCTTCTCACATCCTATTCACTTTTTTATATCTTTCATTAACGATTAAATCAATGAGCACCTATAAATGAACCAGCTTTCCACCGAAAAATCACCCTACCTGCTGCAGCATAAGGATAACCCCGTCAACTGGTATCCCTGGTGTGAGGAAGCGTTTGAAAGAGCCAAAGCCGAAGATAAGCCGGTCTTTCTCTCCATCGGGTATGCCACCTGCCACTGGTGTCACGTGATGGCCCACGAAAGTTTTGAGGATGAAGGGGTGGCTCAACTCATGAATGAGGCGTTCATCAACATCAAGGTAGACCGAGAAGAACGCCCCGATATCGATAATACCTACATGACCGTCTGCCAGATGCTTACCGGTCAGGGCGGTTGGCCGCTGACCATCGTCATGAGCCCCGACAAAGAACCGTTTTACGCCGCAACCTATCTCCCAAAACACTCCCGACAGAACCGTATCGGCATGATGGAGTTTGTACCTGCCATTCAAAAAGCGTGGGAAACAGACCGCGCAAACGTGATGAATTCAGTAGAACGGATCAAAGAAGGATTTACAAAAACGCTGGAGCTGGGAAATACCCGCAGCGATCTTCCGGAAGATATCATTGATCAGGCACGGCAGAGCCTTTCCGGCAGGTTCGACCCAACAGATGGAGGATTCGGTTCAGCCCCAAAGTTTCCCTCCCCCCACAATCTTCTGTTTCTTCTGAACCGTCACCGGCTATCGGGCGACAAAGAGAGTGCGAATATGGCCGAACTTTCGCTCAAGAAAATGCGATTGGGCGGCCTCTGGGACCATGTTGGATTCGGCTTCCACCGCTATTCAACCGATCAACAATGGCTCCTCCCCCACTTCGAAAAAATGCTGTACGATCAGGCGATGCTGCTAATGGCCTATACCGAGGCGTGGGAGATTACCCAACAGCTGCTATTCAAAGAGACCGCTCACAACATTGTCAACTACGTGGAAGAGTGCCTGATGGATGATGAAGGCGCTTTTTACTCGGCCGAAGACGCCGACAGCGAGGGCGAAGAGGGAAAATTTTATGTATGGGAGACCGGTGAAATCAGAGATATTCTGGATTCTGATGCGGCTGAGCAGTTTTTAGATCTCTATCAATTTGAAGAGGAAGGGAATTTTCGGGACGAGGCCACACATCAAAAAACCGGGAAAAATATCCCGCACCTGAAGCGCGAACTGACTGCCAAGCAGAAAGATTTGACGGACAGCATCCTCAAAAAGTTAAAATCAGACAGGGAAAAACGTGTTCGGCCACAGCTGGACGATAAAATCCTGACCGACTGGAACGGCCTGATGATCGCCGCACTGGCACGGGCCGGAATGATCTTTGATGAGCAGATATTTACTCAAAAGGCTGAACAAGCATGTGCATACCTCAGGGAAAAATGTTTTCGCGAGGGTGAACTCCTGCACCGTGTAAAAGATGGGGATGCAGCCATCAAGGGAATGGCCGATGACTACGCCTTTACGGTTTGGGGATTGATTGAGCTTCATCAGGCCTCACAGAATCCCGTTTTTTTGGAGGATGCATTGCACATTCAGGCTGTTTTTGACCGGGAATTTTGGGATGATGAGTTTGGCGGCTACTTTTTTACAGCTTCGGGAGCCGAGGAACTCCTGGGCCGACAGAAGGAGATCTATGACGGAGCGATTCCCTCATCGAATTCGGTGGCGCTGAGAAACCTGTACTATTTGTCCCGGTTGACGGGCGACCCCGGTTTTGAGGAGCGTGCCGAACAGCTTTTGCGATCATTTTCCGTTCAGATTGAAGACGCCCCCGCCGGGTACACGTTTGCGCTGGACTCGATGCAACTTCTAAGGTCAAGCAGTGTAGAGGTGGTGATTACGGCGAAGGATGAATCAGAAGAGGTTTTGAGTATGATAAAAACCGTGGAGAAAAAGAGCCCGCCCGGATCCGTGATCCTTTTAAAGACCAATTCAAACCGTGCAGTTCTCACAAAGATATCTCCGTTTACGGAAAACTATCCGGTTGGCGATCGTCCGGCCGTCTATGTTTGCAAAAATTTCGCCTGCAAAGCACCGGTTTATTCTGTTGATGGGATTACTGAAGCTTTAAATGATTAAAAAATCTGCGGAACTCCGTGACAAACTCTCCGCTCATATTTTCACTTCGTGTACAAAAAATGAGCCCCGCGAAGCGATACTCTGCCCCAAGGGTACGCCTTTGGCGCGTGAAAGGCGCGCTCCAATCTATATTCAGTTTATAAATTTCATATCGGGCAAAAACCAGAGCTATTAACCAAATGGGTACCGGATCGTGCGACCCAACTATAATTTCGCTTCTATTTTTAAGTGTAGTTTTTGATGTCATTGTGTTATCATCAAAGCGAGAGAAAATGTAAACCAACAATCGATTCTGCCATGACAACAACAGACAATGGGTATGTAAAGTACCACTCAGAAAATAATATTGGAACCATTGAATTTTTTCATCCAAAAGGAAATTCACTACCCGGGAGTATTTTAAAAGAGCTCACAAACGTTGTAAACGAAGCAAGCATCGACCCATCAATCCAGGCCGTGGTTTTGAAAAGTGGCGGAACCGGAGCCTTTTGTGCCGGTGCTTCCTTCGATGAATTGTGCAATATTTCGGATGCGGAAGAGGGTAAAGAGTTCTTCATGGGATTTGCCAATGTCATCAATGCCATGCGAACCTGCCCGAAAATGATTATCTGCCGTGTTCACGGTAAAGCAGTGGGTGGAGGAATCGGTATTATTGCTGCATCCGATTTCAGCGTTGCCATGAAGGGAGCATCCATCCGGCTCAGTGAGTTGTCGTTGGGAATCGGTCCGTTTGTTGTGGGGCCGGCTGTTGGGCGTAAGCTGGGAATATCTGCTTTCGCCACGCTTGCCATCGATGCAAAAACGTGGTACGGATCCGATTGGGCGGTAGCAAACGGACTCTACAACAAACTCACAGACAGCATCGAAGAGCTTGATATAGAAGTTGAGCGCCTTGCAAAAAATCTATCTGAAAGTAATCCGAATGCACTTCGAAATCTGAAAGATATCCTGTGGCAGAGTACCGGCCACTGGAGCTCAACGCTCGAACAACGCGCCGAAATAAGTGGAGAGCTTGTACTTTCCGAGCATACACGAAAATTCATCGCCGAATTCCAGAAAGAACATAGTTAACAGACGGGATCAAAACTGCGTAGCACCTTTTTTAATGGTATTCCCAAATAAAATTAACGATTCGAAGGAGCCGGCCCCGTACTTTTCCGGATAACCAATTCGGGACGTAAATTTACGTGGTGAGTTTTACCGTGATTTTCCTGAATGCTGTCAATTAACAGGGCTGCCGCCTTTTCGCCTTTGCCGTAGGTAGGCTGCGAGACGGTGGTAAGCGGCGGAACCATGTATCTGGAAATGGGCAGTCCGTCGAATCCAACCACGGAAAATTGATCGGGAACGTGAATCCCCCGTTCATAAAGTGCCAGCAGGGCTCCCATCGCCAATGTGTCGCCTGCACAAAAAACAGCCGTCATGTCCGGAAAGCGATCCAGCCATTTTACCATAGTATCATAACCATCGTGTTGCGAATAGCTGCCCACAACGGTACACTCTTCGTCAAACTCTATGCCTGCACGGTTCAGCGCATCCCGATAGCCATTTATACGATGCTCCGTCTCCTGCACGTTCTGATCACCAAACATCCCTCCTATTCGTTTGTGTCCCAGACCGGTGAGATGGGTTACACCTTTATAAGAACCGTCGTGGTTATCAACATCCACAGAACAAATGTAGGGATAGTTGGGGTTATGGCCTACAAGCACAATAGGTATCTCTTTTTCTGCAAACTCTTTTACAGCCAAATCAGTCACTTCCTCATTCAGGCATATCACACCATCAAGCTGATGCTCGTTCAGTAAGTGCTTGCTTAATTTTTCGGCCATCGACGATTCGTAAAAGGAGAGGCTTACATAATACCCCCTGCGAATACACTCTTCAAAAATGCCAAGATAGAGAATGGTCCAGTAGCCGTTTCCAAGGCTCTCATCTCCGATTCTGCTGGTTAATACACCAATTTGATAGGTGCTTTGGGTTGCCAGGCTCCTTGCAAGTGTATTTGGCCGGTAGTTGTATTGTTCCACTACCTTCATAACCCGGGAACGGGCTTCGTCGCTTACATTCGGATGATTGTTCAGAACACGAGAGACTACAGACCTCGAAACGTGAGCGAGTTTTGCAACTTTATCTATGTTCAGTTTTTCCATAGGTACTGAATGCTTGGCTGCTCCAATTTGCAGAAATATTCTTTCCTAAACTAACAATTTAAATGAGATAAAATTGTAACTCAAATATGCTAATTCACCCGAACCGTTACCGATCTGCCAGCCCTGCCCTGCCGGTTAAAGAGCGCAACAGAGATCTCATCAGACCCCGACAAATCCAAAGGCTCTGTGTATTCGGGAGACTGCGCGGTTACGCTGCCATCTGTTTCATAACGGATTGTAAGTCCCGGATAGATGGAATTTGCGTAGAACACACCGCCTTGCACAACAGCTCCCGGTGTAGGTATTCGGTAGTTTATTCCCGGATGATAGAGGTTCAGACGGCTCATTTCAAACTGGCCCATGCGATTGGCAAACTCATTCCAGGCTTCATCTCGCTGCTGCCACATTGTTTCTTCATCAGCGGTGGCACTCCACTCTGCATCACCCACCCAGGCACGCTCAGCAAGCGCAAGCAGCCGCGGAAATATCATGTAATCGATTGCACCCTCGCGGTTCACCGTTTCGGTCCATAGCTGTCCCTGCAGCCCCAGTATATTCTCTTTTCCCGCATCCGTCAGCTCTTCAAAACCGTCAAAATAATCATCAGAAATGGGGTTGCCATTGCTGTCGGTTTGAGCATTCAGGTAGAGATTAAACGGTATAAAAGAGTACGGGGTTTTGGAATTGAACATGGCGCCCCAGTAGAAACCGGGCTCCTGCCAGTGCTTATTGTAGGCAAAATCGAAATAAAAGTTTGACGCGTGAGACATAATAACCTTGAATCCGCTGTTGGCCAGTTCATAAGCGTACTCTTCCGTGCCGCCGCCCCAGATATTAGACCAGATGTGAGGAATCACCGTGTTGTTAAATTCCGGATTGGGCACGTGATTACCCTCCTCATCCTGCATAAATGCAACTTCTTCCCAGCCTGCCATCTTCAGATTTTTACTTGTAAGCATGCTTTCCAGACGGCTGAAAAAGTACTGCTCCAGCTCATTTTTACCCGAAATCCCCTCCTCAGCCTCCAGGGCGTCACAGGCCGGTGAATTTGTCCAAACACCAACGGGCACTTCATCACCGCCAACATGTACTGTAGTAAGCGGGGCATCGGCTTCCCCGTGCATGGCTACAACGTCCTCAATCACATGTTCGAGAAACCGGTAGGTTGATTCCTGGCAAACGTTAATTACGTTATCATCAAAATTCTGGATAGACCGGTATTCCGACTGGTCTTCCGGTTCATCGAGCCTGAATTCCGATGCTGCCTCTGCATCACCCTCTGCCTCAAGCCGTTCAGCCCGATTTTTCATTGCGACAATGGCTGCCCTTGCGTGTCCCGGAACGTCAATTTCGGGGATCACCTCTATGTGGCGTTCAGCTGCATATTGCAAAATATCCATGTAATCGTCGCGGGTATACCAGCCGCTGCCAAACGAGTTTTCTGCAGAAGGATCGGGTCCCGACCCATAGGATGGAATTAAATGATTTTCTTCCGTTTCGGTATGGCCTCTTCGTCCGCCAACCTCGGTTAATTCCGGCAGGCCGTCAATTTCGATTCGCCATCCTTCATCATCCGTTAAGTGAAAATGGAATTTGTTCAGCTTATAAACTGACATCAGATCGATCAGACGTTTCACACTTTCGATCGACTGAAAATTTCGAGACACATCCAGATGCATCCCTCGATATTCAAATGCCGGTGCATCCTCAATTCTTATGGCTGAAATTGAAAGATCATCGCTTACCCGATTTGCCACCAGCGCCCGTAAACTCTGAATACCATAGAATACCCCTGCACGATTGTTCCCGGCTATCACAATTTGATCATCCTCAACCAAAAGTGTATATCCTTCCGGCTCAGTCACAGAATCATCAAGCAGCAGTAAAATTCCATTAGCAGATGCTGTCTGGGCTGATTCGACTGAAGCTTCAACCCCGTGATATTCATCCAGTGACGATTGTAAAAAGTCGGCTTCCGGACGAAGAGCATCCTCTTCAAAATAAATGGTTACGTCTTCTTCAAATGAAAAAGTGCCCTCCGAAATCTCCGCAGAAACCGGTGTGGGCGTAATGGGCGATACCTCATCAACCGAAAGCAGACGGCTGCCTTCATTCTCTGAGTAAATTACATCCGGTGTTGGATATGGAATATTATCATTTACATTTCGATTCCGCTGCTCCTCACCCTCAAACGGTTCAACTATAACATCGCCTATGTTTTCAATACGGCCGTCATCAAAAACAAAATAGAAGCCTTGTGGGGCATCGGTAAACTTGATGGCGTGGAAGCGTGACAAATATTCAAGCTCGTAGGATTCACCCGGTTCCAAACCTGCAAACGAAGCTGTTGGAGTCAGTTTGAAAAAATCACCGTTGATGAGTTCCAGTTCAAAATCGGGCGCAAGGCTTTCGGCAACAAGCGGACGGATGGAATTCAGATAGAGCGACCAACCTTCTGCCGGCAGCGCTTCTTCCCCCTTATTTTCAAATGTCAAGACAGACCGGAAGTTTCCGCCATCTTCATAGTTTGAAAGTACATTCCAGCTAACAGAAACAGAAGAAGGCTCAATTGTTGCACCCTCCTCACCGGAACTGCACCCGTTAAAAGTTGTAAGCATCAAGAATATAAAAGTGAGGGGTATAAACAGGTTCGAAAATTTATAAGAGGTCATGAGTATGTTCTTTTCAATTAGAAAGTAGTTTGGCCTATTCCTTCAAGCCTGAGCCACATAAACGCAGCGGCTCCCAGAATCGCAGTTTTTTTATTATTCATTTCAGAAGTTTTAATCTCTACACTCCCTTTGTGCACTTCTAAAAGGTAATGATTGGTGTAATGAATCGTTGGATCGAGAAGGAATTTTTCTGCTTTTGCAAGCCCGCCGGTAAGAATTATCAGCCTGGGATTGAGAAGAGCCACGCTGTTTGCCAGTGTTTTCCCAAATATTTTTGCAGTTTTATCAAAAACTTCGAGCGCAAGTTCATCGCCCTCCATGGCAGCACTGGTAATTTTTTTTGATGTAAGGCTGTTTCTGTTCAGATTTCCGAGAAGCGATCTCTGCAGTATTTCGGGTTCGGTTTCCAAAACTGAACGAACCATACCTGTTGCAGAAACATAGGTTTCGAGGCAGCCTTTCCTTCCGCAGGTGCACTGCCGGCCGTTTTCCACGGCTATCACATGGCCAAGCTCTCCAGCATGTCCGTTTGCCCCGGTTATGAGCCTGCCATCGCTTATAATCCCGCATCCCAGCCCCGTTCCCAGCGTTATACAGATCAAATCTTTAATACCCCGGCCGAGTCCATAGTACATCTCTCCCAATACGGCCGCGTTGGCATCGTTCGAAACCGTAACGGGAAGCCCGAAAATTGAGTTTAAAATATCAGAAATGGGTAATTTTTCCGGCCACTTTAAGTTTGAAGCGGAATCTATTGTTCCGTTTTTTTGGTTGCCGGAGGGAGCTCCCACGCTAACGCCTGCTAAACGATATCCGTCCCCTATAGAGAGCATTAGCTGTTCAATCTCCCTCCCAAGCAACTCAAAAAACGGCTGATAGCCAATATTCGGGTCTGTTGGTATCGAGTGATACGCCAGCAGCTCCCCCTTTTTATTAACCAAACCAAATTTTGTATCGGTTCCACCTAAATCAATACCGGCAACAATATCCATACAGTTATCCATTTGTGATACTACCTGCCAGGCATTCACTCAAGCGGCACCATCCTTGAATCAATATTTTCATTTAAAATGAAACTCTTTTTCTTAAAATCATTATTACACTTAAAAAAGCAAAGAGATCCGTTCACTTTTTGGTTTTTGGAACCGTTTCCAATCATCACTGCCCGGAATTATTTTTATATTTCATGTTCACAAAAAAGGTGATGGTCTGCCAAAAAAATATTCTCAATCCATTCTTATGAAAACGATCCTGGAAAAGGTTAAAGAAACGGACAAAAAACATACCTACTACGAAAAAATTCCAACCGTAATTTACAGTACCAGTACGGAGGCATCTGTAGCTGTTGCTGCCGAAATTGCAGCTTTAATAAAAGAGCGGGAAAAAGAGGGTAAAAAAACTGTTTTGGGGCTGGCAACCGGCTCCACGCCTGTGGGTATTTATGATGAGCTGATTCGTCTGCACGAAGAGGAAGGGCTAAGCTTCAGAAACGTAATCACGTTTAATCTGGATGAATACTACCCCATAAACCCCGACTCGCTGCAAAGTTATGTGCGTTTTATGAAGGAGCATCTGTTCGATTATATTGACATCCCCCAAGAACAGGTTCACATACCCGACGGAACCCTTCAGGAAGATGAAATACAGCAGTTTTGCGAGGAGTATGAAGCTAAAATCAAACAGGCCGGAGGCATAGATATCCAGCTGCTGGGCATTGGTCGAACCGGACACATTGGGTTTAACGAGCCCGGATCACGGCCCGACTCGGAAACACGCCTCATTACCCTCGATAAAATTACGCGCAAGGATGCCGCAAGCGATTTTTTTGGTGAAGAGTATGTTCCCAGAAGGGCCATAACGATGGGAGTCGGTACCATCATGCAGGCAAAAAAAGTGTACCTGATGGCGTGGGGCGAAGGAAAAGCAGGTATTATTCAGCAAACGGTTGAGGGAGATATCAGAGAAAGTATTCCTGCTACCTACCTTCAGGTGCATGAGAACACAACGATCGTGCTCGATGAAGCCGCATCAGAAAAATTAATGAGGATAAACACTCCATGGCTCGTGGGTTCCTGCGACTGGGACGATAAACTCATCAGAAAAGCCGTTGTGTGGCTCTGCCAGAAACTGGATAAGCCTATTTTAAAGCTGACCGACGAAAATTACAACGAAAACGGCATGGCCGACCTCATTACAACCAAAGGTCCGGCCTACAATATTAATATCAAGGTGTTTAACGAACTGCAGCACACCATTACGGGATGGCCGGGGGGCAAACCAAACGCCGACGACTCGAACCGACCCGAGCGAAAAGAGCCGTTTCCAAAACGGGCGATTATTTTTAGTCCCCACCCCGATGATGACGTTATTTCCATGGGCGGTACGCTGATCCGGCTGGTAGACCACGGACATGAAGTGCATATTGCCTATCAAACATCCGGTAATATCGCCGTTTTTGATGATGATGTTGTACGGTTTGCAGATTTTGTGCTCGACTATTCCGAGGCGTTCGGGATGAAAGAGCAAACGGCGGAAAAGCTCTTCAGAAAAGTAAATGAATTTCTGAAGAATAAGCAGCCGGGCCAGGTAGATTCGCCCGAAGTAAAAAAAATTAAAGGGCTCATCAGAAAAGGGGAAGCCAAAGCCGGCGGACGCTATTGCGGTGTAAAAGATGAACATATGCATTTTATGGAGATGCCCTTTTATGAAACCGGCCGCGTAAAGAAAAAACCGATATCCCATGAGGATGTGCAGATAACTGTTGACCTGCTGAGAAAAATTAAGCCTCATCAGATTTATGCTGCAGGGGATCTGTCTGATCCACACGGAACACACCGGGTCTGCCTCACCGCAATTTTTAAAGCGCTCGAAGTGGTAAAAAACGACGACTGGGCTAAAGATTGCTGGGTATGGCTCTACAGGGGAGCCTGGCAGGAGTGGGACGTAAACGAAATTGAGATGGCCGTGCCGCTAAGCCCGCAGGAGCTGAAGCGAAAACGACGTGCGATCTTTAAGCATCAGTCTCAAAAAGACCGCCCGCTGTTTCCCGGATCTGATGCGCGAGAGTTCTGGCAGCGATCGGAAGACCGTAACCGCGGAACCGCAATAACATATGATCAGCTGGGTTTAGCTGAGTATGAGGCAATTGAGGGCTTTGTGAGACACCACTACTGATAGGAATACGTTGAATTGAATGAGCCGGATTAAAAGCGTGTGCCGTTACCTTCTTTCTTAACGGCCACGCTTTTTTTATGCACTGGATTCTTTACTCCTTTAATTTCTCGTCAATCTTCTTATCTGCAAGAACGGGATTCTCGGTCATTTCATCTGCGGGTTCCTTAACCAGATACCATGCAACAGCAGAAAAGGCGACCGTGGCCGTACATACGATCAGCAGATACGATTTATTATCCACCGCTTCTACGATATCACCAACAGCAAAACTGGAAACCAGCTGCGGAAGCACCACAGAGAGGTTGAACAGCCCCATGTAGAGGCCCATCTGATTCTGCGCAATTTTTTGAGACATAATGGCGAAGGGCAGGCTGATAATCGACGCCCAGCCAATCCCAACCACAACCATCAGTATGTAAATAGTGTAGGGCGAGTTCCCCATCAAAAAGATGGAAAAATAACCCACAGCCATGATAACAAGAGAGGTGGCATGGGTTTTAACACGCCCAAATTTGTTGGCCAGGGGCTCCAGGGCGAGCACGGGAATAATGGCGGCAATCAGGTTCAGGGAAAAGAAACTCCAGTTTACAACCGTTCCCACCTCCTCATTACTGATTTCGGGCATCCTGAAATCCACAAACGCAAAAAAGTAGATAAACATACTCTGTACGCCAATCCAGCTAAACGAATGGGCAGCCAGAACTTTTTGAAATCCAATTTTACCCGCCTCTTCCTTCGATTTACCCTCTTCACTCTTAAACAGGGCTTCGGCCACGAGGTAAACAGATACAGCCAGTGCAAAATATTCGAAGTAGTACCCCGGAAATTCAAATCCGCTCAGGCGCTTTATAATCGCGTAGATTCCATACATCAGGAATCCCCAAAGTGGCCTGATGTTTATAAATATCTGATAGAGTGAGGCATCGTTTACCTTACCGGGAACATCTGTCTCTTCGATCTCCTCTTTATCAATATCCTCTTCATTTTCACCATAGCGACCCAGATATTTAGGCTCTTTAATGAAAAATGGAGGGATAACCGAAAACAGAAATACCAGAACAACGCCGAAATAGAGAAGCTCAATATTCCCGAAAACCGCGCCAATAAAGTACGAAAGAACGCCGAATGAGCCCGAAACCGTCTGCATCCAGGTGTACCCTTTGGTTCGTGCCCGACCCTCGGGGGTAACGTCGGCAATAATCGACCGGGTGGGGTTGAACGACACATTAATGGAGAGATCCAGAACCATCGATACCAGAATGGCGATCCCCAGGATAGCTTCCAGCCCCAGTCCCGCCTGAATAACTCCCAGATTTGGCAGCGCCAGAATCATCATTGAGGCCAGGGTACCGCCTATAACGATAAAGACCCTTCTTCGCCCGTTCCACACCCATACGTTATCGCTGATGATACCAATTACCACTTGTCCTATGATACCGGCAATGGGGCCTGTTGCCCAAACCAGGCCAATATCACTGATTTCAAGCCCATATTGGTAGGTGAGCAACCAGCTTAAAGCCGCAATTTGAACGGAAAGTGCAAAACCCATCGCCGTGGCGGGAAGTGCCAGAAGCGCATAAAAGGAGTTCTTAAGATTTTTTTGAATATCGAGCATAGCCTGTAGTGTTAGGTCAGTGAGTTAAACATTTGCAATAGTAGCAATTTACTTTCCAATATCTCAACAATTATATTCAATTTCCTGCCTGATTATGCTCTGTTTAAAATTATTTCAAATCTATCCTCCTTCATTACAGTTTGATCTGAGCCACCACCGTATCTATCCATGCCCCGTTCTTTATTTTTTCAGAAGCAGAACAGATACACCCAAGGTTTTTGTTGACTATGTGAAAGCGCTTCCGCACTTTATATGTATCAACAAACACAATAACCTGTATAATACAGACAGTATCATGGCAGAAAAGTATATACTGGCACTGGACCAGGGAACCACGAGCTCCAGAGCCATCGTTTTTAACAGGAAAGGTGAAATTGTAACGACTGTTCAAAAAGAGTTCAAACAGATTTATCCAAAATCAGGTTGGGTCGAACACGACGGGAAAGAGATCTGGTCGACACAGGCTGGCGTTGCGGCAGAGGCCATCTCAACACGGGGACTGAGCGGCGAAAATATCGCGGCGATCGGTATCACAAATCAGCGAGAAACCACACTCATCTGGGACAGGAAAACCGGTGAACCCGTTTACAACGCGATTGTGTGGCAGGACAGGCGAACATCTGATTTTTGTGATGAGCTGAAAGAGCAGGGCTACACCGAAATGATCCAAAAGAAGACCGGCCTGCTGCTGGACTCGTACTTTTCGGGCACAAAAATAAAATGGATCCTTGACAACGTAGACGGTGTGCGGGAGAGGGCCGAAAACGGGGAACTCGCCTTTGGCACAATGGACACCTGGATTATCTGGAATTTTACGGAGGGGAATACGCACGTTACCGATGTGAGCAACGCATCACGAACCATGCTTTACAATATTCACGAGTTGAAGTGGGATAGAGAGCTTCTGGACTTGCTTGATATACCGAAAAGCCTGCTGCCCGATGTTCGCTCTTCAAGCGAAGTTTACGACAGCACAACAACTACGCTTTTTACGCCGCAAGTACCTATCGCGGGCATAGCGGGTGACCAGCAGGCCGCCCTTTTTGGCCAGCGCTGTATAGAAAAAGGCATGGTGAAAAACACTTATGGAACCGGCTGTTTTATGGTGATGAATACCGGTGAAAAGCCGATCATATCAGAAAATAATCTGCTTACAACCATCGCCTGGCAGATTAACGGCAAGACCGAATACGCTCTTGAAGGGAGTATTTTTATTGCCGGTGCTGTTGTTCAGTGGCTCCGGGATGAGATCGGGATTATCAATAAATCGGCCGAAATTGAGGAGCTCGCCCGCTCTGTTGACGATAACGACGGCGTTTATCTTGTGCCCGCATTTGCCGGTTTGGGAGCTCCCCACTGGGATCAGCACGCCAGAGGGACTATCGTAGGGCTTACCCGGGGTTCGAACAAGGGCCATATCGCCCGCGCGGCCCTGGAAGGAATTGCTTACCAGGCAATGGATGTTCTAAACAGTATGGAAGCCGATTCGGGTATCGAAATTAAAGAGCTTCGTGTTGATGGCGGTGCCGCCGGGAATAATCTCCTGATGCAGTTCCAGGCTGATATTCTTCAGGCCCCCGTAATACGTCCCAAGGTTCTGGAGACAACAGCACTCGGTGCCGCATACCTTGCCGGCCTGGCGGTAGGCTACTGGAAAAACCATGAAGAAATAAATGAACAGTGGCAGGAAGATAATCGATTTACTATAGAAATGGATGTCGGTCGGGCGAAATTCCTCATCAAAGGATGGCAGCGGGCACTGTCTGCCGTTCAGTCGTGGTCGGGAAACAGGTAACAATTTTTTTAACATCAAAAACAGAATACAATGGGTTTAAACAGAGACGTTTCATTAAAAAATGCACAGAACAAATCCGGTTATTATGACATCATTATTATTGGTGGCGGAGCAACCGGCCTCGGAACCGCTGTAGATTCCGCAGCCCGCGGGTACAGCACACTCTTACTTGAACAGCACGACTTTTCAAAAGGAACATCCAGCCGCTCTACAAAACTGGTGCATGGCGGTGTTCGATATCTTCAGCAGGGCAATGTGTCCCTGGTGCTGGAAGCCCTGAGAGAAAGAGGGCTGCTGATCCAAAACGCACCCCACCTTGTGCGTAATCAATCCTTCGTGGTGCCCAATTACGACTGGTGGGAAGGCCCTTTTTACGGAGTAGGGATGAAAGTGTACGATATGCTGGCAGGAAAACTTGGGCTTGGCCCGTCGAAACATCTGTCACTCGAAGAGACCATAGAACATCTTCCCACAATTGAGCAGGAAGGGCTGCGAGGCGGAGTGATCTATTACGATGGCCAGTTCGACGACTCCCGTCTGGCTATAAACCTCGTATCCACCGCCAATTACCACGGTGCTGATTTGATCAACTACGCGAAAGTTACGGGATTACTCAAAACGAACGATATGGTTGATGGGGTAACCGTAAAAGACGAAATCAGCGGCGAAGAGTTCGAGGTTAATGGCCGGGCTATTATTAACGCAACCGGGGTTTTTACCGATTCCGTTCTGAAAATGGATAACCCCGATGCAAAAAACATCATTGCCCCGAGCCAGGGTGTACATATCGTTATTGACAAGGAGTTTTCACCGGGCGATTCTGCCATCATGGTTCCTCAAACAGATGACGGACGCGTACTTTTTGCAGTACCCTGGAACGGAAAAGTCGTTCTTGGAACGACCGATACACCTGTGGATAGCCCAAGCCTGGAACCTGTAGCCATGGAAGAGGAAATTGAGTTCATACTGAAGCATGCCGCACAATACCTTACGGGTGATCCAACCCGAAAAGATGTTCGAAGCGTGTTTGCAGGGCTGCGACCGTTGGTAAAAGCCGGAGATGGCGAGGATACCGCATCCCTTTCACGCGACCATACGCTGCAGGTATCAGATTCAGGGCTCATTACCATCACCGGCGGAAAATGGACCACCTACCGGAAAATGGCACAGGATACAGTAGACCAGGCCGCAACAGTTGCCGGACTGTCGGTTGAGAAATGCACCACAGAACATCTGCGAATTCACGGATGGCTCAAAAATGTGGATCGAAATGATCCTCTTGCACATTATGGCGAAGATCGTGTACAGATTAACAAGCTCATCAAAGAAAAACCCGAACTGGGTGAAACGTTACACGAACGCCTTCCCTACGTCAAAGCTGAAGTTGTGTGGGCTGCACGGGAGGAGATGGCTATGACTATTGAAGATGTACTGGCACGCCGTACACGTGCAATATTGCTGGATGCCAAAGCCAGTGTGGAGATGGCTCCCGAAGTAGCCTCGCTGATGGCTGAAGAGATGGAGCAGAATCAGGCCTGGATTGATGAACAGGTTGAGACATACAGTGACCTGGCTAAAGCATATATCCTGGATTCATGAATAGCTCAGAGAAGGTAGTTTACGATCTCAAAAAGATTGCCGACTCTGAAATTGCTGAACACAGTGCCCGCTTTTTTAAATCAGGGCCCGGAGAATATGGAGAAGGAGATCAGTTTTTAGGAGTTCGGGTTCCAAAACAGAGAAAAATTGCAAAATCCTGCAGAGATATCTCTCTGGGGGACGTTCATGAACTCCTTCAATCCCCGTACCACGAGGTTCGATTAACTGCACTTTTGATTCTTGTTTACAAATATCAAAAGTCGAAGAAATTTGAGGAACGTGAAAGAATTTGTCAGTTTTACATCACCCACCTGGATAAGGTTAACAATTGGGATCTGGTCGATTCATCTGCCAAGTATATCGTGGGACACTTTCTCTATGAATACAGCCAGAACCGATCTGTTCTGTATACACTCTCTGACTCTGAATGTTTATGGGAGCGGCGTATTGCGATCATCGCAACGTTCTATTTTATTGATAAAGGCGATTTCGGTATAACTCTCGAGCTTGCCGAAAAATTTCTTACTAATGCCGAAGACCTGATTCATAAGGCCACAGGGTGGATGCTAAGAGAAATCGGTAAACAGAACGAATTAATTCTCAGAAATTTTCTGGACAGGAATTATCAGGGAATGCCCAGAACTATGCTTCGATACGCCATTGAAAAGCTGGAAGAGCCTGTGAGACAAATGTATTTGAAAGGAGAGGTTTAAGCTCTCCTCTTGAGAGGAGACAGATTCAATCTCGTTTAGAGATTGAATCAGAGGTGTGTTTTCGGCGCAATGGGCATATTTATATCTCACTCATTCTAATTCTCCCGTCTAAAACCTGATCAGCTCCTCAATTTTCTCTGCGATTTTCTCCTCATCCGGAAGTACGGAGTTCATCAGGCTTATATTATAGGGAACCGGAATATCAGGAAATGCGAGACGTTTTACAGGAGCATCCAGGTATTGAAACAGTTCATCAGATATTGAAGCACTGATTTCAGCACCAAAGCCGGCTGTTTGGTTATCTTCATGCACAATAAGGCATCGGCCGGTCTTTTTAACCGAATCAAACACCATCTCTCTGTCCCAGGGCATGATCGACCGCAAATCAATCACATCGGCAGATATATTATCATTCTCTACAACCGCTTCACACCGTTCACACATCGCTCCCCAGGTCACAATGGTCAGCTCCTCTCCTTCTTTCAGTTTTTTCGCCTTGCCGATGGGCACAACGAAATCGTCTCCGGGATAAGGACGCCGGGCATATTTCGAATCGAGCAGGTTTCTGTGCTCAAAAAATAGTGTGGGGTTATTGCTGCGCATGGCCGCCCTCAGCATACCCGCTGCATCTTCAGCATTCGACGGATAGAGAACTTCCCATCCAATCATTTTTGCAAAGAATACTTCGTTCGACTCGCTGTGCCACGGATCACCGCATTTGGCAAATCCGCCGGGCATCCGAACCACCATGGGAGCGGCAAACTTATTGGCCGTTCGCCAGCGGATGGTTCCTGCATTTTTGAACTGCTCAGTGGCCGGATCGGCATACTTTCTGAACTGAATTTCCGCCACGGGCATAAAACCGGCGTACGCCAGCCCTACTGCACGCCCGATAATTCCTTCCTCCGAGAGGCTCGTATCAAATACCCTGTCTGTGCCAAAGGTACTCTGAAGCCCCATCGTTGCGGCATGAACACCCCCTTTTTTACCTACATCCTCTCCAAATACCAGCAGCCTCTCGTTGATCTCCAGCTCATGAGCCATTGTTTTTCGAACAGCCTCAACAATATTTATTCGCTGCTTGCCTGGTTTTGGTTCATAAGTTGGTTCAGGATGTTTGTAATCTGTATTCAGAAGTCCACCGATTTTCTGAGTATTATTCCCATCAAAAAATGTTTGAAGCAGTGAATCATTGGCCGGGTCTTTTCGATTCCAGGCATCTTCTGCTGCTTTTTTGATGCGCTTCTCTGCACTGCTTTTTAACTCATCCCATTTATTCTCGGTCAGTATATCGGGTATAAGGAATGATTTTAATCTCTGAAGAGGATCGTTTTGTTTTTCATTTTCTATAAGATCCGATTTTTTATACGCCTGATTATCCTGGTAAGAATGGCCGTTCAGTCGCGGAACTGTGAGCCGAAGCAGAGCAGGTTTATTTTTTTGCCGGACAAACTCATTGGCATCAGATATCAGCGAAAGGCACTCTTCGGGCTGGGTGCCGTCTCCGTTAAAAATACGAAGATTCTTGAATGAGTAGAGGTTGTTCGCAATATTACCGCCCGGAGTTTGAAAATCACTCTCAACAGATATACCGTAACCATTGTCTTCGATAAAAAATAATACAGGAAGGCTGAGAGTTGTAGCCATCGTTAATGCCGACCAGAAGCCGTTGGTAGCTACAGATCCGTCGCCACCGAGTATCACTGAAATAGCACCTTTGTAATCCTGCTCTTCTCTTCTTTGAAGCAGCTGTATCGCCTGTGCATAACCCGCTGCCGGGGTATATTGTGAGCCAACGTCACCAGCCATCGGGAGAACCATCGGGGAGTCTTTACCCGGGTAGTTACAAACAACGCCGATATCCCGTCCATCGCTGTACCCGCCCGATTTTGCCATATCTGAGGCAATCGCGTCTTCCGGTTCCAGGCCAAGAGTGAGCAGCAGGGGCCTTGACCGGTAATAGGCGCTTGCAGCATCTTTGGGATTGGTTAGATGCATACCCAGTAATATCTGGGCAAGCTCGTGCCCCCTGGCCGAAAACTGATACAAAACTTTCTTCCCTGGCACCAGTTCGTTCTCTTCAATATCATCAATAGCCCTGGAAGTGAACATCAGCGAAGCCACTTTTTCCCAGTCAATTTTCTGTTTCAAATCTCTTTTTTCACTACTGCTCATATTTACAGCTTATCTGATTAGTTTTAAACTTTCTTTAAAGTGATCCATTTCTTCGGGTATTCCAATTGTAATACGGATGCAGTGGGCCAGGCCAAATGCATTTACCCGCCGCAAAATCACACCCTGCTTCAACATCTCGTGCGTTATTCTTATTGCCTCAGGTTCATTCTCGAGCACCATTAATACAGAGTTAGATGCCGACCGTACATATTTGATATCGTTTTCATCAAAAAACGAATATAGTTTGTCTTTCTCCTTCTCGACAAGGTCTACGCTTTTCTGTAAGAAAGCTGAATCTTCTATTGCAGCCGAAGCCGCTGCCTGTGCGGGTGTAGTGGGCTCAAACGTAAGTTTGGCTTTCATAAGCTGCGTTATTAAACTGCTTTCAGCAATAGCATATCCAATTCTGAAGCCAGCCAGCCCGTAGGCTTTTGAAAATGTTCGAAGAACGATCACATTCTCTTTTCTGTAGTCAAGCGCATGTGGGTAGTCAGCGATATGGCGTGCATATTCGAAATAGGCCTCATCCACAATCAGAAATATATCGGAAGGAACCTGATTTATTAACTTTTGATAGGCCTCTTTTGTAAGGTATGTGCCGGTTGGGTTATTGGGGTTGGCGAGGTAGATCGCTTTTGTATTTTTATTAATACTCCTGATGATGGCCTCTGCATCAAACTCAAAGCTATCCGTTACAGGAACTTTTACAACGTCAATTCCCCTCACGCCGGCCTGAACAAAAAAACCAACGAATGTAGCATCAGCAGTTATGGCGTTATCACTATCATTGAACAATACCCTGCATAGTATGGAGAGCACACTTTCAGAGCCTGCAGCTATCAACAGTTCATCCTCATTCACCCCGTTCAGTTCCGCAATTTTCTGGCGTAGCACCCTCGATATGGGATCCGGATAGTCCTGAATTTCATCAAGTGATGTTAATACAGCTTCTTTAACCAACGGACTGCAGCCCAATCGGTTTTCATTTGATGCAAGTTTTGAAATTCGCCCGGGTTTAAACTCATTAACCACTTCTCCTATCGTTTTGCCGGCGACATACGGTTTAAGGTTTATAATATTTTCAGGCAGTTGCTTCTTCAGGTCCATCTTGTTGAACTGATTTAAAGATTATCTGATAGGGTAAACCCACAGAACAGTAAAATCGTGCAAACTGAAAGCGCTTTCAAGCAGAAAATGAGAATGAATGATTTTTCCTGTTTAATGTTCTTAGTATACTAAGAGTTAAGAATTAAAATAAACGACTATCATGTCATCAATTTATGTAATTACCGGTGCAAGCCGCGGTATTGGTTTTGAAACAGTCAAAAAACTTGCAGATAATGGCAAGAATGTGCTTGCCACTGCCAGATCAGAAGAGAAGCTCCGTTCTTTAATGGAGCATAATCCGGAACAGATATCAATTTTACCACTCGATATCACGGAAAAACCATCAGCCCGGAAACTGAAAGATTATTTAGAAAGCAATGGCTTCACTATTTCCGGTCTCGTTCACAATGCAGGCCTGCTCATTAACAAGCCTTTTGCTGAGCTATCGGATGCTGACTGGGCTAAACAGATTGAGGTTAATATGATGGGGCCCGTTCGCCTTACAAGAGAGTTACTTTCTCTGTTTGAGGAACATTCCCACATCGTACACATAGGAAGTATGGGAGGCTTTCAGGGAAGTGATAAGTTTCCGGGGCTCTCTGCATACAGCGTCACAAAAGGCACCCTTTCAATCCTTACAGAGTGCCTGGCCGTTGAGCTTCAGAGTAAACAGGTGAAAGTAAATTGCCTGTGCCTGGGAGCCGTTCAAACAGAAATGCTGAATGAGGCTTTTCCCGGCTTAACGGCTCCTGTCGAACCATCAGAAATGGGAACATATATCAGCGATTTTGTTGTAAACGGTCATAAATTTTATAACGGTAAAGTTCTTCCCGTTGCGCTGCAAAATCCATCATAGGTTTAAAATTCGGTTCTTTTATGAAAGTATTTAAAATAGGTTTTCTGGTCATCTCTCTCCTCTGGCTCTTCTCTTATCAGTCGAAAGCACAGTCGCTTGAATTAATTGGAGGGAATATTGTAAATGGAGCTGTAACGGGTACTATTCTTGGTACCGCTGTAATGGGGCTGCAGAACTCTAACGACTTTACCCCCTTCAGGATTGGATTGGGTGCAGGGATTTTGGGAGGTTCTGGCCTCGCTGTTTATGATATTGCCACACTGCCGAGAGGCCAGCAGTTTTTTAAGTCGGGCGTGTTTAATGATGGCAACAACTCCTCAATTATTATCCTGCTCGACACGCTTTATGGAGCCGGACTCGGTGCAGCATTGGGATCCGCTGTCGTTCTGATTGGCAACAACTCGCTGGTAGACGGACTGCAATACGGAGCTTCTGCGGGCGCCTGGGCTGGCTTTGGTTTCGGTATTGTTGATAGTTTTATACTCTCAGAACATAACCGGGACCTGGTTGCAGATGGTCTGTTGTCGGGCTCTGGACTCTTCGAACTGTCTAAAAATGATACAGTGATCGAATTTCTGAAACCCGGCGTTGTTCAATCCTTAAGTACTGATAGCGGAGCACTGAGCCAAAACATGAATCCCGCTCTGACTCTTTTCTCAATGAAACACCGCTTTTAGTGTCATTAACCGGTCAGAAACCGTAGCTGTTCAGAAAGATGGTTTTGATTTATGGATGTCTTAATAATTTACGTTTACTTCGTGAACCTTCGAGACGTTGTGCCTTCGTGGCAATAAACTGCTGATTTTTGCCACAAAGACTCGAGGGCACCAGGCAACACAAAGAACCCGTGCTGCATCTATTTAAAATGAAGCTGAATAATTTAAGTTGAGCTTCAATCAACTATATTTTTAGACAGCTCACTTTCTGAACCTCAATAGACACATTATTAATCGAACTCAGGTTATAAGCATAATCTCGTCTTTGAGGGGACATACATTTTAGACAGATACGATCAGAAGTTAATAAATCACTGAACTACTCCTGAACTTTTGCCGTAGCGAGCGACCGTAAAATTTCTTTAACGGTATTAACGTGCCCCGAAAGTGTGGGGTTCATCCCGTCACTCAGATAGTACCAGGCTTCCGGCGGGTTTCCCATTCTGTGTCCCAGCGGATCAACGATATACCCTTTTTTTCCGGTAATGATTTCTCTCACTTTAGAGAGGTCCCTGCCGTCAATTTCAAAATCAAAAAGCTCCATCTCTTCAAGCAATCCCGGAACTACGGGCACAGGTGTGATCCAAACCGGTGGATTATCCGTAACGGCTGCTACCGCATCTTCAATAGCTGATAGGTTTTCCCACGTTTCAGAAAGGGGAATCAGCGTTCGCTCAGGTAAAAATGATAGTCTTTGTGCGTCAAAAAGCCCTAAACTCACAATCACCCAGTCCGGATCTTCTGCCAGCACATCTCTGTTCATTCTTCGAAGTGCATCTGTCGTTGTGTTATTACTTACGCCCGCATTTATAAAAGTGAAATCTGCTTCCGGAATTGTTATGTTTATTACGTGCTCGAAAACGGTAAACCATCCCTGGAGGTCATCAGTTGCAGAATCTCCAAACGCGACAATCGTATCTCCCTTTTTGAAGGGCAGTTCATCAATCCATTCGAGCACTTCGTCCTCTTTTAGAAGTTCTACTGCAGCCTGCTTTGCATTATTCTCAAATACCTCTCGCAGATGATTTAATTCCTCCGTTTCAATTCCCAGTAAACCCGCTATGGAATCTGCATTTTTTATACCCGGCAGCAGAGGGTAAACTTTCTCTATGTTTAAAAACTGTAGCAGATATTTTTCCAGTGCTTCTTTCTCTTTTTCGTTCGCTTTATTCATTTTTTTGATATATCTGTTTTAATTGATTTACAAGTTTTGGAAGACCCTCAGATGCTCCTTCTTTCATAAGTTTCCAATCATCAGGCAAATTTATTTCCACACTTGCCGGATCCACGAGATACTTTTCAGCCTTTTCAGAAACATAATGTACAAGGCTTGCTGCAGGATATACAGCTAATGAAGTACCAGTTACAATAAATATATCTGCGGTAATTACGATCTCCGGTGCGTCCTGCATTGCCGGTACGGCCTCTCCAAACCAAACAACATTGGGGCGTAATTGTTCACCATCTGATGCCAGATCCCCAAGCCGGATGCTTTTTGATCCTATATCGACTACAATAGAATCATCTTTTTCGCTTTTTGCTTCCCTCAGCAAACCGTGCAGATGAATCACATTCTTAGAACCTGCTCTTTCGTGCAGGTCATCCACGTTCTGGGTGATTATCGTCACATCAAAGTGAGATTCAAGGTCAGCAAGTGCTTTATGGCCAGGATTTGGCTCTGCCGTAGCTGCCTGTTGTCGCCTGTCGTTATAAAAGGCAAGCACTTTTTCTTTATTGGCATACCAGCCATCAATAGATGCAACCTCCTCTATATCATGGTTTTCCCAAAGCCCGCCTGAATCCCGGAATGTAGCCAAACCGCTGTCGCGACTAATTCCGGATCCGGTAAGCACAACTATTTTGGGTGCCATGTAGCTTATGCTTTCACTAGCTCAAGCCATGAAGAGTCCTGCTGATAATCAGCAATAATGGATGGCTGTTCATTATTGGAAAATGAAGCCAGCAGTGTTTTAATCTCCGTACGAATTACTTTGAGGCTGTTGGAAACCATTTCGCTGTTAAATCCGCTTTCACCCAATTTCAGCGTCATCTCCATAGAAACAATTCTGCCAAGCACTTTACCCAGCTCTACCAATTTTCGCTGAGCCATTTTTTTATCAATTTCAAAGTCCACAAACTCTTTGAAATAACCTGCAGCATTTTCTGTGAGTTCGTATGAGGAGAGGAATTTGTACAAATTACTCTGTTTGGATTTTCTCATCATCTTAATCACGGATTCTGATATTTGCTGATACAAAATATCATTTGAACCTTCAAAGATCTGAAACGGACGGCTGTCGACCATGGACCGTCCGGCGATATGGTCAAGTCTGTACCCTTTTGCACCTACTAATTGCATCAACGACTGAGTTGATTCATGCATGTAGTCGGTAACCACGCTCTTGATGGAGTTGGCGGCCACGTCCATTCTTGAAGTATTTTTTTCAAGGGGTACGTTCGTGCTTGTGAAATAAGACATTGCAGAACTTACCGTGAAATAAGACTGTAGTTTTGCCAGCCTCTCTTTTACCTGATCATATTCAAACAGGCTTTTGCCGCCCACGAGGCGTTCTTTACAGTGATTAATACCCTCATCCAGCATTCGTTTTAGGTGGCCGGTGCTCATGCCCGGGAACTGAAGCCGGCTTCTGTGAAGAATATCGAGCATCATAGTTACGCCGGTTGAGTCCGGTTCTAGTCGGTAGCTGTCCGGAACTGTTATATCGATCTTGTTTTTCCCGTATGGAAGCATGTATAAACCAAGATTTTTATAGTATTCCAATACGTCAATTCCACCATTTGAACTGTCGTGAATAAAAAATCCAATGTCTCTTCCAAGCTCACCTTTCTTATCATAGCCACGGGCTGTAATCAGCCAGAAATCTGCCCAGCCGGTAAGACCGGCCCAATGTTTTAGTCCTTCTATTTTATAGGTATCAGTTTCATCTGAATGTTTGAAACCGGTTTGCATTCTAAGTGCATCAGAACCAAAATCAGGTTCAGTAATCATTAAGCCGCCCATTTTCTTTTTCTCAAGAAAATCTTGAAACACATTTGCTTTCGCTTCGTCACTTCCATAATTGGCAATAGGCTGCAGAAACAGAGCTCCGTTAATTCCCATCATTAAGGAAAGAGGCAATGACTGGTAAGAAGTAGCACTCAACATGGCAAGTGCTTCACTTGTTTTTGCACCGCGTCCGCCATACTCTGAGGGGATAAACGTTGATAACGGATTATGTTCCATTACTTCTCTGAGAATATATGGAGGAAGTCCGCGGTCGGTTAATAACTCATTTTCATCATTACGTTCTGTAAACAGTTTATTCAGTTTACTTTTATAGTCTGCAATGAATGATTGTATATCTTTTTTGATATTCAATTTTTCTGAAAAGTCGATGTTCAATGGTCTGTGTTTTTAGTGTAGTTGCGTTATAGCTGTATAATATAACGAAAAAGGGTTATACAATCATTTCATGATAGCAATATTAGATATGATTGGCTGACAGGCACTTATGAATATACCAAAAAAAAAGCCTCCGAACGCGGAGCGTTGGGAGGCTGTGTGGGGAAAAAATAAACGATGAGGCAACGACCTACTCTACCGCGGATGCAGTACCATCGGCGCTGCGAAGCTTAACGGCCGTGTTCGGAATGGGAACGGGTGGGTCCTTCGCGCAATAATCACCTCATCAAACTCTTGGTCAATAAAAAAAAGGGAGTTCCCTGACGTAATGTGGATAGAGGGCTGTCATGCTGCTGGTTTAGAGCGTATCCGGGCAATCGGGCCCGTGCCTTGAGGCCGCACCTGTTGGTGCAAACCATGCAAGGTAAGCCTGAAGAGTACTTAGTACGGCTCGGCTAAACATGTTACCATGCGTACACCTGCCGCCTATCAACCTGGTCGTCTTCCAGGACTCTTTGGGGAATACTTATCTTGGAGTGTGCTTCGCGCTTAGATGCCTTCAGCGGCTTATCACCTGCGCACATAGCTACCCTGCGATGCAACTGGCGTCACAACAGGTACACTAGCGGTGCGTCCACTCCGGTCCTCTCGTACTAGGAGCAGCTCTCCTCAATATTCCTACGCCCACAGCAGATAGGGACCGAACTGTCTCACGACGTTCTGAACCCAGCTCGCGTACCGCTTTAATTGGCGAACAGCCAAACCCTTGGGACCTTCTCCAGCCCCAGGATGCGATGAGCCGACATCGAGGTGCCAAACCTCCCCGTCGATATGAACTCTTGGGGGAGATAAGCCTGTTATCCCCGGAGTACCTTTTATCCTTTGAGCGATGGCCCTTCCATTCGGTGCCACCGGATCACTAAACCCAACTTTCGTTCCTGCTCGGCCTGTATGCCTCACAGTCAAGCACCCTTATGCTTTTACACTCTGCGCACGATTGCCGACCGTGCTGAGGGTACCTTTGGGAGCCTCCGTTACATTTTAGGAGGCGACCGCCCCAGTCAAACTACCCACCATACAATGTCCCCCGAGAAATCGGGGTTAGACGCCAGCTGTGGCAAGGGCGGTATTTCAAGGGCGACTCCACAGACGCTTGCGCGCCCGCTTCACCGTCTCCCGCCTATCCTGCACATGCAGCAGCCGAAGCCAATGTAAAGATGTAGTAAAGGTTCACGGGGTCTTTCCGTCCCGCTGCGGGTAATCGGCGTCATCACCGATACCACAATTTCACCGAGCTCGTGGCCGAGACAGTGTTCAAGTCGTTACACCATTCGTGCAGGTCGGAACTTACCCGACAAGGAATTTCGCTACCTTAGGACCGTTATAGTTACGGCCGCCGTTTACCGGGGCTTCAGTCAAGAGCTTCGCCGAAGCTAACCCCCTTCTTTAACCTTCCGGCACCGGGCAGGTGTCAGTCCCTATACATCGCCTTACGGCTTAGCAGAGACATGTGTTTTTGGTAAACAGTCGCTTGAACCTTTTCACTGCGCCCCGATGGCGACCGAAGTCGACACCAGGGGATCCTTCTCCCGAAGTTACGGATCGAATTTGCCTAGTTCCTTAGCCACGATTCTCTCGAGCACCTGAGGATTCTCTCCTCACCCACCTGTGTCGGTTTAGGGTACGAGCGACCCCAGCAAACAACGACGCTTTTCTTGGCAGCCAGATTACCTTCACTATCCGTTTGGCCGTAGCCTCCCGGTACTGTCGGGTTTCAGCCTGGATGGGGGGCGGATTTGCCTGCCCCCCGGCCTACACCCTTCAACCCCGTATTCCGTCACGGGGCGGAAGTGTCACTTCTGCGTCACGCCTTTGCCTTAGCACTGGTGTCGGTACCGGAATATTGAACCGGTTTTCCATCGCCTTCGCCCTTCGGCTACGGCTTAGGTCTCGACTAACCCTGATCCGATTAGCGTTGATCAGGAACCCTTGGGTTTTCGGTGGACGGGTTTCTCACCCGTCTTATCGTTACTCATGCCTACAGTTTCGCTTCCAGAAGCTCCACAGTGCCTCACAGCACGGCTTCTGCGCCGCTGGAATGCTCCCCTACCACTCTATCTTACGATAGAATCCATAGTTTCGGTAACCAGCTTATGCCCGCAAATTATCGACGCCGGATCGCTCGACCAGTGAGCTATTACGCACTCTTTTAAGGAATGGCTGCTTCTAAGCCAACCTCCTGGTTGTCTGGGCAATCCAACTTTCTTTATTCAACTTAGCTGGTATTTAGGGACCTTAACTGATGGTCTGGGTTGTTTCCCTCTCGCGACAGGACGTTATCACCCTGCCACTGACTGCGCACCAACACCACACGGCATTCGGAGTTTGTCTAGGTTTGGTACCCGGTGAAGGGCCCTAGCCTAATCAGTGCTCTACCTCCGTATGGCTACACGGTGCACGCTATACCTAAATATATTTCGGGGAGTACGAGCTATTTCCGAGTTTGATTGGCCTTTCACCCCTATCCACAGCTCATCCGATGGCTTTTCAACGCCAGGCGGTTCGGGCCTCCAGCACCTGTTACGGCACCTTCACCCTGGCCATGGATAGATCACTCGGTTTCGCGTCTGCCCCATCCTACTGCTCGCCCTTATCAGACTCGCTTTCGCTACGGCTTCTCCGCTAAGCGGATTAACCTCGCAGGCTAGGAGCAACTCGTAGGCTCATTATACAAAAGGCACGCCGTCATCCCATATAAATACAGGACTCCGACCGCTTGTAAGCGCACGGTTTCAGGTACTATTTCACTCGCCTTCTCGGCGTTCTTTTCACCTTTCCCTCACGGTACTAGTTCACTATCGGTCATACAGTTGTATTTAGCCTTGGCGGATGGTGCCGCCGGATTCATACAGGGTTTCACCGGCCCCGTACTACTCAGGATACCACTACCTCCTCCTTGCTTACGCCTACAGGACTTTCACCCTCTTTGGTGCTGCTTTCCAGGCAGCTTCGACTTCGCGCAGATTCAGACAGCGTGGTCCTACAACCCCACACCATGCAAGCATGATCTGGTTTGGGCTGTTTCCCGTTCGCTCGCCACTACTTGGGAAATCACAATTGTTTTCTCTTCCTCAGGGTACTTAGATGTTTCAGTTCCCCTGGTACGCCTCCGTCCTAAGACGGATATCCCTCCACCGAAGTGAAGAGATGGGTTTCCCCATTCGGACATCCACGGATCAACGCTTCTTTGCAGCTCCCCGCAGCTTATCGCAGCTTGGCACGTCCTTCATCGCCACTGTATGCCTAGGCATTCACCGTACGCTCTTTTCTACTTAATCCTTGCATGGCTTGCACCCACAAACGGGGCCCGCCAGCAATGTCATGAGCTCGATTTACCTCGATACTTTTCTAAATTGCTGTGCGCCTTCGTAGGACAAAGACGCACACATTACAGCTTTATTACTATCCACATTATGTCAAAGAACTCCAAGAAAACATCCAAGGAATCGAACCTCATCCCGGCCCGGGTGGCTCTGGCCACCCCGCCGCATGTCTTAATCACTTCTCTATGTTATTATTGCCTGCCTGTTCGCTGCAAACCCACAGCCCGGTGTGGAGCTACAGGGATTCGAACCCTGGACCCCTGCCTTGCAAAGGCAGTGCTCTAGCCAGCTGAGCTATAGCCCCCTTTCGACAAGGCTTCAGGGGGCAGGCCCCCTTTGGAACCAACACGCCAAAACCTTGCTTTGCCAAAGTCCTCCGTGGGCCTGCCCACCAAAGCTTTAGCGACGGTGGGCTTGGTCCCGAGTGATCGGGACGACCTCACAACCCAATGTGGGCTTGGCAGGAGTTGAACCTGCGACCTCACGCTTATCAGGCGTGCGCTCTAACCACCTGAGCTACAAGCCCATTTTTCAATGGAGCAGCCCGGCGGTGTGCCGGCCGGTCTCCGCTGCCCCAACACGCCGGTGCGGGGCCAGCCCTGCCAGCAGGCAGGACAGACAGTACAGTGATAAACAGATTGCTGAGCAGGCAACAAGCCGGCTTTTACTTACTTTAGGAGGTGATCCAGCCGCACCTTCCGGTACGGCTACCTTGTTACGACTTAGCGCCAGTTACCAAGCTTACCCTAGGCACCTGCCCCCCCGAAGGGTTGGCACGGCGACATCAGGTACTCCTGACTTCCATCGCTTGACGGGCGGTGTGTACAAGGCCCGGGAACGTATTCACCGCGTCGTTGCTGATACGCGATTACTAGCGATTCCACCTTCATGGAGTCGAGTTGCAGACTCCAATCCGAACTGGGAATGGCTTTCGAGATCTGCGCCCCGTTGCCGGGTGGCTTCCCTCTGTACCATCCATTGTAGCACGTGTGCAGCCCCGGACATAAGGGCCATGATGACTTGACGTCGTCCCCACCTTCCTCACTACTTGCGTAGGCAGTCTGGCTAGAGTCCCCACCATTACGTGCTGGTAACTAACCACAGGGGTTGCGCTCGTTGCGCCACTTAAGGCAACACCTCACGGCACGAGCTGACGACAGCCATGCAGCACCTTCCATGATGCCCCGAAGGGAAGGTCCGTTTCGGGACCGGTCATCGTGGATTTAGCCCGGGTAAGGTTCTTCGCGTTGCATCGAATTAAGCCACATGCTCCACCGCTTGTGCGGGCCCCCGTCAATTCCTTTGAGTTTCATTCTTGCGAACGTACTCCCCAGGTGGTATGCTTACTGCGTTAACTGCGTCACTGAACCCGAAAGCCCAACAACTAGCATACATCGTTTACAGCGTGGACTACCAGGGTATCTAATCCTGTTCGCTCCCCACGCTCTCGTGCCTCAGCGTCAATACTGACCCAGCCGGCCGCCTTCGCCACTGATGTTCTTCGTAATATCTATGCATTTCACCGCTACACTACGAATTCCACCGACCTCTGTCAGATTCAAGGCATCCAGTATCCAAGGCCATTTTACCGTTAAGCGGCAAGATTTCACCCCAGACTTAGACACCAGCCTACGCACCCTTTACACCCAATGATTCCGGACAACGCTTGCACCCTCCGTATTACCGCGGCTGCTGGCACGGAGTTAGCCGGTGCTTATTCAATTGGTACCGTCAATACAGATCGAAACCCGTACATTCTTCCCAAACAAAAGCCGTTTACAACCCATAGGGCCGTCTTCCGGCACGCGGCGTGGCTGCGTCAGGGTTTCCCCCATTGCGCAAGATTCCTCACTGCTGCCTCCCGTAGGAGTCTGGGCCGTGTCTCAGTCCCAGTGTGGGGGATCATCCTCTCAGACCCCCTAGCTATCATCGCCTTGGTAAGCCGTTACCTTACCAACTAGCTAATAGCACGCAGACCCATCTATAACCGCCCCGAAGAGCTTTAACAACTGTGGCCATGCGGCCCCGCTGCATCATGCGGTATTAGCCACCGTTTCCGGTGGTTATCCCCCTGTTATAGGCAGGTTGTCTACGCGTTACTCACCCGTGCGCCAGTCTCCATCCATCCGAAGATGAACTTCTCCTTCAACTTGCATGTGTTAAGCCCGCCGCCAGCGTTCGTCCTGAGCCAGGATCAAACTCTCCGTTGTATACATTTAACATATACTCTGAAAAACTCAACTCCTGCCTCTCAACAATCTGTTTATCACTGTCTATAATAACATTATGTCCAAAGAACTAATCTGCTTCGTTTCCGTCGCAGATTTTCAATATAAGAAAGTTTCAAACTAACTACCAAATATAATTGATAGAATGATTGAACTTTTTTTACTCTTCCGCTTTTTTCTCTTCTTTAACGTCTTTTTCTTCTTCTGCAGTAGTCTCTTTAGAAACAGTTTCTTCCGCAGCAGGTGTAGGCTTATTGGATTTGCCTGCTCTCCTGGTACGTTTTTTCTTCTTCTCTGTTCCCTCAGGCTTCACATCATTGAAATCAACAAGTTCTATTACAGCCATCTGTGCAGCATCACCATACCGGTAGCCAAGCTTCAATACTCTTGTGTATCCTCCGGGTCGATCTGCAGCAGCAGGGCCTACTTCTTCAAAAAGATGTGTAACTGCCTCTTTGCTTTGTAAATAAGAAAATGCCTTTCTTCGGTTATGCGTTGTATCCTCTTTTGCCACAGTTATCAAAGGCTCAACAAAAGTCCTTAACTCTTTAGCTTTGGGCAAAGTGGTTTTAATTCTGTGCTCCTGAATCAGAGCCGTACCTAAAGCACGTAGAGTTGCCTCTCTGTGCGGTTTAGTTCTTCCTAATTTTCTTCCTTTTACGCGATGACGCATGACAAATTCCTTTTATTTATCAATGTATTTAGATACATCCATTCCAAATTCAAGATTCTTCTCTTCAATAACTTCAACAAGCTCAGAAAGAGATTTTTTACCGAAATTTCTGAATTTCAATAAATCCTGCTCGTCTCTGGATACCAGCTCTGCAATGGAGTTGATGTTAGCAGATTTGAGACAATTGTAAGCACGAACACTTAAGTTCAGATCTTCAATGCTTGTTTTCAGCAGGTTTGCAATGCGTTGCTTCTCTGCATCAACCTCTTCCTCTTCCTGAGTAAATGGCTCTTCAATTTTTTCGGTAATAAACTTCTCAATATGCTCTTTAAGAATTTTACCGGAAATAGTTAAAGCCTCTTTTGCATTCAGAGACCCGTCGGTAGTTACATTCATGATCAGCTTTTCATAATCAGTACGCTGACCTACACGAACGTTTTCCACATCAAACTGAACTGATTTGATAGGCGTAAAGATTGCATCGATTGGCAGCAAACTTACTTCATCTTCAAAATCTGATGCTAGTTCTTCAGCGGGAATATAACCTCGGCCTCGGCCTACACGCAGTTCCATTTCAAGAGTTACACCATCAGATAAGGTTGCAATAACCAGATCGGGATTCAGAATTTCAAAATCTGCAGTTGCTTCACTGATATCTCCTGCGGTTAAATCACCGGAACCTTCTTTGGTCAGGTTAATAACTCCGCCGCTTTGTTCCACCTGCTTAAAGCGAACTTGCTTAAGGTTCAGAATGATTTCGTAAACATCTTCTTTTACGCCATCTATACTGGAATATTCATGCTCTACGCCATTAATACGCACTGCAGTAATAGCTAAACCGGGCAGAGAAGAAAGCAATACCCTGCGGAATGAATTTCCGATGGTAACACCAAAACCTCTTTCCAGAGGCTGGAGAATAAATGTTCCAAAATTTTCTGAATCTTCAGCTACCTCAAGAATATCGGGCATCTGTAAACTATAATTATTCATAGTCCTTGTATAAAACTGTTATGGATTATTTAGAATAGAGCTCTATAATCAACTGCATGTTGATATTTTCCGGGATCTCCTCCATCAGAGGCATATTTAAAAACTTCCCTGATTTCGCTTTTTTATCTGTCTCGAGCCATTTGTACTTATTTGTGGAATATGATTCCAGCGACTCACCGATCAACTCAAGATCTTTCGATTTTGGCCTGACACTAATCACGTCTCCCGGTTTTACATGATATGAGGGAATATTTACAACCTGGCCATTTACCACAATGTGTCTGTGTGAAGTAAGCTGGCGGGCCTGGCGTCTTGTTTTAGCAAAACCCATTCTAAAAACCACATTATCCAGCCGGGACTCCAGTAACTGCATAAAAACTTCATCAGTTACGCCTTCCTGTCGGGTTGCTTTTTCGTATAGGTTACGAAACTGCTTTTCAAGCAGCCCATACGTATATTTCGCCTTCTGTTTCTCATCGAGCTGGATTGCGTATTCCGATTTTCTCGTAAACCGGCTTCTGCCGTGTTCACCCGGTCCGTATGGTTTTCTTTCAAGTGCACTGCTGTGCCCGAAAATAGGCTCTTTAAAACGCCTGGCTATTTTTTGTTTAGGTCCTCTGTATCGTGCCATCTATAAATTTACTTTTACGTTAAACTCTTCTTCGTTTGGGTGGGCGGCATCCATTGTGTGGAATCGGTGTTCTATCTTTAATAGATGTTACTTCAAGTCCGCTTGATGCAAGTGCACGTACGGCGGCCTCGCGTCCTGAACCGGGGCCCTTCACAAAAACTTCTACCTTGCGCAGTCCCATTTCATGAGCGGCTTTAGCTGCTGTTTCTGCACTGAGCTGAGCGGCATAAGGTGTATTTTTTCTTGAGCCTTTAAAGCCTTCCTTTCCGGATGATGACCAGGATAAAACATTCCCGTTTGCATCTGTTACACTCACAAGCACATTATTAAATGTAGCCTTGATAAATGCCATACCGCTCGGGTTGGCAACCTGTTTTTTTCTTTTCTTTTTTCCTTTTGCTGATTTATCGGCAGCTTTGCGTTGTCTTTTGGCCATTATCTAAAAATTAATACATTACTATTTTGTTGCTTTCTTTTTACCGGCAACAGTACGTCTCTTGCCTTTTCTCGTACGGGCATTTGTTTGTGTGCGCTGCCCTCTTACCGGAAGTCCTTTTCTGTGCCGTACACCTCTGTAACTGCCAATTTCAATAAGCCTTCTGATATTGGAATTGATCTCCGTGCGCAATGCTCCTTCAACCTTCATCTCATTATCGATGATGTTACGAAGAGCTGCCACCTGATCATCATCCCAGTCAGCTACTTTTGCATCAGGATCTATCCCGGTTTCCTCAAGTATTTTACGAGCAGTAGTTTCACCTATACCATAAATATAAGTAAGGCTGATAACTCCTCTTTTTTGTTTCGGTAAATCAACACCTGCGATTCTTGCCATAAATCAAATACTTTATTTATTAACCCTGGCGTTGCTTATGCCGAGGGTTTTTCTTGTTAATTACGTACACGCGACCTTTACGGCGTACAATTTTATCGTCTGAACTTCTTTTCTTTACTGATGATTTCGTTTTCATAATCCTATCTATTTGTAGCGATATGTGATTCTGCCTTTAGTGAGATCGTATGGAGACATTTCTACTGATACCCTGTCTCCCGGCAAAATTTTTATATAATACATTCTCATTTTACCGGAAACGTGAGCCAGTATTTCATGTCCATTATCCAACTCTACTCTAAACTGAGCGTTGGGTAATGCTTCTAGAATTTTTCCGTCTTGTTTAATTGGCTCTTGTTTAGCCATAGCTTGTATCTAAGATTTCATTTTTTGTTATCTCAGCAATATAATCAAAAGTACTGAGAATTTCAGCTTCTCCTTCCCGTACTACAATATCATGTTCAAAATGTGCTGCGTTGGAACCATCGGCTGTTTTAATCGTCCACTTATCAGCTTCGGTATTCACTTTCCAGGATCCCCTGGTAATCATTGGCTCAATAGCCAGCGTCATACCCGATCTCAATCGTTCTCCTCTGCCCCTTTTACCGTAATTGGGTACAGAAGGATCTTCGTGCATATCTTTACCAATACCGTGACCTACAAGATCTCTGACTACTCCGAAACCCTGTTGTTCACAGTGTTGCTGAATGGCATTGCCAATATCACCAATTTTATTTCCGTGAACTGCAGCGTCAATACCCTTATATAACGACTCCAGCGTGGTTTTCAACAGCTTTTTATCTTCATCGGCACATTCACCCACCATAAAAGTGTATGCGTGATCACCAAAATATCCATCTTTTTCAACACCACAATCTACTGATACAATATCTCCTTCCTGCAGTTTTCTTTCTCCCGGTATTCCATGAACAACTTCATCGTTTACCGAGATACAGAGAGTGGCAGGAAATGGATTGCTTTTAGGACCGTAGCCTTTAAAGGCTGGTCTTGCATTATTTTTCTGAATAAACTCTTCAGCTACCTGGTCTAATTTTCCTGTAGTAATTCCCGGCTCGATATTTCTGGCCACTTCGGCCAGAGTACGAGATACCAGCCTTGCAGCGGTTCTCATCTTATCAATTTCGGATTCACTTTTCAGGAATATCATTTTAAGCTCTGCGTTTGCCTTTAATTTTCCCGGATTTCATAAAGCCATCGTAATGGCGCATCATCAGATGACTTTCAATCTGCTGAAGTGTATCCAGTGCCACCCCTACAATAATGAGCAAACTGGTACCGCCGTAAAACAGAGCAAAACCGGGTGTTACACCCATTCTCGCAACAATGGCCGGAAGAATGGCAACAAAAGAGAGAAACAGAGATCCCGGCAGAGTTATACGTGTCAAAATGTTATCAATAAATTCTACAGTCTGTTTCCCAGGACGCACACCCGGAATAAATCCGCCCTGTCTCTTCATAGTATCCGCCATTTCTCTTGGATTTACCGCAATTGCCGTATAGAAAAATGTAAAGAACACACAAATAATGAAGAAGATAATGCTGTATGTAACCCCTGTGAAATCGGCAGACCAGGCTGTTAACCACTGAACTGTCTCATTTTCGGGAAAAAATGTACCGACAGTGCTGGGAATGAACATGATGGACTGTGCAAAAATAATGGGCATCACACCGGCAGCATTTACACGTATGGGTAAGTACTGGGTGGTTCCGCCATATACTTTTCGGCCAACCACTCTTTTAGCATATTGAACCGGAATTTTTCTTGTTCCCTGAGTCAATAAAACACAGGATGCAATTACAAGAGCAAGCCCTGCAAGCTCAATAATAATGATAATTGCGTTATTAGTAGTTGTAACTTCGTTCACAAAGTTAGTGGGCAGAACCGCAATAATTCCGATCATAATCAACAGAGAGATACCGTTCCCGATACCGCGATCAGTAATCCGTTCACCAAGCCACATCACAAAAGCTGTACCTGCGGTAAGCACGATTATAGATGTTAATATAAAAGCCGTGTTGCTTACAACAATAGCATTGGGTGACGATGCAATGAGGTTAATAGCAAAACCGATTGCCTGCACAGCAGTAATACCGATCGTGCCGTAGCGGGTTAAGCGGTTAATCTTGCGTCTTCCTTCTTCCCCTTCCCTTTGCAGTTTTTGAAAATATGGAACGGCAGCTCCCATAAGCTGAATAATAATTGCAGCCGTTATATAGGGCATAATTCCGAGAGCAAAAACGCCGGCCCTCGAAAAAGCACCGCCTACAAAGAGATCAAAAAGACCCAGTAAGCTGGAAGCATCGCCCGTCTGTTGAGTTAATGCGTTAGCATCCACACCGGGCATAGTAACATAGCTTCCAATTCTGTAAACAAGAAGTACACCAACTACGTAAAGAATCCGATTTCTCAGATCCTCAATTTTAAAGATGTTTCTGAAATTTTCTATTAAACTCATTTAAATAAAACTTCTGGGAGTTTTTAGTTTGAGACGATGGTTACCGCACCACCTGCTTTTTCGATTTTCTCTTTGGCAGATTTGCTGCAGGCGTGCACTTCTATAGAGACTTTGGTTTCGATTTCGCCATCACCAAGAAGTTTTACCCTGCTTTTGTCATCTACTAAACCGGATGCAATTAAATCCGAAAGTGTAATTTCTTCACTAAGTTTACCGGCTTCGATAAAATCAGCAATAGTTTGCACATTTAACGGGCTGTATTCAATCCTGAAGCGGTTTTTGAAACCAAACTTTGGGATTCTTCTTTGCAATGGCATCTGTCCGCCTTCAAACCATGGCTTGAGCTTGCTGCCGCTGCGTGATTTTTGTCCGTTATGCCCGCGGCCAGACTGCTCGCCCATACCAGACCCCTGGCCCCTTCCAACCCGTTTTCGGGTTTTCTTATTACTTGCCGGTGCTTTTAATTCATGTAATTTCATAATGAGTAAATTCTTATCGTGTTTAACCTTCAAATACTTTACTTACACTTACTCCCCTTCTCTGGGCAACTTCTAGCGGATCGGTAAGCTGTCTCAATGCTTCGTAAGCAGCCTTAACCATGTTGTGCGGATTAGATGAACCAAGTGATTTTGACAATATATTCTGTACACCTGCAACATCAAGGATGGCTTTTACAGCACCACCGGCAATTACACCCGTACCCTCTGCAGCAGGACGCAGCAATACTTTTCCGGCTCCGGCTTTTCCAACCACAGGGTGATGAATACTGCCTGTTTTGGAAATGGGTACTTTAATCAGGTTTTTCTTTGCGTTATCGAAGCCTTTCTGGATAGCATCGGCCACTTCATTAGCCTTGCCCAATCCATGACCAACAACGCCTTCGCCGTTACCAACTACAACAATTGCATTAAAACTAAATCTTCTACCACCTTTCACAACTTTGGAAACACGGTTAATATGAACCAGTTTCTCTTCAAGATTAAGGTTGGCAGCGGGTATATTATGTTTTCTTCTGATTTTTGGCATAATTCAAATGTATTTAAAAGTCTAGTCCACCTTCTCTGGCACCTTCGGCAGCAGATTTTACAATTCCATGGTATTTATAACCGCTGCGATCGAAAACCACTTTTTTTATTCCCTGATCAACAGCAACTTTCGCAATTTCCTGTCCTACAATATTTGCAGCTTCAACCGACGATTTACCATCTATCTCTTTTTGTAAAGATGGAGACTTCGTTGATACGGATGTTACAGTAAGATTATCGAGATCGTTAACAAGCTGCAGGTACACATGCTTATTACTCTTAAATATACTGAGTCGTGGCCTTTCTGCTGTTCCTCTGATTGTGGAACGTATTCTTCGGCGGATTTTACTTCTTCTTTCCGCTTTTTGATTGTTTTTTCTCATATCAATTAGCCTCTAATTTATTTAGCTGCAGATTTACCTGCTTTACGTCTTACTTGTTCGTCTAGGTACCGAACACCTTTTCCTTTGTAGGGTTCAGGTTTCCTTAGTGATCTTAGTTTTGCCGCAACCTGGCCAACCAGCTCCTTATTTATACCGGTAATTATTATAATCGGGTTCTTGCGCGATTTGGTATCAATTTCAATATCAATACCCTCGGGCGGAACAAAATATATTGGGTGTGAATAACCCAGGTTCATTTCGAGCACACCATTGTTGAACGTTGCACGGTATCCAACCCCAATAATTTCGAGCTGTTTTTTATAGCCGTTGGCTACACCCTCGACAAGGTTGTTCAGAAGTGATCTGTAAAGCCCATGCAGCGCTTTGTGATTTTTTGAATCGCTTGGACGTTTTACAAGTATTTCGTTCTCTTCGAGCTCAACCTGTATTTCCGGGTGAATTCTAAGACGCCCTTCACCTTTATCACCTTTCAGAGTAACAACGTTGTCGGCTCCGAGGTTAAACTCGACATTTTTTAAGAGCGGTACGGGTTGTTTACCTATTCTTGACATAGTTCAAATATCATTGATTAATAAACTGAGCAGAGAACCTCTCCACCCACATTCAATTTTTTTGCTTCTTTATCCGTCATTACACCTTTAGAGGTAGATACAATAACGATTCCGAGACCACCATAAAATTTAGGCAGATCATCGCTGGTGGTATATTTTCTGAGTCCGGGCTTTGAAATACGGTGTATCTCCTTAATTACCGGCTGGCCATAGGCATCATACTTCAAAAAGAGGCGCAGTACGCCCTGCTTGCCATCTTCAATATCGATGTAGCGGTTAACATATCCTTTGTCAACCAAAATTTTTGTCATCGCACGTTTTAGCTTTGAGGCTGGAATATCTACTCGCCTGTGTCCGGCCTGCTGTGCGTTTCTGATTCGAGTTAAGAAATCTGAAATTGTGTCGCTGTTCATATTTTTTCTCCTACCAACTTGCTTTTTTAACGCCGGGAATTTTTCCGTTTAAAGCAAGTTCCCGAAATTTGATTCTTGAAATTCCATATTTACTAATGTATCCGCGAGATCTGCCGGTTAAGCTACACCGGTTTCGCACCCTAGTGGGGCTTGCGTCTCTCGGAAGCTTCTGGAGGCCTTCATAGTCTCCCGCTTCTTTAAGTTCGCGCCGCTTTTCGGCGTACTTTTCTACTGTTCTTTTTCTTTTTTCGTTACGTGCTATCCAGGATTTTTTAGCCATTGATCTGTTTACTTAATTAAAATTATTTTTTAAATGGCATTCCAAAATGCTTCAGCAATGCAAATGCTTCTTCATCAGATTCAGCGTTTGTTACAAAAGTAATATCCATACCGTGAATAAATTTGGCTGAATCAACATTAATTTCCGGAAATATCGTGTGCTCTTTAATACCCATAGTATAGTTTCCACGTCCGTCAAAACTCTTATTGGGAATTCCCTGGAAGTCTCTTGTTCGGGGCAGTGAGAGATTGATTAACCGGTCCATAAATTCGTACATAATTTTCTTGCGCAGAGTTACTTTGCAACCGATCGGCATATCATCTCTAAGCTTAAAGTTCGATACCGATTTTTTAGCTTTGGTTTTCACCGGCTGCTGTCCGGTAATTAAACCGATATTTTCAACAACCGTATCCAGGTATTTCGAATCATTAATTGCTTCACCTGCACCAACATTAATAACAATTTTTTGGAGTTTTGGTACAGCGTTCAGATTCTCATACTCAAACTCTTCAGTGAGTTTGGGAATAATTTCCTCTTTGTAACGTGTGTAAAGTCGTGCTTCAGCCATTATTTTATTACTTATCTATTATTTCGCCACTGGTTTTAGCATAGCGAACCCAACGTCCGCCACCTTCTTCCTCAATACGTTTTCTTCCAATTCTGGTTGGCTCATCTGTTGTGGGGTCAATCACTTTTAAATTTGACACATGAACAGCAGCCTCTCTTTTCAGCCGGCCACCCTGCGGGTTTTCCTGCGAGGGTTTTTCGTGAAACGTTCTCATGTTAATACCTTCAACAAGGACTCTGCTTTTTTCCGGATATACCATCAAAACGCGTCCTCTCTGGCCTTTGTCATTACCGGCGATTACCAAAACTTCGTCGCCTTTTTTAACATGTAATTTTTTCTGATTGTTATACTTTCTGGGCATAACGCTATAATTTATAATACTTCCGGAGCAAGTGAGACAATACGCATGAAATTTCTTTCCCGAAGCTCTCGTGCTACAGGTCCAAAAATACGTGTGCCAACAGGCTCGTTTTCTTTGTTAATAATTACCGCCGCGTTTTCGTCAAATCGAATGTAACTTCCATCACGGCGCCGAATTTCCTTTTTAGTTCTCACAACAACAGCAATTACTACTTCTCCCTTTTTAACATTACCTCCGGGGATAGCTGTTTTTACAGAACATGATATCAAATCACCGATGCGTGCATAACGCTTTCTTGAGTCGCCAAGCACTTTAATACACATAACTTTTCTAGCGCCACTATTATCGGCCACATTGAGTGTAGATTGCGTTTGAATCATTTGATTATCCTACCAGTTAGATCGTTATTTTGCTCTTTCAATTACTTCTACCAGTCTCCACGACTTGCGCTTCGATAATGGTTTTGTTGACATGATGAGCACAACATCGCCTTCATTGGCGTCATTATTCTCATCGTGTGCCATATACTTAGTTGTCTTTTTAATAAACTTACCGTAAATGGAATGCTTTATCTGCCTGTCAACAGCAACAGTTATGCTTTTATCCATGCGGTTGCTAACAACCTTGCCTGTACGTGTTCTTCTTTGTGATCGTTGTGCTTGAGCCATAGTCTTATTCAGCACTTAATTTTTCTTTAATTATCGTTTTCAAACGGGCAATTTCCCGCCTGGTATTCTTTATGCGGGCAGGATTTTCAATTTGTCCTGCAATCGCTTTATTGAAGCGAAAATCAGCCAATGCTTTAATTTCATCTTCAAGCCTTGCTTCGAGCTCGGTATTTGATAAGTCGCGTAATTCGTGTGCTTTCATGATCTTTGGTAATTAAACGTCTAAATCTCTTCTTTTGATAAACTTCGTTTTAATAGGAAGTTTATGGGAAGCTCTTCTGAGTGCTTCTTTAGCTTTATCTTCGCCTACACCGGCAATTTCAAAAAGTATTCTACCGGGTTTAACCACTGCAATAAAATGATCGAGAGCTCCTTTACCCTTACCCATCCTTGTTTCAGCGGGTTTGGATGTCATGGGTCTGTCGGGAAAAATTCGAATAAAAGTTTTTCCTTCCCTTTGCAGAGACCGGGCAATAGCAACCCTGCACGCTTCAATTTGTCGCGATGTAATAAACTTAGGCTCCAGGGCTTTCAGTCCAAAACTGCCAAAAGCTAATGTATGTCCTCTTTGGGCATTACCTTTTAATTTGTCCCGGTGTACCCGACGTCTGTGTATTCTTTTTGGTTCTAACATCGTATTAAAATTATTTAGTTACGTGTACGTCTTCTTCTTCGCGACTTTCTGTCGTTATCTCGGTTACTTCGACCTTTACCTGTGTCCGTTTCCTGTTTGCTTTGTGCATTAGGAGAGAGATCTACATCCCCGATAATTTCACCTTTAAAAATCCATACTGAAACTCCAATGGATCCGTAAATCGTATTTGCCGTGGTTTTCGCATAGTCGATTTCGGCGCGCAGTGTGTGGAGGGGAACCCGGCCTTCTTTGTACTGTTCCGTTCTGGCCATTTCAGCTCCGCCAAGTCTTCCCGCACATTTAATTTTAATTCCTTTTGCACCCATTCTCATGGCAGAGGATATTGCGGTTTTCATAGCTCTCCGGAAAGAGACCCGTGCTTCAAGCTGCTGAGCAATATTCTGTGAAACGAGGCTGGCATCCATTTCGGGCCGTTTGATTTCACTTACATTAATTTGAACTTCTTTATTAGTGATTTTTTTAAGCTCTTCGCGCAGCAATTCAATTTGCTCCCCGCCTTTACCAATAATAACGCCCGGCCGAGATGTATTCAGCGTAAGAAGGATTCTCTTTGGTGTTCTTTCAATAATAACGTTCGAAAGGCCGCCATTTCTTAAGCGAGCTTCGAGATACTCGCGAAGCTTGGTATCTTCAAGTACAATAGCTGGCTCATTCTCTTCAGAATACCAATTGGAGTCCCATCCTCTTATAATTCCTAATCTAAGTCCGGTTGGATTGGTTTTTTGTCCCAAGTTATCCTCTTTGTTATTCAGTTATAGTTTCTTCTTGTTTCTTTGCCACTACAACTGTGATGTGGCAACTGCGCTTATTAATCCTGTGGGCTCTGCCCATTGGCGCAGGCTGTATACGTTTAAGAGTTACCCCTTCATTCACGTAAATTTCTTTGATATACAGCAGGTCGTTATCAAGTCTTTCTTCTTCAAACTTATCTCTGATGTTTGCCGCAGCGGATCTCACGACCTTGGATACATCTACTGCAGTAGACTTATTGGAAAATGCGAGCGTGGAAATAGCACGATCTACCTGTTGTCCCCTTACCTGGTTGGCAACCAATCTTACCTTCCGCGGAGATTTCCTTAAATGTTTTTGAGTTGCTCTTGCTTCAAATTCTGGCGTTTCCATCAATCAAATAATTTTATTTTGCCTTTTTAAGGGGGTGACCACGAAATGTTCTGGTGGGTGCAAATTCACCTAGTTTATGGCCTACCATATTTTCAGTTATATAAACAGGTATAAATTGTTTTCCATTATGTACCGCAATGGTTAATCCTATAAAGTCCGGAGTAATCATTGAGCTTCTTGACCAGGTCTTAATTACCTTCTTTTTACTGCTGTCAGTTAACGCATCAATCTTACGCTGCAGCTTGTAGTGGACAAAAGGTCCTTTTTTTAGCGATCGTGGCATACTGTTTAAGATTTTTTAGATTTACGACGACGAACAATATACTTGCTCGACAATTTCTTGCGGTGTCTTGTCTTTTTACCTTTGGCTGCTTGTCCCCAGGGTGACCGTGGATGACCACCGGAAGCTTTACCTTCACCACCACCCATCGGGTGATCTACCGGGTTCATTGCAACACCTCTTACTTTAGGACGTCTGCCCAGCCATCTGTTACGGCCGGCTTTTCCTTTGGTTGTATTAAAGTGATCGGGATTACTGGTTGTGCCTACAGTGGCAAAACAAGTACCCAATATTAACCGAACTTCGCCCGATGGCAGCTTAACTGTAACATATTTATCAGTTTTCGCAACCATTTGAGCAGTCGTTCCTGCGCTTCTGCAGAGCTGACCGCCTTTTCCGGGATACAATTCAACATTATGAATAAATGTACCGGCAGGCATGCTCTTCATTGGCATTGCATTTCCAACCTCAGGCTGAGCCGTTTCCGAACTGATTACTGTATCACCAACATTCAGTTTATTGGGGGCAATAATATATCTCTTCTCTCCGTCAGCATAGGCAAGAAGAGCAATACGGGCGGTTCTGTTCGGATCGTACTCAATAGTCTGCACTTTTGCAGGAACATCAAGCTTATCTCTTCTGAAATCAATTACACGGTACTTTCTCTTATGTCCACCACCACGGCGGCGAAGTGTCATTCGTCCGCGGTTGTTACGTCCGCCGGATTTATGAATTCCGCTTGTGAGTCCTTTTTCCGGCCTGGAGACTGTAACATCCTTAAACTGTGGAGCGATTCTGTGTCGCTGTCCGGGTGTAGTTGGTTTTAACTGTTTTGTAGCCATTACTTAACGTCCTTTAAATTTCGCTAAAGAAGTCTATTTCACCTTCCTTCAATGAGATTATAGCTTTTTTCCAGGATTTGCTTCTTCCGCTCACAAATCCGCTTTTAGTAAATCGCCCTTTGGGTTTGGAAGGAACAATCATTGTATTTACCCTTCCTACTTTTACATCAGGGTACTTCTTCTCAATCGCTCTTTTGATCTCTGTTTTCGTTGCTTTTCGTGCAACTTCAAACGCATACTGCTGATGTTCTTCCTGTAAGCGTGTAAGCTTTTCTGTAATTAAGGGCTGTATTAAAACACTCATGCTGCTTCCTCCTCAGTTTTACCTTCAATAGATTCTTCCAAAGCAGAAACCGCGCTATCTGTAAACAGCAAATGCTCTGCATTCAATATATCATAAGTATTAGCTTCATGAGATCTGACAACGGTAACGTTGGGTATATTTCTTGACGAGAGATATACATTCCGGTCGCTCTCTGCAAGAAGTACCAATACCTTTTTTCCGTCCAATTCAAGAGCTGCGAGTATTGCTATAAAATCTTTGGTCTTTGGTGCGTCTAATGAAAAACTTTCAACAACCTTGATTGCTTCCTCAGATGCTTTTAAAGAGAATGCTGATTTGCGGGCAAGACGTTTCGCTTTTTTGGTAAGATTTACTGTGTAGCTTCTGGGTCTGGGGCCAAATACAGTACCTCCACCTTTCAATAAAGGTGATCTCATAGTACCGCGGCGAGCCATGCCTGTTCCCTTCTGCTTGTATGCCTTACGACCGCCACCACGAACTTCACCACGCTCCTTTGTCTTTGCGGTGCCTTGTCGCCTGTTGGCCAGTATTCGCCTTACATCTTCGTAAAGAACGGTCTCGTTGGGTTCTATTGCAAAAATAGAATCACTGAGTTCGGCCTCTTTACCGCTGCTTGTACCATCGGTTTTAAAAATTGTCAGCTTCATTAGGCTTGTTCTGTTTTATTATAAATTTCTAAATATCCACCTTTTGGTCCCGGAACAGATCCGGTTACAAGAATCATGTTAGAATCAGAGAGGATTTTTGCAATGGATAAGTTGGTAATTTTTGTACGTGCATTGCCGGAACGCCCTGCCATCTTCATACCTTTAAAAACTCTGGAAGGATCCGATGCCTGGCCAATAGAACCAGGGGCCCTGTCGCGGTTATGCTGTCCGTGAGTAGCATCACCTACTCCATGAAAATTGTGCCTCTTCATTACGCCGGTAAAACCGGTTCCCTTCGACTTTCCAACAACATCGACACGATCCCCGACATTAAATACATCATCAATCGTCAGATCGTCGCCAACATCCAGTCCTTCAGGAATATAGTCTCTGAATTCTTTAACCAGCTTTTTGGCTTCCACACCGGCTTTTGCAAAATGGCCTTTCAGTGCTTTCGAAACGTTTTTTGGTTTTTTATCAAAAGCGGCAACCTGAACGGCTTCATAACCATCTCTTTCTTTTGTTTTTATCTGGGTAATGGTACAAGGATCTACTTCGATTACCGTAACAGGAATACTCCTGCCCAGTTCATCAAAGATGCTTGTCATTCCTATTTTCTTACCAATTAATCCACTCATTTTTATATACCTATTGGATTACTAAACTTTGATTTCAACATCTACGCCAGATGGAAGTTCTAGCTTCATCAGTGCATCGATTGTTTGTGAACCTGTTGATAAAATATCGATCAATCTCTTGTGAGATCTGTACTCAAACTGCTCACGTGATTTTTTGTTAACATGAACAGATCTGTTCACTGTAATGATATTTTTATTCGTCGGCAGTGGAATGGGACCTGATACAACGGCACCTGTGGATTTCACTGTTTGAATAATCTTCTCAGCTGATTTATCAATCAGGTTATGATCGTACGACTTTAGTTTGATTCTGATCTTTTGTTGTGATGCCACGTTTTAAAGCCTCTTACTCATTAATTTTAGTTACAACGCCGGCACCCACGGTTCGTCCGCCTTCACGGATCGCAAACCGAAGTCCCGGTTCCATAGCAACCGGTTGTATTAACTTCACATTCATCTTCACGTTATCGCCCGGCATCACCATCTCCACACCCTCAGGCATCTCACAGGCTCCCGTTACATCGGTCGTTCGGAAATAAAACTGCGGACGGTAGCCTTTGAAAAACGGCGTGTGTCGTCCACCCTCATCCTTGCTCAGTACATACACCTCGCATTCAAAACCCTTGTGAGGATTAATGGTACCCGGCTTGCACAGCACCATGCCCCGCTGAATCTGCTCCTTGTTGATCCCGCGAAGCAGAATACCGGCATTATCGCCCGCCTGGCCTTCATCCAGCAGCCGGCGAAACATCTCAATACCCGTTACCACACTCTTCATCGGCTCTTCTACAATTCCTACAATCTCCACCTCGTCATTGAGCTTAATCACTCCCCGCTCAATTCGACCGGTAGCCACCGTTCCGCGGCCCGTAATCGAAAAGACATCCTCAACCGGCATCAAAAACGGCTTGTCTACATCCCGCTCGGGGGTAGGCACGGTTTCATCCACAGCCTTCATCAGCTCCACAATCGAAGCCTCGGCATCGGCATCGCCCTCCAGGGCTTTCAGTGCGCTTCCCTGAATCACAGGAATATTGTCCCCGTCAAATTCATACGAGGTCAGCAGCTCACGAATCTCCAGCTCTACCAGCTCAATCAGCTCTTCATCGTCTACCAGGTCGGTCTTGTTCATATACACCACAATCTCGGGTACCCCCACCTGGCGGGCCAGCAGGATGTGCTCGCGGGTCTGAGGCATCGGGCCGTCCGTTGCCGCTACCACCAACACCGCACCGTCCATCTGGGCGGCTCCGGTAACCATATTCTTTACATAGTCGGCGTGGCCCGGGCAGTCTACGTGCGCATAGTGACGCGCCTCGGTTTCGTACTCCACGTGGGCGGTTGCAATGGTGATCCCGCGCTCGCGCTCCTCGGGGGCGTTGTCAATCTCATCAAATCGCTTGGCAACCCCGCCGTAGGTCTTCGCCATTACCGTCGTTATCGCCGCTGTTAAGGTCGTCTTGCCGTGATCCACGTGACCAATCGTACCGATGTTCACATGGGGCTTGGTACGTTGAAATGTCTCTTTTGCCATGGTTAATTATTTTGTGTTTTAAGCTTGTTGTTCAATGATTTCCTGAGCTTTTGAATCAGGAACAGGTGAATATTCAGAAAACTCCATTGAGTATGCAGCTCTACCCTGTGTTAATGACCGAAGATCGGTAGAGTATCCAAACATTTCAGATAACGGCACCTGAGCCTTCACTACAGACCCCTCAGCGTTATTATCCATTTTTTGAATAATACCTCTTCTTCCGTTGATATCACCAATCACATCACCCATATACTCTTCAGGTGTTGTAACCTCGACCGACATAATCGGCTCGAGCATTTGTGGTGCAGCTTTTTTAGCTGAATTTCTGAATGCGAGCCTGGCACACAGTTCAAATGAAAATGCATCAGAGTCAACGTCGTGGTAGGAACCATCAAAAAGGCGAACCCCGATATTTTGAACCGGGTAATTTGCCTGGATACCGTTTTTCATAGACTCACGGAATCCTTTTTCAACTGATGGAATATATTCACGGGGAATATTACCACCCACAATCTCATTCACAAATTTAAAGCCTTCGCTGATAGTAACTTTTTTATCATCATCAGCATACTCTTCAAAGTGATCGATGGGGCCAATCTCAAAGGCCATGTCGGCGAATTTACCACGACCACCGGTCTGTTTCTTATAAACTTCCCTGTGCTCTACAGGCTTGGTAATCGTTTCTCTGTAAGATACCTGAGGCTGTCCAACGTTTGCCTCAACCTTAAATTCGCGCTTTAACCGATCAACAATAATTTCGAGGTGAAGCTCACCCATTCCGGCAATGGTTGTCTGCCCGGTCTCTTCATCTGTAGAAACCTGGAATGTAGGATCTTCTTCAGCCAGCTTAACCAATCCATTCTGGAGCTTCTCAGCATCCGCTTTGGATTTTGGCTCAACCGCCAGTTTAATAACAGGCTCGGGGAATGTAATTTTTTCGAGCAAAATAGGCTCATCAACATCACAGAATGTGTCTCCTGTGTTCACTTTCTTCACACCTACAGCCGCTGCAATATCTCCGGCACGCACAATGTCGATATCTTTTTTGTCGTTGGCGTGCATTTCAAGAATACGGCCTACACGCTCGCGTTCGCCGGTTGTTGAATTGAGGATGTAGGATCCTTTTTCAAGCTGACCGGAGTAAACTCTGAAGAACGTAAGTTTACCAACATAGGGGTCGGTCATAATCTTAAATGCAAGAGCAGAAAACGGCTCGTTCACATCGGGATTACGCTGCATTTTTTTGTCTAAGTCATCAGGATCAACACCGTTAACGGCATTTACATCAAAAGGACTTGGCAGATATTCGATCACTTTGTCAAGAAGAATCTGAACGCCTTTATTTTTTAGAGCTGTTCCACAAAGGACAGGAGTAATGTCGCGTGCAAGCGTTGCTTTTCTGATGGCGCCGCTGATCTCTTCCTCAGAAATTTCTTCTTCCATCAGATATTTTTCCATCAGATCATCGTCGTGATCGGCGATATTCTCCAGCATCAGCTTGCGATATTCCGCAGCTTTTTCTTTGAGGTCTTCAGGAATATCAACGATATCATACTTGGCACCGAGAGATTCATCGTCCCAAACAATACCCTCCATATTAATAAGGTCAACAACACCCTTGAAGTTCTCTTCAGATCCAATCGGAATCTGGATAGGAATAGGGTTTGCTTTTAGCTTGTCGCGCATCTGCTCTACTACATTGTAGAAATCGGCACCGGTACGGTCCATTTTATTAACGAAGGCCATTCGCGGCACTTCATATTTATTTGCCTGGCGCCATACTGTTTCAGACTGAGGCTGCACTGCGCCAACTGAACAGAATACGCCAATAGCGCCATCAAGCACACGAAGAGATCGCTCTACTTCTACGGTAAAGTCAACGTGGCCGGGTGTATCAATAATGTTGATTCGGTGATTTTTCCATATGCAGTGCGTAGCAGCAGACTGAATTGTAATACCTCTCTCCTGCTCCTGCTCCATCCAGTCCATAGTGGCTGCACCATCGTGTACTTCTCCCATTCGATGGCTTCGGCCTGTGTAAAATAACACACGCTCGGTTACCGTGGTTTTACCCGCGTCGATGTGCGCCATAATACCAATGTTCCGCGTACGGCGGATTTGGTCAATAATTTTCGGATCGGTTTTTGTCTTTGCTTCAGACATGAGTTATTGTATTTCTAAATTCTTTAGTAGTAGTTGATTAAAATCTAAAATGCGCAAAAGCTTTGTTTGCTTCAGCCATTCGGTGTGTTTCATCTTTCTTTCTTACAGCGCCGCCCTCATTTTTAGAGGCATCGATCAATTCGCGCCCCAAACGGGTTGCCATCGATTTATCATTGCGGGCTCTTGATGCTTTGATAATCCATCTCATACTCAAAGCCGTTCCTCTGTCATTTCTTACCTCAACAGGCACCTGGTAGGTAGCACCACCCACTCTGCGGCTTTTTACTTCCACCACCGGGGTTGCGTTACTCATGGCCGTTCTGAATACTTCAATGGCCTCTTCGCCTGTTTTCTCTTCAATCAGTTCAAATGCCTGATATAAAATCTTTCTTGCGACTCCTTTTTTGCCGTCGCGCATCAAATTATTTACAAAACGGGTCACCAATTTATCATTGAAAATTGGATCGGGAATAATTTCTCTTTTTTCAGCTTTTCTTCTGCGCATATCTGTTCAGATTAGTAATCCAGTATTATCCTTTTGGTTTCTTTGTTCCGTAGTGACTTCTGCCCTGCTTTCTGTCATCTACGCCGGCAGTGTCGAGAGTACCACGAACGATGTGATACCGAACACCCGGAAGGTCTTTCACCCGTCCACCCCTGATAAGTACAATACTGTGCTCCTGAAGGTTGTGGCCTTCACCAGGAATGTATGCTGTAACTTCTAAACCGTTTGTTAGTCGAACCCTGGCTACTTTTCGAAGAGCTGAGTTCGGCTTTTTAGGCGTGGTTGTATAAACACGCGTGCAAACTCCACGTTTCTGCGGGCAGCTTTGAAGCGCCGGAGCAGTTGTTTTAGTGGTCTTGCTTTTTCTACCTTTGCGAATCAGTTGTTGTATTGTTGGCACGGAATTACATATTTAGTTTTCACGTAATCAAGAGCTGACTAATATAGAAATTTTCTCACTCAACTTGCAAAATAATTGTGCAATTTATTTCTCTTTTTTCCCTATCAGCTTACTTGTGTATCATAACAGTCGATATTTGATGGTTTATGACAATATTTATCTATCAACTGTTATATAGCAGTATATCAATATGAACTTAACAGATCTCCATCTTCTCAGTGAAAAACGATACAATGCCCTCCAAAAAGAGGGGATCTCCACACCCATGGACCTGCTCTACTTTATTCCCCGAAGATATGTTGATAAATCGAATATCGTTTCCATCATCGACAGCTCTTTCCTTACCGAGCCGGTAACCGTTATTGCCAGGGTGAAACAGGTGAACGTCGTTGGACGTGGCTACAAAAAACGCTTAGACGTGTTGGTAAGCGACGATACGGCTTCGATGTCGGTGGTTTTCTTCAAAGGGTGGAAATACTTCATCACACAATTTAAGGAAGGTGAATGGGTGATGCTGCACGGCCCCGTAAAGCGATTCGGCAACAAGCTGAGCATGGCACACCCTGAGGTTGACCGGATAAACGGCCCCGAGGATGCTCAAAAATCAGCAAAAATTCTCCCTGTATATCCATCCGGAAAGTCGTTTTCGAAAGCATCCATCACCAACAAATTAATCGCGGGCTGGGTGAATGAGATTCTCAACAAGCTTCCAGTACCCGAGTTCATTCCACCCTCTCTTCTCAAAAAAAACAATCTGCCGGAACGCAAAAAAACATTTGCAACGCTTCATCAGCCGGAAGACAAATCACATATACCTGCTGCAAAGCATCGCCTCAAGTACGAGGAGCTTTTTCTATTCTCCCTGAGCATGGCCAAAATAAAATCGGTGCAGCAGTCCCGGTCTGAGGGGACGAAGTTAGAGCCCGGTCCACTTACCAAAATATTCTTTAATGAATTATTACCCTTTGCCTTAACGAAAGGCCAAAAAACGGCCCTCAGTGATGTTCGCACCGATCTGAAAAGCGGCTTACAGATGAACCGGCTGATCCAGGGGGACGTCGGCGCCGGAAAAACCGTTGTTGCCATCGGGGCCATGCTGATGGCGGCAGACAATGGAATGCAGGCTGCGCTGATGGCACCCACAGAAATATTGGCCGAACAGCACTATCAAACCATAAATACCTACCTGCAGCCCCTGCGGGTGAACTTTCGGCTGCTTACCGGTGGGCAGTCAACGTCATTACGGCGGGATGTGCTAAGCGATATAGCCGGTGGCACCTGCCACATAGCGGTGGGGACCCACGCCATTTTCCAGGAAAAGGTACAGTTTAACAACCTGGGCCTCGCCGTTATTGACGAACAGCACCGGTTTGGTGTAAAGCAGCGAAACGAGATGTTGATGAAGGGGGAACACCCTCATCTTTTGGTGATGTCGGCAACGCCTATTCCGCGATCGTTGGCCATGACTATATATAGCGACCTGGATATTTCGGTCATAAAAGACCTTCCGGGAGGCAGAAAACCGATTAAAACGGCCGTTCGTACAGACAAAGACCGAGATTCCGTGTACGATTTCATCTACCAAAGTGTACAAAACGGGGATCAGGCCTACATCGTCTACCCGCTGATTGAAGAGTCGGAGGCTCTCGATTTGAAAGATGCCACCATGGGATTTGAGAAGCTGAAGCGCCGGTTCCCTGAACTTTCCATCTCCCTGCTCCACGGGCAGATGAAACCGGATGAAAAAGAAGCCATCATGAAGCGGTTTTCCTCGGGAGATACCGATATCCTGGTCTCCACCACGGTGATTGAAGTAGGGGTGGATGTGCCCAACGCCTCCATTATGGTGATTGAGCACGCTGAACGATTCGGGCTGTCGCAGCTTCACCAGTTAAGGGGCCGCATTGGCCGGGGCACCAAACAGAGCTACTGCATTTTAATGCCAGGCTCCAAGCTGAGTAAAGACGGACGCTACCGGCTGCGAAAAATGGTTGAGACTACCGATGGGTTTGAGATTGCCGAGGCCGACCTGAAGCTGCGCGGGCCCGGCGACTTTATGGGAACCAAGCAGAGCGGCCTGCCCGATTTTCGATTTGCCGATATTGTGGAAGACAAGACACTTCTTGAACAGGCCAAACAGGACGCCTGGTCGCTGATTGGGTCGGACCCGAACCTTAATTCTGAACAGCACCAAAACCTGAATAAAGTATTTGAACCCTACTTTAAGAAACGGGCTGAGTTTTTTGGGGTTGGGTGATAATATCATAGGAAAAACAATGTTTTAAAAACACTGTTAAACAGAATAAATCTCTTATCAAGCCTGATTTTCCACTATTAGGCTTGCTGAAGCTCACATGCTAATCCAGCAGAAAAACAACCTTGATTAAACACAAGCCATGCATTAGAACCAGGTTCATACGGATTCATTGCCGTACACTCTATGACTATATCTGAACAGCTATTACCATTTGATTTTTCTGGAATAATTAATGAATGCAAAAAGACAAAAATTGTCAGAACCATTACTCTCATTATCTTCATCTCAGACCTCCAAATTAGTCAAATTGGTTTTTGATATTTAACTCAATATATAGACAGTGGTGTATTTCGAAATGACATAATTGTCAAAATGCGCGGATTAAAACTCAATGGCCAAAATGTCATTATTTTCATCTATAAACCCGTTACCAACAATACCTATCAATGTATTGTCCAAAAAACCAGATGCCGAGTGCCAAAGTGGCACTTTAATGGTAAACTTATCCCCTGTTTGCCTGTCGTACCCTAAAACATGTGCATGTTCAGGATTGTCGGGAAAAACATCAAAAAAGACATATCCATTAACCACAATAAAATTGCGGAAATAGGGTAGATTTTCTTTTTCATTTATTGCTTTCTCAGCCTCAGGATAAGTCTGAATCATCATCTCAAAATGCTCAACAAGGAATTCTTTCAATTCAGCAGTCATCGTATGTGCAGGCATACTGTCACTTAATTGTACCTTTTTTGATTCCAGTGATTTTAAGTTAACTGAAGTGAATGCCAACTCATTTGAATGTGAGTAAAAGAAATAGTCGTCATGTATATGCCAATAGGTTCTGAATCCAAATGGTGAGTCAACAGCTGCAATACCCCGAAGCTGTATAGTTTCATTGCCGGGCATTTCGAATAAGTTTTCTTCAATTTCAAATTCGCTGTCTAATCTGCTTACCTGTAAAGTTGAACTCACACCGGGTTCCCTGCGCAATTCACGAAATACACCAATCAACCCTTGAGAATTCGTCATTTCTAAAGAGACCAGGGATAGTGGAGAATAATCCGGCAGAGGATAGTCCTGCTGGTGTGTAATTGTATTTTTGTCAATCAGATAAGTGGCAACCTTATGCGATTGCTTGTCGAGGACATACAATATATTATCCGATGTTATAGAAAGGTCATTGATAACCATAAACTCGCCAGGCCCTCTCCCCTTTCCTCCTACAGAAGTAATTTGTTCCCCTTTTTGATTCAATAAGTGAATAGTCCAGTTTGAGTCATCAACAACGATTACCTGGTCCAAATTGTCGACCACCAGTCTGAGAAACCCATTAATATTTGATTGGTTATCAGAAATAAAAGAGACAGTTTCCAATTGCTTCTCTTCAATATTTTCAATGAAATGTTGGAATTCATTTTTATTACCGTTTCCATATTCAGGTTCGCAGTTTAAAAATGTGATTGATAAAGCTGTTATGATGTATAGAAAACTCCTAAGCATAGAGAGCTGTTTTGCTTAATTAATCAGTTAAATATATCAAAATTAGATTTTTTTGAACTTACACATATCCTACAAATCATCAGAAATTTAACTGCTAAATTTAATTGATTCATTAATGCTTCACCCTTCGTGTTGTACATTTTGTCGTACACAAGCTGATCCTGCAGCCTCACAAGCGTCATTAAAAATAACGTAAGGAGTTGTACCAGGTTCGTATGGATTTGACTCCCAACATGTTAACATCATATCAATACAATCAATCTCTCCATATGATTTTTCAGAAAATATAAATGACTGCAACAAAATTACAAGGAGTAGAAAAAGTGCTCTTTTAATCTTCATTTTTATCTACATTTTAGAATTCAAGATTACTTTGATGTGAAGATTAATTTTATATGACCAATGAAACAATACCCCCATTTAGGTATTATTTTCACTCTTTACAGGCACTTAAACATTTTCAGGATTTACTTTTTTGCCCTCCAAATCCATTTAATAAGGCCATTGCGTCCTTTTACACTAAGCTTTTTACATATATTCTTTCTATGCGTTTTAACTGTTTCATAAGAAAGATGTAATTGCATCGCAATTTCCTGATTGGTAAGGCCTTTTTCCACAAGTTCCAGCACGTCAATCTCACGTGGCGTTAGTTTCTTAAGCGCTTCTAAGTAGGTAAGAAACTTGTTTGTTTGTTTGTTTGTCATTCATTTGTAACCAAAGTTCTTGAGATAGCAGTTATTTATACGCATAGAAATATTTAAGTGTGAATAAATAAATTATTTTTTGATTTTATAGCAAGTTACAAACTGTGCTTTTTCAATATGTTTGCTATACCTATTCCTTAATCACAAAAAAAATAAACTTCATTGAGGTATTAGCACTTAGATCAACGTGTTTACCTGTTAAATTATCATTTAAAGGATCCTTTCAGAGTGCGATAGCTCCTGAAAGAGTCCCTTGCCATGAAGTCGAACTCTGCGAGGACCAACCGGACTCTCGCAGGTTCTTCGTAAGGCTATTTTTAACAGGTAAATGCCTTATATCAATAACTTTGAATTCCGACACAATTTTAAACAGGCAGAATGATGGCCTGATCCCTCAAAGTTCGAATATAAACAACCTTTAAACTGAGCAAGGATGGCCGCTATCGCCTGTGCAGAATAGTGGAAACCACCGATGGGTTTGAGATCGCCGAGGCCGATTTGAAGCTTCGCAGGCCGGGCGACTTTATGGGAACCAAGCAGAGCGGCCTACCCTACTTTCGGTTTGCGGATATCGTGGAAGACAAGGCACTTCTTGAACAGGCCAAACAGGATGCCTGGTCACTCATTGGATCAGATCCGAACCTCACTTCCGAAGAACACCAAAACCTGGAAAAAGTATTTGAACCCTACTTTAAAAAACGCGCTGAGTTTTTTGGGTGGGGTGATTTGGGGTTTTAGCAAAGTACCGGCTCAAACAGGCATGGTATGTTTGACCGACAAGGAAATGTAGTTTTGGCCCCTTTTTTAAAAACAGCATATGAACGAGGTGAAAGCTGGTATAAACATACCATGTCTTTCCAGCGAGGCTGTACATTGCGCCCCATCCGGGGCGTATTCTGTTACCTGTGATCTATTCTTTACAATGATAGCGCACCTCCGGCGCGCAAACATTTATTCAGTGAGAGTTGATGAACCAGATGCCGGCGCAAGCAGACATGGTATGTTTGACCGACAGGGAAATGTAGAATTACCCCCTTTTTAAAAACAGCGTATGAACGAGGTGCCAGCTGGTATAAACATACCATGTCTTACAAATATCTTATCAACTAAATCTCTTTAGCTCCGGCCAGTTTTAATATCTTCTTGTATTCCTCTTCACGCACTTCCGTAATCGACAACCTGTTCCGCTTAAAGAGCTGCATCTCCAGCAGGTCATCGTGCTTTTTGAGTTCATCGCGGGTCACCGGTTTCTCAAATTTCTGAATAAATTTCACATCCACAAGCTGCCATCGCGGATCGCTCTCACTACTCTTTTCGTCGAAATATTTGCTGTCGGGATCGAATTGAAGCGGATCGGGATAGGGTTCACTGCACACCTCCATCTCTCCCACGATTGCGGGAGGTTTTACGTTGGAGTGGTAAAAAAAAGCACGGTCACCAACGTTCATATCATCGCGCATGGTATTACGTGCTTCATAGTTTCGCACCCCGCTCCAGTGAATCGAGCCATCCTGTTTCAAGTCGTCAATGCTGTAGGCATCCGGTTCCGATTTCATCAGCCAGTACTGTCGCTTACTCATTCTGTTACTTTATTTTGATTTAAATTCAGTGTGAAAACAGAATCGTGAAAATTACAATTCCTTTCCATCAATCATTTTACGATAAGGATGGTAATCCACAAAAAGTTCAAACCGTCAATGTATGGAATCTTATAAAAGAATTTGTAAAAGAGATACACTGGTCTCAAAACGGGGTAGTGAGGGATGAAAAAACATATTTTAAGCTATAACATGAATATTTGAGACAAATCAGCATTCAATGGATCATCCCGCTCGGTTCTATCGGAGCCTTCATAAAAATCGATATGGTAAAATAAATCGAAATTTGAGCACCCTTCTAGCTCTAACCTATTCTGGTAGCTTTCTATGAATCCTACTTAAACGTTAGCCGCATCAAAACCGGATTACTTTCTTCGCGCATGTCGCTGGCAAGTCGCCTCAATTCCTTCATTTTATCACTTCCATAAATTTCCCGGTTGTTCTGATATACGCTATTCAGTCGCCTTAGCAAGTCCCCGGCATTTACATAGGAGTAAAGGTACTCATCAGAGCTTGAGTACAAGAACGGAGACGGACCGTAATCGATGTTATTGATAAACTTTTCTTCTCCAACATCCACTTCTCCGGTCTCCCTGTTATAGAGAATCATAAAATGACTACCGTTTCCACTGCCAACTCCAGAGAAAATAAATTCATGAGTGAGCTCTACAAAACTTAGATAAGTAATATAGCCATAGGGCCTAACTTCAGCATCCCAAAAATCGGACCACTCCCACATCTCACTGCCGTAACTGTATCTGTTTTCAAATACCTCATCCGTAAGAGTTTGTTCTCCAAAATTAAACCTGAATGCAGCCTTTACTGTATCTGCTGAAAGCTCATAAACGGTATCATCCAAGTGTCTGAAAAAGAATAACTTGTTTTCATACAATGGAAACCTGTTAGGGATCGTGTAACCGATTCCCATTTTATTTTTAGAAAGTGGTAAATAACCATTCTCTATTTCTCCATCTTTATTGAATGCATATAATTGAAAATCCCGAAATTTTTCATCAATTCTCTGGTTGGGTGACCCTTCAAAATTTGCGTAGTACATTGAATCCCGGTTCGAATAAACGATTGCCTGTACGAACTGATCGAACTGCGTCTCATTTAGCAGCTCACCATTCATATCATATTCTACATACTTAAATGCTCCCATGGCATGTACATTAAACTCCTTGTCAAAATATACATCTGAGATATGCTCTATTTCACCGGCCCCTCGGCCATAAGGAATGCGAACTTCAGTTATGTACTCTCCAGAGTCACTAAATACCCATACGCTTTGGCTTGAACGATCATAAAGAACGATTTTATCGCCTTGCGGCATAATTTTAAAAATGTAGCCAATGGGCCTGCTATTTGGTGTTTTAAGAGGTAAATAAGTAACATTAGAAAAGAACTCCGACATGGCAAGCGGCCGTGCATCCTCAACATCCACCTTGATTTCAACCACACCATCAATTGTAGTGGGGCCCGTCTCCTTTTCAGCACTTTTGCACCCCCAGAACAGAACAATTATTACTATGAATAGATTTTTCATTTTGTGTATTTAAAATGATCTCGACATCCGCCAGTTGGCAGATGCCGAGTTAGTTATTTTTGAATCATTGTCTAAGGACTGACTTCAGGATCGGTGCTGCTGCATGACCCCTGTGAACTTGCGTCACATATTTTTCCAGGGTCAAATCTACATCTTTCAATAGTTTCACCAGTTACCCAGCATGTGTGTTCGTCTTTTATGTAATCCTCAGTAACCGGGTCCGCAGTTGCATCATTAAATTCTATATTGAAATCAACAATAAATGGTGACCATTGATAGTCTACTTGCATTGTAAATGCCATTAAAGCAACAAAAAAAATGCTGTGCTTATTTTTATGAATGTTCCTGTAGGTATCCTCTGTTTGTTTTAGTTTAACATAACGTTAAGGTGAGTATATATATATATATATATATATATATATATATGTAGAAAGTAAAACTAATTGATAAAGTTAATAGCAATAGTATTAAAGCGATAAACTTCATTTATTTTTGCACATATTGCTTTAACTCAAAGAAATTGAATATCGACTTTCCTGAACAAACACTTCTTAGAATATTATATTTATTCTTGACTCCTCTCTTATTGGGCAAAATAACTTCAATTCTGAGTCCATTTCTTAAATGGTGCTTAAATTTTTTACAAAGTGATGAGAATTCTATCGTGTTTTCGTATAAAAAGACAATTTCAAAAAGTAAAATGTCGATGAACACCCCTCTGTGTTTCACTTGCGTGTTGTTCGCTACGCTCGGTGCGCTTCGCGGGAATCGCCTCCGGCTCTGAGCCCCTTGATAGGGTAGATTTAAATCTCAATAAATAAATGATGATAGGTCGAAACCTGATTTCAATCAGAGGAAAACTTCTTCACAAACCAGACCACGGTGGTTCGCAGCAGGGCATCAAAATCCTGCGTTGGGTTCCAGTCGAGCTCTCTCTTTATTTTGGATGCGTCCACGGCATAGCGAAAATCGTGGCCGGGCCGGTCGATCACAAACGAAATGAGGTTTGCATAGTCGCCGTCGGGCCCCTCTCCCACTTCCTCGTTCAAAATTGTGCAGATGTGTCGTACCAGTTCAATATTCTGCCACTCATTGTCACCCCCAATGTTGTACTGCTCGCCGGGGTTTCCATCAAAAAACACAGTGGAAAGTGCGCTGCAGTGATCGCCAACATAGAGCCAGTCGCGCACATTTTCACCCTTTCCATACACCGGAATCGGCTCTTTCGCCAGCGCTTTGCGAATCACGGTTGGAATTAACTTCTCATCGTGCTGGTGCGGGCCGTAGTTGTTCGAACAGTTGGTAATCACGGTGTACATGCCGTAGGTATGAAAATACGATCGTACCAAAAAATCGCTTCCCGCTTTTGAGGCCGAGTAGGGTGAATTGGGAGCGTAGGCGGTCGTTTCTGAAAATGCCCCGGTCTCCCCCAGCGTGCCGTACACCTCATCCGTTGAGATATGCAGAAAGCGTTTATCGGCCCCCGTTTTGTCACCATCGAGCCAAAGCAGGCGACACTCATCCAGCAGGTTAAACGTGCCCACCAGGTTCGAGTAGATAAACGGCTCAGGCCCTTTAATTGAGTTGTCCACGTGCGACTCTGCCGCGAGGTGAATCACCCCGTCAGGTTTTTCTGTCTGAATGATCTTCCGCACCTTTTCGCGATCCACGATATCGGCCTGGATAAAGGTATACCGATCAGAATCCTCAAGAGGATCCAGGTAGCTGAGGTCTGACGCGTAGGTCAGTTTATCGACGTTGATAATGTTAACATCGGGATAATTCTTGTGCAGGTGCAGAATGAGGTTCGACCCGATAAATCCGGCACCGCCTGTGACTAAAATCTTCATGAAAAGATTGTTTTTTATGTTAATGGTTTAAAACAGATCCGCTTCCGGCAGATCTTTCAAAAGAGGTAACTGTTGATCTTTTTCTGATAAAATGGTCTCCTCAACGCTCCAGTCGATTTCAAGAGAAGGGTCGTTCCACCTCACCCCCCGTTCCGACTCCTTGTTATAATAGGCATTGCACTTGTAGTAGACCGTGGCCTCTTCCGACAAAACCGAAAATCCATGCGCAAACCCCGGAGGCACCAGCATCATCTTTCGGTTTTCTGATGACAGAACCGACGAAAAGCTCCGGCCAAACGTCTCAGAGGCCTTTCTTAGGTCTACAGCCACATCCAGTATCTCACCGTGTACCGCCATCACCAGCTTTGCCTGTGCATGCGGCTCTGTTTGATAGTGCAGCCCGCGTATGGTTCCCCGCGAAGAGGTTGAGATATTGTCCTGCACAAAGTCGAACAAGACTCCCTGCTGACGAAAAATCTCTTTTCTGAACGTTTCCAGGAACTGCCCGCGGTTGTCTTTGTAAATAGTGGGCTGTATCACCCAAACGCCGTCAAGATCAGACTTATAAAATTTCATAGATTTAATTTGTTTTCAGACGATTAAGCAGCTTTGAAAGTCCGCTTTTCCACGGAACAGGGATCAATCCTTCGTCTGCAATTTTTTTCTTTGAAAGTAAGGAAAACGCAGGACGCTTTGCCACTGTTTTAAATTCTTCTGAGGTCACACGGTTCACGGCCACATCCATCCCCGCCTGTTCAAAAATCTCTTCTGCAAAATCGGCCCAGGTTATTCTTCCTTCAGAGCTGATGTGGTAGGTTCCAGAGTTGTTGTTTTGAATCAAAAAACGTGTTTTTTCTACCACATCAAACGTAAATGCGGGGGAACCGACCTGATCGTCCACAACGCTTACCTCGTCTCGTTCGGAACCCAGCCGCATCATGGTTTTTACAAAGTTTTTGCCGTAGGAGCCGCAAAGCCACGACACCCGGATCAGCAAATAATCATCCGTTTGCAGCTTCATGGCTTCTTCACCGGCCAGCTTGGTTTTTCCATAATGGTTTACGGGATCCGTTTCTGCATTCTCGGGATAACCATCCGGGTAAATTTGCTCATCCTCTTTTTTGCCGGGAAATACATAGTCGGTACTGTAATGAACCAGTTTTATGCCGGCGTCTGCGCACTCAGCAGCCAGGTTTTCTACAGCAACGTGGTTAATCAGATCCGCTTTTTCCTGATCGTTTTCCGCCCCGTCTACATCCGTGTAGGCGGCACAATTAATCAGCACATCCGGTTGTTCATTTTTGATAGTTTCCCGAACCACTCCCCGATTCGTAATATCAAATGAACTGTGTTTCAGGGCCACATAGGAATCATCCCCGGAAGATTGGTTCAGTGTACGAACCCACTCCTTTCCCAATTGCCCACCCGCACCCGTAATCAAAAATTTCATACATCAAGTGAGTTTATAGGCCAGCTGATTGGCAATTTTGTACGATTCAGGCGTACCCGCATCGGTCCACCAGCCGTCCAGAACCGAGTACTTCATCTCTCTGCGGCTGATGTAGTCGTTATTCACATCTGTAATTTCAAGCTCCCCGCGCTTCGACGGCTTCAGATGCTTAATCAGGTCAAAAACGGCGGCATCGTACATGTAAATTCCCGTAACGGCATAATCTGATTTGGGATGATCCGGTTTCTCCTCAATTCCGATCACCTGATCCCCCTCAATTTCGGCCACCCCAAAACGCTCGGGGTCTTCCACCTGCTTCACAAGAATCTGTGCACCCGTTCCGGGATAGTTTTGAATGGCCGTTTTCAGATCAGTTTCGAAGATATTATCACCCAGAATCACGGTCATCGAATCGTCCCCAACAAAATTCTCAGCCAGCCCAAGCGCCTGGGCAATACCTCCGGCTTCATCCTGCACTTTGTAGGTAAACCGGCAACCGTAATCTTTGCCCGATCCCAGCAGGTTCACAACATCTCCCATGTGTTCGGTACCCGTGACGATCAGAATCTCTTCAATCCCTGCGCCCGTCAGCTTTTCAATCGGGTAAAAAATCATTGGCTTATTTCCAACCGGCAACAGATGCTTGTTTGTTACCTTTGTGAGCGGATAGAGCCGTGAGCCGGTTCCGCCCGCAAGTACAATTCCTTTCATATTTGAAGTGGTTTTTCTTTGCTTTTCTGATTCAGATCGTCTCAAAAGGTACTGTTTGAACTGTCAAAAATAAATGTCTCAATCTATTTCAATTCTGGAGTTTTTCATATTCTGATGAGTGCGACGAATCCACATCCCGAAGCAGATTGTACGCTTCCAGCCGGGTTTCGAGATCGGCATCCAAAAATGCGGCCGTTACCTCCCTGTATTTACTGCCGAAAAATATATCAAACAGGTAGTTATTACTTGTAGAGCGCTTCGTTTCCTCCAGAAGCTCAATCGCCTCAAGAATGCCCTGCCTTGCCTCCTCGCTATTGGTTGTAAACAGGTCTATTCCTCTCCTGTAATAAAGATATGTTGCCTCACGAACACCCTCATATGCCGGATTACTTAAATCTGAGATCAGGCCAAAACGGTTTCGCTGTGCCCCAATCGAACGTCCCCACCCCTGCACACCTGAATTTTGCCCCAGGTCAAAAACGTTTTGCGCGCGGTTAATATACTCTGTACCTCCCAGCCTCTCAAAGCTGTCGTAATCGAATGCAAGCATTATGTAGGCGTAAAAATCCAGGAGACTGGTTAAGTCATCAAACTGCAGATCGTCGTGCAGAAAATTTTTATTCCGCGGATAATTAAACCTCCAGTTGTTATCCGTAATTAAAATATTAACTGATTGCTGAATGGAATCGTAAATGGGCCTGCGTGTGGAGAGCACCATCTCGGATGTAAAATTAAAATTGTTATCGGAACCGGTTAAGACAATTTGCATCGAGCACTGGATTCTTTCATAGTCATTAAAGCGATCGTCCGTCCAGCGGTAATTATTAAGGTAGTTCTCTATTTCCGTACCCAGCTCCGAAATGTAGTCGAGAGACGTATCGTTGATCTGCCGGTCGTTAACGGTTACTTCACAGTCAAACTCCTGGGCAAAAGCCGACACAGAAGTTAATCCTGCAAAAAGAGAATAAATAACAATTTTGCGATAAATTACTTGAAATTTAATTTTCATCTTTGCATACTGAAATAAATCAATCAGAGAATTTGTATGGGTAAACGTTTCCTTCATAGAGAGTTTTTGATGCTTCTTATTGCAGCCAGTTGTGTAATATACTCTCAACCTGCGACAGCACAAAACAGTATTGGTGCCCGATCCATCGCTATGGGACAAACGGGGGTGGCCATGCCGGGCACATCGTGGTCGGCCTTTTCGAACGTTGCATTAATGCCTGATGATAAAAACCAGGCCTCTTTTTATGGCTTTCGGTATGTAGGGATCAGCGAAATAACCGATATGGCGGCTTCGGTGAGCTACTCCACAAATTGGGGAGTTCTGGGCGGCGGCATTCATCGCTATGGATTTAACCTGTTCAACGAAAACCGATTCATGGCTGCCTACAAAAACAGCCTTGGAAATTTTCACTACGGTGGTTCCATATCTTACACCCACGTAAATCAGGGCGGAATATATGGTTCTGCCGGGGCTGTAGGTTTCGATCTTGGGCTTGCTGCAGAAGTAGCACAGGATTTATGGTTTGGCGCACGGGCCACCAATATTAATCAGCCCTCATACGGCGCCACGGATGAAGACCTCCCGCGAGAACTCGCCGCCGGACTCAGCTACCATGTTACGCAAAGTGCATTGATTACCACAGAAATTGTGAAAGATGTGATGTTCCCCATCTCGTTTCGAACAGGTGTGGAGTTCGAAGTATTGAACTCGCTGTTTGCCCGCGCCGGTTTTACCACCAATCCCGAAACCTACTCCTTCGGTTTTGGGTACCTGGCCAGTCAGTGGAACGTCAATTTTGGGCTGCAGCAGCATAACCCGCTCGGCCTAAGCCCCGCCCTGGATCTTGGTATACAATTCTGATGAGATATGGTGAAGAGATCCCACACTTATTTACGATATCATCTTTCTGAAGATAGTAAAAAGTTTACTTTATTGTGGTTCGTTTTTTTATGTGTAATAGTCTGGCTGCTCGTACCCTCCTCCCCACTCCTTGCCCAGGAGCGCGATTCGATTCAAACCCAGGTTGAACGAGACCTCGAGCGTGCCATCGAGGAGATTGACCCGGAGGAGTCGGACCTGGATATCGAAGAGCTGCTCGAATATTTGCAGAATCTTGCCGCTAATCCTGTAAACATCAACCGCGCTTCTGTTGATGATCTGCTCCTCATCCCCGGCCTCAACCTGCGCCTTGCCGAAAGTATTGTGCAACAGCGGTCGCGGTCGCCGTTTACCGAAATCGATGATCTGCTGGATGTAAGCGGTATTGGCCCGGCCACGCTGGGGCGAATCCGCCCGTATATCAGGGTGGGCTCCGGACGGGAGCTTGGCAGGGACCTCTATCTCAACCGACGTTT
>Ga0081528_100093_pt1 | contig 68039 bp, 63 predicted proteins | sample HotLakmasection4_FD_71011 | JGI IMG/M metagenome (GOLD analysis project Ga0081528, IMG submission 71011) | Hypersaline microbial mat communities from Hot Lake, Washington, USA - Section #4 (SPADES assembly) (version 2) | ecosystem: Environmental > Aquatic > Non-marine Saline and Alkaline >...
GGAGGGGGACCCGGATTCAGACCCCCCCCCCTTCAGGGAGAGGGGCGGGGGTGAGGGCGGAGGGTCACGGCAAATGGATAGTAATTTTCATGGAGTACTCTTCATGGAGTACTCTTACTGGAAGCCTGGCTCTGAATTTTCCTGTGTCTACTCCTCTGTCTACTCCTATGGTGCACACCTGACCACTCTTTTGTTAGAGGCTAGGCCGGGGCAAACTTCTAACTGTGGATAAATAACGCCTCCTGGCAAACTCCTTAAGGTGTGGGTATAGCGGCTGGCTTCGGCACATTAGTTTTCTAGAGTTGCCTGAAGTAAGCTGTCATGCCCAATTCAAACCCTGCTTGTTATCTCAGGAGCCAAAATCATGAACCGTAATATCTTAGCGAAAGGAATCGGGGCTAGCGTTTTAGCATTAAGTCTGGCTGTTCTTCCTTCTACCCTATCTGCGTCTGCTACCACCGATACCACTGATCCCAATGTTCCTGGTGGCACCACCACTACCCCTGAAACTCTAGATACTGCCGAAACCGATGGTGGGTTTGATTGGGGTTGGTTGGGTCTATTAGGTCTGATTGGCCTGGCTGGTTTGAAGGGCCGAGATCGCAGCGACAACGTACAATATAGCGATCAATATCGTGATCGTGACCGAGTTACTACCTCTACGACCGATCCTCGTTACTAAACAGTTTTTGGAACTGTTTTGCCTAATTCAACACCTTAAGGAAAGGGTACCCCCAGGTATCCCTTCTTTTTTGTGACTACCCTGAAGGCTCACGATTACAGACAAGGACGCTATAGCTACAGCAAATAGTTGCTCTGGTTAGGGCAAGTTACATACCGAGCAGCTCACCTTCGCCACCCAGGCTGAGGCCCAGGCGGTGCTGAACGGCACTCCCGGAGATCCCCATTTTCTGGATGGCGACAGCGATAGTGTAGCGTGTAAATCTTTGCCGTAAGCGTCACACCGCCGGGAGAAAACCCCAGCATGAGAAGACCCCAGGGTTCTGGAGCAATCTAGCGATCGCTAGTTGAGCTAACCGCAAAACCCTGGGGTCTAGTTTTTAGAACGGCACAAAGTCAAAGCCTGTCCCAGATCGACTTCCCGGCTGAACTTTTACCAGCAGCACGTTGCTATTGCGATCGCCCGACGGCAAAAAGCTAATTGGTCCAGTCGTCCCCGTAGCGGTAAAGCCCTGTCCGGCTAACGCTTGCCCCAGGGGAACGCGACCTTGAGTTCCCATTTCAGGCGTCACATTGCCGGTAGTTCGGGCTGACCGCAGGGCCTGAAACGCATCGTAACTGAGGGCTGTGCGCCAGTTAATGTCGCCGCCCCAAAGGCTGGCAGATGCCTGGGTAAATTTAGGATCCGCTTTTTGAGGATGCCAGGGTACGACGACTGTAGTGTTGGTCAGGCTGGCTCCCCCTTTTTCCAGAGCTTCAATGCGGTAGAAGGCGTCCCCCGCCCAGATGGGGAGTTGTTCCTGGTTGGCCTTAGCCACCGCAATGGCCTGGTCAAAGGTGGAAGAATCCGGCAGCAGAACAACCGCATCGGCTCCACTCTCCGCCAGTTCAGCCGGTGGGTTGCCCTGGGACAAATCCACCAATTTGGCGACCTGCCCCCCTTCCAGGCTCAACGTTGTAGAGAGGGCTTCCTGCAAAGATTTGCTGTAGGAGCTTTCGGAGTTGTAGAACACGATGGGCCTGGTCTTGCCTGCAGATAGCATGTGCCGCACCAGGGAAGTTCCCGAAAACTGGTCGCTGGGAATAACCCGGAAGATGAAATTGCTCCCTTCCCTCGGTAAAGTCGCCAGTTCAGTGCTGGTGCTGGTGGGGGCAATCATCGGGATCTGGCCCTGCTGGTAGATGGGAGCTGCCGCCAGGGTCGTAGCGCTGGTGCCGTGGCCGATGACGCCGACGATGGCGGGATCTTTGACGAGGGCGGTTGCGATCGCAGCTGCCTTATCCGCATCGTTACCATCATCGGCAATCAGCACTTTAATCGGCACTCCCGCCTGGATGGCTTCTTCCTGGGCCTGGGCTACGCCCCTCAGCAATTCCCGAGCCGCATTGGGGGTGTCGTCGATGGGAACCACCGCCGCAATCCCCAGAGCTGGACCCGTGCCAATTTGAGCATTATTCAGGTAAATCAACGCCTCTGGATCATTCCGCACCGCCTGACGCACCGCTGCAAATTTAGCGGAAGCCGTGGCATAGTCTCCTGCAGCAAAGGCCGTTGCCCCGGCCTGCATGTCGGCATTGGGGGCATCGGTAAACAGCACCCGCTCACCCCAGCTCAGGGCGGTGGAGACATCAGCAGATGGGCTGGAGGCGGGAGTATCGTTTGGTGTCGCCGCCACAGGTTGGGCCGTGGGTTGAGCCGCTGGTTGAGTGTCCGTCGTCGCGGGAGCGGTCTGATCTGCAGGAGCATTTTCCCCTTTCATGGAGGTGAACATGTTGTAGCCGAAGTAGCCCAACCCTCCCAGCATCGCCACAGCGCCGACGCCCGCGATGATTGGGGTGAGGGAGTTGCTTTTCTTCAGGGCCTGGCCGCAGATTTCGCACTTTTGGGCCGAGATGGAATTTTCTTCATACCCGCATTTGGGGCAGGTGACGTGGTTGAAATTGTCTGTCATGGTTCTTTGGTGAAGTGGAATAGGTGGGGTGGATTTTGGATTGTAGATTTTGGATTTTGGATTGAGTGGGAGAGGTGAGGGGCGGGTGGATTGAACTAAAAACAACCCTTGCCAATGGACGAAAGCCTTGATCTGCCGTAGGGTGGGCACTGCCCACCAGCCTTAAATCAGTGACATTCAGGGCTACCAGTGGTGGGGTTGAAATTTGGCGTCATTCAAAATCACCACGCTATCGCCGGACTGGGCCAGCACAAACAGTCCCTGGCGATAGGCATAGCGAGCAACCTCCTCAGGCACCACCATCCCGGCCACGGCCCCCATGACCTGCAGATCGCGGTAACGGGGCATTAGCCGTTTGAACTTGCCGAGTCGCTCCAGATGTTCATCCACATCGGCCTGGGTAAGTTTGCTTTTCACCTCTACCAGCACCGCTTCGGTGGTGTTGACCACCAGCAGGTCAATTTCAATGGCGTCGTTATCTCGTCGGGCGGAGGCTCCGGGGTAGAGTTCGTGGACGTCAATACCCCGCTCCTGAAACAGCCGCACCACTGCGGGGCGCACCTGCCACTCTACAAATTCGCCGAGCCGGTTGCCCAGTTTGCCTAGCTGCTCGTTGAGTTGCTGGTTTTGCTGTTTCAGGAGTTTTCGGGTGGCCTGGGTTTCTTCCTGTAGCAGTTGTTTTGTGGCCTGCAGCTGGCGCTCGGTTTCTGTTTGGGCTTCGGTTAGTTCGCCCAGCAATCGCCAGACATCATCAGCGGTGGTAGCCATAGGGATTTAAGAGAAGTGGATGTCAGAGTTCAGTTTGAATCGGATTGTTCGACCTGGGAGAAAATGCCGCTTCTGCCCTTGAATACGGAGGATCTTGGTTCTAATGGTAGCAATTTAGACAGGCCAGGAAGGTGGGTTGGATTCCCCTTGCGGTTGGCCCAACCCGCTGATCCGCATCGGTTACACACGACCTAGTTCTTCCCGAATGTTGGTTTCGATGGTTTCCACCTGTTCGTTGGTCAGGCCCAGTTCTTCCTGCAGTTCCAGCAGTTGGGCCTGTTCTTCCAGGTCAATTTCGCCGTCGTTGTCGAGGAAGGCCCGGAACATCAGGCCAAACTCGGCGGCAGCCTGCTCGATGGTGTCCTGGGGGGCGAACTGGGCGGCAATGGCCTGGGCCATGTCTGGAGAAATGCCGTACTTCTTCTGGAAAGTCTCCAGCAGGTGCAGCTCTGTTTCGGAAGGAGTGCCCCGCCGGTAGCAGGTTTCCACCAGCTTGGTGTATTTCTCCAAATTTTCCGATGATGGGTTTGTCGGACTAGCACCAGGGGAAGTCGTCGCCGCTGCCGTCGCCGCGACCGCAGGAACTGTCGGAGTCGCTACCGTTGACCCTACAGGAGGAGCCTCAGAAGGGATAAACAGTTTGTGGCTCTTCACAAAGTCCGAAACCGCCTCGTGGATGCGCTGATAATCCGGGTTGTCCCGCCCGCCGGGGATGCTCTGCTCCTGGTGGCTCAGGTAGGCCATCAGCTGTTCGTAGAGGTTTTGTTTCTCAAACTTGGTGACGGCCTGTTCGCCGATGGCGCGAATGGCCTCATCCAGCAGTTCCGCTATCCGCCGGTTCTGGTCCGTTAGCAGGTAGTCTTCCGCCTCCTGCCAGGTTGTCCCCAGCACCTCGGTTTTGTCGAAGCCGGTCTGCTTTTCCCGGTAGGTGAACTTGACCTCGGCAAAGCCGGTGATGCGGTTGTCTTCCTGGCGCACCAGCCCTAATGCCTGGGCCAGCATCAGGTTGTACCGGGCCTGCCGCTCGTTGGAGGTTTCCGGCATGATGTCTTTGAACTGGCGGAAGTCCTGGTGGGTGTGGAGGGGATTTTTATCCGCCTGGGATACGGCCCGGTAGAGGGAGCGCATCCGCTCCATGCCCTCAATCAGCCGCAGGGGGAAGGCTCCCAGTTCCTGCACAAAGAAGATGTGGTACGGGTCGTTGAGGGGGCGAATTTCCTTTTCCGTCACCGTACTGGTCTTGCGGATCATCGGCAGAATCATGCCCACTGCCGGGTCCGTGGGCTTGCTGCCCCCCTGAATGCCCACCAGCTTCTGGTATTTCTCCAGCTTGTCTTCCCAGCCCAGCTTCTTCTGCTCCTGGCTCAGGCGCAGGAAGGGTTCGGACTTCTCGAAGGTGGTCTTGATCTGGGCTTCCTGCTGCTCGACGGTGGGGTACTGCTCCAGAAACTTGCGGGCAGTAGAAATGTCGAGCTGACTGCTTCTGCGGAACACGTCCATAGCCTGGCCCAGCAGCCGCTGGTACAGGTCTTTGGTTTTCAGAGCGTCGTACTCGTACAAACCAAACAGCCGGATTTGCAGTTCTTCCAGAATCTGCTGGGAGAGGGTCTGGCACAGGGTTTCCTCTTTATCGGCGACGGTCTTGTCGTAGGCGGCGGCGATTTCTTTGTCGTCGTAGAGGAGGATGCCGTTGACCGTCAGCCCTCGGGTTTCGCGGGTGTAGACCAGTTCTTTGTCTTTGAGCTGGGTGTGGACCGTTTCCAGCACCCCTTCAAAAGCAGTCAGGTCCACCAGCAGCTGGTCGATCTCTTCCCGCAGCCCATCCAGCAGCATGGTGCCGAGGGTACGGGCTTTGACTTCCACCTTGGAGACGTAAATGGATTCCAGCGCCTGCATGATGGCCTGAAAGTCATCTTCAATCACCTTCTTGCGGTTCAGCATCATGAACTGCTGGGCGTGGTTGTCGATCTGCTTTAGGAGAGTTTGCAGCGCGTTCTGGGCCGACCGTTCGCGGGGCAGCCAGTACTTTTGCCGGTCCTGCTCAAATTTGCTGCGGAAGTCGGCGAACACCTCAATCAGCACTTCCAGAAACTGCCGGGTGAATTTGGGCCCCCGGAAGCGGTCTTCCACCATCTGGTACACCGCTTCCCGCAGCTCTTTGCGCTTTTCGGGGATGAGCCAGCTGACGTTGTCCCACATTTTCTGGAAGTAGTCGCTCCACCGTTTGGGGTCGGTGCCGCTGTCATGAAAGTGGGGGGCGTACTTCTCCTGCTCGTTGGAGATGAACCGCTGCAGGTTCTCGAAGGGAATGTTGAGGTCGTTGCGCCGCTTGCGGATGCTGGCTACCCAGTCGGCCACTTCCTTGGCATAGGGCTTTTTGTTGTCGCCCATGCTGATGCTGTCGATAATCTGGTGGTCGTGCTCGGTTTCCGCCAGAAACAGCCCCGGCAGAATCTCGGTGCGAATCAGGTCTGACATGGCGGAGGGGGCGGGGGTGGGGTTGCTCCACCAGCCCACCAGGCGGGCGGCGAGGCGGGCAGAGCAGGCGTTCAGCACCCGCTCCACCGGGAACTCAATGCTTGACAGGCCAAAGCTCATGAAGTTTTGGGGATAGCCCAACGCATCGGGGCTGGCCCAGTGTTTGCTGACATTGTCTCGCACCAGCTTTTTGTACTGGCTGAAGCCGGAGGTAAAGTCCAGAAAGACGTTCTGGGCCACCATTTCCAGCACCGCCCCCAGGGAAGGGAAGGTGACCTTGTCGTTGTTGTTGCCCACCAGGTAGGTGAAGTTGAAGGGCAAATCTTGCCCGCTCTGGGCCGTGATGCGATTGGCCTGACTGTCGCTGTACTGCACGTCAAACCGGGTGTCGCTGCGGGAGTAGTGGTTCAGCTCCATCAGGGCGGCGTAGGCGTTGGCAATGACCCGATCGCCCAGTCCCGAAAACGCCCCCGGCAGCACCAGAAAGGCGCAGGTCTGGGGCAGTTCGGAAGGGGGCACCCAGTCTCGCAGGTTGTAGGCCAGATCCATCACCATGCCGGAGCCGGTACCGCCCGACAGGGAGCACACCACAAAGATGTTGACGCCCTTATCTAGCTGGACTTTCCAGTGGTCGAGCATGAATTTCTCATGACCGACAATGCGGCTCTTAGCTTTTGTAAAATAATCTTTAATCAGCTGATAGTTGAGGGCAAAGGCAAACCGCCCCAGGGAGCGGATCTGTCCGGCCCCGGCCAGAATTGAGTCCGTACCCTTCAGCTCGCCGGGAAACCACTCTTCTAAATAGCTGTAGGACGAGAGTTTGTTCAGAATGGCTTTGGCATCTTCCACCTTGGCCCAGATCTGCTCAATCGGTCGCAGGGAGATGTCCTGCTTGAGGACGGTCTGGGGTTCGGAGACCTTCGCGTTCTGCTCCGTGTCGATGTGCAGAAACGAGACAATGGGCAGGGCATCCAGGGACCCGTACTGCTCCACAATCATCCGGCGGATCTTAATCAGAATTTCCTTACCCGTTCCACCAAGACCGACGATGACCGTAGGGGTCATCCCTGTGTATTCACTCATAGCTGGGCACCGAATGATCGATTTCGTTGTTATATTTCCCAGCTAAGGTCAGTAATTTCTGGATGTGTTACAAATAGCTTAAAGAAAATTAACCATAGGACTGTTCAGCAAAAGGGGCTTAACTCAATTCTCCAAAAGTCCTGACCTTTTCAAGAATGGCTTTGGCATGGTGAATAGCCGTTTGAGCCTCTAATCGGGTAAACGCTTCAGCCGGAATCAGATCCGCCAACGCATCGGGATAATGAGTCGGAATATAGAACTTGTCTAACCCCAAGGCCTTGTCTACGAATGGTGAGAATTCAGTTTTGACCGTTTCTGGTAAATCTCGCATTAATTTGGCCGACGAATGGCCCCAGGGATCTAAATCCAGCAAAAACCAAACTGCTTTCATGCCTTTCTCTGCGGCTTGTTGAGCATAAAAACAAGACTGAGCGTACTTACAGGCCGCGAGTAGGGCTTCCCCTGCCTCTAAATCGTCCAGTGCCTGGTAATACCACCGCCTGGCTTCAGCCTTAAGCTTTTCTTCGCTCATACAGGACTTTCCCTTCCTGAAGAACTCGACGCATGAACGGCAAATCCCGACGCCGCTCTAATTCTTCGGCAGTATACACGATGGGTTCTACCGGGTATGGAGCATCCTGCAGCAATTTAAGCACCTGGCCAATACGTTCCAGGGGAGGCTGCTCTGTCTCGCAAAGGATAAACAGATCCACGTCAGAACGTCGAGTCGCCGTTCCCCTGGCCCAGGACCCGAAGAGAATAATTTGCTCCGGGTTGAAGGCGTCCCGCAGACGTTGTACAGCCAGATTGGACCATTCAACAAAGGCGTCAGAATCCATCAGGCTCACCTTTCATTGAGGACATTACTTTGAGTCTGAAAAGGTCAACGGTAGCCGATTGAAGTCTTCTACCACCATCAAACTTTCAGGGAACTTTGGGGTGCCGGGTCGTTGCACCGCGCATACCTGCCACCCTGCCTGTTGGGCCGCCGCCAACTCTCCGGGATGGTCAGACAGAAACAGTAGTTCCTCAGCAGGTACTTCCAGGGTTGTGGAAATTTTGCGGTAGGATTCTGTCTCTACCTTGGGGCCGGTGGTGGTGTCGAAGTAGCCCTGGAACCAGGGGGTGAGGTCTCCGGCAGTGGTGTGGCTGAACAGCAACTTCTGAGCCGCAATGGAGCCAGAGGAATAGATATAGAGAGGAACACCGTGGCGATGCCATTTTTCCAGGTTGGCCACGGCATCGTCATACATATGGCTGGTGTAGGCCCCGGTGCGGTAGCCCTCATCCCAGATCATGCCCTGCACTGCTTTCAGGGGGGTGACTTTCTGGTCGGCCCTGGCCCAGGCCAGGAGTTGGGCGGTGGCTTCTGCCATCGTCAGGTGAGGATCGTCTACTTCGGTCCTTACCTGTTTGAGGATGGCCTGCCCTTCGGCAGTGTCGGCGATGTCAGCCATAAAGGATTCCAGGCGCTGTTCTGCATAGGGAAACAGCACCTCCTTCACGAAGGCGATGTCGGTGGTGGTGCCTTCGATGTCGCAAACAATGGCCCGAATGGGCTGGTGATCAAACAAAAGCATGGTACTCGGGGAAGCTGCGGGCAATTTTGTCGCCGGTAAAGTGGGCCACCCAGCCTTCCGGGTTGTTAAACAGGCGAATGGCGGCGAACTGGGGCGCGTCTCCCATGTCGAACCAGTGGGGGGTGTTAGCGGGTACACCGATTAAATCCCCGGCAGTACAGAGGGTGGCGTAGATTTTGTCTCCCAGGTGCAGGTAGAACACGGCCTGGCCTTCTACAAAAAAGCGCACTTCGTCCTCTTTGTGAATGTGCTCATCCAGAAACTTCTGGCGCAGTTCGGCCTTTTGGGGATGCTCGGAGTGCATGCGAATCACATCGGCGATGATGTAGCCCCCTTCCTGCTTCAATCGATCGATTTCTGGGGCATAGGCAGCCAGAATCGCGTTCTGATCCGCATCCTCAGTCAGGGGTTGCTGGGCCTGCCACTGCTCGAAGCGCACTCCGGCCTCAGAGAGCACGGCGGCGATTGCATCGGGTTCCCGATATTCTGCTACCGGTACGTCCCCGTCCTGGTCTTTGAAAATACGGAGTAAGGTCATCGTTATGGTCTCCCCTGTTCCAGAAATAATTCTTTCAACGCACAGCTAATCAACACTTCGAGGGCTTCGGTAGCCATTAGGGCCTGTGGCATGGTGGCTCCCCAGGCATAGAGCCCGTGCCCGGCAATTATGTATCCCACCGGATGGGATAACGGACTGAGGCGATCCAGCACATCCTTACCCAGACTAACCATTTCCTGACTGTTTGGGACAATGGGAATCAGCAATTCTGCTGCGTGGGTGGTGATGCCTGGAAGCGCCTTCATGAGCTCATAGTTCGTCAATAAAAGGTGATCCTTCCCCTGCTTCAGGAGCCAGCGAGATAGGGTGACACAATCGATGGAGTGGGTATGCAACACTGCCCCGGTGAAGGGATATTGGCGATACAGACTGGTGTGCAGCAGGGTTTCGGCGGAGGCTTTTTTATCAGGAGTGATGGGATGTCCTGCGAAGTCAACTACCATGATGTCGTCGACCACCAGCCTGCCTTTGTCGCGACCCGATACGGTGATGGCGACCTGTTCTCCGTCTAACCGGGCAGAGTAATTCCCGCTGGTGGCCGGTGCCCAGCCCTTCTCTGCCAAAAATTGACCGGCTGTTACCAGTGCCTCTGCCGTTGTCTGATAATCTTTTGTCACAATGTTAGTGCTATCCCGATACCTCGAATAGAGCAATATAACACCTGGCATAGTAGGGCGTGATTTAGCTACGGGTTTTGTTTTAATCGTTGCCAGGGCTGATCAGGCACCCTGACTATGTGAAGCACTTTTACGAAATCCTAAATCATGCTTCTCTTTTTGCCTGCTTGGGTTCTCTGAAGGTAGATAGTTTCTCACCAAAGGTATGTTCCTATGTCTCGTTTGACTGGCCGGAAATCGGCAAAACTTGCTATTGGGAGTAGCCTGGCTGCTCTGTTTCTATTGCCTGGCGCAGGGTTGATCGTCCGGGCACAAACCGCTGAGAACCCCAACGAACCAGAGGTACCGACTGAGCCCTCTGGTACAGACAATAGCGAGGCCAATAGCGAAACGGGTACCGCCAACCCCGATGGGGAAACCACAACAGCCTCCACCAGTCCGCGATTTACCTGCCAGCTGCACAACGGCCAGTACACAGTCATGTATACCCCCGAAAGCCAGTCTGGTCAGGCCTATCCCTGGGCGGTGCCGGCAGATATGGGTAGTACCTGGCCCGCTCAACGGCGATGTAATGAGATTAGCGCCCGATTGGAGAGCTATCGGCCTGACGGTCTACTAGAGTTGCAGACTGGCCTGGAAAATGGATACAACACGGTCTGCGTAACCACAGAATCGACCCCTAACTGTCGCATTGTCTTTACGGTGCCAGGGGGGCAAGATCCAATTGCTACCCGCGACCAGGTGTTTGAAAATCTCACCCTGGCGGATTCTGGGCAGCAGACCCAGGGAGTCAATACCCTGGTGGGTGGAGGCAATGATATTGTGGGGCAAATTGAAGATATTTTAGGAACCGCGAGCAGACCCTCTACCCTGCCTGCCGCGAGCAGCGGTATTAACCTGAAGCCCTTTTTGTCCCCCGCAGATGGCGGTACCGGTGCCCGGTTAACCAATGGCAGTGCTGATGGCCGTACCCTTAATCCGGATAACTTTCGATAGAACCGCAACGGGATCGGCTACCCAGTACAAAGCGCCATAAGTACAAATCGCTATAAATTTTGCAACATTTACAAGCTGGGGGCAGGGGAGCCAGGGGGCTAGTACTCCGCGCAGAAAGGATTGCAACGTAGGTTGGGTGGAGCGCCAGCGGAATCCAAACCTCCGAGCCTCCGATCCTGCTTTCGGAAAGCCGAGCCGGCTATCCGGCATGAATTAATCCTCAATCCTAAGGGCCGGAGAAAATCGCTTCTTCCAGATCCTGACGGCTGAGGGAATATTTGAAGACCCGCTGCATATCCTGGCCCCCTTCCCCAGCGTTAATGTAACGCACCACCAGAGAATCGATATCTAAAATCAAATCTGCCTGCCAGTAGGTTTTCTTGACATACCAGCAGTGGGGCTCTTCTGGGTCTTGCTCACAGCCCTGCTGGCTGAGCCAGGTTTCAATATCGGGCAGGGGGTGATTGTACAGGGGTGTATCTGCGGCAGGTAAAGACATGGTTGGCAACTTTAGTGGATGGTGGTCAATCAAACTTCAGGTGGGTGGTGGCCGGTCAGGTTTGGATGGGTTGACACCGAGAATGGTGCCTCACAACCAGGTGGGCTGTGCGGGTGGAGCCACCGTTGTCCCCTGCTCAGGCTGAGAGGTTACTTTCCCTAATGGAGGCGCTGGAGCATGGTCGGCTGATGGGACCCCAACCTTAGCCGTGGGGCTTGGCTGCAGTTCCTCAGATGGGTTGCTGATCGGTCGCTGAGTATCTACAGCCGCATTAACCTCGACCAGGGGATTATTTTCTGACTGGACTTCCCTGGGTAAGACAACGTGCTGACCTACCGGGGGAGAGGCGGGATCTGCACTCAGAGTCGGTTCCCCCTGGGTAAGCCCAATGGTGAGGACCAGCACCAGGCAAGCCACGAAGGTTATCCCCAGGATAAAGAGCGCAAAGATTTCTCCGGCAGAAAGGGGGCGGTCATTGGGGTCCAGGTAAATGTTAGAGACCTCTTTACGACGGGGGGCGGTTGGACGACGGGAAAGGGGCTCTAACGGCTGCATCACCGAGATGCGAGAATACCCCACCTGCTTGTCGTAGCTCCAGCGGCGATCGGGGCTGCTGAGGATGGCGTAGGCTTCATTCAGCTGTTGAAATTTTTCCGTAGCCTCTGCCGGTGGCAGTTCCGTAGTATCAGGATGGTAGAGCTTACTCAGGTCGCGAAACGCCCGGCGAATTTGCTGGGGGCTGGCGGTGGGCCTAACTCCCAGAAGGTCGTAATGGGTTGGGGTACGGGTGGTTGATTCAGCCATACGTTTTGCTGTAGCACAGATGGAGTTTGGTGAAGGCCGGAAAAACAAGCATCAATCGAGACAATGGGCATGTCCTCAGGCGGCGGGGTCGCCGTCTAGCCCGGTGATAGTTCCAGATAGTCTGCCGCGCGGGTCAGGCGAATTTGAGCCAGGGTAAACACGGCTGGAATTACCCGGCCATAGTTGGTCGCAATTGCTCGCCAGCCCAGGTCTGCAAAGAACCAGGTCCACAGGGCAGGCCCCAAAAACGCCAGCACCGTGCGGGTAGCCCCATAGCGGGCAGCGTTCACCGCCATTCCACGGGATGCCATCGACAGGGCCAACCGGTTTTGCACCTGGGCCACGACGGCTCCGCTGCCATGGGCCAGGGTTTGTCGTGCGACCTCGTAGCGGGCGGCATTGAGCGCGATTTGACGGGCAATGTGCTGCAACAGCCAGGGACGTAAAACAGAGGTCACGGCTAATGCCGTGCTGCCTTTGACCAGAATTCCTAAGGGGTTTGTTCTCAAGGTAATGGGGAGATGTTGGTAATGGGGAGAGATCGAAATCGCCTCCCGGAGCTGATCATGAATGCGATCTCGCTCCTGGGGCGATAGCCGATTCCAGGCCATTTCCAGCAGGTGCAGAAAAACTTCGGACTCCAGGTCATCGGTGGACCACTCTTCAGAAAAGGGCAGTTTGAGATGATGACAAATTTGCACCAGAGTTTGGCGATAGGTGACCTGAGCCGCCTGACCATTCAGCACCGTGAAGCCGTCCGCCGCCAGAAACCGAAACCGCTGCTCAATCTGGTCTAACCATTGCTGCCGGGGGCCAGACTGCACAGCAGCCGGGTCCAGACCATTGAAATAATCCAGCGGATTAAATTTTGGGCGAAATAAAAGCTCGGTTAATGCCTGGAGTTCTTCGTCTGTAGCCAGCTCCAACGCCGAACGCAGCTCATCCACCGGAGTCACCGTATCAAAATACTGTGTTTTATTCTGACACAATTCTTCAGGTTAAGATTGGGCCCGGGGGCAAAGCCAGAAACCATCGGCCCCAAAACCATAAACCTGGGAGCAGTGCTTGCAGCCATCAGTCTCTCTGTAGAACAATCATCAGGACATTGCCATGTGGGATGTAGTGGTCATCGGTGCTGGGATTGCGGGACTTACGGCAGGGCAACACCTCCACCAGCAAGGCTATCGCACCCTGATAGTAGAAAAATCTCGGGGCCTGGGGGGACGGCTGGCCACCCGGCGAGTTGACCAGCAGCCCGTTGACCACGGCTGCCGCTTTATTACCCCTTTCCAGCAAGATAACTCGGGGCTGATGGCCCAGTTGCTGCAGGAGGAGGTGCTCATCCCCTGGTCAGTCGCCGGTTACGACCTTGCCGTGACCGGGGATCTCCACCCCCGTGTTGACGACGCAACGTATTACGTGGCCCCCAGGGGCATGACGGCGGTGGCTAAATTTCTGGCGGCAGAGTTGCCAGTTCACCGCAGTTGTCGGGTCACCCGTCTACAGCTCACAGACAAAACCTGGACGGTTCAATGGGAAAACGCCCTGGGCCAAACCGAAACGGCAGAGGCCCGTAGCGTGGTTGCGGCCATTCCCGCCCCGCAAATTTTGCCCCTACTCAGTTACTCGGGGGCGTCTTTATCTATGGAGCCCCTGCTTCAAATCTTATCCGGCGTCCAGTTTGAGCCGGTGATCACCGTTATGGCGGGCTATCCCCTGGAGCAGGCTCCAGTTCCTCCAGCTGGGGTTGCCCCTGCAAGCAGGGCCAGCGCTACCGGGGCAGGCTGGATGGTATGTGGCAATGACCACGCTACCCTACGCTGGGTCGGCCTGGATAGTAGTAAACGCTCCCATCCTCACCAGGCCGTTGTAGTCATCCACAGTACTCCCAGGTTTGCCGCTGACTTTCTCGATCAGGGGGAGATATCGGCGGCAGGCCCACCCCTTCTCGACGCAGCCAGTTCTATCCTGGGGAGTGGGTTGGCCCAGCCCGTCTGGCAGCAGACCCACCGCTGGCGCTATGGGTTTGCCAGCCATCCCTATCCCGAGGATTACCTCAGCCATGGGGACATACCAGGCTTCATCGGCTGTGGAGACTGGTGTCTGGGGTCAAACGTTGAAGCCGCCTTTTGCTCAGGGCAAAAGGCGGCGCAGGCAGTGATGCAATATCTAATCAGCTAACGCTGCTAGGCGATTCCCTACCGACCGGCAGAGGTGTAGTTATTGCTGGTGCCACTGTCGCTATTGTTCTCTTGGTTATCGGACTCTTCGCCTTCGGAGTTGTTACGGTTGTTGCGTCTAAAGAACCGCTGCCCCCCCGAACGCTTTTTCCGAAACTTGCGAGCATAAGCCTGATTTCGCAAGGCTTTTTCTTTTTTGGGATTGCGACGCTTAGACATGTATTACCTCAAAGGGAAGGGCAGACATGATCACAATGGCAGGTGTGGCACTCTAAAAAAGGGATCAAATCTCATCCAGGTCTAAAAGCCAGGGAGTTTCGGTGAAGGAAACCCTTTCAGCAGCTTAAGGAAACCGGGTGTATCTGCCCGAGTTAAAACCAGTTACCAATTACGCTCCATGTCGAAGGTCTATCATAGGAAATTTTGTGTAGACCGCTTAGCTACCATAACCTATCTCTACTAGTTTTGGCTGAGAATGATGACCGAAACAAATTACAGCGGAAGATAAGGGTAGAACGGTCTCTCTGGAGGAGGAGATCATACCGAGTCCAGCTCGAATCTGTAGTTTTCTCCAGGGCGAAACTCCACTTCTGGACTTGGACGAGGTTTAGTAGAGTTCAATATAGAGATGCCTCCGGTGGGGATAGCCCTAATTTTCTCAATGGTGAGTGCCCTGGCACCCTCTAAGCTGGATACTGGGATCTAAACCCTGTCCCAGTCCGGAACCATAGCTTTACCTGAGAGGCAGCGATAGATTTTTAGTGGGATTTGATATAAAGCACAAGCGAGACGAGAGATTACCACGGGAGGAGATATGCAACTTGCCGAGCGCATGAAACCACTGCAGGCCAACGTTTTTGCTGATATGGACCGAGCCAAGGCCAAAGCCCGGGCGGCAGGGCAAACCATCATTGACCTGTCCCTGGGGTCTTCGGACCTGCCTGCCGATGCCCATGTGCTTGATGCCATCGCAGCTGCCCTTCCCGATCAGTCTACCCACGGCTATTGCTTGTTTTCGGGCACCCAGAACTTCCGGGAAGCCGCGGCTGACTGGTACACCCGCAAATTTGGCGTCCCGGTCGATGCTGAAACCGAAGTGCTGCTATTAATCGGCTCCCAGGAAGGTACCGCTCACCTGCCCCTGGCCCTGCTGAATCCCGGTGATTTTGCCCTGCTGATGGACCCTGGCTATCCCTCCCACGCCGGTGGAGTACACCTGGCCAATGGCCAAATCTACACCATGCCCCTGCGGGCAGACCAGGGCTTTCTGCCCCAGTTCGATGACATTCCTCCGGCGGTGCTGGAACAGTCCAAAATGATGGTGCTGAGCTATCCCAATAACCCCACCACCGCCACGGCATCTCTGGACTTTTGGCAGAAAGCCGTGGCCTTTTGCAAAGCCCACGACATCGCTCTGGTACACGATTTTCCCTATGGCGACATCACCTTTACCGGCCAACCCGCCGTGTCCGTTCTGGAGGCCGACCGTAATAAGGACATTGCCATTGAGTTCTTTTCCATGTCCAAGTCTTACAACATGGGAGGGTTCCGGGTTGGCTACGCCATCGGTAACGCCGAATTGATTAAGGCCCTACGTCAGGTCAAGGCCAATGTTGACTTCAACCAGTATCCAGGAATTCAGCGGGGAGCCATTGCGGCCCTTACCGGCCCTCAGGATTCTGTTCAACGGGTGATTAGTACATTTCAGCAGCGACGGGATGTCTTCAAAGCTGCCATGGAGAAAATTGGCTGGTCGGTAGCGACCCCAGCAGCCACCATGTATTTTTGGGCCAAGTTGCCCGAGCCCTGGAGCCAGCGATCTGTGGATTTTTGCACCTCCCTGGTGGAAGCGACCGGTGTCGCTATGGCCCCCGGTATTGGGTTTGGCAAATCCGGCGAAGGCTATGTTCGAATTGCTCTTGTACATCCTCCCGAAGTGCTGGAAGCCGCTGTTGACAGAGTCTCTAGCTTCTTAAATCAAAACTTGCCGTAAACCTTGACGGGGAATAACTCCCCGGGGCAAGAGTCGCCAGAATAAACCTTGTCTAAGTCCGGACGTGGCGTTTTACATGGGAAACTCAGCGGATTGCAAAGACCCTGCAGCCCACCCTCCGGGAAGCAAGCTACACCCTAGCCCTCTCCCGAGGGGAGAGGGAACTGGAAAGATTGATCGGCTCCCCTCGCCCTCTGGGAGAGGGGTTGGGGGTGAGGGCGTACAACTTTTGTCAGTCAATGAGGTCATCCCCCCTTTGCCGTGTAGCCCTGGATATTTTCTGGACGAAACTGTCGAAGGATAGGAGTCGCCTGGCGGATTAATGCTTCAGATCCCTTAACGACGACCAGAAACTTGCCTGCATTGAGGCGGTTGCGGTAAGACAGGGCATCGCCACTGCCAATGGCTGCTCCAACGCCGCCGCCGATGAAGAAAGCTCCCATTGCCCCAGAACCGGCACCGAGTATTCCGCCAATAATTTGGTTGCCCAAGCGCCCGGTGAATTCGAAGGTATCTAGCCCGGTGATGGCGTTAAAGGTGAATCCGGTCACAAAGCCGAAGGGAACCAGCCATAACATCATCAGCCGAATCTGCTTCCAGGCCTGGTTGGCAGGATCGATCAAACCGTATTCGTCGGCAGACTTAAAACCATTGCCCAGGATGTCAAAGTTATCCTTAGGCAGATTGGCCTTTTCTAGGGCGGTGTAGGCTTCTTCGGCTTTAATGCGATCAGCAAGAACAGCTACGAGATAGTTCATCGTTTCAGGTGGCAGCTTAATTACGAACTCGGTTTACATTATGCCGTGTTGGGCGGGTGGAGTGGATGGTGAGATAGGTGGATAGGTAGGTGAGGTGGGTGGGGTAGGTGAGGTGGGTGGGTGAAGGGTCAAGGGTGAAGAGGTTGAGGCAGGGAAAGGTTAAGGTAAAGAGAATTAGTCTGCTTTTTTGGCGAATAGATTACGTTTGGCTGATAGAAGCATCCGCTTTTTGCCTTTTGAATTTTTGCCTTTTGAATTGTTTCAGAGAATTGGCTCGAGTGTAGGCCAGGGTTCGCATCGTAGGCTGTGAGTGGTGTTTTGGTGATGGCTTATGGCTGGCGTTGACGCTCAATTTATTCCGGTCAGAATTGCGGTGATGACGGTCTCCGATAGCCGGACGGAGGAGACGGATAAGTCGGGGCGGTTGTTGTGCGATCGCATCCGCTCCGCCGGGCACACCCTGGCCGAAAAAGTCATCGTGCCCGATAACATCTACCAGATTCGCGCGGTCGTTTCTCGCTGGATTGCCGACGAAGCAGTACAGGCCATTATCACTACGGGCGGCACTGGGGTAACGGGAAGAGATGGCACCCCTGAAGCCGTACAGCCTTTGCTGGATAAGGAAATCTCCGGCTTTGGGGAGATTTTTCGGATGATTTCTTACCAGGAGATTAAGACTTCTACCATCCAGTCCCGCGCCCTGGCTGGAGTGGCTAATGGCACCTACATTTTTTGTCTGCCTGGCTCTTCTGGAGCCTGCCGCACAGGGTGGGATGAGCTAATACAGGATCAACTTGACGTACGCCATTCCCCCTGTAACCTGGCCGAGTTGATGCCCAGGCTACGGGAACAATAAAGCCTGGAGGGATTTTTGGGGCGATCATCGCTACCACTTCTGCGCGGATAGGATCGGCATTTATGGCAGGACCCGCTTCAACATGTGCTGATGTTGGCTTACCGATGCCAGAGTATTGGCCGTAATCATGCCGCTGGCGGCTACTGCCGGTAAGCCAATGCCGGGGAAGGTGGAATCTCCTGTGCAGAGCAACCCGCGAAGGGGTGTTTGAGGGCCAGGAAAAAGTCCCTCCTGAGCCGAAATGGCAGGGCCATAGGTGCCTCTGTTTCTTCGTAGGAAACGCTCGTGGGTTAACGGAGTTCCAGTCAAATTCACCTCCACTCGTTGGCGGATGTCGGGCATAATGCGTTCCAGGGCATTCCACATGACCTGGGACCGCTGCTGCTTTAGTTCGGCGTATTCAGAACTGCGACGATCTAACCCCTGCCACAGGTCATAGGGTTCATTGCCGGGAGTGTAGACATGAATCGTATGTTTGCCTGCCGGTGCCAGGGATGGGTCTAAAACTGATGGAATAGAAACCAACACTACATTTTGAGGCGCGTTGACCCCCAGTTCCCAGTCATTGACCACAATGTAGTGGCAGGCCAGATCGGGGCGAATATCCTCTCCATCAATGCCTAAATGGAGATGCATGAAGCTCTCGCATTCCGGAGTGCTCTGGCGCTTTTCGACAAAGCTTTTGGGCACTGCTCCAGCGGGTAAGAGTGCCAGAGTGTCCCAAATGGAGGCGTTAGAAATGACTGCCCGATCAGCTTTGAGGATTTCTCCCGACCGCAGCCGCACTCCGGCAGCCCGTCCCTGTTCGACCAGCACTTCCTCCACATGGGCATTCAGCTTGAGCCTGCCGCCATGCTTGTGGAGTCCCCGTACCAGAGCATTCACCATTGCGCCGCTGCCGCCGATGGGGTAGTCGAGTTGTACACCGGGGCGATACCACTCGGCGAACATAAAGGCCATCTCGGCAGCGCTGGTGCCACTGGCGGGTAGCCCTGAAAGTAAAAAGCAAAGCAGATTCATCCAATTGCGGATGAAGGGATCGGTGACGGTGCGGTTCAGGATATTGCTGAAAGGCCCCATCAGTTTAGCCATTTGGGGACCGTTGCGGAGCAAGTCCCAGGCGTAGGGGGCAACCGTCTGCGAGACTCCCCAATCGAAACGAACCGCTGCCGGAGGCAGGACTGTGGCAGCTTTGCCCAGGGGTTCCATGACCTGCTGCAGTTGTTGCCATTCCTGCACGGCCTTGGGGCCACGAATTTTTCTCAGCACATCACGGAAATGGTCGGCCCCCACGGTGGTGTCGAACTCGCCTTCAGGGATGTAGACGCCCCAGGTGTCATAGTTCGCCCACTCCAAATCCTCCTCAATGGCATCCAGTACGTGGCGCAGAGGATTGGTAGAAGGGCTGTAAGACAGGCCTGAGTAAAGGGATGGCCCGGAGTCGAACTTAAACCCGTTGCGTTCAAAGCTATGGGCGGCTCCCCCTGGAATCGTGTGACTTTCGCAAACGGTGACGCCGAATCCGTACTTAGCCAGCAGTGCGGCACAACTCAAGCCACCGATACCGCTGCCAATGACGATGATATCTGTATCTTTTGCCATTTTCCTGAGCCCTATAGCTCTGACGACCGCTGGTACCGCCCCAATGCCATCAGCGGAAAATGCTGGCGATACAGGTGGTAGCGGATGTAGAAGTGCTGGGGAAAGCCCGTCCCGGTAAATTCTTCCTCATCCCAGGTGCCGTCAGGGTTCTGGGTAGAGATCAGGTATTGGATGCCCCGTTCTACAGCGCCATTGATGCGATCTCCGCCCACCTCTGCGGCATCCAGCAGGCCCAGCAGTGCCCAGGCGGTTTGGGATGCGGTGCTCATCCCCACCCCCTTCAGTTTAGGGTCGTTGTAGCTGCGGCAGGTTTCGCCCCAGCCGCCATCCTCATTCTGGCAACGGAGGAACCAGTCAACTCCCCGGCTGATGGCATCCCGGCAGCGCTCGGGAGCGTAGAGCGCCAGGGCCGAGAGCGCTTCGCTGGTGCCGTAGAGGTAGTTCACTCCCCAGCGCCCGAACCAGCTGCCGTCGGCTTCCTGCTCTTTGAGCAAATACTGCAGCCCCCGTTCCAGCCGCTGGGGAGTGAGGTGGGCCGAGTAGCGACCAACCAAACCTGGATTTGCGGCAAGGCGACCGTGCATCTCCAGCACCCGAGCGGTGATGTCGGCGGTGTTGGGGTCAATCATCGCCTTCAGGTCGCCGTAGGGGATGGCGTTGATCCAGTCCTGGTCATTGTCCATATCGAAGGCGGCCCAGCCCCCGCCTTTGCACTGCATGGTAGCAATCCAGTTCACCGCCCGGACGATGGCGGCTTCTTTCCGGGCTTCATCCGGCAACGTCACACCCTGCAGCGCCATGGCCACTACGGCGGTATCGTCAATGTCGGGATAGAAGCGGTTGGTGTACTCAAAGGCCCAACCACCAGGAGTTCCCTCACGGTTCTTGAAAGCCCAGTCGCCATAGTCAAGGATTTGTTCTTTTAGAAGCCACTCGCCGCCCCGCACTACCGCAGGATGATCTGCCGCCAGACCGGAGTCCGTCAGCGCGCGCATCACCAGTGCCGTATCCCAAACCGGAGAAACGCAGGCCTGTACCCAGTACTCTTCGGCGGTTTCCAGGGCAAAGTCGTAGACCGCCTGAAACCCCCGCTGCACGATGGGATCATTCACGTCGTAATCCAAACAGCGAAAGGCGAGTAGTCCATTCAGCATGGGGGGAATAATTCCTGCCCAGTCGCCGGTTTTCTCCTGCCGTTCGATGATCCACCGCTCCGCCTCTTTCAATCCCTCTTGCCGGAAGGGCGTCAGGTTCAAGCTGTCGGACCACTTAAACAGCTGATCCAGATGGACGAAGATATCGCTCCAGTCGTTATTGCGGGGCAGTTCAAAGCGGGCGTTCTCGAAGCCTTCGGCGTAAAGCTCATCCAGCCGAATGTTGGGTCTGGTGGAATAGACCGGCTTTTTGTCGAATACGATCAGCAGCGGCACCGTACTGCTGCGCGCCCAGCTCGACATTTCGTAAATTGACACCGGCAATGGCGGCTTCAAGAACATAATCCAGGCGGGAATGGAGGGAATCCCCCGCCAGTCGTAGCAGCCAATCAGCGCCAGGTGCAGCTTGGTGAAAATGCGGGTTTTGCTGATGCCTCCCTGACCGAGGATAAATTCTTTTGCCTTTAGCAAGGCCGGGTCCTTAGCAGGCACTCCCAGCAGCCGCAGGGCCATGTAGGCTTCCACCGAGGTGCTGACTTCGCCGCCATCGCCATAAAATAACTCCCAGCCACCGTGGTCCCGTTGTTTTGAACGCAGATAGGTTTCGATTTTCGCCAGGGGCAGCTTCTCGCTGATGCCCCAAACCTTGTGGAGTAAGAGAATTTCGGCGGTGATGGTGACGTTCGACTCCAGCTCTGCCACCCAGTGACCATCGGGCTTTTGAATCGACAGCAGATAATCCTGGGCCTTTTTGATGGCATCTGCTAACCCCGTTACCCCCGCTCGCTCCTGAATCTGCATTCTCAAACCCCGTAGGATATTTCTTCAAACAGCAGCATAATGCAAAGTGGAAGTAGCGCGCAGGGGAAGGAGGCAGTGACTGTTCCCATAAATCACCCATATGCCCACTACTACTCTTCTTTTCCCCTGCCCATCCCCCATCCACTCATCCATCTCTAAATGCTCCTCGTCACCGTTCTCTCCCTCACCATCTGGGTCTTCCTGCTCCTCTTTTGGGGCAATTTTTGGAGGGCAGATCAGCGACTGGATACCGTAGCCATACCGGATGATGCTCTGAAACAATGGCCCTCAGTGTGGGTGGTGATTCCGGCACGGAACGAGGCTGACGTGCTGCCGGTGTCGTTGCGATCGCACCTCACCCAAACCTATCCCGGCAACCACCACATTCTGCTGGTGGATGACCAGAGCACCGACGGCACTGGTGCCGTCGCCAAACAAATGGCTGTCGAGTTGAACCAATCCCATAAACTCACCGTGCTTGAGGGCAAGCCTCTCCCCCCCGGTTGGACGGGCAAACTATGGGCCATGGAGCAGGGCTACCGCTGGCTGAAGGACGCAACTTCGAGTCCCCTCTCCCTCAGGGAGAGGGCCAGGGTGAGGGAGGGGCAAGCCTCTGCCCTTCAGAACCATCAGCCCACGGAGAGCCCCAGCGGGGTGGACTACGTCCTCTTCACCGATGCCGACATCGCCCACGGTGAAAAGCTCCTGAAATCCCTCGTGCTGAAAGCCGAGCGTGAACAGCTCGACCTTGCCTCGCTGATGGTGCTGCTGCGCCGAGAAACCTTCTGGGAAACCTTGCTGATTCCCGCCTTTGTTTTCTTTTTTCAGATGCTTTATCCGTTTCCCTGGGTCAATCACCCCCAGCGTAAAATCGCAGGTGCAGCGGGAGGATTTATGCTGCTGAGGTTTGCAGCATTAGAACGCATTGGGGGGCTTAACTGCATTCGTAGTGCTTTGATTGACGACTGTGCCCTGGGCGCTGCAGTCAAAGCCGGTGGGCGGATCTGGTTAGGATTGGCCAATCCGTTATCTCATCAGCCTCCTGGGTATTCTGAAGAGCCGCTACAGCTCCCCTCTAATCCGTCAAATATCCCCGTCGACACAGCAATTAGCCTGAGGGCCTACCCTCACCTGAAAACCATTTGGGATATGGTGGCGCGTACGGCCTATACCCAACTGCACTACTCAGGCTGGTTGCTTAGTGGTACGGTGCTGGGCATGGTGCTGGTTTATCTGGCAGGTCCGGTTGGGTTGGTGTGGGGGCTGGCGACCAGTCACTGGATGCTGGCCGGATTGGGGGGCAGTTGTTGGGGGGTAATGGCCTTAGCCTATTGGCCCACCTTGAAGCTATATCGCTGTCCACCCATTCTGTCGTTGGCTCTTCCCTTGATTGCCCTGCTCTATACCCTGATGACAATCGATTCTGCTTTGAGACACTGGCGGGGGCAGGGCGGAGCCTGGAAAGGCAGAGTCTATCCTGCGGCTGAATAAGCTAAAACGAAGGCCCCTCGTACTAGTATCAGCTGACAGCAATAAGGCAACCATTGCTGTGGGTGCCAGATACCGGGTATCAGGTTTCGAGAATAGTTGGCCGACTTACGCCGTAGAGTACTAGACACCATCTGGGCCATCGGTATTGGAGTCTAGACCCTTCATCAGCAGGTGCACCAGACTGTTTACCAGACGCTCTGGCTCCATGGGCATGATGTGATCCCCGTGCATGATGCCCTGGGTGAGCATGAAAAAGACCGTTGACCCCATTAAAATCCGAGCCGTTGCCTCCGGGTCGGGTAGCTTTAGTTGGGGTTGCCCCTCTAAATAGGCCGTGAGTTGATCGATGCTGGGCTTGGTCAAATTTTCTAAAAAGGCCTGGGCCAGCTGTGGAAAGCGACCAGATTCCCCAGCGACCAGCCTTACAAAGTCGAGATATTCTTTATCGTTAAGCCCACCCTCAATGGCGGCGGTGGCAATTCGTCGAACCACTTCCTGGGGTTCACCATGGAGCTCTTCCATCACTCGTTGGCACCGAGACCGAGCAACGAATTTGACCAGTTCTTTAAATAAGCCTTCTTTGTCTCGAAAGTAGCTGTATACCGTCGGTTTTGATACTCCGGCAGTAGCGGCTACCTTGTCCATGCTGGTTCCTGCATAGCCATAGCGCAGAAACTCCTGCATGGCACCCCGCAGAATTTGAATTGCCTTGTCGTTTAACCCCGTCGCGATGGAGTTCACCTTCGACCTCTTTTGTGCATAACCAGGCTTTATAGCAATAAGCCAAATTGTCCAATAATGATAACCGGCCTTGACCAACCTTACCAAACCGTTTAGTTTATGGATGGATTAAACTAAACGGTTTGGTTTGATCGGTACTCGCCTTATGTCTGAAGATCTTTGTAAAGCTTTTTGAATTTAAGGATCTGGCGAGATGGCCCTGAAGTCGTTAAGTGCAGATTTTTGAACAGGGTAGTAAAGCCATGCAAATTGCCCGCGAAATTAAACTCAATCGTTTGTTGTGGGCTGTTGGTCTCACGATCCTCATGGCCGATACTGTACCTCATCCCAGCTTGTCCCCTGGGGTCGTTGAGAGTGTAATCAGTCGTTTTGCCCATCAGCCTGCAGCGGTTGCCGAAGATTACCTCTCAGTTCAATAGGTTGTTACGGTATGTTCTAGCCCTGTGAGGCTCAGGCTATGCTCTGAGGATGGTGAGGGGATGTGCCCGCCTAGTCCAGTGTCAGAAGTCGTGCAATTCCTGGCTTCCTGCTTCCTGGCCCCCCTGCCCCCTTCAGGTAGGTAACTGCCGCTTGAAAGCCTGGCATTTTTTGTGCTGACGGTGGAGATTGCTAACGTAGTAAGAACTATTGAACGCCAAAGTCAGGCTGGCGCGGTTGTTCTTGGGGGCTTATCTACGTTCGAGCTGTCATGGCTGTGTACGACTCTAGGATATCGGTATCGTCAACGAACCATCAGGTGACGAGTTGGACCCAGCGTCAGCTCAAGCGAGGATGGCTTAAATTTTCGCTGGCTGGGCTGTGGTTAGGGTTTGTAGCCCTTCATGTCGCCGCCGATTCGCGCCCGGTGCAGCTTTTAGATAGGCAGCTGCAGACGTTATTTTTTGAAATTCGGGGGCCGGTGCCTGCTCCTGAAGACATCGTTATTCTGGCCATTGATGACGAAACCTTGTCTCAAGCTGAGCACTACCAGCAAGATCCGACGCAGTACTCTGATCTGGCGCCCATTGCCACGACCCCCTGGCCTCGCCAGACCTATGCTCTGGCGATTGAACGTTTGCTAGATGCTGGGGCCAGGGCTGTAGCGGTGGATGTGCTGTTTACCACCCCGAGCAGCTACGGTGCCGCGGACGATGCCGCTCTGGCAGAAGTGTTGCAGCGCTATGGCGACCGGGTGGTACTGGCGTCTATTTTTGGCGACGATGGTTTGCAACAGGGAGCTGTCATTCGGCCAACTCTGCCCTTAGACGTTTTCCTGTCAACCCCTGTGCAGACGGGCACCATTAATTTTGCGATAGAACCGGATGGTCGCATTCACCGCCATGGCAGAGCCTATTTATTAAACGACCTGCATCGCAATTTAGGGGATGTGCTCCGCCGCAGCGAGTTACCAGATGATTTGCAGCAGACCCGTTCCTTGGCTGAAGCAACGTTAGATGCTGCGCAGGTGAATGCTGCACCTTCTAACGGAGACTTTCTACATTTTTATGGCCCCCACCGTAGCTTTCATCAAATTCCTTTTTGGTACGTGTTAGATTCTGACCCCTGGACCCGGCAGCTGGATGGGGGCCGCTTTTTTGAAGACAAAATAGTGTTAATTGGGGCTACGGCAGACCGGTTTCAGGATTTTCACCAGGCTCCTTTTTCGGAGACGTTGCTGCACCCTGAGGCGATGGCAGGGGTCGAAATTCTGGCGACGGATGTTGCTACCCTCAGGGCCGGTGTGGCGCTACGGCGGGGGATCTATCAACCCTGGATGCGGGCCGCTTTTGTGCTGCTAACGGGGGCTGGATTTGGGGTGTTGCTCTGGCGGGTAAATCGTCCTATCGCCCGGTTGGCCTGGACTGTGGCCACAGCCAGTATCTGGTTCTGGTTAAGCTTTGGGATTTTTGTCCTGGCCGGTTACGTGTTGCCTGCGGGGGCTCCCATCCTGGGCTTTGTCGTGATTGGGGGAGGGTTCATTGTTGCGGACATTGTGATCGGGCAGTTACGGAAACAACGACTGCGCAAAACCCTGGAGCAATACGTTACATCCCCCATCGTGCAGGAAATTATTAGCCAGCAAGACGATCTCCAGGACTTGCTCAAGCTGCGAGAAGCGGAGGTGATCGGTCTGTTGTTGGGTAACCGCTATCGCATTGTACGGCTATTAGGGTCAGGCGGCTTTGGAGAAACCTACGTGGCCGAAGATACCCAGCGTCCTGGGGCACCGTCTTGCGTGGTGAAGCAGCTGCGAATTTTGAGCAATGACCCAAAAGCCCACCTGCTGGGGCGGCGATTTTTTATCAGAGAAGCAGAAACCCTGGAAAAACTGGGGCATCATGACCAAATTCCTCGTCTACTGGCTTATTTTGAAGCCAATTATTCCTTTTATCTGGTGGAAGAGATGGTGGAGGGCCATCTGCTTAAGGAAGAGCTGTCTGGTCGGCAACCGATGCCCCAGCTTTACGGCCTGCATTTGCTGAGAAGCTTACTTCCCGTGGTGGACTTTGTGCATAGCCAGGGGGTAATCCATCGCGATATTAAGCCTTCCAACCTGATTCGGCGTCGTTCTGATCGCCAGCTGGTGTTGATAGACTTTGGCGCGGTCAAGCAGATTTCCAATACCCTGGCGGACCCAGAAACTCACCTGACAACTACAGTGGGTGTAGGCACCGAGGGCTATATGCCCAGCGAACAGGCGGCGGGGATGCCTAAACTCAACAGCGATCTTTACGCCATCGGCATCCTCGTGATCGAAGCTTTGACCGGCATCCCGGCCTATGCATTGAAGCGAGACACCCACGGCAGCATTCTCTGGCGCAACCAAGTCCCCTATCTCGATGAAGGGTTTGCTACCATCCTCCAGAAGCTGGTGGAATATGACTTTAGGAAGCGCTATCAATCGGCGACAGAAGTACAGGTTGATCTGGCCCCCATTGCCGATCAGCTGGCCGCCACAGAACCAGCCTATGGCCCGGTGATCGTTGCCCCAGGCGCAGAACCAGAGCGACCCATCGATATTGAGGCCGCCACCGATGAAACCAATATGCTGCCGGTGAACTGGTTTGCAGAACCTACCCAGGATCAGGATGGTTGAGGAAGACGACGGTAACTTTTCCTTTTTGCCTATGCTTCTGGCTGGGGGATGGTGATATCAATGGCGGTAACTTCCTGGTTGGCACTGAGGGTGCTCAGCGCTGGTTGGATGTCATTGTCATTGCCCACCACCAAAATCACCAGATCGTCTGGATTCAATCGGTCTTGAGCGGCCTGCAGCACCGATTCGGCGGTGGCATTACGCACTCCCTCCTGAAACTGAAAGATAAAGTCGGCGGGGTAATCGTAATATTCGTAGCGAATCAGCCGAGAAAGTGCCTGTTCGGGACTCTGGAAATTGAATACAAAGCTATTGAGCACAGCATCTTTGGCTCGGGCCAGGTCTTCATCTGAAACAGGCTCAGTGCGAATACGGGTAATTTCTTCTTTGACAGACTGAATGAAGGGAACGGTGGCGTCTGAACGAGTTTGCCCACCGCCGATAAACAGGCCGGGGTAATCGAAGCGGGGAGCCCAGAAGGCGTAGACCACATAGGCCAGACCCTGGCGCGATCGCACTTCGTTAAACAACCGCCCACTAAACCCATTCAGCACCTCATTCATGACCGCCAGGGACGCGTGGTCTGGATAATTGAGCTGGCCTCCTAAATGGCCAAGCTGAATGTAACTCTGGGTAAGCTGAGGTTGCTGCACCTTAAATATGCCGGTTTTGGCCTGATCCACCTGGGGCAGTTCAGCGATATCGAGGGCTGGACCTGCTGCTTCCCAGTCGCTGAAGTAATCGCTGATTAACAGCTTCATTTGTGCCCGGTCAAAGTCTCCGACGATGCCCAAAATCGTGCGATCTGGGCGAATAGACGTCTGGTAAAACCCCTGAATATCGTCGCGGGTAATGGCGTCCAACGTGGCGTATTCCATGGTGCGGGCGTAGGGACTGTTAGCCCCATAAACCAGTTTGCGAAATTCCCGCGAAGTAATTTCATCAGGATCATCGTTGCGTCGGGCAATGCCGCCGCTGTACTGGCGTTTAAGTAAATCAATCCGGTTCTGGGCAAAGGCTGGCCGCTGGATGACGTCGGCAAAGATGGCAAACACGTCTTCCAGGTCTTCGGTCAGGGCATTAAAGCTAGCGCTGCCAGCATCGGTGTCTATGCCGGTTTCGATGGATGCGGCCCGTTGTTCTAGCTCCTGGTTTAGCTCGTCGGGGCCGAGGGTTTGAGTCCCCCCCAGGCGCATAGCATCCCCAGTCATACTGGCCAGGCCAACCTTGTCAGAGGGCTCAAACCGAGAGCCGGTGCGAAAGCTGGCAGACCCACTCACCAGAGGCAGTTCGTGGTCTTCCATCAGGTAAACCACCAGACCATTGGGCAATTCATAACGCTCGTAGTCTGGAATTTGCACCTCCGGCAGGGGCGGAAACTCCAATTGGTCGTAGTGCTGGGGCGTGAGGGCACTGGCGGGCGATTGCCAGCCTAATATCAGCACCCCTACCAATCCCACCAGGCTCAGGATAGGAACTAGTACCCAGCGTTTATTCCATTGGCGGCGAAAAACCTTTAACCAGCTCATAGCATTACGTCCGTCTCAGCAGCAATTCAGCAAATTTCAACTTGAATGGATGGGTCCCGGCGGTGGGTTAGGGCAAAATATTCCTCATCTGAAGGTATCTGACCCCAAGCTTTCTTTCCAGGCCGTGCGATATTCCCTGGGGATGAGTTTTGCCTGATGGCAAGACTCTTAACGAGAGAGGCCAAGGCCCTGAGACAAACATCATGATTCTGTAGACTCCCTTGGCGGCACCAGCTTACCGACGGTGCGGTTGGTCTCGCGGAATAGCTCCTGGGCTACCCGCTGAATATCCGCGGCGGTAACGGCATCAATAGCCTCTAAGTCCTTAAAGATGTTGCGCCAATCTCCGGTTTTGGCCTCGTATTCTGCCAGTAAAGAAGCCATGCCGCTGTTGGAGGCCAGGCTCCGTAGCAGTCCAGCCCGGGCCTGGGTTTTCACACGATCTAACTCGGTTTGGGTAACGGGCTCCTGTTGCAGTCGCTGCAGCTCCTGGGCAAACAGGGTGGCGATATCTTCCGGGGCGTTACCCGGAGCGGTGAGGCCATACAGCAGAAAAATATTCTCGTACTTGTCTCCCGGAAATCCGTTCAGGCTACCAATGTTGAGAGCCACCTGGGCATCGCTCACCAGGGTTTTGTAAAGGCGAGAGGTGCGCCCCGATGCCAGCAGGCTGTCAATCATGCCGTAGATCACATGGTCGGGGTGGTTAAGACCGGGGCGATGGTAGCCCTCCAGATACCAGGGTTCTGAATCGAGTTCCAGCACAAATTCCCGCGGTGCGGTTTGGGGTGGTTCGTTAATTTCTAGTTCGGGCGGGTCGGGACGGGGCACATATCGCCCGAAGTACACCTCCGCCATGGCCTGCACCGCTGCCGGGTCAACATCGCCGACCACCACGGCAGTCAGGTTACTGGGGCCGTAATAGGTCTCGTAAAACTCCTGTATATCTTGCCGGGTGGCGTTAAACAGGTCTTCCTGGTAACCAATTACCGGACGCCCATAGGGATGATTGTCAAAGGAGGCTTCCAGAAACTCCTCAATCATGGTGCCGATGGGGGAGTTATCAACCCGCATCCGCCGTTCTTCGAGAATCACCTGCTTTTCTTCAAAAAACTCACGAAAGACCGGATCCAGGAAGCGTTCAGACTCCAGAGACATCCACAACTCTAGTTTGTTAGAAGGAAGACTATAGAAATATCGGGTGGCATCGGCTGAGGTGGTGGCGTTAAGGCCGACTCCCCCGGCCTGTTCAATGATTTGGCCATATTTGTTTTGTTCTATATAGGTAGCGGCTTCTTGCTGCAGGGCTTCCAGCTCAGCCTGGAGTTGGGTTACGGTGGCCTCATCTCCGGTTTTTTCTGCCTCCTTCAGGCGGGCAAAGGTGGCATCCATTTGAACGAACAGAGCTTTCTCGGCGGCGTAGTTCGTGGTGCCGATTTGGCTGGTGCCCTTAAAAGCCAGGTGCTCTAAATAGTGAGCGACTCCGGTTTTGCCATCAGCTTCGTTAACGGCCCCCACATTGGCGTAAATCATGAACGACACCACGGGGGCCTGACGACGCTCCAGCACGATGAACTTCATGCCGTTGTCGAGGGTAAATTCAGTAACCGCATCAGTTACCCGGTCTAGATAGGGCTGAATCGATAGGGTCTCTACTGTCTGGGCGGGAGCCTGCTCTGCGGTTCGGGCCTGGGCTATGGGGGTTGGTAGCACCGCCCAAAACGCGACAGCAAGGGCCAACAAGAACGTCGCAGAGCGATAAAAGAATCGGTTGATGCGCCCTGGCAAAGGTGAGTCAACCAGGCGATGTTGGCCTCCGAAGCTGTCCATAAGCTGATGTATAACGCGGGTTTTCTTAAATCAGCATAGTGGAGGGCGGCAGAGAATGACTACTGTGGTTCAGACAGAACGAAGGGAAACTCGACGGTTTGGGTGAAGCGATGGTTCGGGCCAGGTTTAGACGTGCCGAAGGCAGTTTACCGATGGTTGAACCAGCGATGGGTCACGCCCTGGTAACGATAAAAGGCATAGCTGTCGAATAGCATTCCCACCAGGCATGAGACGCTGCCCAGGGTTAACGCCCCCTGCCAGGCATTGCCATTGCCCAAAATACTCAAGAAGTTCTGAATTTTATGGGGCACCGTTTGAATGATCGCCACTTCCGGCAAAACTACGGCAAGAATGGCCGCCACGAAAAGGGTGCCCCCCAGCAGTAACAGCGGCAGTAGAAAGGTGACAACGGCCGTAATCACCAGGGAACGCAAGTAGTGGCTGAAGCATTTTGTGTTCGAAGTCACTCTCTTACCCACATGGTTCACTAACACCTACTAACTTAAGCAAGGCGATTTGAATTGGGGAAACCTGTAGAGAATTCTTCAAGCTCGATTACGTATTGTTTTGAAGTGCTGTAACAGAGTCCTCTGCCAGGGGCTATCTGACAGTTGTCAAAACCTGTCGATCCTGGGTAGAGTTCCCAATAGATAAAGGGGCCAGGTTCTGAGGCCTAATTTTTGCAAAAGGGAGCCGTTTGATTGGCAGAGGCGGTAGATAGTTCAAATCTCAGGCAGTGGAGCCAGCGTCTGTTGGCTGCCGTATTTTTGGCCGGTCAGGTGGTCATTCACCTGATCTCTCGTCCGGTTCATCGGCGTAATACGGTTGAGCAGATGGCTGCCGTGGGTCCAGAGTCTTTACTCATTGCTCTAATTACCGCAGCCTTTGTAGGTATGGTGTTCACCATTCAGGTCACCCGAGAATTCATCAGCTTTGGAGCGGGCACCGCTGTGGGGGGGGTTTTGGCCCTGACCCTGGCGCGGGAGTTAGGGCCGGTGCTGACTGCGGTCATTATTGCCGGACGGGTAGGGTCGGCCTTTGCCGCCGAAATTGGCACCATGAAGGTAACAGAGCAGATTGACGCGCTACAAATTCTGAAAACCGATCCCATTGATTACCTGGTCATTCCTCGGGTCATCGCCTGTGCGCTCATGCTGCCCCTGCTCAATATCTTGTCGTTCATTACCGGTATGACGGGGGGGTTAATCATTGCCTCCAGCCAGTACGGCATTCCTTACTCGGTGTTTTTAGAGTCAGCTCAGAATTTTCTTTCCATCTGGGATCTGGTGAGTTCTCTGGTGAAAGCATTTTTCTTCGGCATTTTGATTGCTGTCATCGGTACTAACTGGGGCCTGACCACTACGGGCGGTGCAAAGGGCGTGGGGCAATCGACCACCACCGCTGTGGTGACCGCCCTGCTGGCTATCTTCATCAGCAACTTTTTCCTGTCCTGGCTGATGTTCCAAGGTACCGGCAGCGCCGTAATGAGCAACTTCTAGGGCGGGGCCAGCTGCCAACCTGCTCACCTGAAAGATGGTTTTATACTCTAGGAGAGGTGCATCGAAAAATTGCCGCTATCCAGATGGCGGCGATCCCTTGCCATCACCCGGCGCGTTGCATCGCCCTTGCGCTGGTGGATCAATGATTCTCCGGAACGCTTTGATTCAAACTGGATCTATACAACGCTATCTCCCCCAAGCCTGTGACTTCTTCTAACTCTGCCACCGATTCCCAAACCCTCAAAACTACGATGGATCTGGCCCCCAGTTACCGCATTCCCCTGGCCCTGATCGGGTTCGCCATACCCCTGGGCTTTGTCCAGATCTGGTTGGGGGCCGTGGTTGGTCTGTTTGGGCTGTTCCTCGGCCTGCAGGCGCTGACTCTGACCCTGCGATTTACCGACAGCGCTCTGGATATCTATCGGGGCGAAAAGCTGATTCGCCGTTTCCCCTACGCCGAGTGGGAGTATTGGGAAATTTTTTGGTCGCCAGTGCCCATTCTGTTTTATTTTCGGGAAGTCAACAGCATCCACTTTTTGCCGATTATTTTCAGCCCTGCTCAACTCCGCAGCTGCCTGGAAAAGCATTGCTCGGCGGTTGCCACCCCTACTGTAGATACGGCAGAGCCTTGATCTGATAGGCTGTCAACACGTTCCCAGGGAGACCTGTATGACATCAGACGAGCTATCTAAATCAGAATCCAGCCCGCAAGAAGCTTCAACCTTTGGCCTTACTAGCAGCGAGGCTGATGCTTCCTCAACCGCTAGCAGCACCACCGGTGGCAAATCTGATTGGACATCTCGCATTGATGCTCTTAAGCAGCAAGAAGCGGATCTCAAGCGCAGCATTGCCGACCTGCAGACCACCTATAATCGGCTTACCCAGGACCAATTTAAGAAGGTTCAAACTGACATTAGCCGCATGGTGCAGCAGGGCACTGCCGAACTGGAGCAGCGCAAGCGCACCCTGCAAATGGAAATCGAAAAGCTAGAGCGACGGCAGGAACGCATACAGGCGGAAATGCGCACCACCTTTGCCGGAGCGTCTCAAGATCTGGCGGTACGGGTACAGGGCTTTAAAGACTATTTAGTCGGCAGTCTGCAGGATTTAGCCGCAGCTGCAGAGCAGTTGCCGTTGACTCCTCCAGAACCGACTACCCCAGGCCCTACGGTAGAGCGAGCGGGAGTGCAGGAAAAGCGAGAGCCCTCCCCCGCCCAGGAAGCCCCGGTTCAGGTGGGATTTGCCAGCAGTACTTTTCAGGACCAAACCGAGCGCATCCGCAGCCTGCTGGATCAGTATCGAATGCGACCTGACTACTATGGCCCCGTGTGGCAGCTCCGGCGAACCTTTGAGCCTATCCACGCCGAGCGGGTCTCCAACTGGTTTTTTGCCCAGGGAGGCCGGGGAGCCGTTAAAAGCATGGGTAGCCGGTTGCAGAATGTGCTGGTGGCCTCGGCGGTAATTTCTATACTCAACACTTTGTATGGCAATCGCCTGGTGACGCTGGTACTGTCAAATACTCCGGAACGGCTGGGCGAGTGGCGGCGAGGCCTACAAGACTGCCTGGGCGTATCCCGCCAGGACTTTGGCACCGGACGTGGCTTAATGCTGTTTGATGCCCCTGAACCTTTAGCTCAAAGGGCCGAGCGGGTTGCCGCAGATAATGGCTTGCCCCTAATCATTGTGGATGAAGCAGAGGCAGTGATCAGTCTTTCCCTGCTGCAGTTTCCCCTGTGGCTGGCGTTTGCGCCAGATCCCCTGAACCCGGTGGCAGATTACGACTATTTCTAGAACCCAGCTCTCAGGGGTCTACTCCAACGCACCAGCAGAATGCATGGTTGATTTCATGGTTGATTTACAGAGACCCCTGGGATCTCAGGCTGGCGGGGTTCTCCACCGGAATTCTCAGAGGCAGGTGCCGAACCATAGCTGAGCTAGCAGGCTGTCGGAGAAGCAGGGGTTTGCCGCTATATGTAGCATTCCTGGCAAGCCCCAAAAACAGCTGTAGGATCAATTTTCGATTACTCCGACAAGCTGCTAGCAGCCGTTAACATCAATGGGGCACCTGCCGGGTCAAGATAGCCCAACTAAGTTATGTTGCCGGTCATAGGATAGTTCCCCATTGTTAACCATGTCGTACAGGCTATCGCAGAAGGGAGTCATGATTTCGCAGAGAGGCTCATGCAGCTGTTGAGCGCAGGCTTGAGCCAATTCGCGGACTCCGTAGGCATGCTCTTTGAGCAGAGTCGGTACGAGCTGATGAAGGGTATCCATTAAGGTGGTATCGCCAGTGGTATTCATGAGTACAAATGCCTAACGCTTCTCCTCCATTACGCCATAGGGTTTTGGGGACGGCTTGAATTGTTGCGGCCTCTTTAACAACCCTTGCATTACTCAGGACAGCGTTATATTGCTTCAAGACGTTTCAGCAGAACCAGGTATGTCAGACGTTTCCCAAAATCAACGTGGATGGCTGAGAATCATTGCCTGGCTGGGCTTACTGCTGGCCCCTCCCATTCTCATAAATATTTTGATTTTGTTACCCGGAGCGTTGCAGGTTGCTCAAACCGGCATTTGCCCTGCGACCCCTCCGGACCTTGTGGCTTATCCCTGCGGCGTGGAGGACTATGTCATGCAAATGACCCTTGAGCCCTGGGCACTGCCCGGCCAACTCCTGTTGCTCTTTGGCTGGATGGGAATTGTAGTCCCTACGGGGGCCGGGGTTTACGCTTTGGTGAAGTGGCTGCTGCAATCGGTTCGTTAGTCGTCTTTTTTCGGCCCCCTACCTGAGTTAGAGTGCCATCCTATGTAAAGATAGTAAGGTTCTCCAATAATAATGGGTGGGGGCGGTGTTCGGATCAACCCCCGAAACCACCTTGAGGAGATTTGCCGTGTTCCCAACTGGATAGCCATCCAACGGTAGGTTTGACCAAGAGCGAGTGTGTGATATGAACGTAGGTGATCGAGTTCGAATTAAAGAGTCAGTCATTTTCTACCACCACCCGCTGCACCGTAACGAAGCTTTTGATGCCAAAGGTATGGAAGGTCACGTGGTGAAAGTTTTGACCGATTTCAAAGGTCGCCCAATTAGCCCTAATTTTCCAATTCAGGTGGAATTTGAGGTGGAGGGGGCAAAGCGACCCTTCAAGGCGCACCTGAAGCAAGATGAGCTGGAACCTCTAGGCTAAAGGGCATTTACCTAGAATAATTCTGTTCCTTAGCTATCCCCAGGGTGAACTAACCAGTTTCTGAACATGGGCAGCCCCAGAGCTTCAGTGCTGGACTGCATGGCCCATTCCATGGACAACGTTTAGCGGGATGGACGAATAGCCCGACCAAACCATTCCCGAATGTTTAGCTCTGCCTGCATCTGCTCGTAGTCTCTACGATTTTGTCGGGCTGTGCGGTAGTACCAGTCGCAATGGGCTTCGAACTGTTGGCGATACACAACCTCCAGGCGGAACTCCTGGGCAATGTGCTGAAGTTCCAGATGCTCTATGACATCTTGGGGGGTTGCCAGGGAATGGGGGGAAACAAATTCAAACATGGGTTTTTGAAGCAGACGTCACGGGCAGGCCTCGCAATTAAAAAAGATTGTGTCCCACTTTAAAGGAAGGGGTTGTGCTTTAAATAACCCTCAACCTACTCGGGATATGATATGCAGGCCCTGCTTTATGTTGCCACAGGGCTGCAGTTCATCATTGCTTTGGGGTCGCCAGCGCAAAGTAGGCCAGGCATCCCCATCCCACCATCAGCCCTACCCCGCCCAGGGGGGTAATAGCTCCAAGAATGTTGATTTGAGACAGACTTAGCGCGTAAAGACTACCTGAAAAAACGGCGATTCCAGCAATGAAGGCCCATCCCGCTGCCATTAGCCAGGATGACGCGGTTGCTGCCCGTTGCAGCACCACGCTAACGGCCAAAAGGGCCAGGGCGTGGTACATCTGGTAGCGCACACCGGTTTCAAAGATGGCTAGCATACGGTCTGAAAGCTGTTGCCGCAGGGCATGGGAGGCAAAGGCACCACCAGCGACTGCAGTGCCACCCAGGATGGCCGCAATGAATAGAAACAGGCGGTCTGGAGCCATGGATACCAGGAGCTATTCTCTAACAGCTTCAATCAGTCTGGAGAAGTAAAATTGAGTTTTTGTCATCGCTTTGCGCTCGATTTTAAACCCGCCCGTCTCCAGCGCCTGGATGATATCAACCTCGCGGTGCAGGTAAGCCCGAGTCGTCTTACTGGGGCCAGGAAAAAACTCGCCTACTTTCTTCAGCAGGCTGTAGCACAGGGTCTTGGGGGCAAAGCTCAAGATCAGGCGAGACTCGGCCATAGAGCCCAGATGCTTGATCATAGACTGGACCTGATCCTGAGGGTAGTGGATCAGCACGTCCAGGCAAATTACGGTGTGGTAGCGTCCCTCCAAATCTTCCAGGTCTTTAACCTCAAAGGTGGGAACGTTCTGTCCCTCCAGGGCTGCCTCTGCCCGTTGTTTGGCTTCTTCGACCATTTTGGCAGAAATGTCGCTGGCATAGACTTTGGCACCGGCCTGGGCCAGGGGAATGGCCAGACTACCCACGCCGCAACCAGCATCGCAGCAGGTTAGGCCATCTAGATTGCCGTCTTCGTTGAGCCACTCCATGAGGGTATCAACGGTCTGTTGGTGGCCTTTGCGAATGTCAAGTTGCACCTTGTTCACGTCACCGTTGCCATAAATCCGCTTCCAGCGATCGAAGCCAGTGGCGTTGAAGTACTCTCGAACTACGGTCTTATCGTCGGTTGCGTTCATGGGTGTGAGTCGGGGTTTAGCTCAGTAAAAGGGCCTAACGGGTTAAATCTTATTACGTTTCGCTCCCCTGACACCACCGCAGCGGGCTTTTTAAATTCTGTCCAAAGCAAAACCTCATGTTTTGTTTTGGGCTTGGTATAGCAACGAGTTTTCATCACCAGGAGGTACGGAGACCATGGCCAACCCAGAAATCGGCATCATTATGGGCAGCGATTCAGATTTGCCTACCATGCAGGCCGCCGTCGAAATTTGCGAAAGCTTCGCTATTGCCCATGAGGTTGCCATTGTTTCGGCCCATCGCACCCCCGAACGCATGGTGGACTACGCCAAGTCCGCTCATCAGCGGGGGCTGAAAGTCATTATCGCCGGGGCCGGGGGGGCGGCTCACCTGCCGGGCATGGTGGCGGCGTTGACCCCTTTGCCTGTGGTGGGGGTACCGGTTAAGAGCCGGGGGATGCAGGGCCTGGATTCCCTCTATTCCATCGTGCAAATGCCGGGGGGAATTCCGGTGGCCACGGTAGCCATTGGCAACGCTAAAAATGCGGGTCTATTAGCGGTGCAAATTCTGGCCGCGCAGCGCCCGGAACTATTGCAGCAGGTGGTGGACTATCGCCAAACCATGACGACCGCAGTGATGGAAAAGCAGGCTCGGCTTGATCAGATGGGGGTAAGGCAGTATCTGGATGCCATGGAATGACGTTAGCCGGTTCGGGGTTCCCAGGCCGCAGGTATCAGCAGGTAAATTAACGTGTCGTTTGCTTAACAAAACGTAAGATCCTAGGTGAAATTAACTAGATTGTTTCACTTTTTAGGCCTATAAAATGCTGGGGCAGGCCCCATTTGTATTGCCTGATACAGATTGAGCGCTTCAGAATTGATGGAATCATTCTGTTCTCACTTTGTTATTGAGTCTTTCGGTTGCTGTTGCCCTGGCCAGGTAAGACAGCCGTCAGAACTTTACACTTCGCTAAGGTTGCATCTGTCAGTTCGGAGTTGTGCGGGAGCCCTGGTTTCTGCTCGCCAATCTATGGATGCAACTGTTGGTATCGGCTCCCATGCTGACCAGGCTTTGGCGGCGGCTGACATTTGTGTTGACCTGCCGCGCAAGGTGTATAAATGCTGTCTGATTGTGTTGAAGGAACGTCTGTCGAGATGTCTAAGTTAGTTTTACGAAATCGTGCTAGGTTCCGGAGGCGGTCTAAACCCTCTTTCTGGAACGCCAGTGTGCCGCCTTTTGATCAGGCGGTGAAGCGGCTTTTGGGTCGCGTCGGCGGTTGGACCTGGGTGGCCTGTGTTCCCCTAACTTTGGTGATTTTGGCAACCTGGGGAGTAGCCGCCCAGGCTCAAGATGAAATCACCGCTGCCGATGTTCAAAACACTCTGGATAACATCTGGGTTCTAATTGCCGCTTTTCTGGTGATTTTCATGAACGCCGGATTCGGGATGTTAGAAACCGGTTTTTGTCGTCAAAAAAATGCGGTCAATATTCTGACTAAGAACCTGATTGTGTTTGCCCTGGCAACTCTGTCTTTCTGGTTCATTGGGTTCTCCCTGATGTTTGGTGGTGGCAACGGGTTCATTGGCTGGGGCAACTTCTTCCTGGGCGGTGCCCCTGAGCTGTACGGCTTGTCCTCCGATGGTGGGCTGACCAAAGATACGTTCTTCCTGTTCCAGGCCGCGTTTGCGGGTACTGCCGCAACCATCGTCTCTGGTGCTGTTGCTGAGCGGGTTAAGTTTATTGACTTCATTATCTTCAGCCTTTTGCTGACTGCGATTTCTTACCCCATTACCGGCCACTGGGTCTGGGGTGGCGGTTGGCTGGGTGGCCTCGGCTTCCATGACTTTGCCGGTTCTACCGTCGTCCACTCCGTGGGTGGCTGGGCTGCTCTGATGGGGGCTGCTTTCCTCGGTCCCCGCATGGGTAAGTTCACCGAAGATGGTCAAGTGAGCGCTCTGCCGGGCCACAACCTGAGCATTGCTACCCTGGGATGTCTGATTCTCTGGATTGGCTGGTTTGGTTTCAACCCCGGTTCTCAGCTGGCGGCTGACCTGGCGGTGCCTTACATTGCGGTAACCACCAACCTGGCGGCGGCGACTGGCGGTGTTGCGGCGACCTTTACCTCCTGGGCCATGAGTGGTAAACCTGACCTTTCCATGACCATCAATGGTATTCTGGCCGGTCTGGTGGGTATCACTGCGGGCTGTTATGTAGTGGGCTATGCTGGTGCCTTCTTTATTGGTCTAGTGGCCGGTATCCTCGTGGTATTCTCCGTTGGATTCTTCGATAGCATCAAAATTGATGACCCTGTAGGGGCCGTTTCCGTGCACCTGGTTTGCGGCATGTGGGGCACTCTGGCTGTTGGCCTGTTTGCTAACCCCAACAACTTCACCCAGGGTGGTGAAGGAATTGCCGGACTGTTCTACGGTGGCGGTGTAGCTCAGCTGGGCTACCAGATTGTGGGCATCCTTACCATTGGTCTGTTCACCGTCGTGGCGGCCAGTATCTTCTGGGGCATCCTGAAGGCCACTCTGGGCATTCGGGTCTCTGCCGAAGAAGAGCTAAAGGGGTTGGATATCGGCGAACACGGCATGGAAGCCTACAGCGGTTTCCTGAAGGACACCACCGATATGAGCGGTGTCATGTAAATAAGCGGGTCTGGCTTAGACGGTTCCAGCGAAATCATGAGCCAGCGGCTTCAGGGCAACTCAATCTTCCTGGCGACTGCGAAGGGATAGGGAGCCTGCTGTTGGGATAGCTCTGTTGATGGAATACTCTGAACCCTGACCCAAACCGAATCATGGAAGCGTCTGTTGGGATATGCTCTTGAGCGGGTTCCGACAGGCGCTTCTTGTCTGAGAGGATAACCTGGAAAAAGTTACAAAGTGCTAAGGTCGTGCATCCCAACTGGTAGGCTAGTTTGAAGACATGATTAATTCAGTGTTGATGTTTAGAAACGGCTCTCGGAATTGGTCACAGCCTTGACTATTGGGGGCAGTGCTCTAAATCGCTTGCACTTTATTGGATCGGTTCCCTACTTTGGACCATGAGAAATTCCACATCTGTCGTGGAAGAATTGTTGAAGGCAATTCCTCAATTGAGACCGAGGCTGTACTTCAAGGCCTCCCTAACGGCTCTGTCCCATGCCATGGAAGACCATGTCCTGGCAAGCACTGAAGAGTCTCTGGTCATTGCCAGTTTTCAGCAGGAGCGATTTTACCTGCAGGAAGCCAATCGCTACCTTCGCATTGCTGAGCTGACTGATCAGGTGTACGTGCTGGCAGCGAAGGGAACCAGTTTTTCGGACCGATCTGAGCATTTTGAGACCATTGCCTTTGCGTCAGATGATGCTCTGGTGCATGAATGGCATCTGGTAGTCATTTCAGAAGACTACAATGCCTGTTTGATTTGCCGGGAACGAACGTCTCAGCTGCCGGTGGAAGGGCCTCAGCTTGATCAAACCCGTCGCTTTGAGGGCATCTGGACCCAGGACCGATATGTCAGTCAGCAATCCGCCCAAATTTTGCTAGACCGCATTGCTGATTATCGCCCTGAGCTGGCCAACAAGGTACAGGCGGCTAAAGCTCAATATATTGACCCCGCCGTCGTCCCGTCTCAGCGGCTGGCCGGAAGTGCCGGTCCCGATCCCTTTACCCAGAGATTGGTGACCTATTTGCAGGCCGGCCAGTACAAATTGTTGAAGGCCTACAAAGCGATCGCAGCTCAGGAACGGCGAGAGCGGTTAGTAAACTCGATTACGTCGGTGATTCGGCAATCGCTAGATGCTACAGAAATTTTTGAGAAGGCGGCAGGGGAACTGGGGCAGGCGCTGAATGTGTGTCGCTGCTTGATTTATCCCTGCAGTCCTAATGCGGCATCGGTGACGATAGCACACCAGCACCTCAAACCCGGAGTGGAGTCTCTGCAGGGGGAGGTCTGGCCGCTGGCTGAGAATCCACTCTTTGATTACGTTCAAGACACTAAAGAAATCGTAGCGATTGCCGATACCTACGATCCAGAATCTCCCTACCGCTACGAACTCGACGGCATTATGCCCTTAATGCGCCAGTGGAATATTCATTCCTGGCTAATTGTGCCGCTCATTTACCAGGGACGTTTAGTTGGCATTATCGAGCTCCACCATTGCCAGTCTCAACCCTACGACTGGACCGAGGACGATAAGGCCCTGGTGGATGCGATCGCAACCCAGCTCAGCGTGGCCATTATCCAGGCTGAAGCCTACACCAACCTGCAGGAACTCAACAGCCAGCTTGAGGCTCTAGACCGTACCCGAGGCAACTTGATTGCCATTACCGGTCACGAACTGCGTACGCCCCTGTCTACCATTCAGGTCTGTCTTGAGAGCCTGGCCACGGAGCCAGACATGGCCCCAGAACTGCGCCAGGTCATGCTGCAGTCGGCCCTGGAGGACGCCGAACGTATGCGAGATCTGGTGCAGGACTTTCTTACCCTATCGCGGTTAGAAAGTGGTCGCGTAGAGTGGAACCTGGAATCCCTTTCCATGCGCGAGTGTATTGATCTAGCCCTGAGCAGCATCAACGCCCATAAACATGGCTCGGCAACGCCAAAAATCAAAGTCAGTATCCCCAAACAGCTGCCGCTGGTGAGAGCCGATGGAGAATGGCTGGTGGAAGTGCTGGTCAAGCTGCTGGATAACGCCTGCAAATTTACCCCTGCCGGTGGCGAAATCTTGATCCATGTCAATCGCCACAGTGCCTCTCATCTGCAGGTCACCGTGGCAGATACGGGCCGTGGCATTGAGCCCAATCGTTTAAATGCCGTTTTTGACCGGTTTTATCAAGAAGAAGGTGCCCTGCGCCGCACGACGGGGGGTACGGGGCTGGGGCTGGCCATGTGTCGGCAAATTGTGGAAGGGTTAGGCGGTGTGATCTGGGCCGAATCTGAGGGGAAAGATAGAGGTAGCCAGCTGCACTTTACTGTGCCTGTAGCCCAGGGCAAACTTGAATCGCGCCGGGGAAAAACCGGCAAACAGGGGAGTACTGTCCGTAAACCCGCTACAGTGCCTGGTAACCCATCGGTTTTGCTCGATGACTAATGGGCTAACCCGCCTGCGGCCTGCCCTGGAGCAGTAGCACTGCCAGCTGCGTTTTGGCCAGATCGCCCAGAGGCTCGATCGCCCTCTCCACCTCGTCGGTCCACCCCACCGCAGTATTTAAGCGGCAACAGTTGTTGTAATAATTCCCTGAAGCCGAAAACATCACCCCAGGAGCAATGGCGATGTTGGCGTTGAGGGCTTCTCTCGGTACAGGCTCATGGCGTCCAACTCTGGAGGCATTTCAAGCCATAGCACATGCCCTCCCTGGGGCCGAGTCACGCAGACCTCGGGGGGAAAATGTGCGACAATGACCTGCTGCATGGGGGGCATCTGGTCTCTGTAGGCACGGCGCAAATGATGCAGATGACGCTCGTTGCCACCCTTGTTGAGGTCCAAAGCTGCACTGCGGGTATGGTTAGACCAGCGGTATTAACCCTTGTCCAAATCCAGAAGGGGAGTTTTGATTTAAAAACTACAGCTCTTGAGCTGAACCTGGTCTACCAAGCAATTTGAGGTGATTCCATGAGAATTTCACTGTTTCAGGTCGATGCCTTTACTGACAAAGCCTACGGCGGCAATCCGGCGGCGGTTTGCCCCCTGCAGGCTCCTCAGGCCGAGCCATGGATGCAGCAGGTTGCTCAGGAAATGAACCTCTCAGAGACGGCGTTTTTCTACCCCGAAGGAGATGGTTTTCGCCTGCGCTGGTTCACGCCTACGGTGGAAGTAGATCTATGCGGTCATGCGACCCTGGCTACCTGTCATGTGCTCTGGTCTGAGGGATACCTACCGCCAGACCAGGAAGCCCGGTTCCAAACCCGCAGCGGATTGCTCACAGCCCGTTACCTGGGAGACTGGATTGAGCTGAACTTTCCTGCTAATCCATCCCATCCCATCCCGGTGCCTGATGGGTTAGAGGCGGCCCTGGGGGTAGAGGTCAAGTCTGTGGCAGCAAACTCCCTGGGCTACCTGGTAGAGGTGGATGGGGCTGACAGCGTCAGGTATCTCTCGCCCAACTTTGCGGCTTTGGGGAATTTCCCGGTTCATGGAGTGATTGTCACCAGTCGAGGAGAACCGCCCTATGACTTTGTGTCTCGATTCTTTGCGCCTGCTATCGGCATTCATGAAGACCCGGTGACGGGGTCGGCTCACTGTTGCCTTGGGCCTTACTGGCAGGAGCGTTTCGGCAAGACTGAATTTCTGGCCTACCAGGCTTCCCCTAGGGGAGGCATCGTAAAAGTTCGCCTGGCTGACGATCGGGTATGCCTTGGTGGTCAGGCAGTGACGGTTTTGAAGGGCGAACTTTTACACTGACGGGAGTTTAAGTTGTCCCCTTGTCTCTGGAACTGCTCTCGCTAGAATAGCGACCTTTCCAGGGAGCCGATTCTCTGAACTGGTTCAGCCATCAGAATGTCACCCCAGGCCTGAGGTCAGTCGGTTTCGATATGCCAGGGTGAGAAGAATGCAGTGGTGGCGAGATCGCGGCCTAAACCTGCATGACAAACTCTACCCGGTCATAGATATCCATCAGCGGCAGACAGGCGTTAGTCACATTGAGTTCTATAACTGCGTCAAAGCCAGCTTGTAGGGTCATGCCCCAAACATTTTCCTGGGCGCGATAGAACTGCTCAATTCTGGCCTCCTGCTGGTGGATGAAAATATACTCCTGCAGGTAGGGAATGGTGCGGCAGTAGGTAAACATTCTGCTGCGGTCGGTCAGCGTAGCCTCCATGGGATTATAGGCCGGGGTCTGTTGAGACAAAATCTCGAAGATCAGGCATGGATTGGTGACCCGGTCATTACGTCCCTGGTGGAGGAAGGGTGCCCCAGCTACCACCAAAACATCGGGATAAAAGCCCAGGCATTTGGTCGGCACCCACAGCTGCACGCCCCTGGGCAACACTTCGTAGAAGCTCTTGGCGCAGGTCGCATCCAGCAGGCGCATCAGGTTGCGCTGAATCCGACCATGATTAATAGACCCATCGTACGCTGGGGCATGGGTTTGGGCTTCTAGATCAAAACATAAATCCATTAACAGGCAGTCTCCTTGCAAGCTGCATCCTTAGGATGCCCATTTAAGAAAAATTCAATCTTTTGATGCTTTAAACTTTGGCCAAGATTAGTCTAAGGAGATCTCTGAGAAAAAAAGTACCCACCGGAGGGGCGAAGCATCTGGACAAAAACTACAAAAACTATGGGAATCGTCACGGCAATTTCCTTCCAGATGCTTCGCCCTGACAGCGAATGCACAATATCGGTAAATTCTTTGTCAGAAACCACCTAATCCGAGTTCAGCTTGAAATTCGTAGCTTCTCTTTAGGGAGCACTCCGCTCCCGGACCTGGATCAGGTTGAATTCATAAACCTGGCGTTAACCAGCGCTAATCTGCCGCTTCGCCACCCACGACCACATTGCGAATTCGCAGGCTGGGGCCGCCGCACCCCACCGGCAGTCCGTTCTGGCCTCCCTTACCGCAACCGCCTGATTCATCCCAGTAAAAATCGTCGCCAATGGCAACAATGTTGGCCAAAGTCCGAAACACATTGCCTGATAGGGTTACATCCCGCACGGGTTCTGCCAGCCGACCATTGCGAATCATCCAGGCCTCACCAGCGGTAAAGGTAAACATTTCGCCGTTGGTCATGCCCTCCAGCCAGTTGCGGGCGTAAACTCCCTCTTTAATATCAGTCAGCAGATCGCTCACGGGAGTATCCCCTCGCCCGATCCAGGTGTTGGTCATGCGCACCAGGGGCGAATAGTGATAGTTCAAGCAGCGGGCGTTGCCGGTTGGGGTTTCGTTGAGCTTACCGGCAGTTTCGCGAGAATGGAGCCGCCCCACCAGTACTCCATCTTGAATCAGTTGAGTATTGGTGGCGGGGGTGCCTTCATCGTCATACCAGTAGCTGCCGCGATGCCCCTGAAGAGCGGCCCCATCAAAAATTTGGAGATTTTCTGGGCCAAACCGCCGACCCATGCTCATAGCTTCTAACAGTTCGGGGTTTTCGTAGGTCATGTCTGCTTCAGACAGATGGCCAAAGGCCTCATGTACAAATAAACCAGTCAGGATGGGATCAATCACCACCTCGTAGGTGCCGCCCCGCACCGGAGGCAACTCTAACGCTGCCACTGCTCGTTGGGCGGCCTCAGCTACCTGGAGGTCTAGCCCTTCTAAATCTTCGTAGGCCTGGCGAGAGCCGGTGGTTTCTCTCCCGGTTTGCACCCGTTCGCCATTACGGGCTGTGGCCGCAAATCGCATTTCCATATCGGCCCAGGATTGGTCAATTAAAGTCCCTTCCGAAGTCGCCAGTACTACCCGCTGGATCGTATCTGAGTAACGAACTGACGTTGTAGTAACCCGCTGATCCACCTGCTGCAGCAGGTCGGCGTAGTGATGACAGAGCTGCTTTTTGCGGCCCAGGGGCACCTGGCGCGGGTCGGTACCCGTGAGGGGAAGGCTCTGGGTCACTTGCACCGGTTGTACCGGGGCCAGCAGCGTTTCCTCATTGCCAATCAATTTTGCCGCTGCAATGGCCTCTTCCACTCGGGTGGCCAGGGTTTCCAGATCGTTAAAGCTGGCAAACCCCCACCCCCCTTGATGACAAGCCCTGACATGGCCTCCAATGGCAATGCCTTCGCTCAGGGTTTCGGTTTGGCCACCCCGCAAAAAGATATCTGTCCCCTCAGACTGCTCTAGCCGAATGGCTAAATAGTCCACTTGCTGACCCCAACGGGTACAGAGTTCATCCAGCTGAGATTTCACCCGGTCGATGGATACTGCCATAACTGCCTGCCATACCTTTGTCTTTATTGTGCCGTATTGGGCTTGGGTCGCTATCCAGTAGAATTGCAATTATGACTCGTGAAACTGACTACTCTATTCCCCCAGCAGTTCGGCGCATTGCCGGTTCATTTCGGCTGGTAGGTTGGATCAGCTTTTGGATTCAAGTGGTGCTGGGCGTTGTTGCTGGCGGCATTTTGCTGTTTGCCTCGGCGACCTTTGGTGCCCGGTCAGGAGATACCTCCAACCCCGGCACCGGAACCGGGCTAATTTTAGCCAGCCTGGGGCTGATTGCCGTGTTCGTCAGTGCGTTTTGGTCCTTTCGCTACGCACAACTGGGGCGTCGTCTACGCAGTCGCGACGCCAGCAAGCGCCCCAGCCCCAAAGATGCCCTACAGGCGCTACGTATTGGCCTGATCATCAGTATGGTGGGAATGCTGGTGACCCTCATGGGGGGGCAGGCGCTGATTGGGTCCCTGCTGGGCAAGGCGCTGATCCAACCCCAGGGGGGCGCGGTATTTACCCCCGGCAATATCAATCAATACGTCGAAGCGTTCGATATTTTCATTGTGCAGGCCAACACCAATACACTGCTGGCCCACTTTGCCGCCCTGGCGGCTACTCTATGGCTGCTGAGGACGGTCAATAGAGCTTAGACGTTCTATGGCCCCTAACGAAGTTAGTAGATCAGGGTAAAAGGGCTTTGATTTTCCCAGAAACGTCTTGGATGACTGGATTTGGGGCTTTATCAATAAATTCTATTTCTCGAACCTGCCAGTCCATTGATTTCACTTGATCAGCTAGAACTACTCCCGCAACCTGCAAATGTGACGGTAGTTCAACTTCAAAGGGATACCCTTTGACTTTAGAAGTTATTGGGCAGACGATCACCAATCCGACCTTACGGTTGTAGGCATGAGGGGATAATACAAGGGCTGGACGTCGTTTAGCTTGTTCTCGACCTGCCTGCGGATTAAAGTTCAACCAGACCAAATCACCTCTATCGGGTATATAGGCCATTTTTGCTTACCAAAACTCTTGACCGACAGCCTCGCCAGTCTCAATAGGCGCATGTATGTTTTCGGGGGTAATTTGGTTGAGAAGAATTTCTAGGTCGTAGTTTTGGATCACTGGAATGAGTGCCAGATGTCCATCTATGACACGAAGTTCAAGTGACATACCATCGTGTAGACCAATCTCAGACGCCAAAGATTGAGGGATTTGGATAGTTAATGACTGATCGCTTTGAATGACCTGAGCTTGCATTGGTTTTGGAGCGAATGACTGCGTGGAATATCTGGAGGGTTGTGATTTTCTCCAATATTTTCGCAGAGGTTGCAGAAGTTGCGCAATGCCCACCACGTTTAGTATGGCGGGCAAGCAAAGACTGTCCTCCATCTCCAGGAGGTTCTTGTGATTTTGCCTAACCTCCGAAGACCTATGCCATGACCATGCCGCCATCGACGTTAAAGACCTGCCCCGTGATGTAAGCGGCGGCGGGGTCGGCGGCGAGGAAGCGCACCATGCCAGCGATGTCTTCGGGTTTGCCAAAGCGCCCCAGGGGAATGAACTTGAGAATTTCATCGGTGTTGGGCAGTTCGCTGGTCATGTCGGTTTCAATGAATCCGGGGGCAACGGCGTTGACGGTAATGCCCCGGCTGGCCATTTCTTTGGCCACGGTTTTGGTGAAGCCAATTACCCCGGCCTTGGCGGCGCTGTAGTTGGCCTGGCCGGGGTTGCCCATTTGCCCGGCAACGGAAGCGATATTGATGATGCGGCCAGACCGTTGCTTCAGCATGGTTTTGGCCACGGCGCGGGTGCAGAGAAAGACGCCGGTCAGGTTCAGATCAATCACAGCCTGCCAGTCTTCGGGCTTCATGCGCAGCAGCAGGGTGTCGCGGGTAATGCCGGCGTTGTTAACCAGGATGTCGATGCGACTGAATTTTTCCAGCACGGTGCTGATCAAGCTATCCACTTCGTCGACTTTGGAGACATCGGCCTGAAGGGCAATGGCGCTGCCACCGTCGGCGGTAATTTGGGAGACTAACTCTTCGGCGGCAGTGCCGGAGCGAGCGTAGTTAACCACGACGGTTGCCCCGGCTGCTGCCAGGTTCTGAGCAACAGCCCGGCCAATACCTCGGGATGCACCAGTAACCAGGGCGACGGAACCTTGCAGAGATGGGGATGTTGTCATGGTCGTTACCTCGCTCGATAAAACCTGGGGTCAGGTCCAGATGCTGACCGTTTGCCGCTCAATGGTTTTATCACGAAATGGGGATTGGGGGGAGGGGAAGGTGGTAGATAGTGGGTAGTTAGGGGAAAGGATTTTGGCCAAAGTTGAGGGTTCCATTCATCCGGATCGTTGTAAGCCGGATGAATGATGCTTTTCTTGCGATTAAACATTTGTCCATGGAGGCAAACTGATGCAAATTGCCTTGAAATTATTTGAACGCCTTAGCCAAACAGAGACTTTAAACCCTTCATAATAGGTGTGAGCGGTGAATCTTGAGGATGGGAGAGCGGTATGACAGTTACAACTGATCACAAGTATGTACGGTTGAATGATTCAGACATGCCAATTATTGCTGGCACAACTATGAAGGTGGTGGAACTGGTCACTGCGCAAAAGGCCTATGGCTGGAGCCCGGAAGAGATTCATTTTCAGCATCCGTATCTGAGTATGAGCCAGATTTATTCGGCTCTGGCCTATTACTGGGACCACAAGGCTGAATTGGATACGGATATTGAGCGAAGACTTGAACAAGTAAAGCAACTCAAAGATAATGCGGCATTTTTTCCATTGGCAGAAAAATTAAGATCACAAGGCCTACTACCATGAGCCTGTCTTTCTACATGGATGAACATGTCCACAGGGCAATTACTAGCGGATTACGCTTGAGAGGGGTTGATGTTTTGACTGTTCAGGAAGATGGGCTCCAGGGAAAAAATGATGCGAAAATCCTTGATCGCGCTACTGATTTAAAGCGTATTTTATTTACTCAGGATGATGATTTCTTAGTTGAAGCTAATTTGCGACAGCAGCAATTGCTGTACTTTCCTGGCGTAATTTACGGTCATCAAATGATGATTTCTATAGGAGAATGTATCAGAGACCTAGAGCTGATAGCAAAAATCGGCGAAGCGGGGGATTTGGACAACTCCGTGCGCTTTCTACCTCTATAGTGAGTATCATTGAATTGTTAAACTTAGTATAAAAAACGCCATAAAAACATGACTTTTAAGAATCCAAGATTTTCAGTTATTATTCCAACGTATAACCGTCCTCAGAGGTTAGAGGAATGCTTAAACAGCCTGGTGCAACTGGACTATCCATCAGACAATTTTGAAGTGATTGTGGTAGACGATGGGAGCCATTTCCCTTTAGAGGATCTTTTCAAGCCGTATGCAAAGCGGGGCAATTTTAGACTGCTTCGACAAGCTAATGCTGGCCCTGCCAGTGCTCGTAATAAGGGGGCTGCTGCCGCCCAGGGAGATTATTTAGTCTTTACTGATGATGATTGTCGGCCTGAAAAAAGCTGGCTCAGTGCATTAGCCCAGCAGTTGGAAAAGACGCCCGACGCTCTCATTGGTGGTTATACTATCAACGATTTGCCCCAGAATTATTTTTCGTCTGCCAGCCAGGTGCTGATTGACTATCTGTATCGCTACTTTAATCAGGCTGAAGGGAAAAACAAGTTCTTTGCTTCCAACAATATTGCGGTCCCGCGTCAGTTATTTCTGCAAAGCAAAGGATTTGATGTGGGTTTTCCGCTGGCAGCGGGGGAAGACAGAGAATTTTGCGATCGCTGGCAATACCTGGGTCATCAGCTTGTGTTTACCCCGGCCATGCGAATACGCCATGCCCATTTCCTCACCTTGAGGACATTCTGGAAGCAGCACTTTAACTATGGTCGTGGGGCCTTTCATTTTCATCAGGTCCGTAGTCATCGCCAACAGCGGTCTCTTCAGGTTGAGCCTATCAGGTTTTACTGGCAGCTGCTGACTTATCCTTTGCGGCAGGGGGTAGGGGCTCAAGCGGTGGCGATATCAGTCTTTTTGTTGGTTTCTCAGGTTGCCAATGCTGCTGGCTTTTTCTGGGAAAAGCGGCAGCATAAGAGAATGAGAAAGTTAACTTATACTGCAACGGTTGGGAAACCATAAAAGACCTACATGCTTTATGTTGTAAGGCTAGCTCAGACTGCTTAATTTTCTCTACTTGAAGAAGGCTTAAGATCGGTTGTAATCATGCAATTTATACCAAGTCCAGCTCGAAAACTGTGGCTTTCCCTAAGCAAAACTCCACTTCTGGACTTGGACAGAGTTTATACTTTTCAAATATCCCAATGAGCAAAGCTACAACCTGTGTGGTCCCTCAATCGCTCTACATCTTCCCGTAGTCGGTGCTTGAGTTTAAGCTTTAATGTATCAGATAGCTCTGGGTACTGGATGGAGTGAGAAAAAGGAAAATAAATGACTTCCTCCAAAGGCCATCGCATTTGCGCAGGTAAGCGAGTTAAGCTTTGTCCAATCAACGAATGAGCTAGTTTATTGCCCAAGGACGTTTTGCGACGCTTCCGTAGGGTTTTGTGGCGTTGGATCTGATATTTCCAGGATTGATAATTGATATCGACATCCAGAAAATTGAAAATTTTCCTGAGGGTATTTAGAGTGTCATTTTTTAATAATTCAGAAGAGATAATCAAAATTTGCTCGGGTTGGTAGTATTTTAGATAGCCGCTCAATTGATGATAGTAAAGACTGCGGTCTAAATATTGATTTACGTCGCCATCTAGCAACGTCTCTTCAAGGTTTCGACTCTCTAAGCCTTCGCCATAGTTATGGAGATAATGGGCGATTATCCTCTTGATGGGATCGCGGACCAGATAAATTAACTTCGCATCAGGCAGCAGTTGATACATTCGTTGTGGCACACCAGGAAAGTGAGACTGGCAAGTGTAGTTTGGAGAAGCTTCTCCAATAACCTTGGTATTCCCCTTGAACTGCGATTTGTACCAGTTAATGCCTTTACTCCAATTTCTACTTTCTATGAAGAAATTCAGCTCTTTTGTCTCAGACATACTGATTTGAGGATGTTGATTGAGATAATAATGTAGGCTAGTAGTACCACATTTCATTCCTCCAATAATGATTAAGTTTGGCAACATAACTCAGATCCTATAGGGTGAATTTGGCTCGACTGTTTGGGTGCCTCCCAGTTTTGCAAATGTCATTCTGAACCTGGCGACAGCGAAGTGAAGAATCCCGATCTTGCGCAAGGCCTGAGATCCTTCGCTACACTCCATGCCGCTCAGGATGACAAAAGTGGGATACACCCAATTTTTTCTTTTATAAAAGGACATTCGGCATATAAGATTCGCTATATTTGTCTTGAATTAAATATATATACCAGGTTCAGCGCAAAATCTGTAGTTTTCCCGAGGAAAAACTCCGCTTCTGGACTTGGACAAGGTTTAGAAAAGGGTGAACTTTAAATTTGAAAGCAGTTTTTATCTCTATAAAAAATGGTACTGCGTCGCATCTCAATATCATTTGGCTTCAAACCTTCGAAGGTTAAAGCACGAAAGCTATGCTGAGCAGTGAACTGAAATGCCGCTTGATAATCGTCTCGTTCAGAATCGTCCAGAAGTATCACACCCCGGTCGGTTAAGGCTGGTAAACTTTGCTTAAGGCAATTCACGCGGTCTTTGCCATCTATGATAATCACGTCATATCGTTGCCCAGTTTGAATTGCTGATCGGCAATAGTTATCGTCTTGCTCGTCTGCTTGAAAGATTAATTGGACATTATCTGGGACGCTGCCTTTAACAGTCTTGAACCAGTGCTTGTCTGATTCAACAGAGGTTACGCTGTGTACCAGGTTGGCATAAAACAGGGTAGAGTAGCCACTGCCGAACTCAAATAATTTGAAATCTTTTTGCAACCGTTCTTCTAAAAAATGAATGGTGGAGTAGTTCATCCACGGCACAATAGTTCCATCTGGCCTGCAGGGATAGCCACGCTTGAGGCTATCCATCCATCCGGAAGAGTGGAGTTGAGACTTTGACTTAAAAATGAACCAGTACAGGACTAAGGGCCAGGGATATTTTTGATAACCAATTGAAACCTTCCCGAGCTGGTTAATAGTCTTCTGTTGAGGAGATTTAGCAACCTGGTGTAAATCAGAGGACATTTTAACGTTCTCCTACTTATATCTTACCTATTGAATCACCTAACACTTCTAACTGATCACCCTTTTTTGTTGACAAATTGAGAGAGATGCAGGATTTCCTGGAATAGTTGGGGATAGAACAGCCGAAAACAGAGTCCATAAACGAGTCCCCCAATCAGAATGTAGAGCAACAATGTCGTCATAGAATTGATTACGCTAGCAAGCTGAAACTTGAGTACTATTATGGACATTAGCATCATTGTGGTACAGGACAATGCTGGCAGGAATTGACGGGCATAGTCTTGCAGGGAAAGCTCAAATGTTTGTTTCAACAGCCCCAAACTAATTGGGATAACTAGAAAATCACTGATTACGAAGGCAACGGCAATCGCTAAAATCCCCCAGCGGACGGCAATGAGACAGGCAAAAACGTTAAAAAATACATTTAAAAGTTCCAGACGTAACATTAGCTCAGGTCGACCCATCGATGCAAAGACCGACTGGTTAAAGAAGAGAATCAGGTACACAAGCCCCCCCAGAGAAAGAATCTGCATGACCGGAGCTGCAGGTTGCCATTGTTGGCCAAAAATTGTTATAACTAGTTCTTGGGAAAGCACTGATACGGCCAGAAAGATTGGAAAAGATACCAAACTGGATAGGCGAATTACCTTAAGAAAAGCTCTCAGAAGCTGTTCAGGTTCTTGCTGCAGCCGGGAAAATGTGGTTAGAGCAACTTGATTAGATGTATCGACTAGAAGCTGCGTCAGAACCTGTAAAACTCGATAGGCCACAGCATAATAACCCAGGGCTACTTCGCCCAAAAAGAAGCCAATTAAAAGATTGTCTGTATTCTGGTTGAAAAATGTTAAGAGCTTGGACCCAAAAATTGAGATGCCAAAACCCGATAACTCTTGCAATGCGTTCCATGAAAATTGCAGGCCAGGTCGCCAGTGGCTTAAGCTCCAAAACATCAAAACGCCAACCACTTCAAAGGTAAGCTGTTGGCCTACTAAGCTCCAGACGCCAAACCCTAGAATGGCCATTAAAATGCCAACTATGCCACCTGCTACAACGCTTATTAAGGCTCTGACGGCTATTTTTTGGAAAGCAAACTCCCGTCTTAATATTGCCTGCTGGACCATAATTAATGATCGCACTAACGGTAGTAAGGACAGGCACCTCAAGACAGGGGCCAAAGACGGTTGATTGAACACCCCAGCAATAGCGGTTGCACTGCTAATTCCCACGACTGTAAAGCATAGTCCCAGCAGCAGTTGGGTCCAAAAAGCCGCATCTAAATGTCGGGTTTCTATATCCTGGCGCTGAACTATGGCTGCGTTTAGACCTTGATCGACCAGGATATATGTGAATGTTATGAAAGTGTTGGCTAGGGCCACCAGGCCAAAAGCCTCAGGTTCAAGTAAGCGGGCTAGTACGATGAAGGTTAGCAGAGCCCCAGCCTGTCTACCCCAGTGTTGAATGCCGGACCAAAACAGCCCTTTTATCGCCCTTTGTTTAAGATTCATCGAATTGGTAACCGCTACCGGCTAAATGCGAATAGAGGTTTTGCCAAATTGTAGCCGTAAGATTTCCACAAAACTAATGTATCGAACTATCCACATCATCCAGGATATTTTGAGCTTTTTATCGATGCCTGTGATTTCAGGGTTGAGTAATGTATGAATAGCAAAAAAGACTGGTGGAATTAAGTTATAGATTAGTAGTTTAATTACATTAATGCGGCGCTGCCAGTTAGACTTTGCTTGTCTCATACGTAGATCATAATGGCCTCCGGCAAGGCGTCGGGTACGAATGAAAAAATCATTGAAAGAAGAATGAGTTGGATGAAAAATCAAGGCTTCAGAGTTGTACTTTAGCTGAAGGCCATGGGCATGGACTCGTCTACCCCACTCCACATCACCGCTAGATTTGAGTTCACTATTAAATGTGCCTATCTGTGTGATTGTGGCACGATTGGTAAACAAATTTGCTGTAGCGGCAAAGTGATCTTTCTCGATAAATTCTTGTTGAGGTAAAGCCCTAACACTTTCGTAGAGCTCAACCATATTGGGATCTTCTGGATTGGCTAACTGCATTTTGATTTGCCCGCCGACTAGCCCACATTTTGGATTCTCCAGCAAAAACTGTACCCCTTTTTCTAACCAATTGGGGGCCGGGATACAGTCTGCATCAGTAAAAGCTATAATTTCGCCCTGTGCTATTGAAATGCCCTTGTTTCTGGCAGCATAAGAACCCGGCGTCAGTTCTTGCACTAATTTTGCTTGGGAATATTTTTTGATCAGAGACTGAATAGAAGCGATTTCTTCGGACCCATTGTCGACTACGATTATTTCATACTGAGTAGAGTCATAAGTTTGATGAGCTAACGCTTCAAGGCATGATTCTAGAGATTCTATATCGTTCAGTACAGGGATAATAACTGAGGTGGTCAGAGGCTGATAAGATTGTGCCGTCATGTATGTTGATATAGCGGTTCTCAATTCAGTAAGGAAGGTATGAAAAATATCTGAGCCTTTTTGAGTATTCCTGTGTCGAGATTCAGCCTGCTTATAAGAGTTTTGCTTATAGCAACCCAACCCTGAAGGTCATTAATTTGTGTCAGAACTAGGCCAGGGTAATTGCTATGTTTGGAAAAAAGCGAGTTACAAAAAGCAAATTTAATTTTTCTAAGCTGGTTCAAAGAATCTCAGTTGTTTTATCGCCAAGTAAAAGAGAATGAGGGCCAAGCGGCGTTACATTCAGTTAACTTGGGTCGTCAGGTCTAACGGGAGGGTATCACAGGTTGTGCCTTCAGCGGTTTTGATGCTGCCAATTAAGTTAGCTAAAATGACGCATTGCTGCTGGTTAAAGTCTGGCGAACTGATGGTGATCACCAGCGGCAGGGTCTGAGGAACTTCGCGACCCTGGGCATCAATGGAGTCAATCAGCTTGCCCTGGTAGTTAAAAGAAAATTGGTTGTCATCTGATTCCTCACCATCGTCGGTAACAGAAAAAGACTTTAACTCAATCATGCCAGGTTGTAGCCCTCCGCCAAGGGCCAACTGTTGATTAACCCCGTTGTTGATGGTGGGAAAATCTTCATCTTCTTCGACGGTAATAGCAACGGCCTGTCGGCGTTGAATTGCGGTTTGCTGTGACTGTCTAAGTACCTGCACCAGGTCGCTTCTTACAGAGCTGATACGTTGCCTATTTAAGAAGCCCAACCAGCTTGGGGCTAAAATGGCCGCCAGAATGCCAACCATAGCTATGACCACCAATAACTCAATCAGCGTAAAGCCCGATGACGTATTCAATCTAGATGTTCGAGATAGCTTCATAACTGGTATAGGAATAAACAACAGTTGCAGTTCATGGCTTGCATTAAGACCTGGCCTGTTTTTGAATGACGCCACGGATAAATACTTCAGTTTCTAAAGTAGGTAATCGGCCTGCCTCGCTGAAAGTTACAAATGTGCCCCTACCCCCATCAGTAGCGTTTCCCCGCAGATAAATCTGAATACCCTGGTTGTTGCGTACCGTTAAAGCTAGAGGATCTTCGTCTTCGTCTTCGCTTTCGCCTTCATCACTTTCTCCAGCTACTACACAGGTATAGAAACTATCGGGAACAGAGGCACTACCAGCGTAACCAGCAGGACATGATGGAGCAGCATCAGGGTCACTATCAAGATCCACAAAATCAGTGAGTACGGCTTGAATGCCTTCTGTGTCGCCGCTAGATACCCAATCGGCAAAATTATCATCCAGGGAAGGATCGCTGTAGCCAGCTCTTCTGTTGTCCGCCAGGTTAGCATTTGTCAGGTTGCTGGGATTCGTGTACTTGGGTAGCTCATAGCGTACAATTCTGGCGGGTCCTTCCCAGATGTCATTACCATTATTCGCCTGGTGAAAATAGACAACCAGCGTATATGCATTCTGCCGAATTTTGAGGGTGCTGCACTCTGCTGCTGTAGCCCCAGTGCAGTCTTCGGGATCATCTGGAAGCCCAGACGTATCAATCGGGTCAAGTCGCCAAAAAGCCAGTACGGCATCTCCATCCGGAGCATCGCTCAATTCATCAGCAACTACCTCAGGATCGGCGTAGACAAACACGGCCTCGCTGACATCGCTGGCGACATAGTCAATAGCCCGCTGCATATTCTGCTGGGTTTGAGTCAAAGCCTCTTCTCGGCGGTTGATTTGCAGCAGTTCGACCACAACATAGAGCAACGTGCCGATGATAATCGTCGACATCACCATAGACACCAGCAATTCCGTCAGGGTAAATCCCCGGTTCCGGGCTGCCCCCCGGCGGTAACGGGTCAACAACTGATGCAATATAAACAATGGCAATGCTTTAGATACCATGGGAATTTACCCCCTGACAATGATTGGTGTTGATAGCTGAACTAACTTAATCACTTTAAAGATACTCAGGCTATAGGTAATCGTGGTGTAGAGTTAGGCTGGACATTCAATGATTACTCTGGTTGTGCCTCAAGATTCGGGGGTGGACTCGCTACCACCCGTTTCTTCTGTACTTTCGGGTGGCTCTACACCTGTACACCCCAACGGTAAATCTTTTTGATCAGCGGACTCTAAACCAGTGTTGAAGTAGGTGTAATAGCTGCACAATGACTCGCTAGCCTCACTCACCGCAACGGTGGTGTAAAGAGTAGCCAGGGGGCGCTGACTGCGTTGCCCTTCGCCGCTTACCATCCGCAGGGAAGCTGGCTCAATAAGCAGGTTGCCCGTCTGATCTGAATTGACAGCATCGTAGTCGTAAACCCTAACCCCCAGGTTAAACGCCAGGGGTACATCATCTTCGACCAGGCCAGGGCTGCGAAAAATTTGCACAGCAAAGTCAGGCTCGTCATCTCCAGTAATATCTACCGGACGAGTCTGAGTCGGGGTTGGACGTGGATCTGCTGCATCTTCGTCCACAAAGGCCCCGAACTGGGGGCCAGGGACAGTGGCGATATCGGCATCAGCTAAGTCCTCATCAGCGACCCGGGGTAGTGTGTCGTCGCTGGCATCTCCCTGTTCTACCTGCAACCGTACCTGGTCAATTTCACTTTGAGCCAGTTGTAGGGCCTGCTCAGACTTTTGGCTCTGTACCCGGGTAGCCACCGACAGCACCAGGGCAGGGGCAATAGTGCTGGCCACCAGGGCCACCATGACGATGGCGACCAGGCACTCAATCAGGGTAAGCCCCTGTTCAGAGTGAGAAGGCTTAAATTTTTCTAGGGCGGCTACCCGGTAGCGGGGTAGGAACAGACGATAGCGAGTCATCACGGTGATGCTTCCTTTATGAGAATGGCTTGATAACTAATCGCACAGACACCTTCCAAAACCATCAGGATGGGCAGAAATCTTCCATGAGATGGTCACCGTTTTGGAGACGGGCACAGCGAAGATTGACGATGTAAGGGTCATCGGCGGCCAGCTCACGATAGTACTCGCTACGGGGTGACCCAATCGTCACAAACCGTCGTGCAGCAGGGGCAGGGGGAACATAGAGTAAGCCCACATCATAACCCCAGCGCCGGTTGGGCGGGGTGTAGTACTTGATTCGCTCTGCGGCAACTGGCGTCTCGCCAGGCTCTAGCGCCTCTTGTTCAAAAGAAGCTGTATTGGTGGTCGAAAAATTTAGCTGGATAAACGCTCCCTGGATATATAGGTCGACGCCACCCCAATCTTCAAGAAATCTGGGGAAGTTGTTTAAGCCGCCATAACCCTGGTTGGGGCGCTTAACGGAGATTCCGCTGACTATGGTTGCGTTAACAAAGGTCTCCTGGGCATCTACAAGGTCTTTACCATCTTGAACTCGGTCCCATGCATTGTTCGCATCGAACTCGTCGAAGAAGCTGACGATATCATCATCGGCGTCTATGTGGTAATAGGTTCCATTGCGATCTACCCAAACGGGTGTTTCAACATCTGGGTTTTCTTGAACCCAATCTGTAATCGCACCGCCCCCTACAGGTCGGGGCTGGTTGGTGTAGGACGACGTTTCCCCACCGGTACTGACGAACGTATCTGAAACAGCACCGTCAATAAAGTTGTTGGACTCAATGTAAACAGCATCGGCCAAAATTTCTGCTGGTCGCCAGTGGTCTACAGCCAGGTTGGCAAAGTCAGCAGTGTCTAGGGTGGTACGACCTCCATAGAAATTAGCGAAGGTAAAGTCTGTGGTCGTAATCCGCTGGGTAAATTCCTCTAGCCGATTGGCAGCGGCTGTCGTGCCATCACTGCTGTGGGGGTTGAAATCTCCTTTGATGTGAACAGCATTATCGGTCACAAAGGTTAAGCCAACCTGACGCCCATCGGCTGCGTCACCTCCACTCAGGTCAACGGGGGCACCCGTGGTAGACCTGAGGCGGAAGCCATGGATTCGCTTCAGGGGTTCTGTAACAAAGTCAACGGGTTTGAGACTAATAAACTGGTCCGTCAGAGGGGGGTCGCGGGGGTCATCAGGGTCAACATCGACCTGGCAGTTGCCATTAATTTCAATTCCGAAGAGGCGAGTATCGTTACCCGTAATTCCCCGAAATTCCGTACAGTCATCTACACCAATATCTGCTCGCCGGGGGCGCACAATTTCGTCTTCTCGTACGGCATCTTCTCTAAAGGCATAGACGACGCCCTCAGCGTTATTGTCTAAGTCTGCAGGTAACCACAGATCTCGCCCTGTACCAACGGTTCGGGAGGTCAAAACCTGGAGGTCAATGTCTAGGAGGCGAGCGTTCATCAGCTCTCGACCGTCGTAAACGCCCTTGTCGAGGAAAGGTACCTGCAAGACAACATCAATGAGGCCTTCTACTCCTTCTTCTTCTTCTTCTGGGGTAGGTTCTCGGCTGGGGGCGTTGATCTTAAACGCCTGGTCCAGGCCATCAACATTAGCAGCGGTTAAAGCCCCGGTGGTTTCGCTGGCCGGGATATTCCAGGTGCTGACGGTAGCGGTTCTGGGTTCTGCCGCAATGACGTTTAGGCCAGTTACGGCGTCATCGGCGGCCGCTGTTCGAACGACCTGGTAATTGAAGGTGTTATTGGCCGTATATTCATCGCGACGTAGAATATATTCTTCGCCTTCAGGTTGGGCATTGCCATCGTCTGCATCACCATCAAAATCATGATTTTGGACAGGGAAAAGGTAGAACAGCGAAGGATACTTAATAGGAGACTCATCAACATTGGCACATGCGACTAAAGCCAGTGCAACCCTAAATTCTGGGTTTCCCGTAGATGTACGCTGAAAAACATTAGGATTACATGATGTCTTAAACGCAATCGGAGTTTCCGGTGCGTTAGAGAAATTAACAGGGCCTGTCAAACCAGTACTCTGATCCCAGGTAACATTTTCAGTGTAGTCTTCAATAAATTCAAAAGATGGGAAACCAGGGGCAAAGCCTAGTTCACGATCTCGAATGAGTGGACTGATACGTTGATAAAGACTAGCGATTTCCCGTAGCCGATCAATGTCTTGCTGGCCTGGGCTGATACTCTCATAGATAGGTAACATTTCGTCAAAGGTGAAATTGGCAAAGTAATCTGCTAAATCACATCTTGCTACATAGCCAGCTCCTACGGACGTATCAGCTTCACATCCAGGAATCGGAAGACTATCTGCATTTCTCGGATCCTTGCTATCAGGTAAATATGTAGGTTTGGTAGGGGTTGCATTACCTTCTACTAAATCCGGACGAACATAGCGAACTACATCTCGAAAAGCATTTCTGACTTGTGCTGCTTGAGGCTGAAGATTGACATTAGTCAAATCCAAGAGTGTTTGAAACTCTGCAATTTCCTCCTGAATGTTATAAGCCAGCATACTGAGGGTACAGGCCGCAGTGTGCAGGGTTGAACGATCGGCAGGGCTGAGGGCTTCGTACTTTTCTCTGGCATCTAGATCACTGGGCAGCTCATCGTCATAGCGTATTAGCACCCGGCGCAGGTTCGAGAAATCCCCCCACATCGACAAATAAGGATAGGGATGGGGAAAGACATCGGTGTTTGGAGCTACCAGATCTTGCTCGGGCCTGAAGGAGGGAGCCCCACCAAGGGGATCGCCCGCAAAGAAGGCGAGATTTCTCAGGGCAATGCCCAGGGGTTGGGTGCTGACAATTTCTGCCGCGAACCCATCCGAGGTGTTAAAGCTGCTGGGCCATGAGAACTCCCAGCCATTGGTGCCGTTGCCGGTAAAAAAGTCAGTTCTGATGTTGCCAGATTCAAATTCGGTAAAGGTGCGGCTGTTAACAATGCTCTGGCGGGTGCCAGGGTGGGCCGTCATGGCCAGACATGCCGCTGGGAACTCTCCCTCTTCAGAGTCAGGGTGGTCGTAGTGGTACACCACCATGCCCTGCACTGCAGCCAGGTTGTCCCGCAGGGTTTTACGCTGTAGATGCTCAAAAGCTCCGCCAGTTACGGGATCTGGTGCTTTTAGTCCGTTATGGGGATACAGCGGATCGCCAGCTGCAGCCACCCCTGCTGTTGGATCAAAATTCCACTCGACGGCATTACCCAGCTCCAGGCGCTCGCCCATAATGAGGCGCAGACCAGTTTTCATGGCTTGCCGTTCCCAATAACCATCTAAGCCGCCATTAGGATTCGTGAGTTCTGGTCTGTTTTGAATCTGGTCGCCAATGACTATACCAGCATTGTCATTAGAGGTAAGGTCTAGGGCCGGGGCGCTGCTGTAGCGGGGCTTGGGTCCCCAGCGGTTATCGGCCCGGTAAAAGTCATCCACAAAGGGGCGAGCCACTTCATCGTTGAGAATACGCTCCCGGCCTTCTTCATTAAATTCGTTTCCTTCCCAATCTTCGTCTCGTTCCCATACTTCGGGGTTAACGTGGGACTCCACATCTTGGGTGAACAGCAGTAGCGGGTTCATCGCCACATCGGCTGGAGTACTGCCGTTGCCCGGATCTACTGAGTCATTACCAGTAGTCAGCGTTTCCTGATCAGGGGCAGTGGTTCTGGTATTGAAAACATGAGTATTGATGTTTCCTCGGTTCCCTGTGGTGTAAGAGTTTCCATCGGTTTTAGCGACAATCGCCTGACCCTGAAAATCTCCAACCTCACCAGCTACGGCATCTGCCAGATTGATGCCCTGGGTGCCGTCATTGTCAAAAGACCCCATGGTGATTTCAGAAGATTCTTTGCTGTATAAGCAAGAATTGTGAGAACTGATCATAAAGGGCTGAATATTACCCCAAAGCACCAGATTGCCGTCGGTGTGCATGGCACCGTTCCAGCGGAAGTCGGGACCGGGGTGAATTTCTAAGTCGTAGCGGAACCAGGCTCCCCACTTACTGGATCTTGAGGCAATACGAGATTGCTGAAATTCCAGGGTTTCAAAGGAACGATTACCTCCATTCCGATTCGCCACAAAGGCATTAATTTGGAAATTCTTTTGCAGGGTTGAATTATCGCCCTGGGTAACTAATTGCCAGCCGCTCTCTGCAACGGCACCCTGGCACTGGGGGGTAGCCTCGGTGGTGGCTAGAGGCCCGGTTCGAGTCACCAGAGCATTTGCCTTGTCTTGGGTATCTACTGAGGTAATGTCGATAGTCCCAGTTGCGGGGGCGTAGGGGCGGGATACAAAGTCTTCGCTCTCTTCATCATCTTCGCCTTCGTCTGAAGGGTCAGTCCTTTCCCTGGAATCTATAAGATCATCCACCAGGATGGAGTAAACGACAATTTCGTCGGCGGTAACTTCACCATCACCGTCAATATCGGTCGTGTAAGACCAGGCGTTATCCAACAGACCATCATCATTAATGTCAACACGGGTTTCTCCTGGCAGGGTATATGGATCGTCCTGATTCAGCAAACGAACACGTCCCGTATAACCTGCAAACTCTTCTGTGCCCAATTGAGGTAGCATTAAATCTGCCAGAACATCACTAGATGGCACCCCAGCAGGAAAACGATCATCACTACGAAACAAAAACTCGATTTTTGCTTTGGCTCGGTCGATGGCAGGACTGGCGGCATTGACAATGACCTGCTGCTCCCGCTGGCTCATAACGGCACTGCTACGGGTGAAGGTTCGGTAAGTTAAAGCCGTTACCGTGAGGACAACCATTAGAACCAGTAATACCGTCGTCGGCAACACAAAACCCGACCGAGCTAAGCGAGCCGGTCGGCGGGTGAGTAGCAACGCCTGAAGCAGGGTGGTCATAAACCGCTTTACTGCCAGACGAGGTAAACGCCGGATGGTTTGGAGGAGATGACGACTCATAGTTTTAGACCGTTTGCCAGAACGACAATAAGACCCAACATAATCAAAGGAAATTCAGCCTACCAGTGCTGCTACCCACGGCAGAACCCAAGCTACCAGTGTAAATGGCGAACAGCGCCCTGGTCATGCCAGGATGCTGTGGCTAGATGATGCACCTATCCAGGACTGAGCCTGCTTCATAAACATGAAGGAAAACTCATCAATTAAGGATAAGGTACCCAGTCAGATTGGTTGAACGATCAGAGTTATTACTGACCTGGATTTATTCAACAAGCTTCGTTTACAAAGTTCGAGTAAATCATCGGCCTCGTTTTTAAAGTTTGATGGAATCTGACTTACCCGTAGACGTTTATCGTGATATTCGATACCGTATGCTCCCTTAGAAGTCTATCTTATTTGAAGCTTCATAGAGTGTGATGGGTGAAACCTCGGGAGTTGTTCCTTGCTGACATATTTTTTAATCCACTCTTGGAATTACCTCAATGGGGAGCGGCGGCAACCTGGGGCTGCTAATGGCAGGGGCTATGAAAAAGGTGCATTGCGGCTGGAGGTAACTGAGGCAATAAGCCCCAGGTTGCCGCCGCGAATGCACCCTACAGAATGGGTTGAGGTAGTAAGAAACGATTTGACAGCTCAGGAGGCTGTGCGAGAGAGAGTGTATTTGTTGATGGTATCGGCCTTAACGCCGGGGGGAACGGTAACATCGGCCCGGTAGTAGCAGCAGAAGTGGTCATCCACTAACCCGGTAATGGTTTTGAAGCTGGCATTGGATACTTCCAGTCTGCGATCGCCCTCGGCAAAAATTGCGCCCTTAAAACACCCGGCATAAGACTGGCTATTGCCTGTTAAGGTGGCGAACACGGCCTGCACTAAATAGGCATAGCTGAAGTCGGTACCATCAGAGGTTTTTGCAGCACTGAAGTCTGCTCCAGAAACATTGGCCCCAATGAATTTAGCATCAGCCAGGTTAGCCTCGGCAAAGTTGGCCTGAATTAAGTTCGCGCAGGTAAAATTGCAGCCCTGCAGATTGGCCCTGGCAAAGTTGGCCCCCTCCAGGTTGCAGCCGGTGAAGTCGGTACCGGCCAGGTTTGCATTCTGCAAATTAGCCCCCTGCAAATTGGGACCCTGACCCACTGCATCGGGGGCAAAGGTCGTGGGCTCTGCGGCAATGGAGGGCATCACATTAAACCGAAAACCACTGCCCTCTACCAGCACAAACTTGCTGTTGACGGCATTGGTGGATACGGCGGCATCGTCAGCTTTGGCCTTAAGCCCAGGGAAATGCCCAATAAAGAGCGTCTGGTCAATTTTGGCCTGGGAAATATCCAGTTCGGGATGCTCACTCACGGGGGAAAATGACGTATTCAGGGGGTCCTGATCGAGATGGCCGCCTAATACATAGGCCTGGGAGAGAGACGCACCAACCAGGCTGAGATTGCCAGATTCTAAAATAACTGCTTTTTTAGGACCATAGACCGCCTTGGGTCTGGCATGTACAGCGTTAACGGGGTTGAGTTTCAAGGTTGAAGGGGTATCCACGGCGTTCTCCGCATCCTTAGGTGTGTACAGGGTTATCTAGCAGGTTCAGCGCCAGGTCTGTGCTGCCTAACCGCTAATTGGTTGGAGCTAAGCAAACAAGTTGGGGCGGAACCTCCGTAGGGCTACCTCAGTAGTTTTCCCAAGATGATGCAATCTGATGCAATCTGATTCAGGACTTTCTGCAAATTTAAGATTTCAGGGTTTGGTGCCTGGCCCATGGCGAGATCTGAAGATTAAGCGTTTCTAAACAACCTCCCTACCTGGAGGGTACCCGGAGGGCGGGGTGGGTCAATTCTGCGACCGTAGATATCTCACATACCGCGCATAACCCTACTTACTGCTGTGATCAACCCACCCCTACCCCTCCCAGGAGGGGATCACGGCAGCGAAATTCCCTGGATGTCTAAAAACCCGGTTTCTGTGTTGTTGCTTTACGGCCTGTGATCAACAACTTGTAACCTTCTTGCTCAGCTCTCTTGAGTAAATTACCATTGCTGAGTTCTGACCAGCCCCGCTCATAGGCAGTATCAATAATGTGTCCTGTCAGAAAACGCCGGAGCGGTACGGGTGTCCCTTGATCATTACAGTCTATTTCGCCCGTTCAATGTCTGTATACAAACACACAGACTACAATGCCCCAGATGCCGTGGACTAAGGGCTGAATCATCATGGAGGACACCAAACTGTGACACAGCATCAAGAGGACTTGAAGCAGTCCCCAGGGGGGCCAGGAGGGGGCGGCGGCGCCCTGGCCAACTTCTTCAACTTTGATGGGTTAAGAACAGATCTGCGCACCGAAGTGCTGGCCGGTATCACTACCTTTGTGACCATGGCCTACATTTTGATTGTGAACCCCGGCATTTTGTCGGAGGCAGTATTCCTCAACGAGTCTGGCGATCTGTTTGGCGAATTGGCCATGGCCACTGCTCTATCAGCCGCCATTGCCACGCTGATTATGGGGCTGTATGCCAAGCTGCCCTTTGTGCTGGCCCCCGGTATGGGCATTAACGCCTACTTTGCTTTCACCGTAGTGCTGGGTCTGGGCATTGACTGGCGAGTGGCCCTGGCGGCGGTGTTCATTGAAGGGATTATTTTCATTGCCCTGACGGTCACCAATTTGCGCAGCAAAATTGTGGAGGCCATTCCCGAAGCGGTAAAGCACGCCACCACCGCCGGGATTGGCATGTTTATCGCCTACATTGCCCTGAAGAGTGCGGGCATCATTGTGGCGTCAGAGGCCACGTTTACCACCCTGGGGGATTTGCGCTCTCCTCAAACGGCGGTGTCTCTGCTAGGTCTGGTGATTACGGCGGCGTTGTTTGCCCGTCGGGTCACGGGGGCGCTGCTGTGGGGCATTATCGCCACCGCCGGGTTTGCCTGGCTGTTTGGGGTGGCCCCCTGGCCCGAAGGGGTGGTGGGTATTCCCCAGGCTCCGGTAGACCTGTTTGGTCAGGTGTTTGTAGGACTGGGCGAGCTGTTTCGCATTAACTTCTGGGAGATGGTGAGCATCATCTTCGTTTTCCTATTTGTAGATTTGTTTGACACCATTGGCACCCTCACCGGTTTGGGGGCTAAGGCTGGCTACATCGACGAAGACGGCAAATTCCCCGGTGTGGAAAAAGCCTTTATGGCTGACGCCGTGGGTACGACCGCTGGGGCGGTGCTGGGCACCTCCACCGTGACCACCTACATTGAGTCGGCCTCCGGAATTTTTGAAGGGGGGCGTAGCGGCTTTACGGCGGTAGTTGCAGCCGCGTTGTTTATTCTGTCGATTTTGTTTATCCCCTTCTTTGGGGGCATTCCGGCCTTTGCTACGGCCCCGGCTCTGATTATCGTCGGCGTGCTGATGATGTCGGGTACCCGGCTGGTGGATTGGGATGATCCGGCTTCTGCGATCGCGGCCTTTCTGACCATCATTATTATGGTGCTGTCTTACTCCATTGCTGAGGGGTTGGCCATGGGGCTGATTGCCTACCCCGTGGTGAAGGCGTTCCAGGGTAAGGCCAGCGAAACCAGCATCGGCATGTGGATTCTGGCGGCAATCTTTATCCTGCGGTATGTATTCGTAGCCTAGGACATCACACTCTCCTGATCAATCATCCGGGGAAGCCAGGGCCGACCGTAAATGCAAACACTGGGGCACTACGCTATCACAACCATTCACCTGCCACGGCTTGAACATCACGACGACAACGATCACGGTTCTTCCTGGGGAGGTTCCTCTGCCGGGGGCGGGGCTTCATCGGGTGGGGGAGCCAGTGGTCGGTGGTAGCTGTTCGGATCCATTGGTTTCCTTAGATTTGGTTGCTTCCCCCCTGGCAACAGCCCAACTACGAAGAACTGTTACACTTCCTCAACAATCGGTATTAACTCACTATCAGGCGATGATAGGATTCCCAACAAACGGTTGAGAGATAGGATTTTTATGGCTGAAGGATTGTCAGGTCAAACACCTATTTTCGGGGGAAGCACCGGCGGCCTCCTAACCAAAGCTGCAGTAGAAGAAAAATACGCCATCACCTGGACCAGCTCTAAAAAGCAGGTCTTTGAAATGCCCACAGGTGGGGCTGCCATCATGAACGAAGGCGAAAACCTTCTCTACCTGGCCCGCAAAGAGCAGTGCCTGGCGCTGGGTACCCAGCTGCGCACCAAGTTTAAGCCCAAAATTGAAGACTACAAAATCTACCGCATCTTTCCCAGCGGCGAGACCCAGTATCTGCACCCTGCAGATGGCGTCTTCCCTGAGAAGGTGAACGAAGGTCGCGGACAGGTCAACACCATTGGCCGCAACATCGGGGCCAACCCCGACCCCGCCACCGTCAAGTTCAGCGGCAAAACTCCTTACGAAGTTTAGGATCTTCGCCTGTCTACATTGATTTACCCAATTTCAATGCAGCGACAGGTCTTGGCTTGAAATGGACTCAACTGGGGGCGCAGCTTGGCTGTGCCCCTTTTGCGATCTTGCCGCTGTAAAATAAATGCCATGATTTTTCCATCCCTCGACCAGTTCAAAACCTACGCCACCCAGGGCAACTTCGTGCCGGTCTACCAGGAGTGGCTGGCCGATTTGGATACGCCAGTCTCGGCCTGGTACAAGGTCTGTGCCGGTCAGCCCTACAGCTTTTTGCTGGAGTCGGTAGAGGGGGGCGAAACCCTGGGACGCTACAGCCTGCTGGGTTGTGATCCGCTGTGGATTCTGGAAAGCCGGGGGGATGTTTCGACCCAGACCCATCGGGATGGCACCCTTCACACCTTCGACGGCAACCCCTTCGAAATTTTGTCGGAATGTTTAGAACCCTATCATCCCGTAAAGCTCCCGGCTTTACCCCCAGGCATCGGCGGCCTGTTTGGCTTCTGGGGGTACGAGCTGATTCGGTGGATTGAACCCACCGTGCCGGTCTATCCCCCCGATGAGAACGACCTGCCTGATGGCCTGTGGATGCAGGTGGATAGCCTGCTGATTTTTGACCAGGTGCAGCGGAAGGTATGGGCTATCGCCTATGCGGATTTGAGGGATCCGGCGACGGATCTGGAGCAGGCTTATGGGGAAGCTTGCGATCGCGTCCGTCAGCTCGTCCACAAACTCACCCTGCCCCTGCCCGAAAAACACGCCCTGCTGCCCTGGGTGACCGGTAGTCAGCCCTCTGAGCCGGTACCCTACACCAGCAACCGCAGTAAAGAAGAGTTCTGCGCCAGCGTGGAAAAAGCCAAAGCCCATATTCAAGCTGGAGACATCTTTCAGGTTGTAATCTCCCAGCGGCTGACCACGGAATATGCCGGAGACCCCTTCGACCTGTACCGCTCCCTGCGGCTGATTAACCCTTCCCCCTACATGTCGTACTTCAACTTCAACGACTGGCAGATCATCGGCTCCAGTCCTGAGGTCATGGTCAAGGCGGATTTGGCGGATGATCCCTCCCATCCCCGGATTGCCACCGTGCGCCCCATCGCCGGTACCCGCCCCCGAGGCAAAACCGCCTCAGAAGATAAAGCCTATGAAGAGGATTTGCTCAAAGACCCCAAAGAAATCGCCGAGCACGTCATGCTGGTAGACCTGGGGCGCAATGACCTGGGCCGGGTCTGCACCAGCGGCTCTGTGCGGGTAGATGAGCTGATGGTGGTAGAGCGGTATTCCCACGTCATGCACATCGTCAGCAACGTGGTGGGGGCACTACAGCCCGACAAAACCGCCTGGGATCTGCTTAAAGCCTGCTTCCCCGCCGGTACCGTCAGCGGTGCCCCCAAAATTCGCGCCATGCAGATTATCCATGAGCTGGAACCCTGCCGTCGTGGTCCCTACTCTGGCGTCTACGGCTACTACGACTTTGAGGGGCAGCTCAATACCGCCATCACCATTCGCACCATGGTGGTGCAGGCCGGGGAGAATGGCTCCCACATTGTGAAAGTACAGGCCGGGGCCGGGCTGGTAGCCGATTCTGTGCCCGAAAATGAATTTCAGGAAACCCTGAACAAAGCCAGGGGAATGTTAGAGGCGATTCGGTGTTTGCAGATGGGTAAATAATCGCTAATTCTCGCCCCCTTGCCCATTTCACCAAAACAGTAGATAGGAGCAGATGTGTAGCTGTGCGAGATTTTTTACGCAATGCTTCACAAACTGTAATGCCAATTTGGCCCCTTTAAAGGCAGCTTTTAAGGTTTAATTGGCTTTGAGTCAATTTTTGTAGTCAGGCTATCACCTAAAGACCGGCGTAGGGTGTATTAGCGGCTCACACATCTGCGCGAAACCTCACAGGCTTTGTCTTTGGGCCGCAATGCACCGCTTACGATATCAAGATTCTCTCTTAACGCAAACGGTGCGTTCCGGCCAAGGCAGAAATTTTGCATCATCGCACGGTGAGCCTGAGGCCGGGACACACCCTACGCATAATTGAGATTTTAGGGGGTTTGATGGAGATAAAATCTCCCT
>Ga0081528_100098_pt1 | contig 65456 bp, 75 predicted proteins | sample HotLakmasection4_FD_71011 | JGI IMG/M metagenome (GOLD analysis project Ga0081528, IMG submission 71011) | Hypersaline microbial mat communities from Hot Lake, Washington, USA - Section #4 (SPADES assembly) (version 2) | ecosystem: Environmental > Aquatic > Non-marine Saline and Alkaline >...
CAAACACCCCCACCACCCCGCCGGCTTTAACATCGGACTCAATGACGGCCCCGCCGCCGGCCAAACCATCGCCCACGCCCACATTCACATCATCCCGCGCTACAAAGGTGACCAATCCGACCCACGTGGCGGCGTGCGGTGGATTTTCCCGGAGAAAGCGAAGTATTGGGAGGAGCAAGGCGTGATATGAATGTTGAGCATCCACATGAAAGAGCAGGCTGGCAGTCGCAACTCGCCAACTTGGTCACAACGGAAAGCCAGGTGGTGCTTTCTTTTCTGGTTGAGCGCTATCCAGACGCAGATGGAGGACAAAGGTTAGCTTGGAGTAAGTCTCTTGAGATTCTTCAACAAGAAGGGGGAATGGTTATTAAGGAGTACCCTCAGGCCGAAAGACACGGCTCTATTCTTGAATATGAGTTGCCACGCGAAGGGGGTAGGCGCCCGGACATTATTCTGCTTCAGGATGCGGCCATACTTGTAATTGAATTCAAGAATAAGACGCGCGTCCACTTAGGTGATATTGATCAGGTCTCCGCTTATGCCCGCGATCTACGTGAATATCACTCCGAATGCCATGGTCTACCAGTTATCCCTATATTGCTTTACCTTGGGAATCCCGTGACTATGCAAGTTGATGGAGTGATTCTCACTACCCCCGGCCAGTTTTCAGAGCTGGTTTTGCGATTGGCCAGGCAATATACTTCCAAGCCCCCGAAACTGGCACTGGACGCTTGGCTTCAAGGGCGATATGAGCCGCTACCCGGCATTGTGCAGGCCGCTCGTTTGTTGTTTGAACGACAACCCCTTCCGTTTATTCGACGTGCCCAGAGCGCCGGCATACCTCAGACCGTTGACCATATCATCGATTTGTGTGAGGAAGCCCGAATTAATCGGTCGCGCAAACTCATCATGCTGACCGGGGTCCCGGGGGCCGGTAAGACATTGGTCGGATTGCAATCCGTGCATAATGAGCGACTCAACGAATGGCTCCCCGAAGACAGGCAACACTTAAATCCGGCAAGTTTCCTTTCCGGTAACGGTCCGTTGGTTGCCGTATTGCAGGACGCGTTGAAGAATCGAACCTTTGTACAGGACATGCATCGGTATATCCGAGAATATGCAGTCAAGGAGAACGCAATTTTGCCCCATGAGCGTTTTGTCGTATTCGATGAGGCACAACGCGCATGGACCTCGGGAAAGGTGGCGGATTTTTACAAGAAAAAAGGCATTCGGGTTGAATGTTCTGAGCCCGAGCTGCTGGTCCGCCTGACCCAGCGCATGCCGGAAGGATGTGTAATTCTAGCCCTAATTGGAACCGGACAGGAGATTCATACCGGAGAAGAATCAGGCATTGAGGGGTGGATTGACGCCATTGTTGCGGCTGGTAAACCTCATGAATGGACGATTCACGCGCCGCATGCGTTGCACGATTTGCATGATTATAAGCAAGTGGCGGGTGTAGATAGTGAACATCTTGATCTCAACATGACACTGCGCAGCCATGCCGCCGAAAAACTCCACGAATGGGTAAATGGACTCCTTGACGAACCCGGTAAGAGCGAGGCTGAGCTACAGGACATTGGCATGGATCTTCGGGCAGCTTCCTATCCTATCCTCGTAACCCGTGATTTAGATTGGGCAAAGGAATACGCCCGATTCCGTTTCGAGGGCGAAGCAAATCGCCGCTATGGGTTACTGGCAAGTTCGAAGGCTAGGCAATTGCAGGCACACGGCGTAGATAACCGCTATGACCGTTTCTTCGACACAGCCAAGTGGTTTAATGCCGAGCCTGATCATGAGAAATCGTGTTGTCAGTTGGATAAAGCAGCACAGGAATTTCATTGTCAGGGCCTAGAACTCGATCTCCCGATTGTTTGCTGGGGCGATGATGTGTTGTGGGATAATACATGGAAGATCAGAAAAGGGCGCCAAAATCCCCTGGTGCGCGATCCTGATCAATTCCGGCGAAATACCTACCGTGTACTATTGACGCGCGGGAGGGAAGGTTTGGTAATATTTGTGACGCCCGGAGCGCTCATGGATGGAACCGCAAAGCGATTGATTCGCTGTGGTGCACGGACATTGGAAACGCGGCGAGGCGGAGTGGCAAAAAAGGTAGCATGATAACTTTCGATCGGCGACGGCTTAAGGCATATACACAGGACATTGTTTTAGTTGTTGACAATGCGCCAAATTACATGGACGTTCGCGCCACCTTCAGGGGACATCAGGCAGGCAAAATCATGGGAATAATTGAAGGGTCGAGAATGCTCCTTTCGGATTTCATTGTGAATAATACTGTGCCGATCAGATATCCTTTCGCCCATTCAATTCTGGTATCATTTTTTGGTTGTCGAAGAGTTGACTTCCGGGGGATGGGTCTTGGCAGGCGGATTATGCAGCGATTCCTTGAAGAGGCTCAGTTGCGCGGCATTCAAGAGATATGGGGGTCGATTACTGAAAGAGATGCTAAAGGAACACCCTACTTACTCAACTTCTACCGTAAAATCGGTTTCGCTATTGTCCAAGCAGACAGTGAATGTCTTCAAAATGCTAAATGGAAAATTATTTTACAGAATCGTTGCAATGCTTCTGGAAAAACGCCGGATTATTCTCGTCAGAAAGGGATGCCATGATGGAGAAGGTCACAAAGCAATTGGATCGAGTGGATAAACCCGTCCGGGAATGGACCGGAAACAATGACAATCCCGCAAGTGCGTATTGGATACTGGTCCCGCTTGCCCAGTCGCCCATCACGTTCCGCCTAAATTGGACGAAGCACAGGAATGCCCGTGCGGTGCATGTGGGGGATTACAAGATAGACCTCAAGGCGTGTTTGAAGGCAGAGCTTGTTTATATTCCCGAAAACAATCCGGGCTATGTTCGGCTTCGTTTCCAGTATAGTGATGGGGGTGTGATCGAGCTTTCACGACGAAGGGCTGGCCCGTCCATAGAAATCGGTCGTGTCAATTTTTAGCAAGGTTCATCTTTTGCCAGTATTTTCGGTGTTGTGCCACGAATTTAAGGTCGGGGCAACTGGCATCCTCGGGTAACTTTAATTGCTCTCCTTCGTAGATCCCGAAATTGTCTGCAATGGCCTTTTGTGGGAACGAGCATTTTAGTCGTGGAGAAAGAAGGAGGCGGAGGTTGTCGTCGAAAGCGATGAGACCATTGTCGAACGCGGCGTCGTGCAAGCGGGAGAGGCAGAGGCCGTTGCGGATGTTTAAGCGCTCTGCGGGATATTTGCCCCAGGGGAGGATGTGGGAGGCTATAAGGAGTTCGCGTATGTTGATTTGGGTGATCCCGCAGCGGCCACCGAAGTTGTTTAAGACGGCGTTACGGAAGTAGGATTGTCCGCGTCGGGTCTGGACTGTTGCGGTGATGGTGGTTGGCCCACTAGGCGCACGAATAACCCGGATGCCCTCTTTCGGTTCAATCTCTACGTCGTGTTCTTCATCGGCTTCAAACAGAGTTCGTAGTTGTTCTTCGCTTGCGGCGACTGCTTCGGCCATGTTCTCATGATACTCCTCCCACATGACGCGATCCTGTTTGCTTGCTCCTTTTAAGCCTTGGATGCCACGGAGTTGAAGGACGGGATCAAGCGAAGCGAAGTTGTTGAGTTTCATGGCGACGCTGTTGGCGCCACGGCCTAGTTTTTCCGCCAAGGCCATGATAGCGGGATTGCGGGAATGAAGCTGGCCGAATGGAAGTTTATGGTACAGGTTCAGCGTCACCCGTAATTCATCGCGCGTCCATGGCTTTCGTTCCGTTGGCATAGGGCGTTTATAATGGAAACCGTACGATGGTGTCGAGGGGGGAGTGAGGAGTCAGATGTCGGAAGTCGCCGCGTGATGTCCCGCCACTGCGGGACAAACGCGGGCTGCGCGAAGTCGGGCGTGATTTCGCGTTCCATCTTTCCACTCTACTCCTCTGCGGCTCTGCGCGAGGTTTTCTGCGCGGGCTGTGCGAAGTCGGAGGATGGCAAAGATTCGTGCTCCATGGGGGGGCGATTACGATTATGATCACGATTACGATTGTGGTGAGAAAATATGTATTTAATGTATCGCGTTTTTTTGTTGACGCAGATGCTTAATGGTGATTCACTTTGCGTCAGGTTGTAGTTTGGGCATGTCTGTTTACGGGAGGAAATGGACGTATGATACAGGATTTAATCGGTATGCTATTGGCTGTGGCAGCCATTGTTTGGCTGTTCGCATCCAGAATCTTATAATTTTTTTTCACAAAATCAGAAAAAGTCATTGACATACCCTCTGGTTTTATTATCTTCTCACCCATTCTTGTCGTCGCTCTACGCGATGCACGGATCAATATTTTGAGCTTAAAACACTCGCACGCTCCATGATTTTCAAGCGTAACGGGGCTGTGTGGGGTGTAGTTTTTTTGTATGCGGGGTTTCGAGCGTGCCCACGTAGCTCAGTTGGCAGAGCACGTCCTTGGTAAGGACGAGGTCAGCGGTTCGATCCCGCTCGTGGGCTCCATGTGCCGGATAAAAATTTTTGTGCAGTAGTTAAACAATAAGTCGAACGAAGTTAACGATAACGGAGGAGCGAGATGGCGAAGGATAAATTTGAGCGTACCAAGCCGCACGTGAACGTGGGCACAATCGGTCACGTTGACCATGGCAAAACCACGCTTACAGCGGCTATTACCCGCGTACAGTCTTTAAAAGGGATGGCCAATTACATCGCGTACGATGAAGTGGCAAAAGCGTCTGAATCCCAAGGACGTCGCGATCCTACTAAAATTCTGACGATTGCTACGTCGCACGTGGAATACGAGTCGGGTAACCGGCATTATGCGCACGTGGATTGTCCGGGTCACGCGGACTACGTCAAAAACATGATTACCGGCGCGGCGCAGATGGACGGCGCGATTCTGGTGGTTAGCGCTTCCGATGGTCCGATGCCGCAAACGCGCGAGCACATTCTGCTGGCCCGTCAGGTCGGTGTGCCTTCGATTGTGGTGTTCCTGAACAAAGTAGACACGGTGGACGATCCTGAATTGCTGGATTTGGTGGAATTGGAAATCCGTGAATTGCTGGATAAATATGATTTCCCCGGCGATGATACGCCGATTATCCGCGGTTCCGCGCTGGGCGCGGTGCAGGCGGCGGGTCCGGACGATGCGGGCGCTAAATGCATTCAGGATTTGATGGATGCGTTGGATTCGTATGTGCAAGAGCCGGTTCGCGCGGTGGATCAACCTTTCTTGATGCCGATCGAAGACGTGTTTTCGATTGAAGGCCGTGGCACTGTGGTCACAGGCCGTGTCGAGCGTGGCATTGTCAAAGTCGGCGACGAAGTGGAAATCGTCGGATTGAAGCCGACCGCGAAAACAACGGTTACCGGCGTGGAAATGTTCCGCAAGTTGTTGGATCAGGGACAAGCCGGCGACAACGTAGGCTGCTTGCTCCGCGGCACGAAGAAAGAAGACGTCGAGCGCGGCCAGGTACTTTCTGCTCCGGGCAAAATTACACCGCACACGCGTTTCAACGCGGAAGTGTATGTGTTGTCCAAAGAAGAAGGCGGGCGTCATACCCCGTTCTTTAAAGGATATCGCCCGCAGTTTTATTTCCGTACCACGGACGTGACAGGCGACGTGGCGCTGCCGGAAGGCGTGGACATGGTGATGCCGGGTGACAACGTAAGCATGGAAGTGAAGTTGATCACGCCGATCGCGATGGAAAAGACCATGCGTTTCGCGATCCGCGAAGGCGGACGCACGGTAGGCGCGGGTCGTGTAATTGATATTCTTGAGTAATAAACGATAAGCTTGAGCGGGTCCCGTTTATGCGGGATCCGCTTGTGCGCGCCGGAGTCGCGAAGGCGCATGCGGGTTTGAATCCGTCTGTTCTAGGCCAGTAGCTCAATTGGCAGAGCACCGGTCTCCAAAACCGGGGGTTGGGGGTTCAACTCCCTCCTGGCCTGCCAGGTAGATGCATGGCGCGCAAAGCACAGTGGAGAAAAAGCAATGGGTAAATTAGGAAACATGGTGACGGGTCTGAAAACCTTCACGGGCGAAGTGAAAGTGGAATTGACCAAGTGCACCTGGCCGACGCGCCCGGAATTGCTGGAATCCACGGTTGTGGTCGTTGTGTCGTGTCTGATATTGGCGGCTTTTGTCGGAATCAGCGATGTAGTAACGATGTTTTTGTTAAGCGTGGTAATCCGCTAACAATGACTTTTCTGAATGAACCGGTGACCTATGCCTAAAGAATGGTTTGTATTGCAGACGCTTTCCGGCCAGGAAAACAAAGCGCGTGAGAATATGCTCAAGCGCGTGGAACTGGAGGAAATGGGCGATCTGGTGGAGGAAATCCTGGTTCCTACGGAAAAAGTTTCCGAGGTTAAGCAGGGTAAAAAAACCACGATTACACGGAAATTTTTTCCCGGGTACATTCTGGTCCGCATGGAATTGTACGGGGACGACCGGAAAATGGTGGAGAAAAGCTGGTATTTTACGCAGCAGACGCCGGGCGTGATTGGGTTTGTAGGCGGCGAGACGCCGGTGCCTTTGCGGCAATCGGAAGTAGATCAGATTTTGAATCAGATCGAAGAGAAGAAAGAAAAAGTCAAACCGAAAGTTGTGTTTGAGCCGGGTGAAACAGTTAAGATTACAGACGGTCCGTTTGTCAGTTTCAGCGGGATTATTGAAGAAGTTGATCCGGATCGCGGCAAATTAAAAGTATCGGTATCTATTTTTGGACGTTCGGCGCCGGTGGAATTGGAATACTGGCAAGTAGAGCGCGAAGCGTAAACGGGGTCCCGGTATCGGGGCGTATATCATTAAGTGTAGACGGTTATGGCAAAAAAAATTACAGGTCAAATTAAGTTGCAGATTCCTGCGGGACAAGCGAATCCGGCGCCTCCGGTAGGACCGGCGTTGGGTCAGCAGGGCGTGAATATCATGCAGTTCTGCAAAGATTTTAATGCGGCGACGCAAAGTCAGGCAGGATTGGTCATTCCGGTGGTCATCACGGTATACCAGGATAAATCGTTTACGTTTATTACTAAAAGTCCGCCCGCGGCGATTTTGTTGAAAAAAGCGGCAGGCATTGCCAAAGGTTCCGCGATTCCCAACCGGGATAAAGTAGGCAAAGTGGACCGGGCCCAGCTTGAAGAAATCGCCAAAACCAAAGCGAAAGATATCAACGCGCATGATGTGGAGCATGCCGTGCGCATTATTGAAGGCACAGCACGCAGCATGGGCATTGAAGTGGTGTAAACATTATGACGACACACGGCAAAAAATACCGCGCGGTACGTGAGCGCGCGAAAAAGAAAGATTACGAATTGCAGGAAGCGATTAGCTTCCTGAAAGAAAATCCTGTCGCGAAATTCAGCGAGACGGCTGAAATCGCCTTCCGTCTGGGTGTGGATCCGACAAAATCGGATCAGTCCGTGCGTGGCACGGTTTCGTTGCCGCACGGCACAGGGAAAGATGTGCGTGTGATTGTATTTGCTACGGGGCCGGCGGCGGAAGCCGCGCGCGAAGCAGGCGCCGCAGAAGTAGGCTTTGAAGATTTGATAGCTAAAGTGACGGGTGGCTGGACGGATTTTGACATCGCGGTGGCTACCCCGGAAGCGATGAAAGAAGTGCGCAAACTCGGGAAAGTGCTTGGTCCGCGCGGCTTGATGCCGAATCCCAAGACCGGCACCGTAACCGATGACACCGCGGCGGCCGTGAATCAGTTCAAAGCGGGCCGGGTTGAATTTAAAATGGACCGGCACGGGAATGTGATGGTGCCGTTCGGGAAAATGTCCTTTGAGGTGGCCGCGTTGGAAGAAAACGCGCGCGCCGTGATGCAAGCCGTTGTCGCGGCCAAGCCCAGCGTGGCCAAAGGAGTTTACATCAAGACCTGCACCGTGACCTCGACGATGGGGCCGGGATTGCGGGTACGCGTTAAAGAATTGGCCGCGGCCTGAGGAACACGATTATGAGAGCCGAAAAAACAACGATGTTGGATGAAGTGCGCCGCGATGTAAGCGGTAAAGTTTTTGTGATCCTGGCCGATTATTCGGGCTTGGATGTCGCGAAGACCGGGGATCTCCGTAGCCGCTTGCGCGGGGCGAACGCCAAATACACGGTGGTGAAGAATCGCTTGTTAAGCATTGTGGCGGACGAAGAAAAGCTGGAAGGGCTTTCCGCGGGCATGGAAGGGCCGACGGCGATTGTCAGCGGCGACGGCGATGTGGTCGAGACAGCGAAGATTCTCAAAGCATTTATTAAAGAAAACAACAAGCCCGTTATTAAAATTGGCGCGTTTTCGGGTGCGGTGTTAACGCCGGAGGAAATCGAGCAATTGGCTTCGATGCCTCCGAGAATAGAATTGTTGGGTCGTGTGGTGGGCACCATTGCGGCACCAATGACGTCGTTGGTCGGCGTCATGAATCAAAAATTGTGCAGCCTGGTTTACGTGCTGAAGGCCGTACAGGAAAAGAAAGCAAACGCAGCCTGATGCCGATTTCAGGCAGGTTCACGAGGAGATAAAGGTCATGTCGGAAGCAACAGAAACAGTGGAAACGAAAAGCGCCCCGCAGTTGGGCGGTAAAATGGAAGAGTTTGTGAGCTGGATCGAAACTATTTCGGTTCTCGAACTCTCGCAGTTGGTCAAAGCGCTTGAAGATCGCTTGGGCGTCTCGGCGGCCGCGCCGATGGCTGTAGCAGCCGCTCCGGCGGGCGGTGGCGCGGCTCCCGCGGAAGCAGCGGAAGAAAAGACGGAATTCGATGTGATTCTGGCGGAAGCCGGCGCGCAGAAAATTCAGGTCATCAAAGAAATCCGCGGCTTGACCACGCTGGGCTTAAAAGAAGCCAAAGATTTGGTGGAATCTGCGCCGAAGCCGGTCAAGGAAGGCGTCACGAAAGAAGAAGCCGAAGAAATCAAGAAAAAGCTCGAAGGCGCTGGCGCCAAAGTCGAGATCAAGTAAGTACTCTTTCCGCTTCAGCGCTTCCCAGTCCGTAAACCGGAATGGGAAGCGCTGGGCTGTTTGTGTTTATGCGTCGTAATAGTAGGTTCAAGCTCTGAAGGTGCTGCATGGCTGATAGAATTAACTTTGGTAAACTTCCGCATGTTATTGACATGCCGGATATGATTGAAATCCAGACGGCATCGTACAAGGAATTTCTCCAGCAAGATGTTGCACCGTCTAAACGCAAATTGATTGGTTTGCAGGCGGTGTTTAAAGAAGTCTTCCCGATTGAAAGCTACGACGGCCAATTTGTGCTGGATTTCGTAAAATATGAAATTCAGGAGCCGAAAATGTCGGCGCTGGAATGTGTGCGCGAAGCGGAATCTTTTGCGGCTCCCTTGTACATTACCTTGCGTCTTAAAGACGGCGAGGAAGTGCGTGAAGAGGAAGTGTATCTGGGCGAAATTCCCCTGATTACCGATCGCGGTTCGTTTGTAATCAACGGGGCCGAACGCGTGGTGGTTAGTCAGTTGCACCGGTCGCCGGGCATTTGTTTTGAGCAGTCGCAGCATGCCAACGGCTCCACGCTGTATTCGTTCCGCATTATTCCCGACCGGGGGTCGTGGGTCGAAGTGCAATTTGATACCAACGATTTGATTTACATGTACCTGGACCGTCAACGCCGCCGCCGCAAATTCCTGGCCACGACGTTGCTTCGCGCGCTGGGCTACGGCACCGACGAAGAATTGCTTTCGCTGGTATACTCGTTTGAGTCTTTGCCGCTTAAAGATTCGTTAAAAGAAGATGACTTGCAACACCGTGTAACGCGGTCGGATGTTATTGACGGGGATTCGCAATCCATTCTGGCGCGCCAATACGAGCCGGTGACGAAAGAATTGATCAAGCAAATGAAAGCCGCGGGCTTTAAGTCGCTGGATATCGTGAATGTGTCGTGGGACGAAGGCATTTTCCTGAAAAGCGTGATGAAAGATCCGACGCGCACGATGGACGATGCGTTAAAAGATATTTACCAGAAACTGCGCCCGGGCGATCCGGCGACGGTGTCCAACGCCAAACAATTGATCAAGCGCACGTTTTTTGATCCGCGCCGCTATGATCTAGGGCGTGTGGGCCGGTACAAAATTCAGCAGAAACTCGGCTTGGACAAAACCGTGGACACGCGTGTATTGGAAACCGAGGATTTGCTTGCGGCATTAAAATACCTCATTGGACTGCGTCTGGGTGACGGGTCGGTGGACGACATTGATCATTTAGGCAGCCGTCGTGTGCGTACGGTCGGTGAATTGCTTGAAAACCAATGCCGTGTCGGCCTGGCGCGTACGGAACGTCTAGTGAAAGAGCGCATGACGATTTTTGATGCGACAGTCGAGAAATTGACCCCGCAAAAACTGATAAATCCCAAAGCGCTGTCGGCGGTGATTAAAGACTTTTTCGGGCGCAGTCAGTTGTGTCAGTTCATGGACCAAACCAATCCGCTATCCGAGTTGACGCATAAACGCCGTTTAAGCGCGTTGGGACCGGGTGGATTAAGCCGTGAACGCGCGGGCTTCGAAGTGCGCGACGTGCATTCCAGCCATTATGGTCGCATTTGCCCGATTGAAACGCCGGAAGGTCCGAACATCGGTCTGATTTCATCGCTTAGCACGTATGCGCGCGTCAACGAATTTGGATTCATCGAAACGCCGTACCGCAAAGCCAATAATGGGCGTGTGACGGAATCGGTCGAATATCTAAGCGCGGACGAAGAGGAAAAATACGTGATTGCGCAGGCTAACGCGCCTTTGGATGAAAAAGGAAACTTTGTGCGTGACACGGTCTTGGTCCGGTATCGCGGCGACTTTTTGGAAGTGCCGAAAGATCGCGTGGATTACATGGATGTGTCGCCGAAACAATTGGTGAGTGTGGCGGCCAGTTTGATTCCGTTTTTGGAACACGATGACGCGAACCGCGCGTTGATGGGATCGAACATGCAGCGCCAGGCTGTGCCGCTGATGATTCCGGATCGTCCGTATGTGGCGACAGGCATTGAAGGCAAAGTCGCGCGCGATTCACGGGTAATGGTTATTGCTGAAGAAGCAGGCAAAGTGGCTTCGGTCACCGCGCATCGCATTGTGGTATCCCGGACAGGCGAAATGCCGACTAAAAAAACGCCCCCGGAGGAATACCAGACGTATGAGCTGCGTAAGTTTATGCGTTCGAATGCGGGAAGCTGTTTTAATCAGAAGCCGATTGTGAAAGTCGGGCAGAAAATCAAGAAAGACGATGTGCTGGCGGACGGGCCTTCCACCGACGAAGGGGAATTGGCCTTAGGCCGAAATGTGCTGGTCGCATTTATGCCATGGTGCGGTTATAACTTCGAAGACGCCATCCTGATCAACCAGAAACTGGTGCGTGAGGATTTCTACACTTCGATTCATATCGAAGAATTCGAGTGCGGCGCGCGGGACACCAAGCTCGGGCCGGAGGAAATTACGCGCGACATTCCGAATGTCGGTGATGAAGCGCTAAAGAATCTGGATGCAGGCGGCGTGGTGCGCGTAGGCGCGGAAGTCAAGCCCGGCGATATTCTGGTGGGTAAAATCACGCCGAAAAGCGAAACGGAACTGGCGCCGGAAGAACGGTTGCTTCGCGCGATTTTCGGTGAAAAAGCCGCGGATGTGCGTGATACTTCGCTTACCGTGCCCAGCGGGGTGGAAGGGATTGTCATGGATGTGAAAGTATCCTCGCGCAATCCCATTGAGCGGACCTCGATGAGCGCGACGGAAAAGCGGAAGCAATTAAAACAATTGACCGACGAATACAAAGAGAAAAAACAGCAGCTTCACGAGGACTTGACGGAGTCGTTAAGCAATATTTTGCTTGGCGAAAAAATCCCCTTGGATATTGTGGATATCAAGACCGGGGAAATTATTATTCCGGCGAACCGGAAAATTACGAAAACGCTGTTGCGCAAGCTGGCTACGTCGCACGATCATATTGAAATTGATCCGAGCCCGATTCAGATCAAAATCACCGGCATCATTCAGGAATTCAGCGCGAAATTCGCGGAACTTGAAGATGAAAATGACCGCTCCATGGACCGGTTGGAAAGCGGCGATGAAATTGATCAAGGCATTATCAAGCAGGTCAAAGTGTATGTGGCCAGCAAGAAGAAATTGTCGGTCGGCGATAAAATGGCGGGTCGTCACGGAAATAAAGGCGTGATTGCGCGGATTATGCCGGACGAGGATATGCCGTTCCTTCCCGATGGCACCCCGGTTGAAATTGTGTTGAACCCGCTGGGTGTGCCTTCCCGCATGAACGTGGGGCAGGTGCTGGAAACGCATCTGGGGTGGGCTTGCGAAATGCTGGGCTTGCACGCCGCGACTCCGGTATTTGATGGTATTTCCGAAGACCGTATTTGGGAAATGATGCAGGAAGCGAAATTGCCGTCCGATGGTAAATCGGTCCTGTACGATGGCCGTTCCGGGGATCCGTTTGATCAACGGGTGGTTGTCGGCAAAATCTATATGCTGAAACTGCACCATTTGGTCAGCGACAAAATACACGCGCGCGCTGTGGGTCCGTACTCTTTGGTTACGCAGCAGCCGTTGGGCGGCAAAGCGCAATACGGCGGTCAGCGTTTCGGCGAAATGGAAGTCTGGGCCATGGAAGCATATGGCGCGGCGTATGCGTTGCAGGAACTGTTGACCGTCAAAAGCGACGATTTGCAAGGCCGCACGCATATTTACGAATCCATTGTAAAAGGCGAAAATAGCCTGGAAGCAGGCATCCCGGAATCCTTTAACGTGTTGTTGAAGGAAATGCAGAGCCTTGGATTGAATATGCAAGTCAAGCGTACGGAAGATTAAGCCATCGCGGACGAACGATAGAATTTTACGGAGGGCACGACATTGGAACACAGCGAAGCAGCAAATATTTTAGGCATGGAACCCAGCTTGGGATTCGATTATGCCAGCATTACCTTGGCGTCTCCGGAGACAATCCGGTCCTGGTCGTTCGGCGAAGTTAAGAATCCCGAAACCATTAATTACCGCACATTCAAACCGGAAAAAGGCGGTTTGTTCTGTGAGCGGATTTTTGGCCCGACCAAAGACTGGGAGTGCAGTTGCGGCAAGTACAAACGCATTAAGCACAAAGGCGTGGTCTGCGATCGCTGCGGGGTGGAAGTTACGCTGGCGCGCGTGCGTCGTGAACGCATGGGGCATATTGAGCTGGCGGTGCCGGTATCGCATATATGGTTTTTTAAATGCACGCCGAGCCGCATGGGGCTGGTGCTGGATATGACCGCGCGCGCGCTGGAGCGTGTGTTGTATTACGAGGATTATATTGTCGTGGATCCGGGCGATACGCCGCTACAGCAAAAACAATTGTTAAGCGAAGTGGAATTTCGCGAAGCCCAGGACAAATACGGCGATGGGTTTGTGGCGAAAATGGGCGCGGAAGGCGTCAGTGATTTGATGAAGCAAGTGGACCTCGAGAAGACCTTGGAGGAAATTGAGGTCGAAATGGCGGGGACGCGCAGCAAACAAATTAAAACCAAGTTAACCAAACGGATTAAAGTCATTGAAGGCTTCCGTTCCAGCAATACCCGTCCGGAATGGATGATTCTCGAAGTGCTGCCGGTGATTCCGCCCGACTTGCGGCCGTTGGTGCCGTTGGAAGGCGGACGCTTTGCTACGTCGGATTTAAACGATTTGTACCGTCGTGTGATTAACCGCAACAATCGCTTGCGCAATTTGTTGTCGTTAAAAACGCCGGACGTGATTATTCGCAACGAAAAACGCATGTTGCAAGAAGCCGTGGACGCGTTGTTCGACAACGGGCGTCACGGTCGTGCGGTGACAGGCGCAGGCAACCGGCCTTTGAAGTCATTAAGCGACATGCTGAAAGGCAAACAAGGCCGTTTCCGCCAGAATCTGCTTGGCAAACGCGTGGATTATTCCGGTCGTTCGGTTATTGTGATCGGTCCTGATTTGCAAATGAAACAGTGTGGCTTGCCCAAAAAAATGGCGCTGGTGCTGTTTGAGCCGTTTATTATCCGCCGGTTAAAAGAAATGGGCATTGTCCATACCGTGCGTAGCGCGAAGAAAATGATTGAGCGCGAAGCCGACGAAGTATGGGATATCCTGGAAGAAGTGACGCATGGTCATACGGTCATGTTGAACCGCGCGCCCACGTTGCACCGCTTGGGCATTCAGGCGTTCGAGCCTGTATTGATTGAAGGCGAGGCGATCCGGGTGCATCCGTTGGTATGTACCGCATACAACGCCGACTTTGACGGCGATCAAATGGCGGTGCACGTGCCGCTTTCCATTGAAGCGCAAATGGAGTCGCGATTGTTGATGTTGGCATCCAACAACATCTTTTCGCCTTCGAGCGGCAAACCCATTACGACACCGTCGCAGGATATTGCGCTGGGTTGTTATTATTTGACGACGGATTCCCAGCAGGATCGTATTGCGCGGCGCCGTACGAAAAAAGAGGAAGAAATGGAGCATTTGCCGATTTTGGTGGATGCGCATGAAGTTCACACTGCATACGAAGAAGGTGCGCTGCGCATTCACGACCGTATTCGTTTCAAGAATCCGGCGCATGGGCGCGATACGTTGTATGGCGAAAAAGACACGACCGTGATCACCACGACCGTGGGCCGCGTGTTTTTTAATGAAGTATGGCCTCCGCAGATGGGCTTCATCAATATGACTGTGGGCAAAAAAGCCATGGAACGGCTTATTGAAGAATGTTACCGGGCTTCCGGACAGTCGGAAACAGTCAAAATGCTTGATCGTCTGAAAACAATCGGATTTGAGTTTGCGACTAAAGCCGGTATTTCCATCGGCATTGAAGATATGATTATTCCGAAAGAAAAAGATGAAATCATTCTTTCGGCGCGCAAAACGATTGCTGACGTGGAAACGCAGTATCGCAAAGGTGTCATTACCGATGGCGAGCGCTACAACAAAATTATTGATATCTGGACACACGCGACCGACGAGATTTCCAACGTCATGTATCGCATGATGGAATTTAACGATAACCGTGATCATTTGAATCCGATTTTCGTCATGGTGGATTCCGGCGCGCGTGGCAGTCGTCAGCAAATCCGCCAGTTGGCGGGGATGCGCGGGTTGATGGCGCGTCCTTCGGGCGAAATTATCGAGCGTCCGATTCTCTCGAATTTCCGCGAAGGCTTAAGTGTGCTGGAATACTTCATTAGCACGCACGGCGCGCGCAAGGGGTTGGCCGATACCGCGTTGAAAACCGCGGATTCGGGCTACCTGACACGTAAGCTGGTGGATGTGGCGCAGGATATTATTATTTACGAACAAGACTGCCACACGTTGAACGGCATTGAAATCAAGTCCATTTACGAAGGAGACGAGGAATTGGTTCCGCTTGCTTCACGCCTTGTGGGCCGGACCGCGTTGGACGATATTCGGGATCCGTTGAGCAAAGAAATCATTGTGGCCGCGGGCCAGGAAATTGACGAAGTAGCCGCGAAAAAAATCGGCGCGGCCGGTTTGGAATCGGTGCGTATCCGCAGTGTGCTAACCTGCGAAACCAAAGTCGGGGCGTGCGCCAAATGTTACGGACGCAACCCGGCGACAGGCAAAATCGTATCGTTGGGCGAACCGGTCGGTATTATTGCCGCCCAGTCCATCGGCGAACCGGGCACGCAGTTGACGATGCGTACGTTCCACATTGGCGGCACCGCGAGTTCCGTCTTTAAGCAGCCGCAAATTATTGCGAAACACGATGGTCTTGTGCGCTATCACGATTTACGGACTGTCGCGTCGCTGGACGGCAATTATATTGCGTTGAATAAAAACGGGGTGCTGGGCATTTACGATGAAGAAGGCCGGGAACTGGAGCGGCATACCATTGTGATCGGCGCGGTGTTGTCGGTTGCGGATGGCGGCACGGTCAAAAAAGGACAAAGCTTTGTAAAATGGGATCCGTACAACGTGCCGATTTTGGCGGAGCACAACGGCGTTATTGAATTTCACGACTTTATTGAAGGCGTGACGGTGCGTCGCGAAATGGATGAATCCACCGGACTGGAAGGCACGGTGGTTATGGAGCACAAAGAGGATTTGCATCCTCAGGTGGTTATTAAACATCCCAAAACCAAGGAAGTGCTTCAATACTACTCGATTCCGGCGGGCGCTCACGTGATGGTGGAGCAGGGAGTCGAAATGCAAGCAGGCGCGTTGTTGGCTAAAACGCCGCGCAAAGTATCGCGTACAAAAGACATCACAGGCGGTCTGCCGCGCGTAGCGGAATTGTTTGAAGCGCGCCGCCCGAAAGAAGCGGCGGAAATTGCAAAAATTGATGGCGTGGTCGAATTTGCCGGGATTGCCCGCGGACGTCGCCGGATCTTGGTTCGCGATATGGCCACCAACGAAGAAGAAGAGCATTTGATTCCGATGGGTAAACACGTGGTGGTGTTCCAAGGAGACCATGTGCGTAAAGGGCAGCAATTGACGGAGGGGCCGGTGGTTCCTCAGGAAATTCTGGATGTATGCGGACCGCAGGAATTGCAAGAGCATTTAGTGAACGAAGTACAGCAGGTGTACCGTCTGCAAGGCGTGGAAATCAACGACAAGCACATTGAAATTATTGTGCATCAGATGCTGCGCAAAGTGCGGATTACGGAGCCGGGCGACACCGAGTTTATCTGGGGCGAGCAAGTAGAGCGCTCGTACTTCCAGGAAGTCAACCAACAGGCGATGGCGGAAGGTAAACGTCCGGCGGAAGCGCAGCCGGTATTGCTGGGCATTACCAAAGCCGCGCTGGAAACCGAAAGTTTTATTTCGGCTGCGTCGTTCCAGGACACGACACGCGTGTTAACGGATGCGGCTGCGCTGGGGCGCCGGGACAACTTGCGTGGGTTTAAGGAAAACGTGATTATGGGCCATTTGATTCCGGCCGGTTCCGGTTTCCACATGTACCGCAACATCAAACTAGTGCCACTCGCGGAACCGATCTCCACCGAGGAATTGCTGGGCGAAACGTTCCTGGAGGAGAAAAAAACCGTATAAAAATACGGATTGATGATTGAAACCATGCGCGGTCCTTTGATACAGTGCGCGGTTTCATCCCAAAAAAGAGAGAAGCTATGCCGACGATTAATCAATTAGTGAATAAAGGGCGCTCGCCGCTCCGAAAGAAAAACAAAGCGCCTGCGTTGGCGAATTGCCCGCAGCGTCGCGGGGTTTGTCTGCAAGTTAAAACGCAGACGCCTAAAAAACCGAACTCGGCGTTGCGCAAAGTTGCCCGTGTGCGTTTAACCAACGGATACGAAGTCACTGCGTATATTCCGGGCGAAGGACATAATTTACAGGAACACAGTATGGTCTTGGTGCGTGGCGGCCGTGTGAAGGATTTGCCCGGCGTGCGTTATCATATTGTGCGTGGCGCGCTGGACAGCCTTGGCGTGGATGGACGCAAGCGCGGCCGCTCAAAATACGGCGCCAAGACACCGAAGCAATAATCAGGAACGGGACTAGGATATGGCCAGAAGACGCAGAGCGAATAAACGACCCCCCGCGCTGGACGCGCGGTATCAAAGCCCTTTAATCGGGCGTTTTATCAATCAATTGATGAAGCGAGGCAAAAAAGCCACAGCGCAGCGTGTCATCTACGGCGCGCTGGACCAGATTGCGGAAGAGACGCAAAGTGATCCGCTTGAATTTCTTGAGCAAGCGCTCGATAATGTGCGTCCCCGTCTTGAAGTTAAATCCCGCCGGGTTGGCGGCGCCACGTATCAGGTGCCGATCGAAGTCGGCGATGAGCGTCAATTATCGTTGGCGCTACGTTGGGTGATTCAATATTCCGCCGCGAGGAAAGGCGTGCCTATGGGGCGTGCGCTTGCGATGGAGTTGATGGACGCCCAGAAAAACCAGGGGTCTTCGGTTAAAAAGCGCGAAGATACCTTCAAAATGGCCCAAGCCAACCGGGCCTTCGCCCATTACCGGTGGTAAAAGGCTTGTGTATGACCCATGGCAGACGTTTTGGAACAGCCCTCATCAACGGAGTATTGCGACGATCAACCGCGGGAAGCGGCCGGTCGGCGGCGCGGTCTGGCTTTGATCCGTAACATCGGGATCATGGCCCATATTGATGCGGGCAAAACCACTACGTCGGAGCGCATGCTGTTTTACAGCGGTCGTGTCCACAAAATAGGGGAAGTGGATTACGGCAGCGCCACCATGGACTGGATGGCGCAGGAACAGGAACGCGGCATTACGATTGTAAGCGCCGCGACTACTTTTTTCTGGAAAAATCATCAGGTCAATCTCATTGACACACCCGGGCATGTGGATTTCACGGTGGAAGTGGAGCGCGCGCTGCGGGTGCTCGACGGGGCGGTAGGCGTGTTTTGCGCCGTGGCGGGTGTGCAGCCGCAGTCGGAGACCGTCTGGAGACAAGCCCGCAAATACAACATTCCTTGTCTCGCGTTTGTGAATAAAATGGATCGCAAAGGCGCGGATTTTGGCGCGGTGATAAATCAAGCGCGCGCGAAGTTAGGCATTCATCCGGTGGCGATTCAATGGCCGATGGGCACGGAAGATCAATTTGACGGGGTCATTGATTTAATGACCATGAAAGCGTTGCGTTTTGACGAAGACAGCCAAGGCGCCACGGTCATCGAAGAAGCGATACCCGCGGCATGGGCGGCGGACGCGGAAAAAGCGCGCGCCACGATGATTGAAGCTGTAGCGGACGCGGATGAAGCTGTGCTGGAAGCGTATTTGAGCCAAGCCGATGTCCCGGAAGATTTATTGAAAGCGGGTTTGCGACGGGCTGTGTTAGCGAACAAGCTTGTGCCGGTGTTGGCAGGCACTTCGCTGCGCAATAAAGGCATACAACCGTTGCTGGATGCCGTCGTGGCCTATTTGCCGAATCCGATGGATGTGCCTGCGATCCGGGGGCATCATCCCAAAACCGACGCGGTGGTTGAGCGGCATGCCAGTGATTTTGATCCGTTATCCGCGCTGGCATTCAAAATTGCCAACGACCCTTATATCGGCAAGCTGCATTTTGTGCGTGTCTATTCCGGTTGTCTGAAGAAAGGCATGAATGTGTTTAATCCGCGCACACGCAAACGCGAGCGCATTGGCCGGATTGTGCTGTTGCATGCCAACCACCGCGAAGATGCCGACGCGTTGTACGCGGGCGAAATTGGCGGATTGGTTGGCATGAAAGAAGTGACAACCGGGGACACGTTATGCGCGGAAAATGATCCGGTGGTGCTTGAAAGCATTGAATTTCCAGAGCCGGTTATTTCGATGGCCATTGAGCCGCGCACGCAAGGGGATAAAGAGACGTTGTTGTCCTCGTTGGCGGCGTTGGCGGAAGAAGATCCTACATTTATAGTATCCGCGAACGAAGACACCGGACAGACGATTATCAGCGGTATGGGCGAATTGCATCTGGAAATTATTAAAGATCGTTTATTCCGCGAATTCAAAGTGCAAGCCAATGCAGGCAAGCCCACGGTAGCGTATCGCGAGACCATTTTACGCGCCGCGGAAGGAAAAAACATTTTTGATAGAGAAATTGGTGGACATGGACAGTACGCTCATGTGATAGTCTCCGTCTCTCCTCGCGCAAGGGGGGAGGGTAACCGCGTCACATTTAATGTCACGCCGACGGATATTCCCAATGAATACAGGGCTGCCGTGCAAGAGGGCCTGCAAGATGCGCTTGTCACGGGTGTGCTGGGGAATTACCCGCTGGTGGATGTAGATGTTGCGGTGAAAGGCGGAAGTTTTCATCCGGTGGATTCCACGGATGTGGCTTTTCGCACAGCCGCGGTGCTGGCGTTACGTGAAGCCGTGGCTGCGGCTGAACCTGCGTTGCTTGAGCCGGTTATGGCGTTGGAAATTGAAACGCCGGACGAGCACCTTGGCGATGTGCTTGGCGATATTAGTAGCAGACGCGGTTCGGTGCGGGACATGGTTGCTCATCATGGCATGCAATTGGTGCATGCGGATGTGCCCTTGGCGGAATTGTTTGGTTATACCACGGCGGTGCGATCGTTGAGTCGCGGTCGCGCCAGCGCGACTATGCAGCCGAAAGCTTTTGATGTAGTGCCTGCGGACAAAGTAGATGCGATTTTAAATCGGTAAGGTGGAATTATGAACGGACAACGAATTCGAATAGGATTAAAAGCATACGATCATCGTGTGCTGGATGCTTCGACGGGAGACATTGTAGAAACCGCGAAGCGCACAGGCGCCCGGGTGGCGGGACCCATCCCTATGCCGACAAAAATAGAGCGGTACAGTGTGAACCGCGGCCCGCACGTGGATAAAAAATCCATGGAGCAATTTGAAATCCGCACGCATAAGCGTCTGCTGGACATTATCAACCCAACTGCCCAGACGGTGGATGAGCTGAAAAAGCTTAATCTTCCCGCTGGCGTGGACATTACTATCAGGCTGTAGGATCATGAACGGAATCATTGGACGTAAAATAGGCATGACGCAAGTGTTCGACGAGACCGGCACGCAGTATAACGTGACGGTTATCGAAGCGGGTCCTTGCACCGTGGTGCAGCGAAAAACGCAGGAGCGTGACGGATACGATGCGGTGCAACTTGGTTTTGAACCTCAAAAAGAGCAGCGCTTAACCAAGCCGGAACAAGGGCATTTCAAAAAAGCCGGTGTAACGCCGCAAAAAGTGCTGCGGGAATTTGATGTTGAACCGGACAGTGAAACAAAAGCCGGGGACGAAGTCACTGTTGCTCAGTTTGAAGGTGTTCCGTATGTGGATATTGTCGCGACGTCCAAAGGGCGTGGATTTCAGGGTGTTATGCGGCGGCACGGCTTTGGTGGTGGACGCGCAACACACGGATCGGGCGGGCATCGTCGTCCCGGTTCCATTGGGATGAAAGAAGAACCTGCGCGTGTGTTTAAAGGCAAAAAACTGCCTGGGCATATGGGCAACGAGCGGGTCACCACGCAGAATTTGAAAGTAGTGCAAGTGCGCGGCGAAGATAATGCCCTTTTAGTGGAAGGCGCGGTGCCTGGCCCGGTTGGGGGTTTGGTGATGGTGCGCAAAGCGATTAAGAAACCGGCGGTCAAATCATGAGCAAATTACCTGTAAAAAACATCAGCGGAGACCGTGTCGGCGAATTTGATGTGCCCGACGCGCTGTTGATTTATGACAAAGGAGCGCAAGCCGTGCATGAAGCGGTGTTGGCGCATCGTGTGAATGTGCGCGCGGGCACGGCGTCCACGCTTGGCAAAGGCGCGGTAGCGGGATCGGGCAAAAAGCCGTGGAAACAAAAAGGCACAGGCCGCGCGCGGGCGGGTTATCAGCAATCGCCGGTATGGCGTGGCGGTGGCGTGGCTTTTGGTCCCAAGCCCCGTGTGCTGGAACAAAAATTGCCGAAAAAAGTTGCGCGCCTGGCATTTCGCCGCGCGTTTAGTGAAAAAATATCCGCCGGGGAAGTGACGGTATTGGATTCATTGACGTTGGAAGCGCCTCGAACCAAAACGATTGCGGATCTGATGAAATCGTTGGAAGCCTACAGTGGCGCGTTAATTGTGTTGGATGCCGCGGACAAAAATATTTCTTTAGCTGTGCGTAATATTCCGGATGTGGCCGTTACGACGGCTTCGCATGTGCATACGTATGAACTGCTCCGCTATCCGCAGGTATTGGTTACGAAAGCAGGCATGGATGTGTTGACGCAGCGGCTTCAGCAATCTGTATCGGGGAGGGCCGCATGAAAGAAGCGCATCAAATCGTAGAAAATTTATTGATTACGGAAAAAGGCACGCGCCTTACGGAAAAAGAAAACAAATATCTTTTCCGTGTGCATACGCGCGCCAATAAGCTGGAAATCAAATCGGCTATCGAGAAACTGTTTGGTGTCCGCGTGGAAAACGTCAACACCATGAATCGTCAAGGCAAGCAGAAGCGTGAGCGCACCATGCGTTACGGGCGGACGGCGGGCTGGAAGCGTGCCGTGGTTACGTTGAAAGATGGGGACACGATTGATCTTACGTAAAAGGAAGCAGGACCATGCCCAATCGCAAATATAAACCGACTACGCCGAGCCGCCGTTTTATGACGGTTTCGACGTTTGAGGAAATCACGAAAGACAAGCCGGAAAAAGGTTTGTTGCTGAAAAAGAAAAACAGCGCGGGGCGCAATTCTGCGGGCCGGATTACCGTGCGCCATCGTGGGGGTGGTCACAAAAAGCATATTCGTGTGGTGGATTTCCTTCGCGATAAGCGGAACATTCCCGCCAAAGTTGCCGCGATTGAATACGATCCGAATCGTTCGGCGCGGTTGGCATTGTTGCATTATGCGGATGGGGAAAAACGGTATATTCTTGCGCCGGTTGGTTTGACGGTGGGCGCGGAAGTCATGGCGGGATCGGAAAACATGGAACCTGCGGTAGGCAACGCCATGCCGCTGGGCGCGATTCCGCTGGGTATGCATATCCACGCGATTGAATTAATTCCCGGACGGGGCGCGAAAGTAGCGCGTTCGGCCGGCCAGGAAGCGGAAATCATGGCGCGGGACGCGGGCTATGCGGACGTTAAAATGCCGTCCGGCGAAATCCGTAAAATTTCAGTGAATTGTTATGCCACGATTGGCCAGGTAGGCAATGTCGAGCATGAAAGTATATCGCTGGGCAAAGCCGGGCGGGCGCGCTGGAAAGGGCGTCGTCCGACTGTGCGTGGTGTAGCGATGAACCCGGTGGACCATCCGATGGGCGGCGGCGAAGGTCGTTCATCCGGCGGAAGCCACCCGGTGTCCCCGTGGGGGCAATTATCCAAAGGCAAGCGGACACGCAACAAGCGTAAAGCTTCCAGTCGTTTTATTGTGCAACGCAGGAGAAAATAAGCGATGGCTCGTTCTTTAAAAAAAGGTCCTTATGTGGAAGAAAAGCTGCTCAAGAAAGTTGAGCGGTTGGATAGCGCCGGGCAAAAGCGTGTCATTAAGACCTGGTCGCGACGCTCTATGATCATGCCTGAATTTGTCGGGCATACGTTTTCGATTCATAACGGCAAGAATTTTATTTCCGTGTTTATTACAGAGAATATGGTGGGTCACCGGTTGGGCGAATTTGCTCCGACGCGGACGTTTCGTCGTCATGGCGCGGCGACGGATAAGACTGTAGCGCTGAAATAAACAGGCCGGGTTGTCCCGATGCCGGGCGCCCCGTGAACATTTTTTGCATTTTTTGCAAAAACAGTATTGGCATCCGGCAGGGCGATGCGTATGATCCCCGCTTTGCCCGCATCCTCGCGGGCGATTCGGGCGCTTGGTACAGCGAAAGCGTTGTGCGCAGGCGTGCACGCAGGCTCCCTGACGGCGCGTAAAAAGCCGGTGGTATGGCCATGGGCTAGTCTAGGAATGTGAATATGGAAGTAACAGCGACAGCAAAATTTGTGAGGATATCGCCGACGAAAGTTCGCGATATGGCGCGCGCGATTCAGGGCAAAAGCGTGGAGGAAGCGTTGCGCATAACGGAATTTAACAAACGCAAAGGCGCGTTTCTGGTGGGCAAGACGCTTAAATCGGCGGTAGCCAATGCGGAAAACAACGCGCAATTGTCGGTTGAGGATTTAGTAGTGAAAGAAGCGGTGATTGAAAGTGGACCGGCGCTGAAGCGTTTTCGTCCGGCGGCGCGCGGCATGGGCAAGCCCATTCGCAAGCGCACCAGTCATATCCGCATAACATTAAGCGACGGTATCCAGGCAGGCGCGGCGGAAAACGCCGCATAAAGTAAGGAGAACGGGTTTGGGCCAGAAAGTTAATCCAATAGGGTTTCGGGTAGCAGTCACGAAAGACTGGCGTTCGCGCTGGTATGCGAATAACCGCGCGTTCGGGGACTTGCTTCATGAAGATCAAGTTATCCGGGACTTTATCAAAAAAGAATTAAAAGACGGCGCTATCGCGGATGTCATTATTGAGCGCTACGCCAACCGGGCGCGCGTGACGCTGCATACCGCGCGACCAGGCATTGTGATCGGGCGTAAAGGCGCGGATTTGGAAAAAGTGCGCGAGCGGCTTGCCAAAAAAACCAAACGCGAAATTTACATGGAAATTCGCGAAGTGAAAAACGCGGACACCAATGCGCAGTTGGTTGCCGACGGCATTGCCACCCAGTTGGAACGGCGTGTGTCGTTCCGGCGGGCCATGAAACGCGCGATTCAAGTCGCGATGGAATTGGGCGCGGACGGCATTAAAATTGCCGTGTCCGGCCGTCTGGGCGGCGCGGAATTGTCCCGGCGCGAAGAATATAAAGAAGGCAAGGTGCCGTTGCATACCTTGCGCGCCAATGTGGAATATGGATTTTCGGAAGCACAGACCGTGGCCGGCAAAATCGGCGTCAAAGTCTGGCTGTGCAAGGAACCTGAACAGGAAGCTTTAGCGAGGTAAGTGAACTATGCCGTTGATGCCTAAAAGAGTGAAGCACCGGAAAGTGCAGCGTGGCAGCCGTAAAGGCTTGGCCACAAGTGGCAATGCGATGTCGTTTGGCGAGTATGGATTGCAATCGCTGGGTCGTGCGTGGATTACCAATATCCAGATCGAAGCGTGCCGCGTAGCCATCAACCGGGCGATGAAGCGCAAAGGAAAATTATGGATCCGGATATTCCCGGACAAACCTTTTACAAAGAAACCGCTGGAAACCCGTATGGGTAAAGGCAAAGGCGCTACGGAACATTGGGTTGCGGTTGTGCGTCCGGGACGGATGATGTTTGAACTGGACGGCGTGCCTGAGCCGATTGCGCAGGAAGCCATGAAATTGGCGGCTTCAAAACTGCCGATTCGCACGCGGTTTGTGCGGCGCCATGCGCTTTAAGGAATAAGGATCAGGGTATCATGAAAGTCAGTGAAGTGCGGGATTTGACAGTGGAAGAGCTCCGGTTGAAATACGAGGAGACTTCCAAGGAATTGTTTAACTTACGGGTGCAACAAGCGACGGGGCAATTGGAAAAACCGTCCCGGCTGCGTTCGTTGCGGCGGGATATTGCGCGTATGCGGACAGTAATGACGGAACAAACGAAAGCGGCGAGGGTGTAATGGTGACAGCAGAAGCAACAGAGACGCGCACCTTGCGCAAACAACGCGAAGGTCGCGTGGTCAGCGATAAAATGGATAAAACCATTGTGGTGCTGGTGGAACGTCGTATTCGTCACGGCTTGTACGGCAAGGAAATCCGGCGGACGAAAAAGTACCATGCGCACGACGAGAAGCGGGAAGCGCGTGTAGGGGATGTAGTGCGCATTATGGAAACGCGTCCCATCAGCCGGTTAAAGCACTGGCGTTTGGTGAATGTGATTTCCAAGGCCGTGGAATAAGCGTGACATAAGGGATTTTGACGTATGATTCAAATGCAAACCAGGTTGGATGTAGCGGATAACACCGGCGCGCAGTCGGTGCAGTGCATCCGTGTGCTGGGCCAGCGCAAAACGTACGCGCACATTGGCGACGTAATTAAAGTGGCGGTGAAAGAAGCGCAGCCCCGGGGCATGGTGAAAAAAGGCGAAGTGCATCGCGCATTGATTGTGCGCACGAAAGACGCGATTCGCCGCAATGACGGTAGTATTTTGCGTTTCGATCACAATGCGATTGTGATTGTGGACGATCAAATGAATCCTAAAGGAACCCGCATTTTTGGTCCGGTAGCGCGTGAATTGCGCGACAAGAACTACATGAAAATTGTTTCTCTAGCGCCCGAGGTGATTTGACGATGAGTGTGAAGACAAAAAAGAAACCGGCCCGGATTAAATGGTCCATTAAAAAAGGCGATTTAGTCGTCGCTATTTCCGGTGAACAAGCCGGGGCCAAACCGGGGAAAGTGCTTCAAGTCCTCCCTACACAGGGCAAAGCCCTGGTGGAAGGCTATAATTATGTGAAAAAGCATATGCGCAAGACGCAGGACAACCCGCAGGGCGGCATTGTGGAAAAAGAAGCGCCTATACATCTGTCGAATTTGAAGAAAGTGGATGCGGACGAAACGAAACCCGCGAAAAAATCCACGAAAGCAACTGAATAAGTAGTGGATATAAGCTCATGATTCCCCGTTTAAAAGAAAAGTATCAGAACGAAGTCGTAGAAGCGATGCGTCAATCGCGCGGGTACAAAAGCCCGATGCAAATTCCCCGTGTGGAAAAAGTCGTGTTGAATATCGGGTTGGACGCCACAGTGGACAAGGATTTGTTTAAATCGCTGACCGAGGATTTGGGGCGTATTGCCGGGCAGCGTCCGGTGGTGACGCATGCGCGTCTCAGCATTTCCAATTTTAAATTGCGCGAAGGCATGCCGGTAGGGGCGAAAGTGACGTTGCGTGGCGCGCGTATGTATGAGTTTCTGGATCGCTTGATTAACGTGGCGCTTCCGCGCATCCGGGATTTTCGCGGCGTATCGGCCAAAGGATTTGACGGGCGCGGCAATTATGCGCTGGGTTTAAAAGAGCAGACCATTTTCCCGGAAATTGATCCGGATCGTGTCAAGCGGACACAAGGTATGGATATTTGTATTGTAACGTCGGCGAAAACGGATGCGGAAGGCCGCGAGCTGCTCAAACATCTGGGCATGCCGTTTGCGTCGTAACGGGTAAAGGAAAGGGTAACGCCTTGGCGAAAACATCATTGATTGTAAAAGCGAGCCGACCGCCGAAGTTCAGCGCCCGACAGTATAACCGCTGTCGCCGGTGCGGACGTTCGCGGGGTTATATTCGCCGATTCCAGATCTGCCGGATTTGTTTCCGGGAACTGGCTTCGGAAGGGAAAATCCCGGGTGTGACAAAGGCAAGCTGGTAACAGAAGACCGGTAGGAGCATATGAGTTTATCAGATCCCATAGCGGACATGTTGACACGCATTCGCAACGCGTATGCGGCGGAATTGGAAGTCACAGAAATGCAGCATTCGCGTATGAAAAGCGAAATTGCGCGCATTTTGAAGCGTGAAGGCTATATTCGCGATTTCACGACCGAAGGGGGCGGGGGCAAGCGCGCGTTGCGCGTGTTTCTCAAATACGGCCCGAATCACGAAGCCGGAATTGAAGGCATTCGCCGCATCAGCAAGCCCGGGTTGCGCCGTTATGTGAGTTCATCCGATTTGCCCCGCGTACTGGGTGGTCTGGGTGTGGCGATTCTCAGCACGTCCAGCGGCGTGATGAGTGATCGTGAAGCGCGCGACCAGAAAGTCGGCGGCGAAGTATTGTGCTACGTTTGGTAGCTTGGAGAAGACGATGTCGAGAATTGGATTACAACCTATAGCAGTTCCGTCGGATGTGACGGTGCAAGTCAGTGACAATGCCATTTCGGTGAAAGGGCCGAAAGGGGAAATCAGTCGTGTTTTTCCGCCGTGTGTGATCGTGGAGATCAAAGACGGCCAGGCCGTTGTGCGTCGCAAAAGCGAAGATAAATTCGCGCGTTCCATGCATGGCACCGCGCGCAGTTTGTTGTCGAATATGATTCGCGGGGTGCGTGAGCCGTTTAAACGTGATTTGGAAATCCAAGGCGTAGGATTTCGCGCGTCCATTCAGGGACAAAAATTAAACATGGCGCTTGGATACTCGCATCCGATTGATTATGCCGTTCCCACGGGTATCACGGTAACGGTTGCGGAGAACACAAAAATTTCAGTAACGGGCGTGGATAAGCAACTGGTGGGTCAAGTCAGCGCGCAAATCCGCTCGTATTATCCAGCGGAGCCTTATAAAGGCAAAGGCGTGCGTTACAGCGACGAGCATGTAAGGCGCAAAGCCGGTAAGACAGTGGCTTAATCATGAAAATGAACAATAAAAAAGATTATCGGGTGCGCAGGCATTATCGTCTTCGCAAAAAAATAAGCGGCACGGCCGCGCGGCCGCGCATGAGTGTATTCTTGTCGAACAGCCATATTTATGTGCAGTTTATTGATGACGAGCAAGCATGCACGTTGGTGGATACCTCCACCCTGAAAGCGGGTCAGCGCACGGGCGAAGCGCGCGCCAATGTAGCTAAAGCCGAGGAAATCGGACGTGAAGCGGCGCGTGTCGCAAAGGAAAAAGGCATATCGGAAGTGGTTTTTGACCGTGGCGGATTCCGATACAGCGGGCGTGTTAAAGCGCTTGCGGAAGCGGCGCGGGCCGAAGGATTGAAGTTTTAATCGCGGAAAAAAGCGATCGAGGTAACGGATGAGTGTAGCGGAAGCAAATAAACAAATGGAATCAACAGGCGAAATCGAAGAGCGCGTGGTGCATGTAAACCGGTGCTCTAAAGTCGTCAAAGGCGGACGTCGCTTTAGTTTCAGCGCGCTGGTGGTGGCGGGAGACCGCAACGGCCGGATTGGCTATGCGTTAGGTAAAGCCAACGAAGTCGCGGATGCGATACGTAAAGGGACCGAAGCCGCGCGTCGTAACATGGCGCCTATCACGTTAAAAGGACGCACGATTCCTCACGAAGTAATCGGGGCTTTTGCGGGCGCAAATGTGTTATTGAGACCGGCGTCGGAAGGTACAGGCGTTATTGCCGGCGGCGCGGCGCGCGCGGTGCTCGAATTGTCCGGCGTCCGCGATATCCTGGCCAAATCGCTGGGCAGTAGCAATCAATTGAATGTAACCAAAGCAACGATCGCCGCGCTAAACCAGCTCCGTTCCCGCGAGCAGGTTGCCGCGCTGCGCCAGTCGTAACAAGGTTGCGCGAGGAAGGAACCGATCATTATGTCCATGAATTTACATACGTTAAAACCAGCCAAAGGCTCGCGCCGCCCCAAACGCCGCGTCGGCCGCGGACGCGCTTCCGGCATGGGAAAAACCAGTTCGCGCGGTCACAAAGGCCAATACGCTCGTTCCGGGCATAAATACAAGCCCACGTTCGAGGGCGGACAAATGCCTTTGGTGCGCCGGATGCCCAAGCGCGGATTCAAAAACCTCAACGAAGTGGTGTATATGCCGGTCAATGTGGGTCTGCTGGCGCGCTTTGAAGACGGAACGGAAGTGACGGTGGCTACGTTACGCGACGCGGGATTGGCAAATGGTTCATCGGTTAAAGTTAAAGTACTAGGAACAGGCGATTTGTCTCGCAAATTAACGGTTAAAGCGCATGCTTTTAGCGCGACGGCCCGGCAAAAAATTGAAGCAGCGGGCGGGACTTGCGAAGTGATTCGTTCCTGATCCATCAGGAAAGAAAAAACTCATGCTTTCAGCGTTTACCAACAGCCTTAAAATTCCCGAATTACGCCAGCGTATTTTTTTCACGTTTGGTCTCGTATTTATTTCGCGGTTGGTCGCGGCGGTGCCGGTGCCGGGCGTGGACGCCGTTGCATTGCGCGAATTGATTGCGCAAGTACAAGCGCAGGCGGGCGGGACGTTTGTCGGGATGTACAACTTATTCAGCGGAGGCGCGCTGGAGAATTTTGCGATAGGTGCGCTGGGCATTATGCCTTATATCAGCGCGTCCATTATTATTCAGTTAATGACAGCGGTAGTGCCCACGCTGGAACGTTTAGCCCGTGAAGGCGACACCGGACGCCAGAAAATCACGCAATACACCCGCTACCTGACGTTGCTGCTATGCCTTGTGCAGGGCTACGCGTTGGCGGCCGTGATGGAAAACCCTGCGTCTATTGGCATTCAGGAATCCGTGGTATTGTTTCCGGGGCTTGGTTTTCGTGTGATGGCCATTATCACGATGACGTCCGGAACAATGTTGCTGATGTGGTTAGGCGAGCAGATCACCGAACGCGGCATTGGCAACGGCATTTCGATTATTATCACGGTAAGCATTATCAGTTTGCTGCCAGGCGCTGTTCAGGCGGCGTACAATATGTTCCGTCCCTTCGAAGGCGTGGCGCAATTTAATATTTTCCATTTAATTGCGTTGCTGATCATGTTGTTTTTCGTCATTGCAGGCACGATTGCGGTCACACAAGCGCAACGGAAAATTCCGGTGCAGTACGCCAAGCGCGTGGTGGGGCGTAAAGTGTATGGCGGTCAAAGCACGTACATGCCGCTGCGTGTCAATTATTCCGGTGTTATGCCGATTATTTTTGCTCAAGCGATTCTGATGTTTCCGGCGAAAATGTTAGGTATGGTGCCCAGTGATGCGGTGAAGCGCTTTGGCGCCGCGCTGGATTTCGGCACCTCATGGTACAATATTCTCTACGCGCTTATGATTCTGTTTTTCTCTTATTTCTGGGTAGCCACGCAATTTAAACCCATTCAAATTGCGGATGATCTAAAAAAATACGGGGGCTATGTGCCGGGTATTCGTCCGGGACGTCCGACCGCCGAATTTTTGGATCGCACGATGACCCGCATCACAATGGCCGGCGCGCTCTTCCTTACCATTATTGCTGTATTGCCGATGCTGATGGCGCAGCATTTTGATATTCCGTGGATTGTGGCGCATTTCTTCGGCGGAACCAGTATCTTGATTATCGTGGGGGTCATGCTCGACACCATGCGGCAAGTGGAATCTCATTTGCTAACACGCCACTACGACGGCTTTTTGAAAAAAGGTAAACTGCGCTCGCGGAGGTAAGATCATGCTGCATGCCATCATATTCCTGGGGGCGCCGGGTTCCGGAAAAGGAACCACGGCGGAGGATATGAAAGCGCACTCGGATTATATTCACGTATCCACGGGAAACATGCTGCGCGAAGCGATGGCGGAAGGCCATCCTTACGGGTTGGAAGCCAAGGAATTTATCACGCGCGGGGAACTGGTGCCGGATGAAACCGTCATGAAAATTGTGCGGGAAAGGCTTGATGCCGGTCCATCGGACGCGCGGTATTTGTTTGATGGTTTCCCCAGAACCGAGGCGCAAGCCCGTTTGCTGGATGCGTTTTTTGAAGAAAATAACCGAGGCAAAGTTACGCATGTTTTTTTATTGGACGTCCCGCAAGATATTCTGGTGGATCGCATTGCAGGTCGCCGGATTTGCAAAGACTGCGGCGCGGTGTATCATGTGACCAATATCCGCCCCAAAGTGGAAGGTATTTGTGATAAATGCGGGGGCGAGCTGTATCAGCGCCCGGATGACCGGGAAGAAACCGTGTTGAATCGCCTGGATGTATACCATAAACAGACTGAAAGTTTAATCGGATACTACGAGCGGAAAAACGTATTGTGCCGGATCGAGGCTATTGATCGAAACAAGACGTTGCAAACGATTTTGGACACGCTGGAGGCGGGCTGAACGTCGCGCCATGATACGGATTAAGACACCCGGGGAACTCGAGGTCATGCGTGGCGCGTGCCGCATGGCGGCGCAGGTACGGGATCAAGTTTGTGCAGTTATTAAACCCGGTGTGACTACGTTGGAATTGGATGAATACGCGCGTGATTTAATACATGATGCGGGCGGGAAAAGCGCGTTTCTAGGCTATCACGGTTTTCCGGGGCATATCTGTGTTTCGGTCAACGACGAAGTTGTGCATGGCATTGGAGGACCGCGTCGCATCCAATTAGGCGATATTGTCAGTGTGGATTTCGGAGTCGTGTATGATGGCTACGTCGGGGACACCGCGCGCACGGTCATGGTGGGTGTTTCGGATCCGGAAGTCATCCGGTTGGTTACGGTTACCGAGCAGGCTTTGGACGCCGCGATTGCCAAAGCCGTGGAAGGCAATCGTTTGTCGGACATTTCGCATGCGGTGGAAGCGACAGCCACGGCGGCTGGATTTACGGTGGTGCGGGATTTTGTAGGCCATGGAATTGGGCGGAAAATGCATGAAGATCCGCAGATTCCGAATTTTGGGCAGCCGGGACGAGGACCGCGATTAAAAGCGGGCATGACATTTGCGTTGGAGCCCATGATTAATATGGGGTCGGCGGAGGTAGAAGTAATGGGCGATGGATGGACGGTTTTAACGCGTGATCGTAAGCCTTCGGCGCATGTGGAGCATACTGTAGCGGTAGGCGAAGAGCGCGCGGAAATCCTGACCCTGAAAAAAAGTGTGTAAAAAAGAGAACATTCTGCTGGACGCGGTGCTGAAGGATATGATAGATCATGCGACCTTCAATGCGGTACTGCCGAATGGCCACGCATTCGTGGCATACACCCTGGTGAAAGACAAGGAAAAGGCCATGGCGGCCTTAAGTCCGGGAGACCGGGTGAGAGTTGAATTGTCACCTTTTGATATGTCCAAAGGACGTATTATGCTGAAGGCGAGTTTATTATGAAAGTGCGAGCGTCTGTAAAAAGAATATGTGAACGGTGTAGAGTCATCCGCCGCAAAGGTGTGGTGCGGGTCATTTGCGTGAATCCGCGTCATAAACAGCGACAGGGATAAGGAGTTCAGAGTATTATGCCAAGAGTTTTGGGAATAGATATTCCGGGTTATAAGCGTGTAGAATACGCCTTGCGCTACATTCATGGCATTGGTCCCGCCAGCGCCCGTGAGCTGTTGAAAAAAGCCAATATTGATCCGGCCAAAAAAGCAAATGATTTAGTTGATGAAGAAATCACAACGTTGGCTCAGCTTTTGCAGCAGGATTTTACCGTGGAAGGCGATTTGCGTCGTGAAGTAGCGGGCAATGTACGACGTCTGGTCAGCATCGGAAGTTATCGCGGCATACGGCATCGCCGCAACTTGCCTGTGCGTGGGCAACGCACAAGCACCAATGCGCGTACGGCGAAAGGACCGCGCCGCACGGTTGGCGCTGTTCGCGGCAAAGAAGCGCGCGCGGCGGTCAAGTCCGGTAAATGATCATCGGGCATTAAAGGGTAGGAGTAGCGGATTATGGCAGATGAGCAGGAAAAAATAGAAACACCGGCGCCGGAAGAATCGGCGCCGAAAGAAACAGCGTCTAAAGCGCCCGCAGGCGGTGGCGCCGCGGCGTTATTGGATGCAGCCGATGCCGAGCAAACCGCAGCCAAAGATAAAGCGGCTAAACGGTCCAAAGGCAAAGGCCATCGTTCCGTGCCGATTGGCGTAGCGCATATTCGTGCGACGTTTAACAATACGATGGTCAGCATTACCGATCCGCGCGGGGGCGTGATTGCGTGGCGCACCGCGGGACGTTGCGGTTTTAAAGGTTCACGCAAAAGCACCGCGTATGCCGCTACCATGGTGGCTCAGGAAACAGCGCGGGAAGCCATTGGATATGGTTTAAATGAAATTGAAGTACGCGTGCAAGGTCCGGGAGCGGGTCGCGAATCGGCCATTCGCGCTTTGCAAGCGGCGGGCTTGACCGTCACTGCGATTGTAGATGTAACTCCGGTTCCTCATAACGGGTGCCGGGCGCCAAAACGGCGTAGAGTATAGTCAGCGTTTAGGAGTTTGGGTTTATGGGAAGATATACGGGTCCATCCTGCAGAATGTGTCGCCGGGAAGGCATGAAGCTTTTCTTGAAAGGTGATCGCTGCTACATGGCAAAATGCGCCATTGAAACAGGCCGCGCTGCGCCGGGTATGCACGGCCGCCGCCGCAGCAAAACGTCGGATTACGGAACGCAGTTGCGTGAAAAGCAGCGTTTGCGGCGCATGTACGGCATGCAGGAAGATCAATTCCACCTTTTCTTCGAGCGCGCCGCGCAGAAAAAAGGCAAGACCGGCGAAACGCTCCTGCAAATGCTTGAGCTTCGATTGGACAGCGTGGTGTATCGGCTTGGTTTTGCGCCTTCACGGAAATCCGCGCGCCAGTTTGTCAACCATGGCCATATCAAAGTCAATGGTCACAAGTGCGCGGTGCCTTCGCGGGTGCTTAAATCCGGTGATGTTATCCAGGTGGCGGATCGCGCCGATAGCCAGGAATACATCAAACCGCACATGGATGCTGCCGAAAGCCGCGGTATGGCTGCGTGGATTATGCTCGATAAAGCGCAGGCGCGCGGAGAAATTCTGCATGTGCCAAGCCGCGAGGAAATTGCGCCCATTGTTAACGAACAGCTTATCGTGGAATTGTATTCCAAATAAGATAAGCCATTACATGAACACCATACGAGCCGGTTAATGCCCGGTTCTGGGAGAGAAAAAATATGCCTATACGATTAGGTCGCTTCGAAATGCCGAATCGCGTTGTAAAAGATGACGCGGCTTCGGAAGATAACTACGGAAAATTCATTGCCGAACCTTTTGAATCCGGGTACGGCCGCACCATTGGCAATTCCATTCGCCGCGTATTGCTTTCGTCGCTCGAAGGCGCGGCTATTTCCTCGATTAAAATCGAAGGGGCATTGCACGAGTTTTGCGCGCTGCCGGGGGTCGTGGAAGATGTCACAGACATTGTCATTAACCTCAAAGGCGTGCTGCTGAAAATGTACGCGCGCGAAGTGCGTAAACTTAAAATGAGCGTCAAAGGCCCCGGCGAAGTCACGGCCGGTGACATACAAACCGATGGCTCTGTAGAAATTTTAAATCCGGATCACCACATTGCCACGCTTGATACCGAAGGAAAATTTGAAGCGGAATTGGAAGTCCGCATTGGTCGCGGTTATTGCCCGGCGGAGTGGAATAAAAAAGAAAATCAGGAAATTGGCATTATTCCCATTGATTCGTTGTTTTCGCCCGTACGCCGCGTCAAATACGATGTAGAAGCAACGCGCGTAGGTCGCCGTACGGATTACGACAAATTGATTCTGGAAATCTGGACGGACGGACGTGTGACGCCGGATGAATCACTAACGATGTCGGCCGCTATTCTTCGCCATCACTTGGATGTCTTTGTGAATTATGACAAAGATCTCGTGGAATTTGAGGAAAGCGAAAAACAAATTGATGAAGAGCGGGAAGAACTGCGACGCAAACTGGCGATGAGTGTGAACGAAATCGAACTAAGCGTGCGCGCGGCCAATTGCTTGAACAATGCCAACATCACGACGGTGGGAGAATTGGCGCAGAAGACAGAAGCGGAAATGTTGAAATACCGTAACTTCGGCAAGAAGTCCCTGAACGAAATCAAAGCAAAATTGATTGAGATGGGCTTGGGGCTGGGCTTGCAGTTCGACGAAGATGTGTTGCGTCCACCGAAAGGCTGAAGAAGCGGAGAATCGTTCAAGTCAGGAAAGTTGAATCATGCGACATCGTAAACGTACAATTAAATTAGGCAGAACTTCCGCGCATAATAATGCGTTGTTATCGAGCCTGGTCTCGAATTTAATTCTGTCCAGCCGGATCAAAACGACGCTGCCAAAAGCAAAATTAGCGCGCAGTATGGCGGAAAAAATGGTGACGTTAGGCAAAAAAGGAACGCTGGCGGATCGCCGCTTGGCGATCTCCCGTTTGCGTCACAAAGAAGCTGTGCAGCATTTGTTTGAAAATGTAGCGCCTGCTTTTGCCGATCGTGCAGGCGGGTATACGCGTATAATCAAATTAGGCCAACGCGTCAGTGACAGTTCGGAAATGGCGTATCTGGAATGGGTGAATTACACGCCGAAGGCGAAAAAAGCAAAACCGGAAGTTAAAAAAGCCGGGAAAGAAGAAACACCTGCCCCGGAAGAATCCGCGAAGCCCAAAAAGAAAGCGGCCAAGAAAGAAGCGGAAGCCGCGGCGGAATAAAAAACCGTTCCTAAGAAATCAATGAAAAGCCTCCGGGTATCCGGAGGCTTTTTTTTGTGGAAGTATGTGATGGTGCCGGAGGAGGGAGTCGAACCCCCACGAGGTTGCCCTCGGAAGATTTTGAGTCTTCTGCGTCTGCCATTTCGCCACTCCGGCCCGGGTGCATAACCTTGACTGAACAACGTATAAGATTTATCAGTAAGGATGAATTGTAAAGCAAAAGATGCGGGGAATGAAAACTAATGTCTGAATCAACAACGTCAACCATGTATGAACGGTTGAAACACAAACTGGACCGGGTGGCGCCGGATTTTGAGTTGCGGGAAAAAGCGGAAATCGCCGAAGAAATCATGGCGCTTAAAAAAAAGCGCAATGCGGTAATTCTGGCGCATAACTACATGGAGCCTGCGCTGTTTTATTCGGTGCCGGACTATAGTGGCGATTCGCTGGAGCTTAGTCGTAAAGCTGCGGCGGCTGAACAGGATGTGATTGTTTTTTGCGGGGTTCGTTTTATGGCGGAAACCGCAAAAATTCTCAGCCCGCAAAAAACCGTGTTATTGCCTGCCGAACGCGCGGGTTGTTCGCTCGCGGCCAGTATTACCGCGGCGGACGTTCGCGCATTAAAAGCGCAATATCCGGGAGTGCCCGTTGTTACGTACGTCAATACCTATGCCGACGTAAAAGCCGAGTCTGATATTTGTTGCACCTCAAGCAATGCCGCAGCGGTGGTGGAGTCGCTGGGGACCGACACCGTGATTTTCCTGCCGGACGAATATTTAGCCAAAAATACAGCGAAAGAAACAGGCAAGCACATTGTATTTCCCACCCGGTTGCCGCCGGAAAAATTCGATACGGCTCTTGACTACCAAATGGTTGGTTGGCATGGACGGTGTGAAGTCCACGAGCAATTCACGGTGGAGGATATTGAAAATGCGCGACGCCAATTTCCTGATGTGTTGGTGCTTGCGCATCCGGAATGTAGCCCGGAAGTCGTGGAAGCCGCGGATTTTTCGGGCAGTACCACGGCCATGGTGAAGTATGTGCGGGATAATCCCGCAAGCCGTTATTTGATTCTTACGGAATGTGCGATGGGGGACAACATCGCGGCTGAGAATCCGGACAAGGAAATGCTTCGTATGTGCAGTATACGCTGCCCGCACATGAACGAAATCACACTGGAAGATACACGCGAAGCGCTTAAGCAAAACCGTTACGTCATTGAAGTCCCGGAAGATATTCGTGTCCGCGCTTACCAAGCCGTCAAGCGAATGATTGACATTAGCGCGAAAGATTAAAAGAAAGCATCAAACGCTACCGGGGTTCCGTCTCGTCCGCTTCGACGATGGGTTGATCAAGATAAGGCATGGGCATGCCGGGGTGGGGTGGCCAAACAGGGATGGCGGATGGCTCCACCGAATAGATTGTGGGCATAAGCTCCCCCCTGCGCTGAATCAAGCAAACCCGTGGGCGACAGCAAAAGATTGTGGTCCACGAGGTAGGGCCCATGACTGATTTCCACAAATAAATCCTGATCGCGGTTATCAAACAGCAGGTTCCCGGTAATGCGCGTGCCCTGGGTCATCCATACCGCGCCATCTACTGGCTTCCAATTACATATTCTTTCCGGCCCATTTACGGATACGCGCTCGCTGGTCACAGCTTGATAAGCAATACGCTGATCTATCAAGCGCGATCCTTCAAGAGTCAACTTACGGCACGCCAAATATCCACCCTTCATATTTTCTGGCCGTGGCAGTCATGCCTTGCGGGGACCACATGGCGGGATTGTGCGCGTGGAACCGTATGGCCGCCGCGGAATAAAGCGCGTCCATTTCATCTTCCGTGGTAGGCGCTGCGGGAAAAGGCCCGCGACATGCGAAATAACGTAGCACGCGTGGAAGAAAATCCGGTTCACGCCAATGCTGTGGATTAAGGCCGGCCTGCTTGACGTACAAGCGGGGAAACATTTCCGCAACAACAATGCGCGCGTTGTCTATAGCGTCAAAGGGCCAAATCGCAACGTCGGGTTTTGTTTTCTTGATGTAATGCATCAGGCGCATGCCTGCGAGGGAACCCATGCCTACCGAGCCCGCGCCGACGCCGTTAAATACACTCGAAGGGCGGGTCCAGGCGCGGCAATACATTTCCGTGGTGCGATGCCGGACCATGGTAAAACGCGCGCCGTGATGACCGGGCACATTAAAATAAGGCGCATAAGGAGAAGGAGGTGACGCGGCTGGGCCGCCATAGAAATCCGTCGCGTCGCATGCGGCTTCATCTATGGCTTTCCATAACCGGCGAATGGTGTTGGGCGCGCGGAGTAGTCCGGGGAAATACGTTTGTTCATCGGCATACGTCAGGCCAATGCCCATGTCAAACACAGCAAAGACACGGCGTCGCGCTCCACGCGTTAATACGTAATCCCAAACCTGTTGACGTGTCCACGCGCGTTGGTCGGGCGGCAAGACCAGGTGCGGCACGCTACGTCCTTGTTTGCACATGGCGACTTGCAGGCCTTTCAGGTTGTTTCCTTTGGCGCCGGACCAGTCCACCGCGATATATTCTTGAAATTTCATTCCCGTACGTCATCAATACAATCATACGATGGTTAAAAAAGCCAAGCATGATGGAGGAGGTATGAGCAGGAATGTATTAGGCGGGACCTTAATCCCGTGCAGTCTGGATCCTTTGACGGGGTATTACCGGGACGGAAGTTGTTATTCCGACGATGCCGATATCGGTTGCCATTCGGTATGTGCGGAAGTCACCGAAGCGTTTCTTGCTTTTTCAAAACAAGCAGGCAACGATTTGACCACACCTCATCCGGAGTACGGATTTCCGGGATTAAAACCAGGGGACCGCTGGTGTGTCTGCGCCGCGCGATGGAAAGAAGCCTATGATGCGGGATATGCGTGTCCTGTCATGTTGAATGCCACGCACGAAAGCGCCTTGCAGTATGTTACGATAGAGGAACTTCGTGAACACGCGGCCGGATAAACCTTTTTCTCCATAATGTTGCTTGACGCTGGGTTCTGTATATGGCATACGCATCCCACTTATGGGACAGCAATTACGAGTACGCGTTAAACGCAAAGCGAAACTTCGCAGGAAAAAACGGTTGAAGGAACACGTTCGTTCTACAACCGAAAAAGCAAGCGCCTGATTCAGGCGGTGCGTAGCCTTTTCCACCTGGAACCCCCGTGTGGCCGATAAGAAGTCGGGCAACGGGCTTTTTGTGTTTACATCGTGCGTGACAGTCCCCTGTGGTTCGGGTAGGATTAAAAGAACATTAGGAGTACCACTATGATTCTGGTTGCGGATGACGATAAAGTATTAACTCAATTGCTACGGACCTTGCTTGAGGACGCGGGTTACCGTGTGGTGATCGCGCATGACGGCGAAGGCGCGTATACACACCTTAAAGATCCGGAATGCAAAGCCATGATTCTGGATATCCGCATGCCGGGCTTGAACGGGGCCGAGTTGCTGATGTTAATGACCGCAGAACGCATCAAAGTACCTGTGATTGTCGTAGCCGGTTTCCCGGATTTTGACGAAGAGGAAATGAAACAGTTCCCGAATGTAAAACGCTTTTTTCTAAAGCCGCTGTATCCCGAGGAAATTCTTGCAGCGGTAAAAGATATCGCGCCTAAAGCGGCTTGAGTATGAAGTGTGGGCTGCGTCCATTTCTTGCGGCCGGTTGCGTCTTGGTTTTGTACGCGCTGGTTGGCGTTGGATGCCGGAGTCCTTTGTACGACCCCGGGGGCGGTTCGCGCATGTCCCAACGTCCGCCCAATCCCCGTTTAATCCGGCCTGTGGTCGCGGTGACCGATTTTGAAAACCGCGCCAATTTTTCGGGCCAATGGAATCTCGGCGGCGGCATGGCGGAAATTATGACGGAACGGTTGATGTCTTCGAAGCGTGTCACCATTCTGGAACGCCGTCATCTGGACAGCGTGGTAGGCGAGATTTTGCGTCAAGGCCGCGATTTATTTCGCGAAGAGGGGCGTGTTCAAAAAGGACGCTTGATGAACGCGCGGTATTTAATACGGGGCGTGGTGACGGACTTTACGGTGGGTGGCGATGCATCCGGTTGGTTTAGCACCGGCACCGTTGGTGGACGCGCCCGTGGATCGCGGGCGCGCGTAGGGTTGTATGTTACGGTATCGGATGTCGAGTCCGGCGAAATTCTTTCCGCGGTGCGCACGGAAGGTACAGCCTCGGCGGGAGGTTTTGGTCTGGCTGTGAATTATAAATCGGTTTCGTTTGGCGGGGACGCGTATTTCCGCACGCCGTTAGGGCGGGCCACGGCGATGGCTATGGGGCGGGCGGTGGACAAGGTCCTGCGTGATATTCCTAAAGAATACTGGGAACCGCGCGTCGCGGAAGGCGGCCCGGATACCGCCATTATCAACGGCGGCGAGAATGTGGGTTTGAAAGTCGGTGACCGTTTTATTGTGCGTGGGCGGGGACGCGATGTGACGGATCCGATTACAGGCCATTTGATCGAGCATGTTCCCGGTCCGCCGATTGGCAAAGTGGAAGTGCGTACGGTCCTGGCTGGGTCTTCGCATGCCGTGCTTGTGGAAGGCAAAGCCAGCCGGGGCGATATATTGGAAAGTGAACGATGATGGCTAAGCGAGGAGTCATGCCGCATGATTGTGTTTCTTGAAGGCACGCTAGTGGAAAAAAAGCCCACACGCATCGTGCTGGCGGTGCGTGGCGTGGGGTACGAAGTGTTTATCCCGTTAAGCAGCTTTGACCGGTTGCCTGCGCCGGATCAATCCTGTCGTATCCTTATTTATCATGCCGTGCGGGAAGATGCGGAAACGTTGTATGGATTTTGCACGGACGCCGAGCGTCGGATGTTTACGTTGTTGTTGGATGTCAGCGGCATAGGCCCCCGGATTGCGTTAAGCGCGTTGAGCGGCATGTCTGTGCGTGATATTAAAATGGCGATTGCGGGCAACGACGTGAAGCGCTTAAGCAGTATTTCCGGGGTAGGGCGTAAAACAGCCGAACGTATGGTTATCGAATTAAAAGATAAAATCAGCGATGGCGAAGTCATGGAAGCCATGGCGGGCGATGGCGCGTCAACCGCGGAGCATGTGCGGATGAGAGACGCGGTATTGGCGCTGGTTTCGTTGGGGTACAAGCAGGCGGATGCGGAGAAAATGGTGCGTCTTGCGTGCGCCGCGCCCGGCATGGAAAAAGCAGGCGTGGAGGAATTGGTTCGCATGGCGTTGGCCGGGGGAAAATAATCCATGAGCGACCAACCCATATCCGACACGTTAAATCGCGCCGATTCGGAGTTAGACCTCTCGCTACGGCCCGGTCGCTTTCACGATTTTGTCGGCCAGAAAAAAGTGCGCGAACGATTGGAATTATTTGTGGATGCCGCGCGTGGACGTGGCGATGTGCTGGATCATGTGCTGTTATCCGGTCCCCCGGGATTAGGCAAAACCACGTTGGCTTATATTTTGGCTGAAGCCATGGGGGTAAACATCAAAGTGACTTCCGGTCCGGTCATTGATAAACCAGGCGATCTGGCGGGATTGCTGACCAATCTTGAACGGGGGGATATTCTGTTCATTGACGAAATTCATCGTATGCAGCGCGCCGTAGAAGAGTATTTGTATTCGGCTATGGAGGATTTCGTGATTGATATTGTTATTGATCAGGGGCCGAATGCGCGCTCGGTCCGGTTAAACGTGCAAAAATTCACATTAATCGGCGCGACGACCCGTAGCGGGTTATTAACCGCGCCGTTGCGTTCGCGTTTTGGTCTCACGAATCGTCTCGATTATTATCAAGTACCGGATCTCCAGGCGATTATTGAACGATCGGCGCGCATATTAAATGTGGATATTCAGTCGGACGGCGCGCGCGAAATCGCCGGACGTTCGCGTGGAACGCCCCGTATCGCGAATAATCTGTTGCGTTGGGTGCGGGATTACGCGCAAGTGCGCGCGGGTAATGTCATCAATGAAGACGTTGCGGATCGCGCGTTGTCCATGCTGGACATTGACCGGAACGGGTTGGACGAAATGGATAAACGCATTCTTGAAGCGATTATTCATAAATTTGCGGGCGGGCCGGTAGGCGTGAATTCCCTGGCGGTGTCGGTAGGCGAAGAAAGCGGCACTATCGAGGAAGTATACGAGCCGTATTTGATTTTGGAAGGCTATCTTAAACGCACGCCGCAAGGCCGGGTAGCCACGGATCGCGCGTATGCGGCGTTGGGTTTGCAAAGCGGAGGAACACAGCAACCGTCGCTGCTTTAAAGAAAGAAAATCATGACCGAATGCAATGAGAAAAAAATACGGGGTGACGGGCGCGCGGAAGATGATTTGCGTCCCGTACGCTTTACCTTGGATGTGGCGCCCGCAGCAAAAGGATCGGCGTTGATCAGCAACGGGAATACGCAGGTGTTGTGCGCGGTATCGGTGCAGGAAGCCGTGCCACGCTGGATGCAACAGCAGAAAGCGCCGGGAGGCTGGGTAACAGCGGAATACAGTATGTTGCCGTATTCCACGACCGACCGCAGTTCCCGCGAATCCTCGCTGGGCAAAGTCAGCGGGCGCACACAAGAGATTCAACGGCTAATCGGGCGCTCGTTGCGTTCTGTGGTGGATATGCAGAAACTTGGCCCGCGCACGTTATGGGTGGATTGCGATGTCCTGCAAGCGGACGGAGGAACGCGTACCGCCTCCATTACCGGTGCGTACGTCGCGTTGCGTTTGGCGGTTAACCGTCTGTTGCGTGAAGGAGCGCTGGAAGAGGATCCGGTGCGCGAATCGGTGGCTGCGATTAGCGTAGGCGTGGTGGAGGGTCGGCCCACGCTGGATTTGTGTTACGAAGAGGATGTGGCCGCGGAAGTGGATATGAATGTGGTTATGACGCAATCCGGCGCATTTGTGGAAGTGCAAGGCACCGCCGAAGGACCTCCGTTCAGTCGCGCTAAACTGGATGCTATGCTGGCGCTGGCTGAAAAAGGCGCTCGCGAGCTGGCTACGCTTCAGGCTGCCGCGCTTCAGTAGCTAATACGACGTATATCGTCCGGTGGATTTTTTGAGCGGACAATGGATCCATCCGAGTAAAGAATCAAATAGCGACGGAAATGAGGCGGTTTAATGGTTTTGCTTAACGTGCCGATATCGCTCAACAACCAGACCGGCGGGGTAGGCTCGTTTAAGCGTTGTCCATTCATCTTGGTATTCCATACGTAGCTTAATCCGTGTTTTTGAATGCGCGCATGCGCGTTCGGGCAATACCCCAGATCGCCCGAAACAGCATAAGGATCAAGCACGACCAGCAAGCTGTCCGGTGCATGACGCGGATCGTCCGGATAAAAAGCCATAACCGGGAGCCGTCCGTGATGCAATTCGTATAATTCAAGCGCCCGGTAAATATTTAGCAAATTGGATTCGCATTGTTTGATCCGTGTAGACGCGCGATGCCAACGCCACGCGCCTGTAGCAAGAACAGCCAGCGCGAGCAACAGCCATAGCATGTGGTAGGGAGCAAAACCGGCATCCAGTCGTTTGCATTTTTTCATCATTTACCTCACCATATCCGATAGCATAAGCCGTGCAAATGGAGCGGGCCATTCGGTGGCCGGGGACGAAGCGCGGAGGCATGCTTCCAAAGACGCGTGGGTTGCTATTTCGTCCCCTTGCAAAGAATAATGCACCGCTACCGCAAGCCACGCGTCGTTTTTGAAGCGGGGAGGCATCATAGGGATGAGTTCCGTTAAGAAGTCGGGCGACAAATCGCCCGAAAGACATTCCATCGCGCTGCGCATAGGGCCGTCGGGAGGTAGATTCGCGAGCGTCAACAGCGATCGCGCTTCGTCCTCTTCTCCGCGCAGAAGGCTTTGAAGCAGGAATTCGTAAAGCGCGGTGGCGCGTGTGGCGGGGGAGGCGGCGTCATGAAGCGCTACGTCCCTGTATAATTCCAGGGCGCGCACGGGGTCGTGGAGCATGATTAAGCAACGTGCTTCGTCCAGTTGGGCAATCGCGGCGGTAAACATGTCGCCCGCCTCCGTCGCGAGCGAAAATGCGGATGTAAACAAATGATGCGCCCGGTACCAGTCGCCTGAACGCATGGCGTTGCGCGCCATGCGAATTTCCTGCCAGGATCGTTGAGCTCCGGGCATCGTTTCGGGCCATTCGATGTTGCGCCGGGCTTGATCGCGCAGCAGCGCATTTTGCAGTTGGGCATAATGGAGTAAACTGTCGTGCCGCACTTCGGCTAATCTTGTTTCAAAATACGCGCGTGTCCCCATGGCGGCCCCCAGGATTAAAAAGAAAATCACTACGAGCTGCCGATGTTTGCGTAAGCGGTGCCGGATATGATCCCAGAAGGAAAAATGGCGGGCGGTAACGGGCCGTCCCATCAAAGCCCTTTCCAAATCCGTGGCCAGGTCTTCCGCGTCAGTATAGCGCCGTGACGGCGTTTTTTCCATGGCTTTAAGCACAATGGCTTCGAGGTCCGGTGATATTTCTTTGCGGTACAGGCGCGGACGACGCGGTTCTTCGGAAATCACGGCAGTTAATACATCCCGAACAGCGGCGCCATGTTGGGTGAGATACGGCAATACCCCCGTTAATGACTCGTATAAAACCACACCAAGGGAAAAAGTATCACTGGTTGCGGTAGTGCGTTCTCCTTTGGCTTGTTCGGGTGACATATACAGCGGGGTTCCTGTAAGCGCCCCGGTGACCGTACACGAAGGCCAGTCTGAGAGCGCGGCCACGCCAAAATCAGAAAGGCGCGGTTCGCCAAACTCGTCAATGAGGATATTCCGCGGCTTTACATCGCGGTGAATCACGCGTCGGCTATGCGCGTAATGCAGAGCACGCGCTATTTTAATGTGGATAATTACAATGTCGGCGATAGACATCGCCGAGCCTTCCAAGGCATCTTCCAGTGTTTTGCTTTGCCGGATGCTTTCCATGACGATGTAATGGAAAGGCCCCTGCTGCCCCGTGGCGTATACGGTTAGAATATGTGGATGCCGCCGTAATTTTTTCGTGGCTTCGGCTTCGCGCCGGAAGCGTTCGATCATGGTCCGAGATACCCCGGATCCTTCCACAAATACTTTCAAAGCCACTTCATTGCCCGAGGTGTCTATGGCTTGGTACACCGTCGCCATGGCGCCTTGCCCGAGAGTGGAAAGAATTTCATACTCGCCGAGCCGGAATCCTTTGCCCGGAAAAGAAGGAGCAGCAGCCTCCTGGGAGTGCTGCTGCTCCGAAGATGAACCGGCTGGCTTGCGATGGGATAAGGCCATGACGCGTACCAGAAACTGTTGTCGTTACTCGGTCACACGCACAATTTCAAGGATTTCCACGGGCTCCTTCGGCACATCCTCATGCCCTCCTTTGGAGCCTCGCGGCACGGCCACGATTTTATCCGCAATGTCCATGCCCTCGGTTACGCGTCCAAACACCGCGTATCCATATCCGCGCGGGTCCGGGGATGTGTGATTGAGAAATGCGTTGTCTTTCACGTTGATGAAAAACTGGCTGGTGGCGCTATCAACAACCGATGTGCGAGCCATAGCCAGTGTGCCTCGTTTGTTCGGCACGCGGTTGTCGGCTTCGTTTTTGATCGGCGCGCGCGTGGATTTTTGCTTCATGTCCGCATCGAATCCGCCGCCCTGAATCATAAAGCCCGGAATAACGCGGTGAAAAATCGTCCCGCTGTAATGCCCGTCGTCCACATACTGTAGAAAATTCTCCACCGATACCGGGGCTTCTTTTTCGAACAATTCCACTGTCATATCGCCCATATTCGTTTTAATAATTACCACGGGATTAACCTCTCCTTCGTTGGGTGTTTGTTTGTTTTCCGTTTCCTCATTGGCGCGCGATGTTCCTGCCAGAAGCAGCATCGTTACGCCTATACTTGTTAGCATACGTAATGTTTTCTTTGTGATCATAATATGTTGTCTCCCTAAACGCATTTTTTAGTTATGGCGCTATGGCGCACTCGGCAGGGTTCGAACCTGCAACCTCCTGATCCGAAGTCAGGAGCTCTATCCAATTGAGCTACGAGTGCATTTAGCTATAAACGTAGGCGGTTTATCGTTCCGGGTCAAGCAGTCGGAACACGTCTATATCCGCGCTTGCGTTGTAGGGCATTGCTCCATACACTGTCCGCTTTATTTTTAAGCACAGGAAGGTAGACGCATGAGCAATAAAGCCCCATGGATTACGTACAGGCCGGAGTTGAAAGTGTTGGATTGCACTATTCGTGACGGCGGATTGGTCAATGATTCAAAATTTTCGGATGAACAGGTTCGCTCAGTGTATGACGCGTGTATACAGGGCGGCTTGGATTATATGGAAATCGGATACAAAAATTCGTTTGAGGCATTTCCAAAATCCGACTACGGCCCGTGGCGCCACTCCGAAGAAGAGGATTTGCGTCGTGTGGTGGGGGAACATGATCCGGAAAAAACCGGGCTTAAATTAGCGGTTATGATGGACGCAGGCGGAAAATCCGATTGGAAACATCAATTGCTTCCGGAAAATGAAAGTGTTTTAAGCATGGTGCGCGTGGCCTGCTACGCCACGCAAATTTCTGAAGCTGTCGAAATGCTGGATCATGCGCATGGGCTTGGTTATGAGACTTGTTTAAATGTCATGGCTATATCCACGGTTCAAGACGATGAAATTGACGAAGTGCTTCACATTGCGCGCGATACCCCAGCGCAGGCCGTGGTGGTAGTGGATAGCAACGGGTACTTGTACCGGGAGCAAGTGGATCATTTGGTGCGTAAATATATGAAAGCACTGGAAGGCACCGGTAAAGAAGTAGGTATGCATGCCCATAATAATTTGCAACTGGCTTTTGCCAATACCATTGAAGCGATTATTCTTGGATGCAACCGGGTGGATTCCACGATGATGGGACTGGGCCGCGGCGCAGGCAATTGTCACACCGAAATTCTGCTGGGCTTCTTGCGCAATCCGAAGTTTAAATTGCGCCCTGTGCTGGCGTGCATTCAAGACACGATTCTTCCATTAAAAAAGACGCTGGATTGGGGCCCTTCCATTCCCTACAACATTACCGGACAGTTAAACGCGCATCCTCGTATGGCCATGGCGTTCAGGGATGGCCCGACTCCTGATGATTACGTGGCGTTTTATGATCAAATGATCACAGAAGGTTGAGTTCTTTTGTCAGGATACGCGCGTGTGGCCCGACGTTCCTTCAAAAAGGAGCAAAAATATGATCGGTTTATCGGGCAAAAATTATATCATTCTTGGAGGCGCCGGTAGCATCGGCGGCGTTTTGGCCAGGCGATTGGCTGCGCGGGGCGCTTGCATACATCTGGTAGGGCGCCAGGAAGAAGCGCTGAAAAAAAGCGCGGAACCCTGTAACGCAACGTGGTCGCTGGCCGATGCATGTCATCCGGAACAAATCGAAGCGGCGTTAATGGAAGCTAAAAAGCAATACAGTGAAATCCATGGTGTGGCGAATTGTTTGGGTACAATGTTGTTAAAGCCCGCTCATTTGACCAGCGTGGAGGAATGGCGGTTGACTATGGACATTAACGCTACCTCGGCGTTTATGGTGGCGCGCGCGGCGCCCAAGCTATTCCCGAAAGAAGGTGGATCCGTGGCGCTGGTGTCTTCGGTGGCGGCGCGCACAGGCTTGGCTAACCATGAAGCAATTGCGTCCGCAAAAGCGGCGCTTATAGGACTGGCGCTATCAGCCGCAGCCACGTATGCTGCCAAACGAATTCGATTTAATGTAGTCGCGCCCGGCTTGACCCGGACGCCGTTAACGGAAAAAATAACCGCGAACGAAGCTGCGATGAAAGCATCCGTGCAAATGCATCCGCTAGGACGTATCGGGGAGCCGGAAGAAATTGCATCGGCCATCGAATGGTTTCTTGATCCCGGGCAAAGCTGGGTTACCGGGCAGGTGCTGGGCGTGGATGGCGGACTAGGAGCGGTTCGCGCAAGGATATCCACCTGATGAATGAAGCCATCCTTTTACCGCTCCATGTGTTTGCCACCGTGTACATGACTGGCCTTATCTGGTTTGTGCAAGTGGTGCATTACCCGCTTATGGGGGAGGTAGGGCGCGATCACTATAACCAGTATCAGCGGAAGCATATGCGTCTCACGTCATGGGTCGTGGGACCGCCTATGCTGTTGGAGTCCGTAACCGCTATTTTGTTATTACTGCAATGGCCTGCGCCGTGGACGTGGACCGGCGTATGGTTGCTGGCGATCATTTGGCTGTCCACGGCATTCCTGCAAGTGCCGATGCATCGCGTGCTTGAGCAGGGATTCGATCCGGTGGCGCATAAACGATTGGTGCAAACCAACTGGATACGCACGGCGGCTTGGACATTCCGCTCGCTATTTCTACTTTTTATCTGGTAGAACAGCGAATATGGAAAAGCAGCAGACAGCCGTTTTACTTATTCATTGCCCCGATGCGCGAGGCATTGTAGCGGATGTGACCGGTTTTATTCGTGATCACAACGGAAACGTGCTTCATCTGGACCAGCACGTGGATTTCGAGCAAAACGTGTTTTTTATGCGAATGGTGTGGAGTTTGGACGGGTTTAACTTGTCGCGCGAAGACTTTATTACCGCGTTTGCGTCCATAGCCAGCCGATATCGTATGGCATGGACTCTGCATTACGGCGCTACGCGTTTACGCATGGCTTTGTTTGTGTCGAAATTGTCCCATTGCTTATATGACATACTTTCCCGACACGAAGCGGGCGAATATGAGGCGGACATTCCCTTGATTATCAGCAATCATGAAGCGCTACGCAACGTAGCGGACCGGTTTGGCATTCCGTTTCATGTATTTCCTATTACGGCGCAGACTAAAGCGGATCAAGAGCAACGGGAAATCGCTTTGTTAAAAGACGAAAGAGTGGATACCGTGGTGCTGGCTCGCTACATGCAGATATTGTCCGCTGATTTTGTGGCGCAATTCCCGAATCAGATTATAAATATTCATCATTCTTTCTTGCCTGCGTTTGCGGGTGCGCGGCCGTATCACGCGGCGTATGCGCGAGGCGTAAAAATTATTGGCGCGACTAGCCACTATGTGACATCGGATTTGGATCAGGGCCCGATCATTGAACAGGACATCATACGGGTAACGCATAAAGAAACGATTGAGGATTTTGTCCGCAAAGGACGTGATCTCGAAAAAACCGTTTTATCCCGCGCCATCTGGTTGCATGCCCGTCGCCAGATTCTCGTGTACAACAACAAAACTGTCATTCTTGGTTAAGAGGTGGGGTGTTGCCCTAAACCGTGGATTGCCTCGCCTGCGCATCCGGCGGTTGCGTGTATTGCGGACGCGCGCTTAATAAGGTCACTGTGATTAAGATGATGGCCATGCCTGCGATTTGAGAACCTGCCAGCGTTTCATGCAAAACCACTACACCAAATAGCGAAGCTGTAACCGGCTCGATCATGGCCACGATGGAAGCGGAGGCAGGCGAGGTGTGGTGCAGTCCGGTGATATAAAGCACGAATGACAAACCAGCGCCGAGTGTGCCGAGTCCAAGAAATAGAGGCCAGTCCGGGGTCGTTAGCGCCGTCACGATTTGTCCGGCATCGCTGGGCCAAATAAGAAAGAGCGTAAGTGTTCCGAACGCAAGGGAAAGTATCGCTTGGGGGCTCCCGTGGGGCGCCGCAAATTTAAAACCGAAAATGAATAACGCATAAGAAAGTCCGGCAAGCAATCCGGCGCTCATGGCGATAAGGGTTACGTCACGGGTGTTATCATACATCTGTGTTAACAAAACGATGCCGATCATCACGGCGACCATGGCAACCCATTTGCTTGCGGTGGATCGTTCAAGTTGAAGCGCAAAAGAAACCAGATAAACGAATACAGGAGCGCAATACATCAAGGTGGCTGCTACCGCGACGCTCCCGTGCTTGATGCTTATGAAATAAAAGGCAAAATTACCCGCGACCCCGATCCCCGCCACGGTGGACCAAAACCAGACGCGACGATCCATCAGTCCGCTATGATGCGGACGCAGAACAAGCCAGACAAGCACACACAACAGTCCGATGGCTCCTCGATAGAATGAGACCACAAAGGCGTCCCAGCCGTCTGCCATAAGGAGTCCCCCTATCCCGCCTGACAAGCCCCAGAAAAACGCGGCTAGCAAAACAAAAATTATAGATCGGCCTACCATGAAATTCCTTCAGAAAAATAGTGAAGAAAAATATAGGATAAAGAAGCAAGGTTCTTCTACCCTTTATCTGCATGTGCACGAATTCTCGTGCAATATCGAGGCTATAGGGCTTCCTGTAAAGCGACGTGCAGGGTTTCGTCGGCAAGCGTGACGGGATTGCCTTTCATGCTGCTGGCGTTCCGTGCTTTCGTGATGATGTCGCCAAAATGGTCAAGGTGGACGCCGTATGTGTGCAGGCCCGGCACAGGCATGGCCGCGCACCACTGCACCAGCCAATCAAGTCCGTCGTCCACGGATGTAAAAGAACGCTGGGCCAGCAAAGCTAAGGCTTCGTTATAGCGTGAAAGAGCAGGGGACGTAGGGTTGCTTTGGGCTAACGTCTTTAAATTGGCGCGCGTAAGAATGGGCAGTAGTCGCGCGCAGATTGCCCCGTGCGGGGCGGGAAACATCCCGCCAAGCGGGCCGGCCAGTCCGTGCACCGCGCCCAGTTTAGCGTTGGCCAGCGCCATGCCGCTACATAAAGCGGCAAAAGCCATATTGACACGTGCATGCTGATCTTTGCCATCCCGATACGCGCGCAGTAATGCGCCCGCTTTTTCCAATCCTGCGCGGCACACAGCGTCGGTCATGGGCGATCCGGTCGGACTGGTATACACTTCAAGCAACTGTGTCACGGCGTCGAGTCCTGATGTGGCCGTTTGGTCCGGGGGCAGGCCTTCCGTTAATGCGGGATCCACGACGGCCAACGCAGGCAGCATATGAATATGGCGCATACTGACTTTGACCCGGTGTTCCGGTGAACCGATGACTGCATTTCGCGTGACTTCCGCGCCTGTGCCTGCGGTCGTGGGTACAGCGGCGTAAAAAGCGGAAGGGACAGTCAATGGTTTCGCGCCTCCAATGACTTCAAGATAATCCATTAGCGCCCCGTGATTCGTAAGTAGAGCTGCGATAACTTTGCCTGTATCCAGCACGCTGCCACCCCCGATGGCGATTACGGCGTCGCAACCTTGATCGCGGGCCTGTTGAATCCCTTTTTGAATATCGGGCACAGTGGGTTCCCCACGGATGGACATAGGCGACACGTTTGTGCCGGACTGGGACAAGGCATGCGTCACCTCATGGGTGTGACGAGCGGATGCTCCGTGCACAAGCAATACGTTTCCCGTTTTAGACACAACCAGCGAAGGCAACTGTTTGAGTGTCCCTACACCAAACAGAATCTGTGAAGCTGTGGCAAATTGAAAAGCATAAGGGTCCGACACTTTATCCTCCCCATATTTCGTTTGGGTCCAAGGAACGGTGAGGCCGTGCGGTTGGCTTTGCTTTCGACGGTGGGCGTGCCTTGGGTTTCCGCTTAGGGACAGAGATTGGCGCGGATTGTTTCGGAATCAGGGTATACGTGCATTCGCAGCCTAGCGCGGTGGCCGCTTTGCGCAGCGTGGCAAGCGTAATAGTGCCCGCGCGTTCCCGGCGTTCCCAGTGCATGACCATGGGCTGGGAAACGCCAGCCCGACGTGCCAGTTCGTAACTGGACAAGCCTAACTGGTCGCGCATGGTGCGAATCCAATTGTTGTGCGAAGACATAGCGCTTCCACCTTATCCGAACAATGGCAAAAAGCAATAACGTATACATTATTGTTTTTTAGGAAGCGACAGGGCAGCCGTAAGGGGAAGGGTAGTGCATAACCGGTGTTTCGACATGGACGCGCACGCGCGCGCCGTCGCGCATGCCACGACAGCAGCCTACCGTGCGACTGCGCACGATGGCGCCGGAGTCGAGGCGAATTTTGAGGAGTTGGTCGTGACCAAAATATTCGCGTTCGATAATGACACCGGTACCGTGATCATCCAGCGCAATGACGAGGTCTTCGGGGCGGAACATTAGTTCCACAGGGCCTTTACTTTCTTCGTATAACTCCAGGACGCCGATTTCGGTTGTGGCGTTGGCGCCATGAGCCGTGGCGGGCAGAAAATTTGTTTCGCCCAGGAACGTGGCCACCGCGTGTGTCTCGGGTCTCCGGTACAGACGTTCGGGAGTAGCGCATTGCACCAACGATCCATCAATCATCACCGCGACTTCGTCGGCGAGGCTGAGGGCTTCTTCCTGATCGTGTGTGACAAAAATGGCCGTTACCCCCGCAGCGCGTAAGATGTGTCGCACTTCCTGCCGGACCCGTATGCGCAGAGCGGCGTCCAGATTGGAAAACGGTTCGTCCAGAAGGATAACATCAGGTTTCGGCGCCAGCGCACGGGCAAGCGCCACCCGCTGTTGCTGGCCCCCGGACAAAGCGTGCGGCATGCGGTCTTTAACGCCGTCAAGGCCGACGAGTTCGAGCACCTCGTGCACACGCGCTTCGCGGTTAGGCGCATCCGTGAGTCCGAATCCGGTATTTTCCGCCACGGTCAAGTGCGGAAATAACGCATATTCCTGAAAAACCATGCCAATGCGTCTGCGTTCGGGCGGCATGTGCTGTCCGCCGCCTTCGACGCAGCGGCCTGCAATATGAACGTGCCCCGTGTCGGGCGTTTCAAAGCCGGCAATCATACGCAACACCGTTGTTTTCCCGCATCCGCTGGGGCCGAGCAGCGCGAGAAAACGGCCCTTCTCCACTTGTATATTCACGTTCCGCACCGCGACTACGCGTTGAAACGTTTTGGACAAGTTTGTGCAACGGATTTGAGGGGTGGAATCCAAAGCGCTCATGGCGTGACACTCCATCGTTTATCTTTTTCTTCATGCCACCACATAATCCACAACGACAAAGCCGATACGCCTACCAGCAAAAGGGCGGGCACGGCTGCGCGGGCAAAAAACGCTTCTTCGGTAGCGCCCCAAATGCGCGTAGCCAGAGTGTGAAAACCTGTGGGACCCAGAAACAACGTGGCGGGAAGTTCTTTCATGCAGGTTAGAAACACCAGCGCCATGCCGGTCAACAGTCCGGGACGCAGTAAAGGAAGCGTAACATGCCATAATGCCGAACGCGGGGTGTGCCCGAGTGTACGCGCCGCTTCTTCAATACGGGGACTGATTTGCAAGAGCGACGCGCGCACCGCGCCGAGCGCCATCGGAAGAAATAAAACTACGTAGGCAAGAATCAGCATCAAGATTGTTTGATAAAAAAACGGGAGATAGCGGGCGCTGAAAAACACCAGCGCCAGCGCGACGACGATGCCGGGCAACGCGTGACCAATATAAGCGCAGGCTTCGGCGGCGCGTCCAAAACGGCTGGAAGGATGGCGCACGGAAAGAATAACAACCGGCAACGCGGCCATGACAGCCACGACGGCTGCCATGCCGGACGCGGTGACCGAGTTGACAATAATGGCCCCGTTAGGAAGAAGGGACTCCCCCGCGACCCAGCCTTGCGCCAGCCAGTATCCTGTAACCAGCAAGGGAATTCCCAGCGCAAGAAATGCAATGCTTCCGCAAAATGCAGCCGCAGGCCAACGCCACGGGCCGAGGCGGGAGCGGCGTTGAGCGCGCGGGACACCTGCGCTGCCCCGGTAATACGCGGCTTGACCGCGGGTGCGATGCTCCAGCGCCAGAATGATAAATGTTAAGGCCACTAACATCAACGCCAGGACAGCCGCGGCGCTACGGTCCAGCGCGCCGGTATATTGCACGTGGATAGCCCGCGTAAATGAATCGAATTGCAGCAGCGATACAGCGCCGAAATCGCTTAAAGCATACAAAGCAGCCAATAAAGCGCCTGCGCGAATGGCTGGCTGGAGTTGAGGCAGCATGACTTTCCGGAACGCGCGCCCGGCGGATAACCCCAAGCTGCGCGCCGCTTCTTCAGCGCAAGGGTCAAGCCCGCGCAAACTGGCGCGCACGCATAGTTGCACATACGGGTACGTGAATAACGTCAGCGCCAGGCACGCGCCGGGAAATCCGTACATCGAGGGCAATCGCTCTACGCCTAGCGGCGCAAGCAAAGACTGCAGCATGCCGTTCGGTCCCAGCGCCGCGATCAAGGCAAACGCTCCGACATACGATGGCAGCACGAGCGGGAGCAGGGTCACCGCCGCCCAGAACCGTCGTCCGGGAAGATCGGTGCGCGTGGTTAACCATGCCATGGCCGTGCCTATGATCACCGCGCCCATCGTGACGGTTGCGGCGAGCATGATGCTGTTAAACCCTACGCTTAGCGTGCGTGGGCGGGTCAGAATCGGCCAAATCGCGGGCGCGATTTCTAGCGTGCGCACAAGCAGATAAACCAGCGGTAGCAGGCATAACACAGCCACCAGCCCGGCGCTTGCCCGTAATCGGTGCGAGCCGGGACGTTTGCTGTGATGGCTTGAAGGCACATGATCAGGAGCCGGCTCGTAGGTGTTCGCGAGATCGCCCATAATGTTAAAGGACGCCTGTATCTTGAAGCAGGCGAAGCGTGCCTTCCAAATCCTCCAAGCCGCTTAAGTCCACATCGGGTGTGGGTATTTGTTCCAGCGGGGTCCTTTTTCCAAGCAATGGCATGGCTTGCAGCAAGGGGTACTCCAAGGTTTCTTCGGCGAAGTACGTTTGCGCGGATTCGGACAAAAGGTAGCGCGCCAATGCTTCGGCGTGCGGAACCCGCGCGCTGGTATCGAGAATGCCGACGCCCGCGGCGTTAATCAACGTGCCGCCTGTCGGAATATGATTTTGGGCAGGCAACGTGCCATCTTGTTCCCGTTGCATACGGTCCAAATAATAATGATTCACTAGGCCTGCATCAATTTCGCCGGCTATCACCGCAAGTACAATCGGCGTGTTTTTGGCATAGACCCGTGTTTGATTGTCGCGCATGCATTCGAGCCAGTCGCGTGTTGATTCTTCGCCTTGCAATAAACGCAGCGCGGTTACATGGGCTTGAAACGATCCATTGGCAGGGGCCCAACCTACCCGTCCTTTCCACTCCGGCTCGCAAAATCCATCCAGCGTTGCTGGTAGGTCATCGGGATTCACACGATCCGTATTATACACGATGGTGCGCGCGCGTCCCGAAACCCCAATCCATTGACCTTGAGGTGAGCGAAAACGTGGTTCGACCTTTGCTAACACATCAACCGGCAGTTTATGTAAGCGGCCGTGGTTGGACAATGCGCCTAACGCGCCTACGTCCTGCGCAAAAATAACATCGGCCGGCGTGTTTTCGCCTTCTTCGAGAATCGTGGCCACCATTTCGGCTGTTTGACCGTAGCGCACAACGACAGGAATGCCTGTTTCCTCGGAAAACTCCTGTAGCAAGGGTCCAATCAAATCTTCAGTTCGTCCGGAATAAACAACCAACGCATCCGTCGCGCGGGAACAGGCTTGTAACGTAAATACGATCGCCAGACCCAGCAAGGCTATGCCGATTCGAAGAGATTTTAATGTCATAATGTTCATGGTATGCCTTTGCCCGGACGCCACGGTTTGGACCCTGGCGCTTTACTTGTTTTTCTTTCTTCCCGCTAACGCAAAACGATCGCTGGAGCCTGATTTTTCGGATTGCTCATAAAAGCAGACGCTGTGACAGATGTCGCAATGCTCCGCGTCATGAGCGCAAGCAGGGGACTGCTTGCGTAATTCCTCCATAAACGCTTTGGCTACTTTGCTGTCCGACTGGATCAATTGAATAAATGTGCAAAGTTTTACGCTGGTTTCAATGCTTAGCAAATGCTCGATTTTGCACGCGTCCACTTCCGCTTGTTCGGAGTCCACGCCAAGCACATGGCGAAATAAGTATTCCAGCAATTCATCGTTACGTTCCACCAACTCCGCGAGACGTTTGCCTTCTTCGGATAATTGCAGAAATTTGTTTTCGTCTTCCACCACAAGACCACGCTTTTTGAGCGGGCGCAAGCTGATGGAACAACTGCCGCGCGTAATGTTCAGCGCTTTAGCAATATCGGTGACGCGCGCGTACCCGTTTTGCTGTAGCAGGTTGTTAATAGTCATTAAGTAATGCGCGGCGCTATGCGTCAGCGTGTTATCTTCAAACGATTTCCATACTTCATTGGTCATGGTCGTTCCCCTGTGCGATTGTCTTGCTAACAGTTGATAGGCATGTAAAACAGAAACACTATAGCGTACCCGTGCGTCGCGTCAAGTTGTGTTCACGTTTCCTGCGGCGGAAGGGAAGCTTCGGGCGATGGGGGCGCGGGTTCCTCTGTGCCGCCGGTTAAGCGTGCGACGACTTCTTCCTGCACATGTTGCAATTCGACAAGTTTCAGGTCGGGATCGGTAATGAGAAACACTTCGTTGGTGCGGCGGTATTCGTAGACGCGAATTTTTGTGCCGTCTTCCTGTATTTGAACGTCGCGTTCGATCAGCAACCGGCGGCGTTCGAGCATCACGGCTAAAATGTATAACGTGTTGACGGAGGAGGGGTCCTCATCGGCGATGATTTTGCGGAACAGGGATTCCGCCGTTTCTTTTTGCATCGCTTCGGGAGGCGGCGGGGGAGGGGCGCGGAATACGCTTTGCCAGATGCTGACGGCTTGATCGCGCGCCACCGCGGGCCAGCACGCTGCGCAATAATCGGAGCGAATCATGCCTTCCGGCGTTTCCAAAAGCATGGAATAAAATTCTTCTTCATCGTCAAATGGTTTTTGACAACCCGCGCATATTTCGCTGCGCGCGCGAATATTCCATTCCTGTTTCTGCTGTGTTGCTGCGATGGCCATACATTAACGCTGATAGGTGCTGGGGTGAATAAAAGGTAAATCCAAGCGGGGTTCAAATTTTCCGCTTTGTTTATAAAATGTATTGGGGTTATCGAACAGCAGTTTCTCAATCTGTTGCGGGGTAAACCCGTTGTCTTTCATGTGACCTGCGATTTTCGGTAGCGTGGTAGGATCGGACACGCCCCAGTCCGCGGAGCTATTGACCATGGTTTTTTCGAGGCCCCATTTTTTGAGGATATCAATCGCGCGCACAGGATTTAATTTGGAATACGGATAGACCGTCATGCCCGCCCACGTATCCGCGTCCCGCGTCATATCCATCGTGTCTTCGGTGTTGTGGTCTATAATGATGCGGTCGTGGTCGTACTTTAATTCGTTTAGCAAGGCAATGGTGCGTTCCACTCCTTTTTTCTTGCTGACGGTTGGCGTGTCGTGCGGGGTGTGGATCATCACCAGCAAGTTGTGCTCTTTGGCAATTTCAAGCTGACGCATGAACACATGTTCTTCGTTCGGCGTGATCAGATTGAACCCGATTTCACCCACAGCCAAGCAGCGCGGATGATCCAGATACGGCATAATGCCGTCAATCGTTTCATTCGCCAACGCTACGTTTTCGGCTTCTTTGGGGTTCACCGCGATGTTGGCATAGTGGTCAATGCCGAACCGTTCCGCGCGCTGCGCTTCAAAGTCCAGAATCAACTCAAAATAATCCCAAAACGTGCCGGGATACCTGCGCGGTGAACCAAGCCAGAACGACGGTTCCACGGTGACGCGGATGCCTTGTTCGTACATGGCGGTATAATCCTCGGTCGTGCGCGAGAACATATGAATATGGGGCTCAATAATGACCATGGCTACAACTCGTTTTTTTGTGTTCTCAAGCCGACGGCGCGTCTTGACGCACAGCCGGAACTTTCGGCTCAATTTTTTCCATACGATGAAGCGCGTCACGTAGCGTGGCGGCTTTTTCATAATTTTCCACAGCAATCGCGCGTTCCATGTCCTCGCGTATCCGTTCGGACTGGCTTTTCGGGCGGCGTTCGCGCAAATCGTCCAGTAATTCGCGGAGAACATCTTCTTCGTCACTGCTCATTTCCTCTTCAAAATCCGGGTCGCCGTGTTTCATCCAGAACCCACGGATATCTTCGAGGGCTTGCTGTACGGCATGAATGGCAAGTTCATATTCATCGCGTCCGCCATCGGTAAACTGTTCGGCGGTGGCGCGCGCGTGCATCATGCGGATGTACGGGAAAAATTGCAGAAATTCCCACGCTAAATCCTCGTCTTCGGCATGCCGTTCAACCATTTGTAAAATGCCCATGTTATGCCCGGTATCGCGAATGACGCCTTCGTAGTGACGCAAGGCGTATAGCGACAAGTAGCGGTAATAAAACTGCACGGCTTCCTGCTGCAATTCCGCGCAGGCATCTTCGTCCAGCACGGGAAAATCCTGTCCTTTGGATGTGCGTTCAAGCGTGGTGTAATAATCCAGCAACGTGGCATAGCCTCGCGGACGTGATCCATCGGGTCGTCCATTCGCTTCCATTTGAAATAAGCCTAGATCCAGACGTAATTGAATTTTAGTTGTGCCATCCTCGCCTTGTATCCAGCGGGCGCTGACGCGCGAGGGGTCATATTCCCATCCCTTTAAAATAGCGGATATATCTTTGCTCAATGATGCTCTCCTATGCTATGGCGCTTGTGGCACCTTGGTTCTATCCACGCTCCTAATGTACCGATAGTCGCGCCGGATGGCAAGGCTCTCAATTTAATTGGACGAGAAGGGGTTCCGGCGGTAAGGTGCATGCATGAAAGAAACACCTTTATTTCATGAACATAGTAAGGCCAATGCGCGCATGGCGCCTTTTGCCGGTTGGGCCATGCCTATCCAGTATCAAGGTATTTTGGCGGAACACAAACAAACGCGGGAAGCGGCGTCGGTTTTTGATATTTGCCACATGGGCGAGTTTGAACTGACGGGTCCCGGGGCCGAAGCGGATTTGGAGCGCTTGCTGACGCAGCGCGTATCTACGATCAAAGAAGGGCAATGCCGGTATGGATTCCTGCTCAACGAGCAAGGCGGTGTTCTGGACGATTTAACGTGTTACCGGCTCGGGCCCGAGCGATTCATGCTGGTGGTAAACGCAGGCACTTGTGCGTCGGATGCGGCTTGGATAGAAGCGCGACTATCCGGGAACACGGTGTTTAAGGATTTATCGCCTTCTCTCGCTAAACTGGATGTGCAAGGACCGGCATCCAAAGCGATGCTGGAGAAGGCGTTGGGCGTAACGGCGCCTGCGCTGGGGTATTTCCGGTGCGCGGAATGGGATATGGCAGGCGTGTCTTGCTTGTTGAGCCGGACCGGCTACACGGGAGAGTGGGGCTACGAGTTGTATTTTCCCGCGGAACACGCGGTGGCTGTATGGCGGGCGTTGCTGGAAGGCGGTATTCCACCCGCCGGGCTGGGCGCGCGCGATACGTTGCGGCTCGAAGTCGGGTATCCTTTATACGGCCATGAATGGAGCGAGGATCGTACGCCGGTGGCGGCGGTGGGCAAGCAGTTTATGGATTTGAACAAATCGTTTATCGGGCATGAAGCAGTCGCGCGCGAGCTGGATACCCCGCCTCCCGATAAGCTGGTGGGGCTGCAATTAGTCGGCAAACAAGCTGCGCGCGCCGGGGATCAAATTTATGCGGGCGATCGCAAGGTAGGCGTCGTCACCAGCGGATCGCTTGCCCCGAGCCTGGGCGTAGCGGTCGCGCTGGCGTATGTTCACCAGGAACACGCGGAACCCGGGTGCGGCGTAGAGCTGGACGTGCGTGGACGACGCTTGAGCGCGGACGTGGTCAGCCTTCCTTTTTACAAGCACGGCACAGCGCGCGGTTGACGCGATTTTGAAGATTTTTTATTTTAGATATAAACACTAAACCAGGAGACTATTGTGAATAATGCCCGTCAATGTCCCGTCATGCATGGAGCAAACACCTCCGGCGAAACAGAAATGAAAAAGTGGTGGCCGCAAACGCTAAACCTCGACATCCTGCATCAGCACGACACCAAAACCAATCCACTGGGACCGGATTTTGATTACCGGGAAGCCGTGCAGCAACTGGATTTCGAGGCGTTGAAAAAAGATCTGACCGCGTTGATGACAACCAGTCAAGCGTGGTGGCCCGCGGACTGGGGACATTACGGCGGATTAATGATCCGTATGGCCTGGCATGCCGCGGGCTCGTATCGCACGGCGGATGGACGGGGCGGTGGCGGCACGGGCAATCAACGTTTTGCCCCGCTGAATTCCTGGCCCGACAATGCGAATCTGGACAAAGCCCGCCGGTTGCTTTGGCCGATCAAGAAAAAATACGGCAATCAAATCAGTTGGGCGGATCTCATCATTCTTGCCGGCAACGTCGCGTATGAATCCATGGGATTCAAAACGTTTGGCTTCGGGTTTGGTCGTGATGACATCTGGCATCCGGAAAAAGATACGTACTGGGGATCCGAAAAAGAATGGTTGGCCAGCAGCCGGGAGCGCTACGAAAACGAAGACCGGGAAACGCTGGAAAATCCTTTGGCTGCGGTGCAAATGGGCTTGATTTATGTAAACCCGGAAGGCGTGGACGGACAACCCGACCCCTTGCGCACCGCCAAGGATGTGCGCGTCACGTTTGCGCGCATGGCCATGAACGACGAGGAAACCGTCGCGCTGACCGCCGGAGGTCATACCGTGGGCAAGTGTCATGGCAACGGACAAGCCACCGACCTCGGGCCGGAACCGGAAGCCGCTGAAGTGGAAGATCAAGGATTAGGCTGGCTGAATAAAAAAGGTCGCGGCATAGGACGCCATACCGTCACCAGCGGCTTGGAAGGCGCGTGGACCACGCATCCCACACAATGGGATAACGGCTATTTCCATTTATTGCTGAACTACGATTGGGAATTAAAGAAAAGCCCGGCAGGCGCATGGCAATGGGAGCCGGTCAACATCAAAGAAGAAGACAAGCCCGTGGACGTGGAAGACCCGAATATCCGGCACAATCCAATCATGACCGATGCGGACATGGCGATGAAAATGGACCCGGTGTACCGGAAAATCTCGGAGCGATTCCACAAAGACCCGGATTATTTTGCCGATGTTTTTGCGCGTGCCTGGTTTAAGTTGACGCATCGCGATATGGGACCCAAAGCCCGGTATCTCGGTCCGTGGGTTCCGGACGAGGATTTGATTTGGCAGGACCCGGTGCCTGCGGGAAATACATCCTATGACGTGGATAACGTCAAAGCCGCCATCGCCGCGAGCGGATTAAACGTGAGCGAGCTGGTAGCCACCGCGTGGGATAGCGCCCGCACGTTCCGGGGATCGGACATGCGCGGGGGCGCAAACGGCGCCCGTATCCGGCTTGCGCCGCAAAAAGACTGGGAAGGCAACGAACCCGAACGGTTGGCGAAGGTGTTGGATGTGCTGCAACCTATTGCGGACGAAGCAGGCGCCAGCCTGGCCGACGTCATTGTGCTTGCGGGCAATGTAGGCGTGGAACAAGCGGCGAAAGCGGCAGGTGTTGATGTGGTTGTCCCGTTTATGCCGGGGCGGGGCGATGCTTCGCCCGAGCAGACCGACGAAGAATCGTTTGCCGTGCTCGAACCGATCCATGACGGCTACCGGAACTGGTTAAAGAAAAATTATGCGGTAAAACCCGAAGAATTGATGTTGGACCGGACGCAGCTTCTGGGGCTTACCGCGCCGGAAATGACGGCGTTGGTTGGCGGCATGCGCGTGCTAGGCGCGAATTACGGGGGTGCGCCGCACGGCGTATTCACGGATCGCGTAGGCGCGCTGACCAACGACTTCTTTGTGCATCTCACCGATATGGGCAACACCTGGGAACCGAACGGCGAAAACCTGTACAACGTGTGTGACCGGAAAACCGGTCAGGTCAAGTGGACCGCCACACGCGTGGATCTTGTGTTTGGCTCGAATTCCATATTGCGCGCGTATGCCGAGCTGTATGCGCAGGACGATAACAAAGGGAAATTCGTGCGGGATTTTGTAGCCGCATGGACCAAGGTTATGCAGGCGGATCGTTTTGATAAGTAGGGGAAGCAGGAATTGGAGCGAGCGATGGGATTTGAACCCACGACATTCACCTTGGCAAGGTGACGCTCTACCACTGAGCTACGCTCGCGCACCAATATTGCAGGAACGAAGATAAGAGGCTGTAGGAATTCTGTCAAGATGGTAAGCGGAAAGATTTTCCGCCGGGGTCTTTTTTGTTTCCCTGGCGGAAAAAACCCTGCTAGACCATACACACCATGATTGCGCCCCGCACCAAAGACGATGATGCGCCACCACCCGCCCTCGACATACGGGGGGCTGTGGATGATTTTTTCCGCCCCGGCGGATTTCTCGAGCAAGCCTGCCGTGACGCGGCTTTTCCTTTTGAACATCGTCCGCAACAGCGGCAAATGGCTGGCGGGGTATCGGACGCGTTGGAACGGCGTCGCCATTTGGCCGTGGAAGCAGGCACGGGGGTAGGCAAAAGTTTTGCGTATCTGGTTCCTTTGATTCTTGCGGCAGTGGAACGTAAAGCCCAGGTAGTGGTGTCCACCTATACGATCAGTTTGCAGGAACAATTGATGTATAAAGACATACCGTTCCTGAAAAAACATCTAGGTGTGCCGTTCAAAGCGGTATTGGTGAAAGGCCGGGGCAATTATTTATGTTTGCGTCGTTTGGCGCGCGCGCGGCGTATGGAAGCGGATTTATTTCGCGGGGGCGAAGCCGCGCAGTTGGATGCAATTCAAGCCTGGGCCAAAAAAACAAACGACGGTAGCGCCCAGGATTTGCCTGATCAACCGTCGCACGACGTCTGGCAAGCGGTCTGTGTGGAGCATGGCAATTGTTTGTGGCAGAAATGCCCCGAATACAAAGCCTGCTTTTTTATGAAAGCCCGCGCCGAAATAGCCGATGCGCATGTATTGATTGTGAATCATCACTTGCTGTTTTCCGATTTGGCTTTGCGCGCGGCCGGTGCGTCATTATTGCCGCCGTATGAAATGCTGGTCGTGGACGAAGCGCATCAAATGGAACAAGTCGCTTCCGATCATATGGGGATTCGTTTATCGCATTACATGTTCGAGCATTGGCTGCGTCGCTTGTATACGCCGGACAACAACAAAGGCATTTTGTCGTATCTGAAAGATGGGCCGACGGCGGCGTTAGCTTCCCGGTTATGGGACGATATCGTCGGATTGTTTGCGGAATTGGATCAATGGGCCGGTTTTGAGAACGCGGTAACGCAACGTGTGATCCCCGCGCCGTTGGACTTGCAATCGGATCTCCCCGCGCAAATGAGTCGGTTGATTTACAAACTTAAAGAAGTAGCCGACGGGCTTCAGGACGAGGAAATACGCTCGGAATTGCAGTCCGTGATCCGGCGCGGGGAAGACATGCGCAATAGTTTGCACGCTTTTTTGCAACACGCGTGCGAAGATCATGTCTATTGGCTGGAACGACAAGGGGGACGACGCAAGCAGACCGTGATGTATGCCGCGCCGATCGAAGTCGCAGCAGGCTTGCGCGAAACGTTGTTCGACGAAGTGTCTTGCGTGGTCATGACCAGCGCGACCCTGTCGGTGGGGGGGCAGTTGAATTATTTTAAATCCCGTGTGGGCGCTGCGTCGTGCGACGAGTTAAGTGTGGGATCGCCTTTTGATTACGGGCGTCAAATGCGTGTGATTATTCCGCGCCACATGCCCGAACCTACGGATACCGAAGCGTTTGTGCCGGCGTGTGCGCAGGCGATTCGCCACTACACCGCGCAGGAAGGCGGTTCGTTTGTTTTATTTACCAGCGACCGGCTAATGCGGACAGTGGCGGATCACGTGCGTGATTATTTTACGGAGCGGGATATCCCGTTGCTTGTGCAAGGACAGGGGCTTGCGCGTCATCGCATGGTGGAAGCGTTTAAAGAAAAACGCGGCAGTGTATTGTTCGGATTGGACAGTTTTTGGATGGGCGTGGATGTGCCCGGCGACGCTTTACGCACGGTGATTATAACGCGCCTTCCGTTTGCGGTGCCCGATCAACCGTTGATCAAAGCGCGTATGGACCGGATCAAAGAAAAAGGGGGCGAACCATTTTTTGAATATTCCGTGCCCGAAGCCGTGCTTAAATTCCGTCAAGGCGTAGGGCGCCTCATCCGCACGGCGTCCGACGAAGGCGTTATTGTGGTGCTGGACAAACGCATTGTATCCAAACGATACGGGCGCACGTTTCTGCAATCTATTCCTGAATGCCCCGTGGAAATCGTGGAAGAGATATAAAGATTGGTGGGGACATAGAAATAAAGGAACAATAATCCCACACATTTGCGGTCACGATTCAGGATCAGTCCTTCGGCTACGATTTAAATGGGAACTTGACCAACGACGGGGTGCGGGTTTACCTTTGGGACGAACAAAACCGGTTGATTCAAGTGCGTAATCTCCAAACATCTGAAGTGCTGGTGCAAAACCGATACGACGGTTTAAGCCGTAGACGCGAACGTGTGCAGCTTGAGGGCGGCGCCATGGTGACAAACCGGTATGTATACGACGGGTGGCTGGTCGTCGCCGTGCTGGACGGGGAGAACGACGTGATCGAACAATACGTCCATGGAGTAGATTTAAGCGGTACACGCGAAGGCGCGGGCGGCATCGGCGGCATCCTGGCTGACTTCCGGCCTCCGACTTCCGACCTCCATTTCTACCACTACGACGGCAACGGGAATGTATCCTCCGTAACCGACAGCAACAGCGCCATCACGGCCCGCTACGAATACGACCCCTTCGGCCGCGTCCTCCTGGCGGACGGCGGCGACTTCACCCCACGATATCAATTCTCCAGCAAAGAATACGACCAAGCCACGGGGTTGAATTATTACGGCTACAGATTCTACAACCCCGAACTCGGCAGGTGGATCAATCGGGATCCGATTGAGGAGCGGGGTGGAATGAATGTTTATGGCTTTGTTGGAAATAATCCCATTCTTTTCTTTGATCCAACGGGCTTACTAAAGGGGAGTGTCGGCGGCGGATTCTATTGGGGTTTTGGCGCGTCGGCCAAAATCGACTGGGACATTCAGAAGGAAGACTGCTGTGACGAATCGGGAAACTTAGTTCCCGATGGTTACATGAAGATGGAGATAGAAGTATCCGGGCATGTTGGTATGGGGGTTGGCGGGAGCTTTCATGCGTTTGGTGCGGACTTATCCCTGCAGTATACTGCTTTTGGCATTCAGGTGGGGGGAAAGGCTGGATTCGAGTCCCCTAAGTGTGGGGAATTGCCCGAGAGCGCCTGTTTTTCGGTCTTCGCTACTCTCAATGTCGATAATGAATTGAAGGGGGGCATAGTCCTAGTGGATGTAAGGTTGGCCACTACGGTCAAGGGGGGTGTCGAGCTTGAGACGTGTTTCACTTCGTTTGGACCGATTAGCGGAAACATGACTTTATACGCCACGTATAGCATCAAAGTTGGTGCCGAAATAAGCTCGTTTGGAAATGTGCTGTGGGATAAGTGGGCAGTGGATGAAGCAAATCGGAAACAATTATGGGCAACATCATTTTAGATGTTTGAGATCGCTTGTTTCCGTTTCAGGTTTAGGGGGTACAAGAATGAATTTCCCCATATGGGTGAAAGCGATATTTCTCGCACCAAGTGTGTTCGTTGTAATATACGGCGCGTATCTGTGTGCATGCCGCAATGCAAAGTTCTTTCCGAAGAAGGCTGTTAAAATCATCCCGTTGTTGGATGCCGTAATGACAAAGCGGATTGTAGGAACTATTCTTATCATTTACTGTTCCTATATCACATGGCGGGTTGCAGAGATGTTGAAACTTGCGGGAACATGAAAAGGGGTGGGGAGCGGCGGGGTCGCGACTCCATTTTCAACAATTGATTAACCGCCGGTAAGTCTGTCTTCCCATCTTTCCTTTTATGCTCATTCCTCGCTACGCGGTATGTCGCCCCGAACAATCGCCGTGTCCCATCTGAATTTCTTGGCGTTCTTCGCGCCTTGGCGAGATTGATGTGCACTGGATTTTGTGGACAGCGGATTCTCTATAGATTTGTTATTTATGGTTTAGTGCTCCTATAGTCAAGCAGCCATGCTTGGCTCTTTACCCCCATGGGGGTAAAATTTTTCTTCG
>Ga0081528_100115_pt1 | contig 60891 bp, 68 predicted proteins | sample HotLakmasection4_FD_71011 | JGI IMG/M metagenome (GOLD analysis project Ga0081528, IMG submission 71011) | Hypersaline microbial mat communities from Hot Lake, Washington, USA - Section #4 (SPADES assembly) (version 2) | ecosystem: Environmental > Aquatic > Non-marine Saline and Alkaline >...
TCCGCCAACCCCCCCCCCCCCCCCCTTCCGGGGCGCGGGGCCCCCCGGTATCTGGTGGCCGGAGCGATCCCCCGCCATCGGCCCCGCGCCGCCCAGCCGCTGCTGCACGGCCGCGAGCGGCGGTGGCAGTCGATCCGTCGCCGCCGCGTCCGGCACCGCCCCGACCATCGCCGCCATGACCCGACCGAGCGAATAAAAATCGCTCTGCCGATCGGGTGCGCCACCTTCGACGAGGCGCGGATCGACGAACGCCGCGTTCCGGCCCGCTTCGGGCAACGGATCGGCGAGCCGCACGGTGCCGCCGACGAACAACACCGTCAACGGCTCGATCCCGCCATGCGCCGGGCTCTGCGCGTGCAACCGATCGAGCACCCGGGCGAGCCGCGCCGTCAGCCGCGCCGCCTCGCGCCAACTCAGCGGGCCCGTCTGCTCGAGCCTTGCGGCCAGCGATGGTGGCTCGGTCGACAAGAGATGCCGGCTCCCGGAAAACTGAGGCGCGCTCGGCCCGCGACAGTGCAAGAGACTCGGCCGGTTGTCGAGAGCTTGCCGCAGCCATCGGCCGGGTAGAAGCTGCGGCAACCGGGACGGTTCGCACCTCTCGCCTGAAAGTGGTTACCGATCGGTGACACGGTTAACAATTCGGCATCCTCGATGCCCTATGGTGGCGCGTCGGGCTTGCTTCGGCCAGCCGGGCAAGCGACATTAGCGGTTGGTTGAGACGAGGTTAGGCATGATCGTCCGCTTGCGGATCCATGGCCGTGTGCAGGGGGTCTGGTACCGCGGTTGGCTGGTCGACGCGGCCCGCGCTTGCGGGGTCGACGGTTGGGTGCGCAACCGCGCGGACGGCACGGTCGAGGCGGTGCTCGCGGGTGATCCGACGGTCGTCCGGTCATTGATCGAGCGGTGTCACGAAGGGCCGCAACAAGCCCGGGTGACGTCGATCGAGGAGTTGCCCGCGACGGATCGGCCGCCGCCGGGCTTCGTGCAGTTGCCGACAGTCTAGCCGCGAGGGCGAGGCGGGCGTGAGATTGGAAGTGAATGGTGACCTGCGATCGAGGAGCAACGGGAATGGGTGAAGGCGGCTGGTCGCGGCGCGGTTTCGCGCTGGCATGTGTCGCCGGTGCCGGCGCGCTCTGGCTCGCCCCCGGGCGGACGACGGCGACGCCGATCCTGCCGCTCGACCGCAGCTTCGCCATCTTGCGCGACGGCAACGAGATCGGCCGCCACGACGTCCGGTTTCGCGCCGCCGCAACCGGGCTGGAGGTGAGCACCGACATCGATATCGCGATCAAGGTCGCCTTCATCACCGCCTTTCGCTTCGCGCAGGAGGCGCGTGACCACTGGCAGGACGGCCTCTTGATCGAGAGCCGGGCGGTGACGAACGACAACGGCACGAACAGCGAGACCAGGCTGGTTGCCCGCGGCGACGACCTCAGCGTCGAGGGCGGCGTCCTGAACCGGACACTGCAGGTGCCGCTCGGCACGATGACCGACATCGCCGTCTGGAACCTCGATTTCGTGCGGCAGCGCGCCCTGCTCGATCTGCAGCGCGCCCAACTCACCGGCGTTCTCGCCCGGCACGCCGGCAGCGAGGAAATCGACGTCGGCGGCAGCCGTATCGCCGCCGAACGCTACACCATCAACGCCGAATCCGGTCGCAACGGCGATATCTGGTACGATGCCGCCGGCAACTGGGTGAAAGGCACCATGGTGATCCGCGGCGAACGGCTGGACTACCGGCTCATCGTCTGACCGTCCGGCTCAGCCCTCCCGCGCCGCAATCGCTTCGGCCAGCGCCACCAGGCGCTTCGCTTCCACCACGTGCAGGTTCTCGACCAGCTTGCCGTCGAGCACCGCCACACCCTGCCCCGCGGCGAGCGCCTGCTCGTAGGCGTCGATCTGCCGCCGTGCCAGGGCCACCGCCTCGGCAGACGGACCGAAGGCGTCGTTGGCGGCGGCGATCTGCTTGGGGTGAATCAGGGTCTTGCCGTCGAAGCCCAGATCGCGACCCTGCTCACAACTTGCTGCGAACCCCTCGGCATCATCGAGATCGAGATAGACCCCGTCGACGATGGCGATCTCGGCGGCACGCGCCGCGAGCAGGCAGATGCCCAGGGACGGCAGCATCGGCAGCCGCTGGGCGGTGTGCCGGGCGAGCAGGTCCTTGGTCAGATCGGAAGTGCCCATCACGAAACAGCCGACCCGCGGATGATCGGCGATTGCCTCGGCGTGCAGCACACCGCGCGGGGTCTCCATCATGCACCAGATCGGCAGCGTCGCCGGGGCACCCGCGGCATCGAGCACGGCCACCGCCCGGCGGACGATGTCGGCACTTTCCACCTTGGGCAGCAGCACCGCATCGGCCCCTGCGGTCGCCATCGCGGCGAGATCGGCATGCCCCCAGGCCGTATCGAGGCCGTTGACCCGCACCGCGAGTTCGCGATGACCGTAAGACGCCTTGTCGGCCAAGGCGGCCCTGATCGCCTCGCGCCCCGCCGCCTTGGCGTCCGGGGCCACCGCGTCCTCGAGGTCGAGGATCAGGGCATCGGCCGGCAGCTCCTTGCCCTTGGCGAGCGCCCGCGGGTTGGAACCCGGCATGTAGAGAACGGAACGGCGCGGGCGAGCGATGGACGGCATCGACGGTCTCCGAGAGGCGGCTGACAGACGGATCACGCATGCTTAGCCCAGCGGCGCTGCGACTTGAAGTGCACAGGTGGGCGCGACGGCGAATCCAACCTATAGTTTGTCTTTTGCTTAGCGAAATACGCGCTTAAGCTGACCGCAGAACCGTCGTGTGCCGCCCGGCAACGGAGTGACCGCCATGCGCCCTGCCCTCGTCCGGCGCCTTCGCTCGAGCCGACGCCGCCTGTTCGCCGCCGGGGCGGCGGGCCTCGGCGTCATCGCCGCAGCAGGCCTGGTCGCGGCCGACCAGGCGGTGAGCGAGCCGGTGTCGTTCGGTGTCTTTCCCTACCTGCCGACCCTGGAGATCGGCCGGCAGTTCGGCCCGATGGCAACGGCACTTTCAGCCGTCCTCGATCGACCGGTCGAGCTGCGGACCAAGGGCGACTTTGCCGCCTTCGGCACGGCCCTGCACGCCGCTCGCTACGACATCGCGCTGCTCCACCCGTTCCTTTACGGCGAGATCGCACACGTGCAGGACTACCGCCCGCTCGCCCGGCTCGAGGACGACCTCACCGCCGTCGTCGTGGCACCGGCGGAGCGTACGCTGCGAGGCTTCGACGACCTGCGCGGTGATATCCTGGCCGTCCCGCCGGCGCTCTCGGCGGTGGCCAAGTTGGTCGAGTTGGAATTGCGGCGAGCCGGGCTCGACGGTCCGGACGGGGTTCCCCTCGCCTACTATCGCACCAAGACCGCCTGCCTGCATGCCGTCGCCACCGGCCAGGCGACCGCCTGCGCGATACCGAGCTTCTTGCTCGGCCAGATCAATGGCGCAGCAGGGGTGACGCTCGAAGCGAAGTTCAGCACCGCGAGCATCCCGGGCCTGCTCTTCGTCGGCCACGGCCGTCTCGGCGGACGCAAGCTCGACCGCCTGCAGCAAACGCTGGTCGGCTGGAAGCACGAGCCGGACGGGCGCCGGCTCCTCGCCGTCCTCGGCTGGAGCGGGCTCGCTCCGAGCAGTTCGGACGACTACGACCTGGCCGAGTTGCGGCTCCTGGTGGAGTGACGATGCGCTTCGGGGTCTCGCTCCGCTGGCGTATCGTTCTCGTGCTGTTCGTGCTGCAGCTGGCACTCTGCGCCGCCCTGCTCACCTTGACGCTGCGCGAGCACCTCGCGAGCCAGGTCGAGCTCTGGCAACGCTCGGATCAGCATTTCGTGACGCTCTTGGCCGATCTCGGTCGGGCGGCGCTGTTGACCGACGACTACACCGAGCTGCAGACCTTCATCGCCCGCACCGAAACCTCCCGCCGGTTCGCCGATCTCTTGCTCCTGGATCTCACCGGGCGGATCGTCGCCAGCAAGCGGCCGGCCCGGCTCGGGCAAATTCTGGAGACACCCGATGCCGGGGTCGCCGGCGGTCGCTGGGTCTCCGAGGTCAGTGCCGGCGGCCATCCGCTCGGCACCCTGATCGTGACCTTGAGCGATGCGGCACTGCACGACAGTTTCGAGGCGGCCTATCGGCGAGGCGCCCAGATCGCCGCTGTCGGCATCGTGCTGATCGCCCTTTCCGCCTACTGGTTCGGCCACCTCTTGACCCGCCGGCTCGCCCGGCTCGCCGACACCGCCGACCGGATCAGTGGCGGCGACGCCAACGCTCGCACCCGGATCACCGGCGACGACGAGATCGCCAGGGTCGCGCGGGCAGTCGACGGGATGCTCGACCGGCTGACCGACAATCTGGGCGCATTGCGGCTGGCGCACGACCGCCTGACCCTGCCGACCGAGGCGATGAGCGAGGGCTTCGCGCTCTGGGATGCCGAGGATCGGCTGGTCCTCTCCAACCGGCGCTTCGCCGAGTTCTTCGCGGGCGCCGACGAAGTCGCCCGAGCGCTGCCCTACGCCGAGTTGCTCGACAGGCATACCCGCCACCTGCTCGACCTCGACGATGCGGCCTTCGAGCGGTGGAAGGCCGAGCGACTCGTCTGTCGGCGCAACGGTGGCACCTACACCTTCCCGATGAGCGACGGCCGCCACCTCGCGGTCAGCGAGTCGCGGATGGGCGACGGCGGTACGGTCAGCATCTATACCGACATCACCGATGTCGTGAACCGCAAGGCCGCTCTCGATCGCAGCGAGGCGCGGCTCCGGATGATCATGGCCGCGGTCAGCGAGGCCATCGTCACCTTCGACGAAACGGGCCGGATCGAAAGCGCCAACCCGGCGGCCGAGCGACTCTTCGCCACCGATGCGAACACCTTGCGCGGGCGGTCGATGTGCAGCCTGCTGCTGACCCCCGACCACGAGCCTTGCGCCTCGGGCGAACTGTTGCTGCGCGCCCACGGGCGGGCCTTCGAGACGACCGGCCGGCGACTCGACGACAGCCGCTTTCCGCTCGAGGTCGCGATCAGCCGGACCGAGCTCGACGGGCAGAACTACTACGTCGCGTCGTTGCGCGATCTCACCCGGCAGAAGGAAGCGCAAGCGGTCATCCTGCACCAGGCGACCCACGATCCGTTGACCGGCCTGCCCAACCGGGCGCTGTTCAACGAGCGGCTCGACCAGATCCTGGAGCACGCCAAGCGCACCAACGAGGTGGTGGCCGTGGCCTTCCTCGATCTCGACCGCTTCAAGGCGATCAACGACAGCCTCGGCCACGCCATGGGCGACGCGCTGCTGACCCAGCTCGGCGAGCGGTTGCGCCGCGCGGTGCGGGCCGAGGATACGGTGGCGCGCATGGGCGGCGACGAGTTCATCATGATCCTGCGCGGTCTCCGGCGGCCGCACGACGCTTCGGTACCGGCCCGCAAGATCATGGCCTCGCTCGAAAAACCGATGCAGCTCGAAGGTCACGAGCTGCGCGTCACCGCGAGCCTCGGGATCAGCCTCTTTCCGATCGACGCCGAGGATCGCGATACCCTGCTGCAGCATGCCGACATGGCCCTCTACTGGGCCAAATCGCAGGGCCGCAACGCCTACCGGCTCTACGACGCAGCACTGCAGAGTGACGCCGCCGAACGGGTCCGCCTGGAGAACGACCTGCGGCGGGCCATGGGTGCGGCCCAGCTCGGCCTCGTCTACCAGCCGCAGCTCGAGGTCGGGTCGGGCAAGGTCGTCGGCTTCGAAGCGCTGATGCGTTGGTCACACCCTGAACGCGGCGCCGTCCCGCCCGACCGCTTTATCGGTCTCGCCGAGGATTGCGGACTGATCGGCGAACTGGGTGCCCTCCTCTTGAATCGCACGGCCGCCGATCTCGACGGCTGGCGTCGCCGGGACTTCGTGCCGGGCCGGCTGGCCATCAACATCTCGCCGCTGCAGCTGCACCGCGGCGACCTCGTCAACCAGATCCGCCGCTTTCTCGATGCCGTGCGGCTGCCGCCCGAAAATTTGGAGCTCGAGTTCACCGAAACCGCGCTCATCGATGCCGACCGGCGCACCCGGCGGGTCATCCTCAACCTGCACAAGCTCGGCGTCAGCCTCGCACTCGACGATTTCGGCACCGGCTTCTCGTCGCTCGGCAACCTGCAGCGCTTTCCGGTCCAGCGGGTGAAGATCGACCGCTCGTTCGTCCGCAACATGCCCACACGAGCGCGCGATGCGACGCTCGCCAAGGCGATCATCGGCCTCGCCCACGAACTCGGCATGCGGGTGGTGGCCGAAGGGGTCGAGAACGAGGTCCAGCTCGAGATGCTCGGCGATTTCGGCTGCGACGAGTGGCAGGGCTTCTTGAAGAGCCGGCCGGTGCCGCCGGCCGAGGTTCCGGCCTTCGCCCTCGAGGCCGCCTGATCGGACGACGAGCCGGATCAGGGCCCGGATCGGGATCCGCGGCGCCAGAGTAGATCGACACCCGCCAACAACACGACGAGCGCGATGACGACGCCGAGGTCGAGCCGCGGCACCTTCCAGATCAGGATGCCGAGAAAGCCACAGAGCACCGCCATGGCCAGGATACTGAGGATGCGCTCGAGCATCGCGTCAAGCCTCCGGGTTGTGCGCGGCGACGAAGGTCGCGAGCCAGCGGGCGCTGCGCAGCAGCCGGCCGTCGTCGCCACGCCGGCCGATCAGCTGTGCGCCCATCGGCAGCCCGGCCGGGGTCTCGAACACCGGCACCGTCACTGCGGGGGTCCGACAGAGCGTCCAAAGGCCGTTGAAGACGGGATCACCCGTCCCCTCGCCGATCGCCGGCGCCGGCCCGGTCGCGGCCGGGGTGAGGATCGCATCGCAGCGCTCGAAGATCTCGTCGAGCCCGGCGTTCAGCACATCCGCCCAGTCGAGGGCGGCGATGTAGTCGCGCGCCGGCGTCGCGTTGCCGCGCTCGATCGCCCCCTGCATCGCCGGCGAGAGCCGGTCGAAGCCGCGCCGCGCATAGCCGTAGTAGCACTTGGCGAGCTCGGCGAACTGAATGCGCTGGCGGATCGTGTCGGCCTCGGCAAAGATCGGCGGCAGCTCGACCGTAAAGCACTGCTCGCCCAGGAGCCCGACGAGCTCTTCGAAGGCGGCGTGCACCGCAGCGTCGGCCCGCTCCCAGTAGGGTGTGCGAACGAAGGCGAAGACCGGCGGCAGCGGCGGTGCGGCCAGGGCGGTCTCCAGGAGCCGCGGCGGCGGTGCCGGGGCGGTTGCCGGATCCGTCGGATCGTGGCCGAAGAGCACCTCGGCGAGCATCGCTCCCCCCGCCACGTCGGCCGCCAGCACGCCCAGCGTATCCAGGCTCGGGGCCTGGGCGAGCACGCCACGCCGCGAAATGCAGCCGAAGGTGGGCTTGAAGCCGACCGTGCCGCAGAAGCTCGCCGGGCGAACGACCGAGCCCGCGGTCTGGCTGCCGATGGCGAAGGGGACCATGCCGGCGGCGACCGCGGCCGCCGAGCCCGCCGACGAGCCGCCCGGCGAGCGCTCGGGATCGACCGGGTTCCTGGTCTCGGCCGGCTGGAAAAGGGCGAGTTCGGTGGTCACCGTCTTGCCCATGATCACCGCACCCGCGGCCTTGAGTTTCTCGACCACCGCCGCATCGGCGATCGGCACCCGCCCCTGGTCGACGACCGTGCCGTTCTCGGTCGGGATGCGAGCGGTATCCACGATGTCCTTGATGCCGACAGGCAGCCCGTGCAGCGGGCCGATCGGCCGGCCGCTCGCCCGGTAGTCGTCGAGTGCTTTGGCCTGATGCCGGGCGAAATCGGGATCGTGCCAAGCCCAGGCCTCGACGCTGGGCTCGCGCTCGCCGATCCGCGCGAGGGCGGCCTCGGTCACCTCGACGGCGCGCAGGCTGCCGCGAACCAGCGCCTCGCGCAGGGCCACGGCATCGCCGAGTGGCACCGCCCGTTCAACGACCATAGAACAGCTCCGGCAGATAATAGACGGCCCCGGGGAAGATGTAGACGATCGCCATGGACACGAACACCATGAAGAGGAACGGCAGCACGCCCCAGAAAATCTGCGTCAGCCGCACCTCGGGCGGTGCTATTCCTTTCAGGTAGTACGCCGACATCGCCATCGGCGGGGTGAGGAACGAGGTCTGCAGGTTCAAGGCCACCAGGATGCCGAAAAAGAGCGGGTCGATGTTGAAGATGGCGAGCAGCGGCAGGAAGATCGGCACGAAGATGATGATGATCTCGGACCATTCGAGCGGCCAGCCGAGGGCGAAGATGATCAATTGCGCCAGGATGAGGAACTGCAAGGGCGTGATGTCGAGGCCGCTGACGAACTCCGAGATCAGGTGCTCGCCACCGAGATAGGAGAAGACCGAGGAGAAGGTGTAGGAGCCGACGAAGAGCCAGCAGACCATGGCCGTGGTGCGGACCGTCAGATAGACCGACTCGCGCAACCGGTCATAGGTCAAGGCGCCGTAGGCCGCCGCCAGAACGATACCACCGAGCGCCCCGATCGAAGCCGCCTCGGTCGGCGTGGCGAGGCCGAAGAGGATCGAGCCCAAGACCGCGAGGATGAGGAAGGCGAGCGGGAAGAACGAGGTCATCAGCATGACGACGAGCTCGCCCGTCGGCACGTCGGGCACCTCGTCACTGGTCGGCCGCGGGGCGACGCTCGGCTGCAGGATCGAGCGGCCGACGACATAGACCAGGTAGAGCCCGACCAGGATGAAGCCCGGCAGGAGAGCGCCGGCATAGAGGCGGACGATCGAGACGCCCGACGACGCCGCATAGACGATCAGCATGATCGAGGGCGGAATGAGGATGCCGAGCGTGCCGCCGGCGCAGATGATGCCCGAGGCGAAGGACGGCTCGTAGCGCGCCTTGAGCATCGCCGGCAATGCCAGCAGCCCCATCAGCGTGACCACCGCCCCGACGATGCCGGTGGCGGTGGCGAACAGCGCGCAGGTGACGAGGGCGGCAACGCCCATCGAGCCCGGCACGTTCTTCGACGCGATGTTCAGCGTCGCGAACAGCCGGTTCACGATGTTGGCGCGCTCGACGATATAGCCCATGAAGAGGAACAACGGCACCGCCGTCAGCACCTCGTTGGACATCACCGTATAGGTCTGGTTGATGAAGAGATCGAAGATCCGGTTGTTGAAGAAGCCCTCGAGCCAGAGGGTCGTGCTGTCCCACCAGCCGGCCGTCTCGTCCAGCCGGTTGTAGCTGCGCCACATCCGGCTGGGGTCGAAATAGGCATAATAGCCGAAGGCAATGCCCATCGCCATCAGCGTGAAGGCGATCGGAAAGCCGAGAAACACCATGAAGATGAACAGCCCCAGCATGAACAGGGCGACTTGCGGGTCGGTCATCCCCTGCCTCCCTGCCGGGTTTCCGCCTCGTTTGCCTTCTGCATCAACAAGTCTTCGGTCTCCTGCACGTCCTCGTCGGCCGGCAGCCAGACATTGGTCCGCATGCAGAGCAGGCAGCGGCAGACCTGGGCGATGCCCTGGATAATCAGGAGAATGCCGGCGGCGACGATCACCGTCTTGAACTGGAAGATCGGGATGCCGGCCGGGCTGTTGACGCTGACCTCGGCATAGCTCCAGGAGCGTGCCGCGTATTTCCAGCCGGCAAAGACCAGGGCGAGCACGCCGGGGAAGAAGAAGAGAACGTAGAGGACGAGGTCGACCTTGGCCTGGGTGCGCGGCTGCCAGAGGCGATAGAGAAAATCGCCGCGGACATGGCCACCGCGCGACAACGTGTAGGCACCGCCCATCATGAACAGCGTGCCGTACATGATGAACGACACGTCGAGCGCCCAGGGCGTCGGTCGGCCGACCACGTAGCGGACGAAGACCTCGTAGGCGGTGCCGAAGGTCATCAGGATGATAAGCCAGGCGAACGCCTTGCCGAACGCTGCCGACAGCGTGTCGGCGAAACGGATGAAACCTTCCATGACGGCGCTTTCAGCCCCTGTTCTCGTGCCCGCCCCGGCGGAACGGCATTGCCCGGTCCGCGACCGCCCGCCCTGCAAAGAAACCGGCGACCACGAGGCCGCCGGTTTCCTAGTCCATCAGGCGCTGGCCGCTAGAGCGAGAGCTTGCCCGGGAAGTAGTGCTCGTAGGCGAGCGCGTAGTCCGGCGCGTTCATCAGCTCGTAATAGGTCACGCGCTCCACCCAGGCGCGCTGGCTGTCCATCACGCGCTTGGAGAACTCGTCCTGCTCGAGTTCGGCGATCAGCGTGTCCCAGGCCTCCAGCTGGGCCTCGAGGATCTCCTTGGAGGTGCGATGCACAGTGACACCGAGCTCGTCGCGAATCTTCTGCAGGTCGCTCGAATAGTTTTCCATCGCGAGTGCCGTGTTCGAAGTCGAGGCGGCCTCGACCGCGTACTTCATGATCGCCTGCAGATCAGGATCGAGATCGTCGAAGAAGTCGCGATTGAACAGGAACTCGAAGCTCTCCGACGCCTGGTGGTAGGAGGAGAGGTAGTAGTGCTCGGCGACGTCGGGCGCGCCGAACCGGAGATCCGACGACGGGTTGTTGAACTCGAAGGCGTCGATCACGCCACGCTCCATGGCCGGCACGATCTCACCGCCCGGCAGCTGGGCGACGGACATCCCCATCTCCTGGAGCAGATCGGCGGCGAGCCCGACGGTCCGATACTTGAAGCCCTGCAGGTCGTCCGCGGTGCTGACTTCCTGCTTGAACCAGCCGAACGGCTGGGCCGGCATCGGGAAGCCCAAAAAGCCGTAGACGTTGAGGCCGAGCGTATCCTGGGTCAGCTCGCGGTAGAGCTCCGCACCGCCGCCCTGGTAGAACCAGCCGAGCATCGTCGTGGCCGAGCCGCCGAACACGGGGCCCGTGCCGAAGAACGACGCCGCCTTCGACTTGCCGTACCAGTAGACGGGCACGGTGTGCGCGGCATCGAGCACGCCGTCGTTGACCGCATCCATGACCTGGAACGCACCGACCACCGCACCGGCAGGCAAGAGGTCGACCGTCACCCGGCCGCCCGACATCTCTTCCACCCGGGTGGTGTACTCACGAGCGAAATCCATCCAGATGTCAGCCGCGGGCCATGACGTCTGCATCTTCACGACGAGTGGTGCTTGTCCGACCACCGCCGGCGCACCGATCACCGAGCCCGCCGCCACGCCACCGGCTACGGCACTTTTCCTGAGGAGCGAACGGCGGGTAACCGTCGTTGCTGTTGTCTTTTCCATGGCAGCCTCCCGAACCGATTGCACACATTGCACAATGAAGAATGGTGGTGTTAGCAGCAAAGGGTGCAGACTGGCAAGTGGCCTCCCTGAAGCAGGCGAGGCACCCGCGACACCGGGCTTCAGGACAGGTCGGGCGCAAAAAGAGGACCGCTCCCGGCTCTGCGGAAGCGGTCCCGAATGGGGCTCGTGAGGCGAGCACCGTTACGGTCTAGGCGAGAACAGCGCCGCCGACCGTGACCCGCCTCACATTGCGACGCTCTCGGCACACCGCTTTCAGCGCAGCCGATCGAGGAACCAGCCGACCAGGCGGCGCCAGACCTGGTCCTTCTCGGCCTGATCCTCCACACCGTGGTTGAGGTCCGGGTTGTCGTTGACCTCGATCACCACGATGCCGGCAGGCGTTTCCTTCAAATCGACCCCGTAGAGCCCGCTGCCCATGAGCCCTGCCGCCTTCACCCCGATTTCCAGCACGGCCGCCGGGGCATCGCCCAGGCGCAGGGTGGTGAACCGACCCTCGGTCGAGCGGCCGCTCGGATCGTGGCGAACGATCTGCCAGTGCTTTTTCGCCATGTGGTACTGGCTGACGAAGAGCGGCTGGCGATCGAGCACCCCGACCCGCCAGTCGAAGGTGGTGGGCATGAAGGCCTGCGCCAGGATCAGATCCGACCGCTCGAGCATCTCGGCGGCAAGCCGCTCGAGCGACGCCCGGTCGTCCGCCTTCTTGACCCCGCGCGAGAACGAGCCGTCGGGGATCTTCAGGACGAGGGGATAGCCGAGCGCCAGTGCCGCGGGCTCGATGTCGCGCTTGCCGGCGATGATCCGGGTCGGCGGCTGCGGCAGGCCGTGCGCTGCCAAGAGCTCGGCCAGATAGACTTTGTTGGTGCAGCGCATGATCGAGCGCGGATCGTCGATCACCGGCATCCCTTCCTGCTCGGCCCGCTGGGCGAAGCGGTAGGTGTGGTGGTCGATATTGGTGGTCTCGCGGATCCAGAGCGCGTCATAGGCGGCGAGCCGAGCCAGATCGCCCTTGCCGATCAGATCGATTCCGAGGCCCATGCCCTCGGCGATCCGGGCGAAGCGTTCGAGGGTGGCCACGTCCGAGGGCGGCATCGGGTCCTTCGGATCGAACAGCACGGCGAGGGTGAAGCGGGGCTCGGTGCGGGTCTTGGGCTCGAGCCAGCGCCGGCCGAGATACCGGGCGATGGCAGCATCCAGCGCCGGTCGCTCCTCGGCTGCCAGATCACCCAGCGAAAGGAGCCGCAGCCGCTTGATCCGCCACCAAGCCCCGGTCTGGATCGTCAGCTCCAAGAGCGGTGCACGAAACCAGTCGAACACCAGCAGGGCGAGGCGCTTGAAACGCGGATCGCTCGGCCGGCCGAGGAAGATGCGCAGGCGCAGGATACCGGTCGGCGGTTCGGCCAGGCGCCGCGCCGTCTTGTTCAGCGCCTCCTCGAGATCGGGAACCGCGAGCGCGTAGCCGGAGCGGCGCTGCAGTGCGAGGATGGTCTCGACCGAGGGCAGCACCTTCTCGCCGCGCGCCTCGGCCAGGAGCGAGACGTAGTAGCCGCGCGCCTGGTAGCTGGTGTCGCGCGCGAGATTGAGCACCTTGCCGCGCCGCCTTCGGCCATTGCCGGCCTTGCGCGCCGCCGGCGTCTCCCGGCCGGTGCGACCGGCGAGGTAGTCGCGCGTCGCGACCGGCAGCGCATTGGCCGGCAGCGCCGGGAAGTCGTCCTTGCGGTCGGCGACGATCGTCCAGGCGGCCATGGGCGCGTCCGTGTGAAAAGGCGGTCATTCGGCGAAGGCGAGCGCCATGCGCAGTGCCATGGCACCGTCCTCGTAATAGCCGTCGACGGTCGAAAAAAGGGTGAATCCGAGGCTGCGATAAAGGGCGATGGCGGACCTGTTGTCGCCCCGCACCTCGAGCCGCACGCCGGCGGCACCCGCCGCCTCGGCCGCCGCGAGTGCAGCCTCGAGCAGCCGCCTGCCGGTACCGGCCGGGGCCGACGGGCTGCGCACCAGTGAGTAGAGCCGCCACCAGCGGCTGTCGGCGCGTCGCAGCAGCAGGACATCGCCCAAGAGATCGCTGTTGCCGGCGGCAACCAGGCAGAGTGAGCGCGGGCTCGCGAGATGCCGGCGCCAGGCCCGGCGCGACAGCCGGTCGCCCGGAAACCGCGCCTCGAGGCCGACCAGCGCGTCGAGGTCGGCCGGCGTCGCCGGCCGGATCACCAATGCTTCGGACGGATTTTCAGCGGGCACGGCAGCCGATCCACTGATGCGCCGTGCGACATGGCGCATGATCCCGCACGGCAATGCTTGCCACGCTCGTTGACTTCGCTACGTAGGTGGTGGACCATACCGTCCCGCCTTTCCCGTCCGACGCGAGCACGGGAGTATGTGGAGAGCCCGTTTGGCCAGAAAACACCTCGCTGCGCTCGCGGCCGTCGTCTGTCTCGCCAGTGCCTGCCAGGGCAATGCCTGGCAGCACAGCCACGGCACCGACCACCCCCTCGCCGGCAGCATCGTCGATGTCGGCGCCCAGGCCGAAATCCAAAAGACCGACCTCTTCGCCGCGCTGCGTGCCGCCGACATCGTGCTGATCGGCGAGAGCCACGGCAATCGTGACCATCACCGCATCCAGGCCGAACTCGTCCGCGCCATGGGCGAGCCGGTCAACGGCGTGGTCTTCGAAATGATCGACACCGACCAGCAGGCAACCGTGGTGCTGCATTTCGGTGACCGGCCGGGCGATACGCCGGGCCTCGGGGCGGCCCTCGACTGGGCCGAGAGCGGCTGGCCCGAATGGGCGCTCTACGAGCCGATCGCCGCCGCCGCCATCGCGGTCGATGCCGAGATCGTCGGCGGCAATCTGCCGCGGGCCGAGGTGGACGTGCTGATGGCCGAGGGCGTGGCTGCCCTCGATCCGGGGCTCGTCGCTCGCACCGGCTTGGCAGAGCCCTTGGACCCCGACCTCGAGGGCCGCCTCGTGGCGACCATCGACGAAGAGCATTGCGGCTTCGCCCCGGACGACCTGTTGCCCGCCATGGCCGACGTGCAACGCGGCCGCGACGCGCTGATGGCCGATCGCCTCGCCGCCATCCGGGGTCGCGGCCAGAGCGTGCTGATCGCCGGCGGCGAGCATGTCCGCCGCGACTGGGGCGTGCCCTACTACCTGCAACGCCTCGCCCCGGAGGCGCGCGTCGTGAGCATCGCCCTGCGCGAGGTCGACGAGCGGCAGACCGGGTTGCCCGTCACCCTGCCCTTCGACTTCGTCTGGTTCACCCCGCGCCGCCAGCCCTTGGGCTTCGATCCGTGCGAGGCCTATCGCCAGCAATTGCAGCGGCTCGATGCCGCTCTGCCGCCCCTGACCGCGAATGGCCCGTCGCTCGGCTGAGCGAAAGCGCTTTTCAACCGGACCTCGAAGCGCCATTCTCGCCGCGATCCAGACCCGACGGGAGCGGCGACCATGACGAAGACCAGACGCGTTTTCAATCGGATGGCGATCGGCTGCACGGCAGCGTCGGCCTTGGCCCTGGCCGCCGGCACGGCCACGGCGGAACCGTTGAACGTCGCCGCGATCTATACCGTCCCGGTGGAACAGCAGTGGGTCAGCCGCATCCATAAGGCACTGAACGCCGCAGTCGAGCGGGGCGACATCACCTACACCTTCTCCGAGAACGTCGCGAATACCGACTACGAGCGGGTGATGCGCGAATATGCCGAGCAGGGTGTGGATCTCGTCTTCGGCGAGGTGTTCGGTGTCGAGAGTGCCGCCCGTGAGGTGGCCACGGACTATCCCGAGGTCGCCTGGGTCATGGGCTCGAGCTTCGGGCCCGAGGAGCCGAACTTCTCGGTCTTCGACAACTACATCCAGGAATGCTCCTATCTGACAGGTCTGGTTGCCGGATCCAAGACCGAGAGCAAGCTGATCGGGCTCGTCGGCGGCTACCCGATCCCCGAGGTCAACCGGCTGATGCACGCCTTCATGGAGGGGGCCAGAGAGATCGATCCCGAGATCCAGTTCGTCGTCACCTTCATCGGCTCCTGGTACGACCCGCCCAAGGCCAAGGAGGCGGCGTTCGCGATGATCGATGCCGGTGCGGACGTGATGTACGCCGAGCGCTACGGGGTGTCGGACGCAGCACAGGAGCGCGACGTCTATGCCATCGGCAACGTCATCGACACCCAGGACGAGTACCCGGGCACCATCCTGGCCTCGGCCATCTGGCACATGGAGCCGACCGTCGACCGGGCGATCGAGAAGGTGAAGGACGGCGACTACACGGCCGAGAACTACGGGCCCTTGAGCCACATGCCGGTCGGCGGCTGCAGCATCGCCGAGATGGACGACGATCTCGTGTCCGCCGAGGTCCAGGACCTGGTCCGCGCGCGCGAGGCCGAGATCATGGCAGGCTCGTTCGAGGTCGAGATCAACGACGACGAGCCCGTGTCGACACGGTGAGCGAACGCGGCACCGCACCACCGCTGCTGCGGCTGCGCGGCATCAGCAAGCGCTTCGGTGACCTGGTCGCCAACGACGCCATCGACCTCGACCTCCATGCCGGCGAGATCCTCGCCCTGCTGGGCGAGAACGGCGCCGGCAAAACGACGCTGATGAGCATCCTCTTCGGTCACTACGTGGCCGATGCCGGGAGCATCGAGGTCGCCGGCGAGGACGGCAGGCTCCGCCCGCTGCCCCCGGGCTCGTCCAGGGCGGCCCTCGATGCCGGCATCGGCATGGTCCACCAGCACTTCACCCTCGCCGCCAACCACTCGGTCCTCGACAACGTCGTCCTCGGCACCGAGCGCTTGTGGGCGTGGCGCCAGGACCGGGCGGCAGCGCGGCGCAAGCTTTCCGGCCTGATCGAGGCGACCGGCCTCGAGGTCCCGCTCGACATGCCCTGCGGCAGCCTCTCGATCGGCGAGCAGCAGCGGGTGGAGCTCTTGAAGGCCCTCTACCGCGACGCTCGGGTGTTGATCCTCGACGAGCCCACCGCCGTCCTCACCCCGCAACAAGCCGAACGTCTCTTCACCACGCTGCGCCGGCTGGCGGCCGACGGCCTCGGCATCATCTTCATCAGCCACAAGCTCGACGAGGTGCTGGCGCTTTGCCGCCACATCGCGGTCCTGCGCCACGGCAGGAAGGTCCTGGAGGTAGCGGCCGCCGGCATCGACAAGGCGCGGCTGGCGCACGCCATGGTCGACCGACCGGTCGAGCTGCCGAAGGCCGAACCGCGGCCCGCCGGCGAGCCCGTGCTGGAACTGGCATCGGTCGGCGTCATCGCCGGCCACGGCAGCGAAGGCCTGACCGATCTCTCGCTGACCGTCCATGCGGGCGAAATCCTCGGCATCGCCGGCGTTTCCGGCAACGGCCAGCGCAGCCTCGCCGGACTCGTCGCCGGCACCCTAGATCCCGCCGCGGGTAGCCTGCGCCTGCTCGGCCGGCCCTGGCCCGAAGGCGGCCCCAAGGCCCTGGTGCGCGCCGGCGTCGGCCGGATCCCGGAAGACCGCCACCGCCTGGGTGTGGTCGGCGACATGACGGTCTGGGAAAATCTCGTGCTCGAGGGCTACGATGCCCCGATCTGCCGGCGCTTCGGCCTCTTCCTCAAGCTCCGGCATTTCCGCCGCAAGGCCAGAGCCCTGGTCGAGCGCTTCGACATCCGCTGCGGCGACCTCGAGGGCCCCGCCCGACTGCTCTCGGGCGGCAATATGCAAAAGCTGATCCTCGCCCGCGTGCTCGAGCGCAACCCGCGGCTGATCCTGGCATCGCAACCCACCCGCGGCCTCGACATCGGTGCGGTCGCCGCCGTGCACCAGCACCTCCTCGACGCCAGGCAGCGCGGTGCCGGCATCCTCTTGATCACCGACGACCTCGACGAGCTTCTGCAGCTCAGCGATCGGGTGCGCGTGCTCTATCGCGGCAGACTGGGTCCGCCGCGCCGGCGCGCCGAGATCGAGTTGGCGCGGCTCGGCCTCGAAATGGCAGGGCAGGACCCGGACCGGCAGCAAAGCGCCCATGCGGCTTGAGCCCCGCCAGCACGTCCCGCCGCTGCTCGGCATCGGCGCTCCTTTGGGTGCCGCGCTTCTGGCGCTTCTGATCTGCGCGATCCCGCTGGCCCTGGCCGGTGCGGATGTCACCCGCGCCTATCGGCTCATTCTGACGGGCAGCCTCGGCTCGCGCTTCGCCGTCACCGAGACGCTGACCCGCGCCGCCCCGCTGATCCTCACCGGCCTCGCCGCCGCCATCGCCTTTCGTGCGCGCTTGTGGAACATCGGTGCGGAAGGCCAGCTCTATATCGGGGCACTGGTCGCCGTGGCACTCGGCAGCGGTGCCGTCCCGCTCCCGGCCTTTCTCCTCCTGCCACTGGTTCTGCTCGCCGGTGCCCTGGCCGGGGGGCTCTGGATGCTGGGCCCTACCTGGCTCAAGGTGCGGCTCGGTGTCGACGAGGTCGTCACCACGCTGCTCTTGAATTTCGTCGTCCTGCTCTTCGTCGGCATGATGCTCGAAGGCCCGCTGCAGGACCCGATGAGCCTCGGCTGGCCGCAATCCGCCCCGCTCGTCGCGGAAGCCCGGCTGCCCGAGTTGATCGAGCGCACCCGTCTGCATTTCGGCCTCGTCATCGCGCTCGCCGCGGCCGGCCTCACCTGGCTCGTCATCCAGCGCACCCGCTTCGGCTTCGAGCTCAGGGCCACCGGCGCCAACCCCGAAGCCGCCGGCTATGTCGGTATGAACCAGTCGCGCGTCATGCTGAAGGTCGGGCTCTTCTCGGGTGCCATGGCCGGCCTCGCCGGGGTCGCCGAGGTGGCCGGGCTCAGAGGTTATCTGACGCAGGACCTCTCCCCGGGCTACGGCTATGCCGGGATCGTCGTCGCCACCCTGGCCCAGCTCGGCCCCTTGGCCGTCATCGCCTCGGCGCTGTTCGTCGCCGCCGTCTTCGTCGGCGCCGACAGCATGAGCCGGGCGATCGGGGTCTCGAGCTACATCGCCGACCTGATCGTCGCCACGGCCCTCTTGACCATGCTGCTCGCCGGCCTGTTCACCCGCTACCGGATCAGCCGGTGACCCCGGCCGTCGCGCCCGCCGACAATCTGCGGGCCGCCGGCATGGTGGCGCTGACCATGTCGCTCTTCGCAGTGAGCGACACGCTGGTGAAGACCCTGTTCGACCGGCTGCCCGTGGGGCAGGTCATCGCGTTGCGCGGCCTCGTGATCACCTGTCTGCTCGCAGGCTTCCTGGTCGTCCGCCACCGTCGACTGGTGCTCCGCCACCTGCTCGATCGGATCGCGCTGGCGCGGGCCCTGATCGAGGTCCTCGTCGCCTTCGCCTTTTTCAAGAGCCTGGCGCTGATGCCTTTGGCCGATGCTACGGTCATCCTCTTCGGCTCGCCCATCATCATGACGGTTGCAGCCGCCCTGTTGCTCGGCGAAAAGGTCGGGCCCCGCCGCTGGACCGCGGTCGTCATCGGCTTTCTCGGCGTCGTTCTGGTCGCCGGCCCGGGCAACCGGACGATCGGCTGGGCCGCTTTGCTGCCGCTGTCGGCCGCCGTCCTCGTGGCGGTCCGCGACCTGATCACCCGCTTCGTGCCGAAGACCCACGATTCGACCACCGTGGCGTTGACCACGGCGATTGCGGTCAGCATCGGCGGCTGGCTCAGCCTGCCTGCGAGTGCGCTCGGCCTCGCTGCAGGCTGGCTCTGGCCGACCGCCGACGAATGGCTGGTGATCGCCGCGAGTGCCCTGCTGATCGGCACCGCCTACAACACCGTCGTCATCGGCTATCGGCTGGGCGAAGCCTCGTTCCTCGCGCCCTTCCGCTACAGCTCGATCCCACTCGCCATCCTGCTCTCCTGGACCGTCTTCGGCGACGTGCCGAGTGTGGCGATGCTGAGCGGTGCCCTGATCATCGCGGGCTCCGGCATCTTCATCTTGGTCCGCGAGCGCCAACTGGCAAACCGGCCGCAATTGGCAAAACGGCTCTGATCCGGCAAGATCGAGAGCATCCCCGACAGGAGCCCGATATGGAAATAGACCTCGACAATCTCGTCAAGACGCGGGTCGATGGTCAGGGCCGCCTGCTGATCCCGGCAGCACTCCGCGAGAAGACGGGTCTCCAACCGCACGGCCATGTCGCGATGTTCGTCGACGACGACGGCCTCCACGGGCTGACCACGCATCTCACGATCGAGCGCGCCCAGCGCGGGCTCGCGAAAGACGTGCCCGAGGGCGTGTCGCTGGCCGACGAGTTGATCGCCGGCCGACGGGCCGAGGCGGCGCGCGAGGATGTCGAGTGACCTGCGTATTCGATGCCTCGGCCTTGCTCGCCGCCTACCAGCGCGAGCCGGGCTGGGCACGCGTTCAGCAGGCGCTCGACGGGTCTTTCATCAGCGCCGTCGACCTGTCGGAGGCGGCGGCCAAGCTCGTCGTGGGTGGCCGTTCCGGTGACGCCCTTCGCTCCGACGTGATGCCGACCGCGCTTACCGTGGTACCCTTCGAGGCGGTCGATGCCTTTGTCGCGGCCGCACTGCGGCAGGAGACCCGCCGCCCCCGAGTGTCCTTGGCCGAGCGCGCCTGTCTCGCTCTCGCCCGCCGTCTCGACATGCCGGCGCTCTCCACCGAGCGTGCCTGGGCGAAGCTCGACCTCGGCATCACCGTCGAGGCCATCCGCTGAATGGACGTCCTCGACATCCTCCTGCAGACGAGCTTCTGGGCGGCGACCCTGCGCATCGCCACGCCGCTTGTCTTCGGTGTCCTGGGTGAGCTGATCTGCGAGCGCGCCGGCGTGCTCAACCTCGGCATCGAAGGCATCATGACCATCGGTGCGATGTCCGGCTGGCTCTTCGTCTATCTGGGCTTCGACCTCTGGACCGGCACCCTGCTCGCGGCTTGCGTCGGTGCCGCCTTCGGCCTGCTGCACGGGGCGCTGACCGTGCCGCTCGGCCTCTCGCAGCACGTCACCGGCATCGGCATCACGCTCCTCGCCACCTCGCTCGCCTATTTCACCTACCGCATGCTGCTGCCCGACGTCGCGAGCCCGCCCCGCATCACCCCGTTCCAGCCCCTCGACCCCGACTGGCTCCTCGCCGTCCCCTTCCTCGGCCCGGTGCTCGCCCAGCAGACCGCCCTCACCTGGCTTGCCTTGCTGCTCGTCCCCGCCATCGCCTACGTCCTCTACCGCACACCCTTGGGCCTGGCGGTGCGCACCTGCGGCGAGAACCCGGCCGCGGCCGAAGCGCAAGGCCTCGACGTCTATGCGCTGCGGATCGGTGCGTTGATGGTCGGCAGCGCGCTGATGGCCGTGGGCGGGGCCTTCCTCACCCTTTCCGCCTTCAACGCCTTCTTCTTCGAGATGGTCGCCGGCCGCGGCTGGATCTGCATAGCACTCGTCGTCTTCGCCTCCTGGATGCCCTGGAAGGCCCTCTTGGGTGCCCTGCTGTTCGGTGCTTTCGACGCCTTTCAGGTCCGCCTGCAACAGGTGGTCGGCGGGGCCGTGCCCTATCAATTGTTCTTGATGATGCCGTATCTGCTGAGCATCCTGGCCCTCGTGGTGATGGCCCGTCGCGCGGCCTACCCGCAAGCTCTCATGCGCCCCTATATCAAAGGGCAACGATAACCGCCTGGAAAAACAGACCAATGACAAGGACCAAACGCCGGTGCAGGCCGATCTGATCATCCAGAACGCCACCCTTCCGGATGGCCGACGCGGGCTCGACCTCGTCATCGCCGACGGCATTATCCAGGCGATCGGCCCTGGTATCACCGCCGACGCCCACGAGACGATCGACGCGGCCGGCCGGCTCGTCAGCCCGCCCTTCGTCGACTGCCACTTCCACATGGACGCCACCCTCTCCCTCGGCCTGCCGCGGCTCAACCGGTCGGGCACGCTGCTCGAAGGCATCGCCCTTTGGGGCGAGCTCAAGCCGCTCTTGACCCACGAGGCGGTGATCGAGCGGGCGCTGGCCTATTGCGACATGGCCGTGGCGCAGGGCATCGGCGCGATCCGCTCCCATGTCGATGTCTGCGACGACCGGCTGCTCGGCGTCGAGGCCCTGCTCGAGGTCAAACAACGCGTCGCCCGCTATCTCGACCTGCAGCTCGTGGCCTTCCCGCAGGACGGCCTCTTCCGCTCGCCGGGCGCGCGCGAGAACCTGCTGCGCGCCCTCGACCTCGGTGTCGACGTCGTCGGCGGTATCCCGCATTTCGAGCGGACCATGGAGGACGGCCGGCGTTCCGTCGTCGAGCTCGTGACGATCGCCGCCGAACGTGGCCTCATGGTCGACCTGCATTGCGACGAGACCGACGACCCCCACTCCCGCCACATCGAGACCCTGGCAGCCGCGACGCAACGGCTCGGGATGCACGGGCGGGTCGCCGGCTCGCACCTCACCTCGATGCACAGCATGGACAACTACTACGCCGCCAAGCTGATCCCGTTGATCGCCGAGGCCGGCGTCGCCGCCATTGCCAACCCCTTGATCAACCTCGTGATCCAGGGCCGCCACGATACTTATCCCAAGCGCCGTGGGCTGACCCGCATCGAGCAGCTGCAGGCGGCCGGCGTGCCCGTCGCCTTCGGCCACGACTGCGTCATGGACCCCTGGTACTCGCTCGGCTCCGGCGACATGCTGGAGGTGGCCCACATGGCTGTCCACGCCGCCCACCTGACCTCGCAGGACGCCATGCGCAGCAGCTTCGAGGCGGTGACCACGATACCCGCCGCCATTCTCGGCCTCGACAGCTACGGCCTCGCGCCGGGCAACCCGGCCCATCTGATCCTGCTCGATGCCGGCGATCCGATCGAGGCGATCCGCCTCAAGGCCACCCGCCTCGCCGTCCTGCGCCACGGTGCCGTGATCGCCCGCACCCCCGCCCGCACCACGGCACTTCGCCTCGACGGCCGCCCGGCCGAGGTCTCCCTGCGCCGGCCCGGCACCACCTGAGCTACCGAAACCGTCGCGATGCTAACCGCCCGTTAAGCTCTTTCGGTCATCCTCGTCCGGAGCAGGAAAGGATGACCGCATGCAGTTCACCGACGACAGCCACGACATGGCGCGACTTGCGGCCAACCAGCGCGCGCTCGCTCGCTTCGCCTGGATCTTCGGCTGCGGCCTCGCCTTGTCGCTGACCGTGCCCGATTTCTTTTTCGCTGCGACCATCAGCTCGTTCACCGCACTCGCCGCCGGCATCATCGCGACCGTCGCCCTTTTCGCTCGCGAAGACCCCTTCGCCGGCCACCTGACCCGCTGGGATGTCGCGGCCACCCTCTACGCCGTCAGCCTGTTCGCCGGCCTGTTCGTCGATCTCGAGGCGATCTCTTTCTATCTGATGTTGCACGAAACTGGGCGGGGTTGAGCGTCGAGCGGCAGACGGTCGAATTGACCTTGTGGATGCTTGACGTCGAAAAGCCATGGACCAGTTCAATGTTGCTGAAACCTTGCGCAGTGTGAGCATTGTCGAGGCATTGCCCGGCGGCGCCAGCCGACCCGAGGACGCTGCCCTGCGACAACACGTGACCGAGCGATCCGCCCGGCACGTCGAGGCTCTTTTGTCGGGGTTCGATCAAAATTCGGCGTGCGGCCCATATTCTTACTAAATCCAAATACTTAATGGGCAGTCCCGGACGACTGGGCGATCACTGGCCGGCCGCTTCGACGCCCCGCCTAGGAAGCCGGTCACCGGATGGCGACAACGTCCCTGCACATTTGTTGCAATTCTATTTCATTTTTCCGCTTGGCGTTGGAACAAAACTCTGCCATGTGCTGGGGCTGGCGTGACCCTCACGCTCTCAATCACAACAAGAAGCGCTCCGAGTGTAACTGACCGAATGCTGGCCTTCACACGCACCGACCTCGAACGGCTGTTCCCGGAAACCATTTGGCTCAAGGCGGAAAGCCTCGTCGGCGACGGGGCCGTCGTCGACGTCAATGTCGAACGCGACGGCAAATCGATCACCGGCCAAGTCAAGGGACAGCGCCGGACCCCGTATCTGACCCGGATCAAGGTCGCCAACGGCCGCGGTGGGCGAGTCCGCCTGTCGAGCACCTGCTCGTGCTTCTATCCCGAGTGCGAGCACGCCGCAGCGACGCTGCTCGGCCTTCTGGACCAGTCGACCAACATCGATCCCGAAGACGGCTCGGTCGTCGTCGATGCCGAGCTCGAAGCCTGGATCGCCGGGGTCAACGCCGCCACCCGCAACGGCCACGCCGAGGCCACCGACGTCATCCTCTATCTGCTCGAGCCGGCCCAGCGTTCCTGGCGTGACGGTGGCCTCGCCCAGCCGGTCTCGCTGCAGACCGTACGCGCCAAGCGGATGCGCTCGAACGCCTACGGTCGTGAGAACACGGTGGCGATCGCCAACCTGGTGGCCGATCCGGCACCGTCCTATGTCGGCCTCGAGGATCAGGTGATCGGCCGGATGCTCGGCGGCGGCAGCGGCCACGCCAGGAGGCTCGCCACCCGCGCCGATGCGGAAACGCTGATCCGTGCGCTGGAGACCGGCCGCTGTCATTGGCGCAATGCCGGGAGCCCGGCGCTCCGCCACGTCACCGAACCGCGCCAGGGCAGCTTCGTCTGGCGCTTCGACAGCGAAGGCCAGCAGCACCTCGTCTGCGAGCTCGACGGCGGCAACGACGACATCGTCATCGTGGCGCTGGGCGAACCCTGGTATATCGACATCGCCAATGCCGAGGTCGGCCGCGTGCACACCGGGGTCGCGGCAGCGCTGGCCGGGCACCTGGTCAGTGCACCGGCGATCCCGGCCGCCGCCGCCAGCATCGTCCGGCAGCGCTTGATGCCGTCGGCCGAGCGGCTGCCGCTGCCCGAGCCGCTGAAGAAGCGCGAGCGGCTGGAGACCCGGCCGACGCCGGTCCTCTTCATGCACTGTCCGTCACTCGTGGTGCACAAGGGCACCGGCTGGCGGCGCGAGGAGCAGGAAGTCGACTGTCCCCTGGCCCGTGTGGCCTTCGACTATGCCGGAGCGGAGGTCGGCTGGCAGGACGGCCGGCCCGAGGTCAACCATGTCCAGGACAACCGCCTGCTCGTCCTGCCGCGCGACACCGTGGCCGAGGTCCAGGCGATCGAGCGGCTCAACCAGCTCGGCCTGCAGCCCCTGGGCCCGACCGGCCTCGGCCGCTTCGCTCCGGAACAGCTCCGCCAGGATTTCACTTTCGAAGAGGACGACGACGACGATGTCGCCGTCCGCTGGGTCGAGTTCAATCATATCGACGTGCCGAAGCTCAGGGCCGAAGGCTGGCGGGTCGTCTTCGACCAGAGCTACCCGTTCCGGGTCGTCGACAAGCAGCCCGCCTGGCATATCGATCTCGACGACTCCGGGATCGACTGGTTCGAGCTCGATGTCGGCATCGAGCTCGACGGCGAACGCATCGCGCTTCTCCCGGTGCTCCTCGACCTCTTCCAGCGCTCGCCCGAGGACATGACGCCCACGGCCCTCGCCGCCTACGGCGAGGAGCCGGTCTACGGCAATCTCCCCGACGGCCGTCTCCTGCCGATCCCGGCGGCCCGCCTCAAGGCCATGCTCGAAGCCCTCTACGAGCAGTTCGCCACCGGCAAGCTGGATGCGCGAGGCCGGCTCAAGCTGGCACCCGCCGAAGCCTCCAGGCTCGCGGTGATCGATCGTACGCTCACCGACGACGAGGTCAGCTGGCGCGGCGGCGAGCGGATCCTCGATCTCGCCCGGCAACTGGGCGACAACGACCGGATCCCGGAAGCCACGCCACCCGTGGGCCTCGATGCGACGCTCCGCCCCTATCAGGCGCAGGGCCTGAGCTGGTTGCAGTTCCTCGGCGCCGTCGGCCTCTCCGGTGTGCTCGCCGACGACATGGGTCTCGGCAAGACGCTGCAGACGCTGGCCCACATCCTCAAGCTCAAGGAGGACGGCAAGCTCGATCGCCCGGCGCTGATCGTGGCCCCCACCTCGCTGATCCCGACCTGGCGCAGCGAGGCACGGAAGTTCGCGCCCGCCCTCGACATGCTCACCCTGCACGGCAACAATCGCGGCGACCTCTTCCGCCGGATCGAGAAGAACGATCTGGTCCTCACCAGCTACGCGCTGATGCTGCGCGACCGGGACCAGCTGGTGCGCCGCCGCTGGCGGGTGATCGTGCTCGACGAGGCGCAGGCGATCAAGAACCCGGCGACCAAGCTCGCCAAGGTCGCCTGCGAGCTGCAGGCCGACCACAAGATCGCGCTGTCCGGCACACCGATGGAAAACCATCTGGGCGAGCTCTGGTCGGTGTTCCACTTCCTGATGCCGGGCTTTCTCGGCGACCGCGAGACCTTCCGCCGGGTGTTCCGGACGCGGATCGAGAAGGACGGCGATGCCGACCGTCAGGCGCTGCTCGGCCAGCGGGTGCGCCCCTTCCTCTTGCGCCGCACCAAGGAAGAGGTCGCCGCCGAACTGCCGCCGAAGAGCGAGTTCATCCGCGAGATCGAGCTCACCGAGGAGCAGCGCGACCTCTACGAGAGCGTGCGCCTCGCCATGCACGCCCGGGTCCGCGAGGAGATCGAGCAGCGCGGCCTCGCCCGCTCCAACATCGCCATCCTCGAAGCACTCTTGAAGCTCCGGCAGATCTGCTGCGACCCGCGTCTCTTGAAGAAGCGCGACGGTGCTACCCCGGCGAGTGCCAAGTTCGAGCTCTTGATGACCATGCTCGAAGGCATGGTCGAGACCGGCCGGCGGGTCATCGTCTTCTCGCAGTTCGTCGAGATGCTGGAGCTGATCGAGGAAGGCTTGAAGGAGCTCAAGATCGGCTACACCACGCTCACCGGCCGGACCCGCGACCGCGAGACCCCGGTCAAGCAGTTCCAGGCCGGCGAGGTCCCGGTCTTCCTGATCAGCCTGAAGGCCGGCGGCACCGGCCTGACCCTGACCCGCGCCGACACCGTCATCCACTACGACCCCTGGTGGAACCCCGCTGTCGAGGCGCAGGCCACCGACCGGGCACACCGCATCGGCCAGGACAAGACGGTCTTCGTCTACAAGCTCGTCTCCTCGGGGACGGTCGAGGAGAAGATGGTCGAGCTCCAGGACCGCAAGAAGAGCCTGATCGAAGGTGTGCTGGGCGGCGTCAAGGGCGGCGGCCTCGGCCTCACCGAGCAGGACATCGAAGCGCTGTTCGCGCCGTTGCCGCAGTAGCAGATGTGGGGAGGATGATCCTCCCCACGCCCCACCATTCATCGGGCCTGCGCCACACCGACCACCGAGCGCCAGCCAGCCGAAAGACCGGTGGGTGCAGGGAGGATCATCCTCCCTGCATATCGTCATCTTCTCTCTTACGGTCGCCGCGCAACCATCCGCACCACGGCCGATTTTCCCCGATGCCCCTGCCCTTCCGCGAGCTCGGTGGTCAACTCGCCAATCTCCAGGATCTCGGCATCGCTGAAATCCTCCTGCAGCCGAAATGCCGTGTACAACATATCCAGGTCGGGTGGCCCGCCGGTGCGGTAGAGGTGCTGGTAGGGCGAATAGGCCTCGAGCAGCACGAGCCCACCCGGCACCAGAGAGTTCAGCAGCTTGCGGTGAATGACGGCGCGCTCCTCGGCTCGGAAATGGGCGAAGATCGCGATCGCCACGTCGAACGCTGCCGTGGGCCAGGCCCAGTGGCGGAGGTCCGCATGGACGTGGTGCACCTCGACCCCACGCTCGGCGGCGAGACGTCCGGCCTTGGCGACGGCATTGGCCGAGGCGTCGACGGCGGTGACCCGCAGGCCCTGCGCGGCCAGCCAGACGCTGTTGCGCCCTTCGCCGTCGGCGATGCTCAGGGCCCGCATGCCCGGCCGCAGGCGGTGCCTTTGGCGCGTCAACCAGGCATTGGCTGCCGTGCCGTAGAAGAACCCGTCATCGGCGTACTTGGCGTCCCAGAAGCGGCCCGGATCGTCGGCCATCGCGTCTCCTTCGGTGGTTGGCGGCTGCGGCAATTCGGCTGAGCCGGTCGTCCGAGGCGGCAATGCGGCGACAGCCGACGCCCGACAACCTATATTCGTTCCAGAAAGTCGTGTTTTCGAGGCGTGGTCGATGCGGTGGTTCGGCAAGCTCTTGCTGCCGGTTCTGGTGGTGGCGTTGGCGATCGGTGGGGCCGGCTATCTGCGGGCGACCCGGCCGATGGTGGAGCCCGAGCCCGTGGTCGAGAAGGTCTGGAACGTCCGCGCGACGGCGGTGCAGTTCGCCGACCACCGGCCGATGCTGGAGCTCTTCGGTGAATTGGTCGCCAGCCGCGAGCGCACCCTAGAGGCAGCGGTCGCCGGCCGGGTCGTCGACGTCGCCGCGGAGCTCGTCGACGGCGGCAAGGTCGCCGCCGGTGCCGTGCTGGTCCGCCTCGACCCGTTCGTTTACGAGGCGACCCTGCGCGAGCGCGAAACCGAGCGCCGCGAGCTCGAGGCCAATCGCGCCGAGCTCGCACTGAATCAACGCGCCCAGGCCGACCTCCTGGAGCTCGCCCGGCAGCGGCTGCGCATCGCCGAGCGCGAATACACGCGCTACGAGCAGCTCGAAGGCCGCAACGTCGGGACCCGGGCTCAGCTGGACGCCGCCCAGAGCCGGGTCGCCGTCGAGGCCACGGCGGTGCGTCAGATCGAGCGTGAAATCGAGAGCCTCGAGGCCCAACTCGACCGGCTGAACGCGCAGGTCGACCGGCTCGACGTCGCGATCGAGCGGGCTCGGCGCGACCTCGACGATACGTCCATCGAGGCGCCGGCCGATGCCCTCGTCCAGGACGTGCAGGTGGCGATCGGCAAGGAGGTCAGGGCCTTCGACCCACTGGCGCGCCTGATCGACGAGGCCGGCCTCGAGATCCGCTTCGCGCTGCGCGACGCCGAGTTCGGCCGGTTGTGGGAGGCGGGACTGATCGGCCGCGAGCTCGAGGCGACCTGGCGCCTCGGCACTACCGACTTCGCACTTCGCGCCGAGGTGGTGCGGATCGAGAGCCGCATCGATCCCAGCCGAGCGGCGGTCCAGGTCTACGCCCGGATCACCGAGAACCCCGACGACGCCCCGTTGCGTCCCGGTGCGTTCCTGCATATCCGCCTGCCCGACCAGCAGCGTGACGACGTGGCAGCACTGCCCGCGACCGCCTTGTTTCCCGAAAGCACCATCTACGCGATCGACGAAGGGCGGCTGGTGCCGCACCGGGTCGAGGTGGTCGATCGCGGCAACGGCGTCGTCCTTGTCAAGGGTAAGCTCGACGAAGGCCGCCCGGTGCTGACCAGCCGCCTCGCCGAGGTCGAGCCCGGCCTCAAGGTCGAGATCGTCGAGTGACGCGCGAACGCCGTGGCTCGGGCAGCCTGATCGGTCTCTTCGTCCGCCACCGGACGGCCGGCAACCTGTTGATGGCGATCATGCTGCTCGGCGGCCTCGTCGCGATCACCCAGCTCAAGCGGCAGTTCTTTCCCGATTTCGGCATCGACGTCGTGGCCGTGGGCGTCGTCTGGCCGGGGGCCACGGCACTCGACGTCGAAGCCAACATCATCGCTTCCATCGAGCCCGAGCTTCGGGTCCTCGACAACGTCAAACGGGTGACCTCGACCGCCGCCGAGGGCTCGGCCAGCATCGCCGTCGAGTTCGAGCCCGGCAGCGACATGCAGCAGGCGCTGAGCGAGGTCGAGCAGGCGGTGGCGCAGGTCACCACCCTGCCCGACGACAGCGAGCGCCCGACCGTCCGCCGCATCATCCGCTACGACAATATCACCCGTCTCGTCCTCTCGGGGCCGGTCGACGAGGCGCTGCTCAAGGACTGGGCCAAGAAGATCCGCGACGACCTGCTGGAGCGCGGCGTCGATCGCGTGACCTATGTGGGCAAGCGCGACGAATCGATCGAGGTCGAGGTCTCGCCGAGCCTGCTGCGCCAGCTCGAACTCACCGTGGCCGATGTCGCAGCCCGGATTCGCGACGCCGCCCAGGATATCCCCGCGGGCGAGATCAGAAGTGCGATCGACCTGCAGCCGCGGGCGATGGGGCTGCCGCAGAACGCGGCCGATGTCGCCGCCATCCCGCTCCTCACCTCGCCCGAAGGCCGCCATATCACCGTCGGCGACGTCGCCGACGTCACCGACCGCTTCGACGAGGCCGCCCCGGTCGTCGTTCGCCGCGGCCAGCCCGCGATCGAGCTCGCGGTTGAACGGGCACTGACCAACGACGCGCTGGAGATCGCGGCATTGGTCGACGCCTATCTCGCCGGCGTCGAGGATCGCCTGCCGCCGCAGCTCACCCTCGAACGCTACGACTACATCGCCTCGCTGATCGAGGATCGCATCGCCCTGCTCTTGAAGAACGGTCTGGGCGGCCTCGTCCTGGTCCTGGCGATCCTGTTTCTCTTCCTCAATGCCCGGGTCGCCTTCTGGGTGGCACTCGGCATCCCCGTCGCCATGTCGGCCATGCTGTTCATCCTCTGGTGGCTGGGCATGACGATCAACATGATCAGCCTGTTTGCCATGCTGCTCGCCATCGGCATCGTCGTCGACGATGCGATCGTGGTCGGCGAGCACGCCGTCGCCCTGCACGAGCGCGGCCACCCGCCCGAGGAAGCCTCGGAGCTGGCAGCACTCGCCATGGCGGCCCCGGTCACCAGTGCCTCGCTCACCACCATCGCGGCCTTCCTGCCGCTCCTGGTCATCGGCGACATCATCGGCAGCATCATCCGCGAGGTGCCGGTGGTCGTCATCATCGTGCTGACCGCGAGCCTGATCGAGTGCATGCTCGTCCTGCCGACCCATATGCGCCATGCCCTCGCCCACATGAAGCCGGAGCCCAGCCGCTTTCGCCGCGCCTTCAACAACGGCTTCGCCCGCTTTCGTGACGGCGCCTATCGCCGGCTGGTCACGACATCCATAGAGTGGCGCTTCACCACCCTCGCCATCGCCACGGCAATGCTGATCATCGCCATCGGCCTGATGGCCGGCGGGCGGATCGGCTTCGTCTTCTTCCAGGGTCCGGAATCGGAAAAGCTCGAGGCCAACCTCGTCATGGCGCCCGGCACGCCGCGCGAGACCACCCGGGCGGCACTCGCCGAGATCGAGGCCGCGGCCGAGCGCACCGCGTCGACCCTGGCACCGGACCAGCCCGATCTCTTGGTCATGGTCGTCGGCCGAGTAGGCCAGGGGTTCAGCACGGCACCCGGCCTGCCGAACGCTTCGGGTGACAATGTCGGCGGCATGCTCGTGGAGTTGCTGCCCGCCGACCTGCGCGAGCTGAAGGCCGCCGAGTTCGCCGCCTATTGGCGCGACGCCGTACCGGCGATCCCCGGGGTCGAGACCTTCACCATCCGCGAGCGCATGGGTGGCCCCCCCGGGCGCGAGGTCGACATCCGCTTGCGCGGCGCGATCCCGCCGGAGGAGCTCAAGGCCGCAGCCCTCGAGGTGCGGGCCCTCCTGGAGCGCCTCCAAGGGGTGAGCCAGATCGGCGACGACCTCGATTACGGCAAGGAAGAGATCCTCGTGCGCCTGACGCCGCGCGGCGAGGCGATGGGCTTCACCACCGAAACGCTGGGCCGCCAGCTCCGCGACGCCTTCGAGGGGAACATCGCCCGGCGTTTCGCCAAGGGCGACGAGGAGGTGGAAATCCGGGTGCGCTACGACGAGACGGCCAGAGCCGACGAGCGGCTCGAGCGGCTGATCCTGAAAGGCCCCACCGGGTCGCCGGTGATGCTCGGCGAGGTGGCCGAACTCACCGAGGCGCGCGGTTTCGCCCGGATCAAGCGCCGCGACGGCCAGCGCGAGGTCGCGGTCACGGCCGAACTCGACGAGGCGGTGATCAAGCTCGACCAAGTGCAGGAAGCGACCGACGCGGCGATCGGCGAGATCGCCCGGCGCTACGGCATCGGCCACGAATGGGTCGGTCGGGCCGAGGAGCAGCGCAACACGCTGGGCGATCTGCGCCTGGGGGCGGTGATCGGCCTCGTCCTGATCTACATCATCCTCGCCTGGGTTTTCGCGAGCTTCGCCCGGCCCGTGGCCGTCATGGCCGTCATCCCGTTCGGCTTCGTCGGTGCCGTCCTCGGCCACATGCTGATGGGCTTCGACCTCACCATCCTCAGCCTCGTGTCGCTGCTCGGCCTCTCCGGCATCCTGGTCAACGACAGCATCATCATGGTCACCACCATCGACCAGCGCCGGGCGGCGGGCGAAACGGCCCTGGATGCCATCGTCAACGGTAGTACCGATCGCCTGCGCGCCGTGCTCCTGACCTCGCTCACCACCATCGGCGGCCTGACGCCGCTGCTCTTCGAGCGGAGCATCCAGGCGCAGTTCCTCCAACCCATGGCGGCGACCCTGGTCTTCGGCCTGATGGTGACGACCTTTCTGGTCCTCTTCGTCGTGCCCGCACTCCTCGCGGTGCAAGAGGACATCCGCGGACTGGTGCGCCGAACGCCCGAAGACGAGAGCCGGCCGGTCACCGCCTGACGAGACGCCTCAGGCGACCGTGCTCGCCACCACGAGGCAGCCGACCACGACGACGGTCAACGGCCAACGCAGCCGCCCGTACCAGGACGCCGCCCTGCCTTCGGCGATTGCCCGAAGATCGAGCCAGAGCAATGCTGCGAAGCCGGCGGCGATGACCAGAATGCCGATAGAGCCGCCGAAGAGATAGCCGCCCCAGCCGAGCAGTGCCGGGAGAACGCTGAGTCCGAGCCGCTCGAAGCTCGGCTCGTCCGCGGCCATCGCCCAGCCCCAATGCACCCCACCCATGAACGAGAGGATAATCGCCGCATAGGCCAACAGCGCCGCCAGCGCCCAGGCCTGGAGGCTGGCACTGCCGAGCGGCTTGGCCAGAACGGCGAGCAAGGCAAGTCCCAAGAACGGCACCGCGCCGAGAAAGCCCAGAATGAAGGCGGGCAGCGGTACGTCCTGGCGTAGCGCAGCAAGCATCGTCGCGGTCTCCGGCTGGTGCAGAGCATGAAGTGGCCGGCCGACGACGCCCGGCAAGGGGCGCCCTACTGTCGATAGTCTCGGACTCTCGACCCGTACTCGAAGCCCCGTCACATGCGATTCGGAGCACCGCAACGGATCGTGCCACCCGCCGATCGCGAGCGGCCGGCTCACACACTGTCATGACCGAAGGAGCCGCAAAAGGCGCCACCGTCCAGCTGATCGTCGACATCAGTCTCGACAACCGGCTTCCGCTCGGACCTGGCCGAAGCCAACGGCCGGCCGCGGCTCGACCTTGCCTTCGGCGGTGTCGATCTCGTCCAGAACGGCGTGCTGCTCGTCCACCTGATCGCGCGCCACCGCCAAGAGCTTGCGATAACGCTCGATCGGGATCGATCTTGCCGATTCGGTCCGCGGACCTGCGGATAGACGGACTCGCCGCCTACGCCACCCAGCTCGCCGGCGCGCCCGCCCCGGCGCTCACCAGAACCGCCGAGGCGGCGTTCGCCCGCGGCTGCGAGGCGCGAGAAAGACGGCAACGCGCCCGGAGCCTGCCCCCCGAGGCGCGCATCGGATCAGACCAGTTGTCCTGCCACTTATTGCCCGGTGCCGCCCGCTGGTGCCGGCGGCTGGCCACCTGTTGCCGGCGGCGCCTCGGCACCCGGCGGGGGCGGCGGCTCGGCCCGGTCACGGAACGCGAACTCCGGTGCCTCCTCGGCCGACTCGACGGTGATCGGCAAGACCACCTCGTAGCCGTCGTGCTGAATATCCAGCTCGTCCCACTCGACCGCGATCTGCTTGGCGCCGAAGCCGAGGAAGCCGCCGACCGAAACCACCGCCGCCGTGACGCTGCCATCCGTCTCGTCGACCAGCAAACCCTCGATGCTACCGACGCTGTCACCTTCGGGCGTCACTACCGGCGCCCCGATCACCCAATCCGTTCGCAGCTCGTCCGCGTCCTGCGTCTGACGCAACACTTCTTCTTGCGCCAAGCTGGTCGTCACAAGCGCCGCTGCAGCCATGCTGGCAGCAGTCATTGTCGTCAGGATATTCGGCATTCCCTCCTCCTTCTTCATACGCAGCCGGCCGCCGAAGCCCCCCCGATCGAATCGAGCCGGCTTACGATTGCCCAGATGGTCGAATAGACAAGGGTCGACCGCTACCAGTTCCCCGAATTCTCCGACCACGACGTATAGCACTCACGACCGACGATCCTGCAGCGCAATCTCGACCGCAGGCGCAGGCCGGGCTAGGTTCACCCATCATGACCAGCCATGCGCAATGACCGACAGCTACCGCCTCGCCCTCTGGGCCACCAACCTCTGCCCGCGCTTCGACGACCTCGACGCCTGGCTCGACCATGTCGAAAGCAAGGCCCGGGACGCCGCGGCCGAGGCGTCGAAACTCCTGGTCATGCCGGAATACGCGGCGGAAGCCTGGCTCGGCTTCAAGCCGGAGGGCCTCCGCCCCGACCAGGAGATGGCCTGGCTCGCCGAGATCGGCGCCGCGGCGCTGCCCGCACTTCGCCGCATCGCGCACGCCGCCGGGCTCGGCCTGCTGCCCGGCAGCATGCCCTGGACCATCGACGGGCGACAACGCAACCGCGCCTGGCTGATCGCGCCGGACGGCAGGCTCACGGCCCAAGACAAGCTCTGCCTCACCCCGTTCGAAAAGGACCCGGCCAGCTGGAACCTCAGCCCCGGCGACACCCTTCGCCTGGTCGAACTCGACGGCCTGAAGATCGCCATCCTCGTCTGCCTCGACGTCGAAGTCCCCAGCCTCGCCTGCCTGTTGGCCCGGCTTCGCCCCGACCTCGTCCTCGTCCCGTCGATGACCGAGAACGCGTCCGGCCACGCCCGCGTCTTCTCCTGTGCGAAGGCGCGCGCCGTCGAGCTCATGGCCGCCGTCGCCTGCACCGGCGTCGTCGGGGTCAGCCCCGGCACCACGCAGAATACCCAGAACGTCTCCGGCAACGCCGTCTACATCCCCTGCGAGCCGGCGCTCGGCTATACCGGCACGCTCCTCGAGACCCCGGCGACCGACGGGCTGGCGGGCGAGCTCCTCTTCGACATCGTGGACCTGCCGATCGCCACCATCCGCCGGCTGCGCCAGGACGGCGCCGAGGTCTGGCCCGGCGCCTGGGTCGACCCGACCCCCGCGGTCGAGGAGGGCTGGTGCCCATGAAGACCGTCTACAGCGACCAGCACGTTCTGCGCGATGCTGCGGGAGAGATCTTCGGCGGCGAACTCGTCCCGCCCTTCGAATGCCCGAAACGCGCCTTCATCATCGAGGCCGCGCTGCGCGAAGCGCGCCTCGGTCCGATCATCCCGCCCACCGAGCACGGGCTGGAGCCCATCCTCGCCGTCCACGATCCGGCCTATCTCGCCTTCCTGGAGACCGTCTTCGCCGAGTGGCGAGCGGCCGGCTTCAAGGGCGAGGCCTTGCCCTGCGCTTGGCCCGCCCGCCGCATGGCGATGCGCTGCCCCGAGCATATCGACGGCAAGATCGGCTACTACGCCTCCTCCGGCGAAACCCCGATCACCGAGACCACTTGTGAAGCGGCCCGTATCGCCGCCGATGTGGCCCTTACCGCCGCCGATCTCGTCGCCGCCGGCGAGCCCGCCGCCTTCGCGCTTTGCCGCCCGCCCGGCCACCACGCCGCCTTCGACATGTTCGGCGGCTACTGCTTTTTGAACAATGCCGCGATCGCCGCCCAGCACCTGCGGGCCGGGGGCGCCGGGAAGATCGCCGTCCTCGACGTCGACTTCCACCACGGCAACGGCACGCAGGACATCTTCGCGAGCCGCGGCGACATCCTCTTCGCCTCCATCCACGGCCGCCCCGAGGAAGCCTACCCCTATTTCAGCGGCTACGCCGACGAGACCGGGATCGGCGCCGGCGCGGGCGCCACCCTCAATATCCCCCTTCCTCCGGGCACGTCGTGGCCCGACTACGCCGACGCCCTCGGCCAGGCGATGCGCGCCATCCGGACCTTCGATGCCGAGACCCTCGTGGTCTCGCTCGGCGTCGACACCTTCGAGAAGGACCCGATCAGCTTCTTCGCGCTCACCACCGACGACTTCACCCGCCTCGGCGAAGCCGTTGCCGGACTCCATTTCCCCACCCTCTTCGTCATGGAAGGCGGCTACGCCGTCGACGAAATCGGCACCAACACCGTCAACGTGCTGACCGGATTCGCCGGCAGGACGTAAAGAAAAGAAGCTGGGGAAGATGATCTTCCCCAGACCCCTACAAATGTTTCGAGGGGGAAATCATTTCCCCCGGCTGCTTCGTCACGCAGCTACGGCAGGGGCCTCGCCGTCACGCCGCTCTCATCCGCCGCTGCGCAAGACCGCCAACGCGCCCGGTATGGGCTCGAGAGCGACGTGTTCGCGCCGGTCGCGTCATGCTCGACAGGGGACGATGTACAGCACTCGTCGCGCGCATTTCGCGGCCGTCTTGCAATGGCTGGTCACGCCAATGGCGGGTCACGACGGCGCGGCGAGCCGGACGTGCAGCCTCTTCAGCCATCGTTAAGATCGTTGTACTAGAGATGGCGCAGCGGCGGCCTTATCGCGGTGCTGGACGAAACCATCAATGACCCATCTCGGCCAGGAACAGCGACCCCCGGGCGGTCCCCCACGAGGCTATGAGCGGCTCAGATTGCTGCTGCTGCGGGCCACGGGCGCGCGCACCCTGGTCTGCGAGTATTGCGGCTCGGCGATCCCGCTCGGCGAGGTGCAGTGCCGGGGCTGTGGTGCCAGAGCGACGGCAAAGTCGGTCGAGGCATCGCGACCCGGCGAGAGCACGGCGACGAACCGGCACTGGCTCTTGCCGGTGCTGCTCTGCCTCTTCTTCCCGCCGGCTCTCTTCGTCATCGTCCCGATCCTGTTCTGGCGCTGGCTGCGCCAGGAAGGACGCGGCTGGATCCTGCCGCTGCTGGTCTGCCTGGTCTTTCCCCCTGCCGTGCTCATCGTCGCCCCCGCCCTGCTCTGGCGCTTGCCGGCAGGAAAGCACCAGGTTCCCTGAGAGCAGCCGCTTCGCCCGCCCTCCCCGCGGAGCCGAGCGAGGCGCACCGGTCCGCCGGCAGTCGCTCCGATCCAGGACCGATCGCTCGAGCAAAGCGATCGATCGTTCGTTCCCGGGTCGGCCTTGCTGTCCCGGTGCTCGTGGCACTCGGGTCGCTCGAGCAGCTTCGAGCCATGGTCACCTTGCGTCCGCCGCGCATCGCAGAACTCGAGGCGGCCTCTCGGCTTTGTCCGAGGGCGAAAGCGTATTGGGGCTATGACGTATTGGGGCTATGACAGGGCGTTCAAGCGGATTTGTGAGGCCGAACCGACGCTGAGCCGGCACGACCTGGATCGAGACGCTATCGTCGTGGCGATCGACGGGCCCCACCTTCTGGGCGTAGTCCAGGTTTCGCGTGAACGAACGATTTGCTGCTTGGCAAAGCTTTTTGTCGAGCCGGCGCGGATCGGGCAAGGCATCGGCAGGTTGCTTTTCGAGTGGGCCGTCGACACCGCCAAACGCCGCGGCGCGACGGCAATGGTCGTCGAGGCCGATCCCGGTGCTCTACCGTTCTACGACTCGAAGGGCCCTCGGTCACAGGGCCGCGTGACCCAGCCTTCGGCCGAGCGAGAGGATCTTCGGCCGACGGGTCCGCGGATAGCCCGCGATGGCGGTGCCGTCGTCCGGCCCGGCGAAAGCGATCCAGGAGCCCGGAAAGGGCGGAAACGGCAGCACCTGACCGCCGAGCCGACTTGCGCGGAAGGCCGCGACGCGCTCGGGGCCGGCCGCGCTGACCGCCACGTGGAGAAGCGCCATGTCATCCGCTCCTTTAACGCCGGTGCTATCGCAAACGGGCAGATTCCACCTATGCGTGGCCCTGCGTTCGGGGTCGGGTCAGAGGCGTCATCGGCTATCCTCGACGCCGCTCAAATGATCCGTTTTCGAATACTGGAAGACAATTGTTCGAAGGCGATCACCACCACGAGGATGACAAGGATGATTGCGGCGGCCTCGTCGTAGCGGAAGAGGCGCATGGCGGTGGACAGCTCCACCCCGATTCCGCCAGCGCCGACAAGGCCGAGCGTTACGGCCGAGCGGATCGCCTTTTCGACGCTGAACAGCGAGGTGGCCGTCATCGAGGCGAAACTTTCGGGAAGAATGGCGCCGAAGATCACCGAAAGGCGCCCGGCTCCGGTTGCCGTCAGTGACTCGGATGGACCTTTTTGGACCTCCTCGAACCGTTCCGAGAAGAAGCGGGCGGCGAAGCCGATGGTGTCCATGACGATCGCAAGGATCCCTGCCAGCGGTCCGAGGCCGACGGTGACGACGAAGATCAGCGCCCAGATCAGGTCGGGAATCGTTCGCGCCACCGAAATGACGAAGCGTGTCAGCGTCCGGACCGCTCCGTTGGGCGCGGTGTTGCGCGCCGCCAGAAGCGCCAATGGAATGGACAGCAGACAGCCGACGGTGACGCCGACAACCGCGATGTTCAGCGTTTCCAGCATGGCTTCGGCGATGTTGGGCGCGCGCGAGAAATCCGGCGGCACGGCCTGCCCGATGAACCGCACGAAATTGCCCGCCCCACGCACCAGCCTGTCCAGAGAAATCTCGGACGCAACCACCCCCTGGATGAAAAAGGCGGCAAAGCCGACGACCAGCACCCAGGTCAGCGCGGACGGCGCCACGAACCGAGGCGGAAGGCCCGTCGTCTGGCTCATGCCGCTGCGTCTGTCCGTCCGGCGTCCACGCGGGTCATGCCCGAATAAAGCGCGCTCAACTGGTTGATATCGAGCTCGGCGATCGGCGCGTCGATCTCGACCCGGCCAGCCTTCATGCCGATGATGCGGTCCGCGTATTCCTGCGCCAGATCGAGCTGGTGCAGCGTGCAGAGCATGCTCAGCCCCTCCTCGCGCACGATGCGCCACAAGAGGTCCAGGACCTCACGCCCGGCCTTGGGGTCGAGACTGGCGATCGGTTCATCCGCGATCACCAACTTCGGTGCCTGCATCAGCATCCGAGCGATCGCGACTCGTTGCTGCTGGCCGCCCGACAGCTCTGAAGGGCGATGCAACGCTCGGTCGGCCATTCCGACTCGTTCCAGGCATTCCATCGCCTTGCCGCGCTCCGCGGTAGAGGCGGTCGAACTCAGGCAGGACAATAGCCCCATCCGGTGCCGACCCATCGCGCCGAGCAGAACGTTCTGAAAGGCGCTGAATTGTGGAACGAGATTGAAGTGCTGAAAGACGTAGCCCATGCCGCGACGAATCTGGCGCAACTGCCGGCCCGAGGCATCAGTCAGGCTCTCGCCATGGATGCGAATGGTGCCGGACTGCAGTTTCTCCAGCTTGTTCAGGCTGCGCATCAACGTCGATTTGCCACAGCCGTTCGCCCCCAAAAGCACGACGCCCTGGCCCGCCGAAACGTCGAAGGAGACGCCACGCAGAACCTGCAGGTCGCCGTAGCTGATGCGCACGTCTTCGCAGTTGATGGCTGAGGTCATCGGATGTAGCCGGGGCGATCCAAGTGGCATCGGGCGGCCTGTCCGATGGGCAGGCCGCCCGACGTCAGTGAGGTATTGGATCAGTCGTCCAGAGGGATTCCAGCGACCTCGTAGGCCATGCGGACCTCGTCGTAGATCGCGGGGTCGGTCTCGAACGACATGTAGGCGTCACGCTCGATGAATTTCTCGGCGTTGCGTTCGGTCGCGGTGAGGCTCTCCCACAGCACGTCGGCATGCTCCGCCAGCGTGGTCCGCAGCGCGTCGCGGCACTCCTGTGGTAGGGAGGACCGCATCACGACCGGATCTCCGGGCAGGGTGTCCGTCTGCGCCAGCAAACGATATTCGGTGTCGGGGTCCTGTTCGCGCACGGCATCCCAGTCTTTGTTGCCGCCGCCCATCGCGTCGACATCGCCGTTGATCAGAACCTGGATCCGGGCATCGCCCGCCATGATGATCTCGGCGTCGCTTTCCGGGTCGAGCCCGGCCTCGGCCATCAGCATCATCGGGAAGATATGGCCGGAAGTGGAGCCCACATCCTTCAAAGCCACACGGCGCCCCTTCAGGTCGGCGAGAGTCTGAATGTCGCTGTCTGCCTTGACGACGAAGCTCGAACCGTAGTGTGGGCGCACGATGGAGAAGAGAATATCCATATCGGCCAGCTGTTGAAACAGCACGAACTCCGACGGCCCGGCGAACACGAACTCGACCTCGTCGAACTGTAGCGCGGTGCCAGCGGCGGTGCGGTTCGCGAGCGAATAAAGCGCCAGTTCGACGCCGGTAAGCTCTTCGAAGGTTTCGGCGAAGGGCCCGAAGGCTTCCGTCAAGTCGCCCATGCCTTCGATCCCGGTATCCGCCATGCGCAGTGGCGAGGGACACACCTCGCTCACTGATTGCGCAAATGCAGGGCTTGCGAGAAGCGCTGCGGTCGCGGCGGCGGACAGGGCCAGCCGGCGAAGATTGGTCATTGCTCATGTCTCCCGATGCAGAAATCCCTCATTGACGGGATAACAGTCCGGGATGACAGATCTGTGACAGAGCCGCGTGCGGGTGGCCGGTATCTCGGAATGATGCGGTTGCAACGCTACGCCGTGCATTCGGCAGGAAAGGCTGAAAGGGCCGGCCAACCGATCATCCACCCGAACTTCCCTCCGCCAATTTCCCCACGATCAGCCCCGGCACCGCGTCATGTGCCCGCACCCGTCCGGCGCGAGTTCGAACCGCTTCGGCAACATGACCTGCGGCACCAGCCGAAAGTCCGGTATGGTCGCCGCCTCGCGTCCGTTCCATTCGGTTCGGGCTGTCCTCGATCGGCACGGGTGAGCCGGCAGCGTGCCCGCACCCGATCGACGAGCCCCGGCAGCCGCCGTGCCCACTTGGCCGCCGGCGCTTCGATATCGAGCCGCTTCTGCAGCGTCACCTGCGGCACCAGGATAAAGATCGGCACGGTGGTGCGGCCTTGGAGGCGGGTGAAGCTGACGCCGCGGCGCCGGCCGGTATTGTCCACCGCTCGGCCGCGACCGGGGCGCCGGGCATTGTCGACGACCAGCAGCGACGGGCCGTTGCGGCGGCAGACGAAGCGCAGGCGCATGCCGGTGCGGCGCTGCCGGCCGAGGGGCATGATCTGCCGCCTGCCATCGCCATACCGTCCCGCGGCCGCGGCCGGGATGGCGAGGTAGAAGCCGCGCTTGGAGCGGATGGTGGTGGTCCGGGCGAAGGCGGCGACGATCCTGGGAGCCTTGGTCCAGACGACACCGGCGGCGGTGAGGCTGGTGCCGCTCTGCGGGTAGACCCGGCAGGGCCAGGCGCGGGCGAGACGCGGGCCGAGGCCGGCGGCGGTCACCTGGGCCCGCAACTCGGCCCGGAGGCCGACGGTCGTCTGGCGCACACCGGTCGTGACCGCGCGTTCGGCCGCGGGCCCGGCGGCACCGCTCTCGATCCAGGCGCGCTCGGCCACGCCGATGATCCCGACGAGGCGATGGATGCTGTGTCTGTCGAGCAGCGGCGCACCGTTCGCCAGGCGGGAGAGGTCGACATGACCCGGCTCCAGCGACAGCCGTTCGATGTAGGGCTTGCCGGTCCAGGGATCGCTGCGGCGAACCGCGGCGCCGGTCGACCAGACCACCTCGACGGTCCGCGTCTCGGCGACCAGGCTCGCCGGCCGCAGCCGGACGTCGTGGCGCTGCTGCAGCGGCAGGTCGAGGACCTCCGGCGACGGCGAGAGGGATGCTGCAGCCGCGACGGCTGCTACCAGTTCGGGCATCCGGTTCTCCTTCGCATCGACGGTGTGGTCGTAGGCGGCCATGTCGACGGCTGCGGACAGCCTCGCCGGTCCAAGGGGTCGGTGAGCGCGACAGGCTCGAAGATCGATCGCAGTCGGGCGGAGCGTTTGGGCTGGTCGCTTGACCACCTTCCAGCAAGAATGAAAACTCTGTCCTCTCGCTGCTCTCGTCGATCGCCCAAAGCCGTGGAACGCGACGTCAGCTGATCCAACGGAACGGTGGAGACTGCTTACCATGCCGACCGCCCGACGCCGTCAGAGCGATATCGCCCAGCATCTCATGCACAGCGCGACCGGCTACGCGGGCGAGCGTGGCTATCGGCTCGGTGACGGGGCCGAGTCGCTCATGCAGGCGACGATGGCGAAAGCGGCAAGGCGAATCAGCTACCGAGCCGGCCGTATGGTCTCGGCCCAGCCGCCTGTCGTGGGGGAACGCAGCCGCGCCGAGGTCGAAGCTCAACTCTTGGCGCAGGCCGAACGTCAAACGCACACCTTGATCGATGCGATGATCGAGGCGAGCCAGGTCATTCCCAACTATGCCGCCGAACGGCCGGGCATCATCGGCGAGCAGACCTACGATGGCGCTTTGCGTTTGATTTGCCCCTTGTGGCCGTTCTGCTGAGGCCGCCCATGTCGAGTGCGAGCTTTGCGCAAGAGACGGTCAAGCAGGTGATCACGATCGCCACGGCCGTGAGTACGTTCACCGTGACGTTCGCCGACAAGTTCAAGGCTGCCGGCAGCGAGCTCGTCGTGCCGTGGACGCTCGGCGCCAGCTGGGTATTGTTCGCGCTGGCGATCTTCTTCGGCATTCTGACGCTGATGGCACTCACGGGCGTGATGGCGTCGCTGAGCGAGGCCGAGCAAAACAGCGCCGCCTATAGGCCGAATGTCCGACTTCTCGCTGGCACGATGATGCTCCTGTTCTTTCTCGCCATTGTCGCCACGATCGCCGCTGGATTTTCGATCGTTCGGTTTGTGTGAGCCCCGATCATCCGGGAAAGCTCGGCGATGTGCTGTCATTCGCTGTCTATCGCGCTGTCGGTGTCGACAGTATGCCCTTGCGGTCCCGGCTTCGCCGCCCCCGTGCGGGTCGCCTTTCCCGGATCGGTGTCGAGGGTGATCCCCGGCCGATCGAGCCCGGCATTGGTCGTGCGGGTCTCGGCCAGCACCTGGGCCGGGTCGTAGCCTTGTCAGGCGATCGCCTCCTTCAAGGTCATCGACCCGGCCAGGACCGCCAGGATGTCGGCCTGGATGTCCTTCAAGGGATCCACCGCCTCGAAGCGCGGTGCCGTCCATTCGGCACCGATCTCGCCCGATGGGAGGCTGCCGGCCGCCTGGGCCACCATGACGAACCGCCGCCAGACCGGCTGGCAGAGGCCGGGGACGAGCAACTGTCACTGCAGCGCCTCGACCCGGCGCCTGAACTCGATCAGCCCGGCGCGGATCGACGAGTGATTGACCTGGGAGAGATCACCGGTGAGCAGCTCGTAGGTGAGCCCGACCCCGACGGCGACGGCGTGCAGCTGGACCCGCATGTACTCGGCGTAGCCGCCGCTCGAGCTCGGCGTGGCGAAGCGGACGTCGCGGCCCGAGGGCAGATACTCGATCATCCCGGGCTCGAAGCGCTCGATCCGCCGCCCCTCGGTGTCGAGCGTGCTGGTCCCCAGGCCGAGCACCGCCTGCCAGTCCGGCGCCTCGCCGCTCCCCTGCCAGGTCTCGCCCAGCCCCGTTCTTGAGGCTCCGGCTCAAGGGCGAGCTGATCGACCGGGCGCGGGCGACGGCGCAGGTCTTCACCCTGGCGCGGCAGGAGCGTGATGCCTGGGTGCAGTGGCCGGCCCGGGTGGCGGCGGACCTGGCGGCAGCTTTGGGCCTCGAGACCCACACCGTGCAGGTCGAGCTCGAGGCGGCGGTCAAGGCGCACCTCGCCGAGCTCGCCGAGCTGAAGCCGCGCTTCGACTGAGCATCAATCCGGATGAAGGGACGGCCCATGCGACGCTGGCTCACCACGGCGGTCATCAACACGCTGCGCGACGCTCTGTTGGGTTGCCTGCTGCTGCTCGTGCTCCTGCAATCGCTCGCCGGCCTGATCGGCTGACCGCGGCCCATGCGCCTCGACGACTGCGGCCGGGCGGCGGCCTCAGCCGACCCTTTTGCTACCGATCGGCTCGGCGCAGGGGAGCCTGGATTGCTGCCGGCGGCATCAGCTCGAGGTCAAGACAGCAGGTCTATTTCGCGCGCTTGGCCCGCTCCGCGATGAAGTCGGTAACGGCAAACAGGACACCGGACAGCACGAACGTCAGGTGGATGACAACCTTCCAGGCGAGCTGGGAATCAGTGTAGCTCTGGCTGACGAGGAACGCCTTCAAGAGCTCCACGGCAGAAATGGCGACGATGGCACCGATCAGCTTGAGCTTGAGATCGGCAAAGCCGACCTTGCCCATCCAGGCTGGCCGATCCTCATGCTGACCAATGCCGATCTTGGAGACGAAGCTCTCGTAGCCGCTGAAGACGATGATCAGCAAGAGAACGGCGATCAGCGCCGTATCGACCAAGGTCAGGATGGAGATGACGGTGTCGTATTCCGAGGTGCCCCAGACATTGAGGACAAGACCGGCCAGCTCCTTCAAGAACTTGATCAGCAGCACGGCCATGGCCACCAACAAGCCGACAAAGAAGGGTGCGAGGAGCCAGCGACTGGCAAAAATCATGGCTTCGACGGAGCGCTCCAAACGCGAAAGCACGACCAACCACCCCAAGCAATCGCGGGCCGAATGGACCGCGCCAGCGCGGTAGATCGGCATCGCGGCGCACCTTTCCAGAGGCGGCAAATGTCGCAGTCTGCAGGGTGCTTCTGGACCGGAACCGACCACGGCAGGTCGCTCATGCGGATGGCCGATGCAGGCTGTCCGCCCCCGATGCCGCGCCCAGCATCGGCAAGCGCGTTCACGGCAGCCTCAATCTCCATGCCGATGCTACGGTAGCCTGCCGCCCGAGCTGCAGCGCGACATCAAGGCCTTCTTCGGCAACCACCAGAACGCCATCGACAGCGGCCAACGCCTCCTCTTCGCGATCGCCGACACCGATCGACTGACCGCCGACGCCGAAGCCGCGTTCGACAACGAGATCGGCTGGCTCGAGGACGACGACTACTACGTCCACCGCGACGAGCTCGGCCGCCTGGGGTGCAATGTTCGAAGCCGGAGCCCTTCGGCGTTCAAAAGGCGTTCGAAATCTGGCAGTCGGCGGTTTTCAATAACGCATTGCACTATAAAGAAAAATTTTTAGTGAACCGAATCGGCGAGGTGCACTGCTGACGGAGAAGATGGTGCGCGGAGAGAGAAAACGGCCACAAACCGGCGCCGGTCGGGTGGAGGACCCAACCGGAAAAGTCTGTTGTTTCAAGAGGTCGTGGCGGCGACGCACCGACGAAGGAGAAGGCACACGACAGCCGAAGCTGACGGAGCGAGGGGAACTGGGGTCGAACCGTCTCTGGGTCTTAACTTGTTGACTCTAAACGATTGGGTATTCTGGCCGACCTTCAGCCACGACGTCTTTGGTACTGGCGACGCGCGCTGTCTCGCCGAAGCCATAAGGCCGCGGTGTCGTGGGTGCCGATGGGCCGGATCGTCGCGCGCTGGTTGCCACCCGCCAGGACCAGCCATCCTTGGCCGCAGCGTCGCTTCTGCGTCGAACACCCGAGGGGAGAGCCGGGTGCGTCAGCAGCGCATGCTCGGATCGGTCCGGGGGCGCAGGGTGAAACCTGTGTCTCTACCGGGACAATTCGAGTGGCGGGAGAAACGGCCTTGCGTATGTCATAACACCTTGAAATATCTCGCCACAGGCCATCTTTCGAACCCGAAGTGTTCGTAGGCTTTTCGGGCTGGTTCATGGCCTCCATCGCCGATCGTCTCGACCATGATCATCTTCATCCCGGCCGATCTGATGTGTTCCTCGGCGAAATTCATGAGGTACCGCCCGATGCCCATGCGCTGATACGGTGGCGCGACGGCGAGAATGTAGATCTCGCCCATCCTGTCCTCGGGATGAAGCCGGATGCCGATGAAACCGATGGTCTCCCTGCCGCGCCGGGCGAGCCAGATACTCTGGGATGCGGTTTCAAGGAGTTCCGCGACGTCGGCTCTCTGCCTCGCTTCCCATCCGTTCGGATAGAAGGTGTCGTACACGAAGCGCGGAACTTCGTTTTCCGTCTTGGCGAAAACGGGCATCCAGGCGGCAATGGCCAGATCGATGACGGCCTGCTTGTCTCCTTGGCGGTAGGGGACGATCTCAACATCGTTCATGAGCGCTCCTCCTCCGTCATTCCGATCGGGCTTTCTTCGCCATATCGAGGTATCGCTTGCCTCGCGGGCTCAGGCGATAGCCGGTTTCCAGGCTCTCGGTCAGGCCGAGTTCCTTGAGGCTACGCACCCGACGCTTGAACACAGCCTTGTCGACTCTGACCAACTCGGCGACTTCCCCGGCCGCTCGCCCCGGAAACCGACCGATCAGGGACATGACGATGTCGGTCCAGACACCTGTCCGGCAGCGGCGATCGAGCCGGCCAAGCGATACAGATATCGCCGCGAGTGCGTCGGCATCGAGATCTTCGTCCGCCGCGCGTGCGAGCCGGCCGTCCGGTCTCTCGAGCCGGAAGTCGATCCGATGGAGACGACCGGGCCGGTGTCCCAGCTCTGCGAATAAGGCTGCGCGATCCGACGATCCCGCGGCGCGCGCGTCGGCATCCGTGATCCGATCGGGAGAGATCTCGCGGACGTCGACTATGGAGAGTTCTCCCACCGCCGTGCGCAAACGCCCGCCAGGCTTGACGGTCGGGCGGCGCCAGATGCGGAAGGCCGTCGTCACCTTGCCTCGCGCGATGCCCTCGAGGATGTGCTTCTTGAACAACATCGGTGTCGCCGGTCGGTGACCACTCAGTCGGCATCTTCTGACGCGCCGTCGGCCGAGCGCGTCTTGCATCGATCGAGCCATTCGCGGACCGCGGGATGATCCGGCGTGGCGTCGGGGAGATATAGGTCGGGTGAGCACACGAGGATATCGGTGGCGGTGAACCTCTCGCCCATCAGCCAGGGCCCTCTCTCGAACGCGGCGATCAACCGATCCGCCACTTCCGCCCGACCCCGAAGACTCGCCTGCGCGACCGGGTGGTCGGCGACGCCGAGGACCTCGGCGATATAGACCGGCTCCATCACCGCCCCCTACCAGTTAAGTCAGGTAGCCACCGCCCCCGGCCTCGCCGGGGGCGATGCCAAGACGGCGATCGGGAAACAGGTGGGTGAGATAGAGCATGATCGCCGCGCTTTCGATGACGAACTGCCGGTCATGCGCAACGCCCTGGCGCACGCCGGCAAGAGCGGCCGCAGCGTCGTCTCCGCCTTCATCGCCATGCGGGTGGGCCACGGCATTCGCCCGGAACGATGCCCAAGCCGCCAGCCAGCAGTGGCGCCGCATTGCCGACCAGTTGCGCCCGAACATCGATCGCCTGGCCAGGCTCATAGACGAGGCGGATACCGAGGTCCTGGCCTACATGACCTTCCTGGCACGACACCGCGCCAAGCGGCACAGCAGCAACCCGATCGAACGCCGCAACGGCGAGATCAAGCGCCGCACGGACGTCGTCGGCATCTTCCCCGACGAGGCCGCGATCATCAGGCTCGTCGGCGCCCTGCTGCTCGAGCAGAACGACGAGTGGGCCGTCCAGCGCGCCCGCTACATGACCCTCGAGAGCATCACCCGAACCGGCGATGATACTGCTGTCAGCCTGCCCAACACGACCGGCTGACCAACAACCGGCCCATGCCGGTAACCAAGCTGGATACAGCCCAGCTACACCACCTCCAGAGACATGACTTGATGATCTTTCGCGCTGATCGAGGCGTCGAGGAGCGCCATGTCATCGGGTTCCTTCCAACAGCTTTTTCCTTGCCCACGCCGCCGCGGCGTCCAGGCGCAGGGCGGCCTCGACGTTCAGCCATTTGGCCGACCGGAGCCGCAACAAGGGCAGGTAGCGCAGCACACCGGCCACGAGCAGAGCCTTCCAGATCCAGACAAGGGCATCCATTGCCGGCGCAACCGCGGGCAGAACGGACCCGGCGAAGGTGGCCACGAACACGGCGCCGACACCCTCGAACGGGTGCATCGCCACGACATCGGCCCAGCCCAGCGGGTTGCGCGGGAGCCGCCGCGACGGGCCCCGCATGCGCACCTGCCAGACGCGCAGACGCCGGAGCCGGCGCATGGGAGTGGCCCGCGTCGGCCTGCGGATCACGGGCCACGGCAGCTGGAGGAACGGCACCGCGGGTGCCCCCTTCCAGCGCGGGGTCTCGTGCCAGACCGCGACCGCACCCATGCCCTCGAACGTCAGGGTCAGGCCCGATACATCGTCCGGGGGCGCCACCGCGTTGCCCGGCCAGGGGATCCCGGTGTGCCGCGAGAGCACGACGCGGTAGGGGTCGAGCCCGCCTGCATGCTGCTCCGGGTCACCTGCGGTCTCGAGCAGCGGACCGAAATACCATGCTTCGCGCACGAAGTTCGGATCGACCGGGTGCCAGCCCGCGCCGTCCCATGCCTCCGCCCAGGCATGGGGTGTCCGGAACCACGGGGCGGTGATCAGCCCGAAGACCGGGCGCGCGGGGATGCCGGCGACATGGCACATCGCCACGAAGACGAAAGCGAACTCGCCGCAATCGCCCCAGCCGCGTGCGAGCGACAGGGCGGCGCCGCGGGCGTCCTTCGGACAGCGGTAGCGCAGTGCCCCGGCCGCCGCACGGGCCAGTGTGGAGATGCGGGCCTGCGCCCCCTCGACGCCTTGAAGGCTCTCCTCCGCCAGCGCGCGCAGCGCCGCGTCGGGCGCGGTCATCGGCCCGGGCGTCCGGTCCGCGGGCCCGGGCGGCGGCAGGTCGAGGTGATCGCCCGGGTGCAGCCGGCGGGTCTCGATCCGGGCCGAAATCTCGGCGACCTCGCCCCGTCTCAGTCGGATCAGGCGGCGATGCCCGTACATGTCCGCGATATCCATCCCCGCGGGCGCGCGCAGATCGCGGACGGCCTGATGGCCGTCATCCGCAGGCAGCGGCAGCAGCGCCTCCAGCTCGGGGTCGTCGGCAAAGCCCCAGGGGTCGAAGCGGATGGAGAGGCCGCAGCGGAAATCCTCGGCTTTCATCTGTCCTCTTGTCCGGTGTCGGGCCCGCCCGCAGCGGCGATGGCGACGAGGAGCGGCACCACCCGGTCGGCGGGGATGTCGTAGCGGCCCCGCCGCTCGGCCCGCAGCCAGCCCGTCGCGGTGAGCTCGCGCAGGTGATGATGCAGCTGCCCGGTGGTGCCGTCGCCCAGCGTGTCCGCCAGGGCCGCCGTCGCCCGCGTGCCGGAAAGGACCGCCTGCAGCAGCCCCAGCCGCACCGGGTGGCCGAGCGCGGCGAGCGCGGGCGCGATCTCGCCCCAATCCGCGCCGAGAACCCCGGCGGCCGGATGGCCCATCTGCCATTCGACACGCCGGCCGCCGGGCAGTTCCAGGCTGCCCGCAAAGGCCACACCGCCCCCCTCGGGCGACTCGGCGCGCAGGCGGTCCAGCACGGTCGCGTCCGGGCCCGGGCGGATCGCGCCCGACCGCGCCCCCTCGAGCCGCTGCACCCGCGCCTCGAGCGCCGCAAGCCGCTCCGCCAAGTCCGGATGGTCGCCCATCGAGTCACCGCCTTGAACACGTTAGGACGTATGACCGTATTGATATCGCCCAGACGCGTCAAGCCGCGAAGAAGGAGCAGGTCATGTCTGCACTACCGTGCATCGCCGGAAGCGCTGCCGTCGCGCTCGCAGCCTATGCCCTCTGGTTCCTTCGCCTCCTACGGTTCGTCAACCGGCCGAGCGCTGGTCCGACGATCCCCGCCGGGCGTGACACGCAGGCGCTCCTGCTGGCGGACATGCAGGCGGAGCATTTCGAGGGCGCGCGGCCCGCAGAGGAGAGCCGGCTGCTGGCCGCGGTCGAGGCGACCATCAAAGAGGCGCGCGCGGCGGGCCATCCGGTCATCGCCCTGCGCCATGGTTGGCAGACCCCGGGCACGCGGCTGATGGCCCGCATGATGCTGGGCGGCAAGGGTCTGGCCTGGGCACCGGGTACGGAAATCCATCCCGAGATCGCGGGACAGGTGGACCATGTGGTGACCAAGCGCGTGCAGGACGGGTTCGACAACCCCTTTTGCCCGATGAATGACGAACAGACCCGAAGCGCGAGCCGGTAAGAGCTGCGAACGCGCGAACACGCCGCCGACCTGGTTCCGCCCGGCACTCGGGACGGCTTGGGTGCTTCTTCTGCTTTATGTCATGCTCCCGTTCCCGGCGAATGTTGCAATCGCCGCGGTCTCTGCCGCGACCGCCGGATTCCTCGTGGGATGCATCGAGGGCGGCCTCGGCAGTCCATGGCAATGGAAAGCCTCTCGCCATGGGGCACCTCTCGTCGTGTTCCTGCTGGGCCGCCTCGGGCTGGGCCTCTTTGCCTACCACGTCGTGGAGATCGCCTGGGCGCCGCCGGCTCTCGCGTTGATCGCCTTCGGCGCGGCCTGGGCCTTCGGAGGAAGGCAGATGACCAGGACCTGTGATGGAAGCAAGGAAAGGGACCCGCAATGACCGGCAGCGAAGACATCTGGGGGATCGAGCGCGGCTACTGGTTGGGCGGCCCCGAGCATGACCGTCAGCATCTCGCCGAAGATGCCATGATGGTCTTCGGCCAAGGCGCGCACGGAGCCTTCTCCCAGTTGCATCTCGGGGCCAAACTCGACGCCTCGAGCGAGAGCTGCGAAAGGGGCGAGCGCGAGGCCCGACAGGAGGGCTGCGCGAAGCGATCTTTGGCAAGTCATGGTCGGGTCTCCTGAGTTGTCGGTTCAGTTCGACTGGGCTGGAAGCGTCACGCGGCAGAACGGCGCCACGGCAGGCTCGCCGGGGCCGACAGGGTCGAGGACGGGGCTTTGCACAGGGGCGAGGTTCTGGAGGTAGGCCACGAGGTCCGCCGCATCCTCGTCGGTCGGGCCGGCGTAGTTCGGCCAAGGCACGGCCGGGACGAGGATGCGGCCGTCTGGCCGGACCCCGCTGCGGATCGCCGCCACGATTTCCTCGGCGGTCCACGTGCCGAGCGCGGTCTCTGCGGGCGTGAGGTTCGGCGGCCAGAATGTGCCGAAGCCCGGGATCTCGAATCCGACGTTGCCGCCCGAGAGCCCGGCCTCGTGGATCGGGGCACCGTCCGGCCCGCGCGGCGTATGCCAGCCGGCGCAGTCCATGATCTGTACGAGATAGGCACCGCGGGCGATGCGGTCGCCGATCTAGTCCTCCGCCTGAGCGGCAGATGCCGCGAGGAAGAAGGCAGCTGTTGTGAGCAGTGTCCGGTTCGTTTTTGCAATGTCCTTCGTGATCGAGCCTGCGCGGACCAGACGCGCATTAATCACCGCGGGCTCCACGCGGGCGGTGCGCGCCCGCGTGTCGAGCTTCCAGGCCGTCGAGCGCGCCGAGGTCGATCACCATGTCGGCCTGTGCCGCGATGCCGGTGCACTGGTGGCCGCCGCCCTTCGGCGAGACGGTGAGACCGTTCGCGGCGGCGAAGCGCACGGCCTCCGCCACGTCGCCGGCGCAGGCGGCGCGGACGATGAGCCTCGCCCTTCGCGTGGGCTTGCGGCCGTTCCAGATGAGCGCGTCGACCTCGGTGCCGAGGCGCGGCTCGAGCGTGGTGAAGACGGCGCCGCTGATGCGCGCGATGAGCATGTCGGTGTTGATGTCGTCTCTCTTCCGGGCGCGGCTTCAGGCGCCGGGCCCTGTCGGGTCGGTTGGATGGCGACGCATGCCGCGCCGTCGGGTTCGGTAGTGTCGGGATGGTGGGGTGCCGCCCTTTTTCTGCGGCGCCTCCGCGTCCTGCGGCGCTCTATAGGGCGGGCCGCGGCGGGAGGCTTGCTAAGTCTGGCGTCACGGAAGCCCAAATGAATGCCAAGAAAATGCCCACTGAACCGTAAGCGGCCTCAGACGACTTCGATCGCGTCCGCTTCGCCTGCATCCTTGAGCGTGATCCGGCAGCGGCTGACAAGGCGGAAAAGGCCGCGACCCGTCTTTTCGATCTGGAGGCAGGCTGCGCGCTCCTCGAGCCTGCGGCGGAGGAGCACGAGGCGCGCGTCGAGGTTTTCGGCGTGGTCGGGCAGCTTCAGCGACCGGTCGAGGCGCAGTTCACGCGTGGTGAAGTCGGTGCGCCCCGTGGCCGCGTGCTCGCGCAGGAGCCGCCAGAGGATCGCGCCCGCAACGCCCTTGACGAGGTAGTCGCGGTCGAGGAAGTCGCTGTCGTCGCGCGGGTAGTGCCGGACAGTGACGCTGCCGCCTGCGCTGACCTCGATTAAGGACATGGGCAGAGTCTCCGCCGCGTCCTCTTCCCTCAGGAGTCTCATCATAGTGCCGAGATGGCTGGATAGTGCCGAGATGGCGGGCGACGAGCATCAGCGCGTCCTCGCATTCGTGGTCGAAGTGCATGACCTCGTCCGACCCGACGAAGAGGACACCGAGGACCCGCCCTCCGGCCATGACGGGCACGGCGATCTGGCTATGCGGCGTGCCGAGGCGGGGGAACGGGACTCCGACGGGCGCTTCGGTGAGCAGCCGCGCCCTTTGTGCCGCCGCCCCGAGCGCGGCCCCGTAGTGGTAGTCGGCGCCGAAATGGCCGATGCGGATCGGCACGCGCTCGCGCGCCGCGACGCCAATGACGCCTTCGCCCGGAAGGATCTCGGCGCCGATGCCCGAGACAGGGTAGCCGCGAGAGCCGAGGGCGAAGAGACGGCGGGCTATAGCCGCATTTGGTGGATGAGGGGTGAGGCGGCGTATCCTCGGTGATGTTCGAAGTCACCATGAAGTGGACACGCCATGAAGGCGGATACCGTCGTCCGGCTGGCGCGCCCAGGGGCGAGCTTGGCGGACGATTTGCTGCTCGAGGTGCTACGATCGGGAGCCCGCCGGATGCTGCAGCAGGTCGTCGAGGTCGAGGTCGAGGCTTTCATGGCGGCGCATGCCGAGCTCGATGACGGCCACGGTCGGCGCCGTGTGGTGCGCAACGGGCATGCCCCGGAGCGCGAGATCCAGACCGGCATCGGGCCGATCGCCGTGCGCCGGCCGAAGGTCCGCGACCGCGGCGCGGCTGGGAGCGGGCGCAGCCGCTTCACCTCGAAGGTGCTGCCACCGTTCCTGCGCCGGACGAAGAACGTCGAGGAGCTATTGCCCTGGCTCTACCTGAAGGATGTCTCGACCGGCCGGTTCGAAGAGGCGCTCGCGGCGCTCCTCGGCCCCGACGCCCCCGGCCTCTCGGCCTCGACCGTGCGCCGCTTGGTGGCCGACCGGCAGCAAGAGCACGAACGCCGGCAGCGCCGTGACCCGAGCAGCCGGCGCTACGTCTACGTCTGGGCCGACGGCGTCTACTTCACCCCGCGGCTCGACCACGACCGGCAGTGCATCCTGGTCCTCGTCGGCGCCGACGACGATGGTCGCAAGGAGCTGCTCGCGATCGAGCACGGCTATCGGGAAAGTGCCCAAAGCTGGCGGGAGCTGCTGCTCCGACTGCGCGACGAGAACCGCCTCGAGATAGCACCCGAACTCGCCATCGGCGACGGCGCGCTCGGTTTCTGGAAAGCGCTGCACGAGGTCTGGCCGACGACACGACAGCAGCGCTGCCTCCGTGGTCTCCTGACCGCGTCTCTTCCAGGGATCGGATGATCGGCCTGCCGGCCAATCATGGGTGCACAAGACCGCCAACGTTCTCAATGCTTTGCCGAAATCTGTCCATGCCGAGGCCAAGACGGATCTGCACGCGATCGACGAGGCGGAGAGCCGCGCCGAGGCCGAAGCCGCCTTCGACCGCTGCACGGCCAAGTACGGCGCCGAATACGACAAGGCAGTGACATGCCTGGCCGAGGATCGGGTAGCCTTGCTCGCCTTCGACGATCTACCGGCCGAGCATTGCAAACACGTCCGCAGCGCGAACCCGCTCGAGAGCACCCTCGCGACGGTACGGCTCCGAACCGCCAAGACCAAGGGCTGCCTCTCACGCGAGACCGGCTCGGCCTTGGTCTTCACGCGCGCCAAGTCCGCCGAGCGCCACCGGCGCCGCTCGGATGGCGCCAACCGTCTCGGCCAGCTCATCGAGGGCATCCGATTCCGCGATGGCGAGCCCGTTCAAGGCACCGAGGAGCAAGCCGCCGCCTGAGCCCCGAACACCAAGATCGACCATAGCCCCGAAGGTCGCCGTGATTGTCGATCTCGCCGTTGACGACGAGGATGTCGTCGCCCTGGTCGGTCGGTTGCGCACCGTCCTCTAGGCCGATGATCGAGAGCCGGCAATGCGCCGTCGTGACCGGCAGGCCGGGCGGGCTGATCACCTCGACCGCATCAGGCAGGCGATGCGCGATCCGCTGGATCATCTCGGCCGCGAGGTCCGGGTCACCGACCCACCACGAGCACCCGAAACCACACATCGACAAGCCGCCGCCGTCGTCCTCCGAGGTCGGCGGAGCATCGGCGTCCCGGCCGCTGGCAGCCGATCGGGCCGGACGCCGACCGTCGGGATCAGAAAAGCGCGGCGAGCAGCATGAGCAGTGTGGCGAGGAACCCTACGGTCCAGATCACCGAGCGCCAGGGCGTCCAGCCGAACGCATAAGCCGGGACGTAGAGGGCACGGGCGCCGAGATAGGTCCAGGCGCAAGCGGCGGTGAGCGCCGAGGTCTTTGCCGCGAACGTGAGCGCGACGACGGCCACCGCGAACAGGATCAGCGCCTCGAAATGGTTGGCGAGTGCTCGTTGCAACCGCCCGGCGGTGCCGGTGACGGCCTTCTGCTCGTCGCGCGGGCCGAGGCTGTAGCTCGGGCCGACCTGGAGGTTGACGGCGACACCGTAGAGGCCGAGTTGCACCACCTGGAGCAGGGCAGCGAGTATCAGGACGGTGAGTTCGGCGGGCATGCTGCAGCACTCGCTTCGTTCGCGGGGAAATCGGGCGTAAAGGGCAGGGGAACCGAGTTCCCCCGAGCCCCCGCCGCCCTTTGGGCCGGAGTCGGATGGTCGGGGCTCAGCGCCCGCCCGGGGTCAGCTCCTCGATCATCGGCGCCATGCCGGCGGTGAGGCCGCCGTCGACGACGAGGTTGGCACCGTTGACGAAGCCGGCCTCCTCGGCAGCGATGAAGGCGACGGCGGCGGCGATGTCCTCGGGCTTGCCGACGCGGCCCACGGGGTACCAGCGGGCGAGCTTCGCGAAGACTTCAGGGTCCTCCGCCAGGCGGTTGGTCCAGCTCGGGTTGTCGGTCTGCACGGTGCCTGGGGTGACGGCATTGCAACGGATGCCGTGCCGACCGTACTCCGTCGCGAGTTGCCGGGTCAACTGAAGGAGGCCCGCCTTGGCGGCACTGTAGGCGGGGTTGCCCAGCGCGGTCAGCGCGTTGACCGAGGCGATGTTGACGATGACGCCACGGCGGCGCTCGGTCATGCCGGGCAGGGCCGCGCGGGCCATGGCCCAGGCGGCGCGCAAGGTCACGGCGAACTCGGCATCCCAGGACGCTTCGTCCGTCGCCGCGAGACTGGCGGGGCCGGTCCGGGCGGCGTTGTTGACCAGGATGTGCAGCGGGCCCAGCGCCTTTTCCGCCGCCTCGATCAGCCGGGGTGCCGCACCGTCCTCGGCGACGTCGGCCGCGAGTGCGACAGCGGTGCGGCCGATGCCGGCGATCGACTTGGCGACGTCGTGCGCCGGTGCGCTGTCCCTGTCGACCACGGCGACGGCGGCGCCCTCCTCGGCGAGGCGAAGTGCTATGGCCCGGCCGATCCCGCGGCCGCCACCGGTGACCAGGGCGGTCTTGGCGATGAAGCGCTTCACGACGTGGCATTCCAGGCGGCGAAGCCGGCCCTCACTTGCTCGAGGGCGCCGAGGCGCCAGTGGCCGTAGGCGTAGAAGGCGAGGCCCGTCACACCGCCGGCCTGCAGAGCGTCGACCGCGGCCACCGTCTCGGCACCACCGGCGAGATCGGGATGGCTCGGGCGCAGCACCGCGGCGAGCGGCGTCTGCGTGCCGATCCGCTGGCGCACGTCGAACAGGTCGTCGCGAACGGCCGCCGCTGTGGGCTCGTAGAAACAGACCTCGAGGCGGTCGGCGGCACCGGCGAGCAGAGCGAGGTCGCTGCCCTCGATCCAGGCCTTGGCCGTGGGGCGTTGCACCGAGGGAATGACGCGAAGCTCGGTTGCCTTGGGCAGCCGATCGCGGATCTCGGCCACCAGATCGGCGACCGTCCGGCAGCGCCAGTGCAGATAGGTGCCGAGCTCGCCGTCGGTCGCGAGATCGGCCGCGAGCCATTCGGCCGCCCGCGCGCCGGGGGCGACGTCGTGGGCGAGCCAGGCGTCGATCCGGCCTGCGACACGCTTTCTCAGCCCCTCGGCGTCGATGCCCGCTTCCCTGGCCGCGGCAACGGTTTCGGGGGCGAAGCACAAACCCAGATAGAGCTCGATCCAGGGATCGAGCGGCAGCATCGCGAACTCGTGGTGGTAGCCGTGCGCATAGGGCAGCCAACCCGGGGTCTCGAGCGTGACGGCCGCGAGCTCGTAGCGCTCGGCCAAGTCGGTCGTGAGATCGACCAGGTAGTCGCGCACCTCGTGATGGGCCGGGTTGAGACTGTAGATCAGCGGGTCGCCCATGGCGTTGCGGGTGACGAGCTCGGGATGCGCCTCGCCCAGCCGGCTGTTGTGACAGCAGACGGTCCAGCCGACGCGCGCCATGTCGGGAGCGACGCGGGCGAGTTCGGCCAGCGGATCGACATGCTCCAGCATCGGGTGCGGGATCGGCTGCAGGCGGCGGTAGCGGCCGGGGTCGTGGCGGAAATAGATGGTGCCGTCGTCGGGGAAGTAGACCTTGCCGGTCGCCCCGTGCGGCCGAATGAACTTGCCGGCGTGGTAGCTCGTGGCCAGCGCGATGCTGTCGGCACCGGCGTCGCGCAGCCGGTCGATGACGGCTTCGGCACCTTCGTCGACGAGGTCCCAGGCGTAGAGATAAATGGCCTTGTCGGGCATGCGCGGTCCAGGCTAGGCAGCTGGCAGGGCGATTACGGATCGATCGTCGAGCTGTCTCACAGTCGCGATAGGCAGGGAATAGCCCGGCCGTCGCACGATCGCTAGTGGTGCCCGTGCGGTCACGGTGAGAGGGAAGCTGTCGATGTCCGAGGCGCAGACAATCGTCTGGAGCGCACCCGCCTTGCTGGTCGCGGGATCGCTGCTGGTGGCAACGCCGGCGCCGGCGCAGACCGTCGAGGAACTGCGCGAGTTGATCGAGCTGCAGCGGCAGCAGATCGAGCAGCAGGCTCGCCAGCTGGAGGTCTTGGAAGGGCGTCTTGACGAACTGGAAGCCCAGGCGATCGACGTCGAAGAGCCACCGCCCGCGACCGTATTGCCACCGTCGGTGGTGGCCGAGGAGGCACGGGTGCGCTCCGGTGATACCGGGGTCAGTCTCGCCATCTCGGGCCAGATCAACCGGATGGTCACGGTCGCCGACGACGGCGACGACACCAAGGTCTTCAGCGTCGACAACACCAACAGCTCGAGCCGCATCCGCTTCGTCGGCACTGCTTCGCCGACCGAGGAGATCACCGTGGGCACGCTGCTCGAGGCAGAGTTGCGCTCGAACGCGTCCACCGAGGTGAGCCAGCTCGACGAGGATACCGGTACGGCGAATTTTCGCGACCGGCATGTCGACATCTTCGTCGAGCACGAGGCTCTCGGCAAGCTGTCACTCGGTCAGGGCTCGACCGCCTATGACGGTGCCACCCAGGTCGACCTCTCGGGCACCAGCGTCATCGCCTACTCGGGCATCGCCGACCTCGCCGGCGGCCTGCTCTTCTTCGACGATGATCTCGATGCGTTGAGCGACACCTCGATCGGTACTGTTTTCAACAGCTTCGACGGCCCCCGGCTCGACCGGCTGCGCTACGACACGCCGCGCTTCGCCGGCTTCACGCTTTCCGGCGATCTCGCCGCCGACCAGCGCTGGAGCACCGCGTTGCGCTGGGCCGGCAAGACGTCGGCGTGGCGCGCTGTGGCCGCAGCGGCCTACGCCGATCCGGGGGGCGATCGCGATTGGGTCGTCAACAGCTCCGCCTCGCTGCTGCACGAGGCGACCGGCGTCAGCGTCACCGCTGCCGCCAGCGGCCGCGACAACAGCGGCCGCGACAACGGCTTCTATCTCTACGGCAAACTCGGCTGGCAGCGGGACCTGTTCAGCTTCGGCCGAACCTTCCTGAGCCTCGACTATGCCCGCAGCGACGACGTCGCGGTCGAGGGCGACGAAGCCACATCCGTCGGCCTCTTCGCCGTGCAGACGGTTCACGACTTCGGCATCGACGTCTACGGCGGCTATCGCTTCCCCCGCCTCGATCGCGACACCGCGAGCTTCGACGACATCCACACCTTCACCCTCGGCTCGCGCGTCCGCTTCTGATGCGACACCGGCCGCTCTTCGTTCTTGCGGCGCTCGCCCTGCTCGTCAATTGCAGCACGGTCGAGCCCTTCGATCCGCCGGTGGCCGGCGAGATGAACCCGAGGCCGGGGCTCTTCTCCGGACCGGACGGGGCGTTCGTGCTCCAGCGTCGCGAGCCGGCGACACCGCCGGCGGAACAACCGGCCGAGCAGCCGCCGCGCCGGCTGACCGATCCGCCACGGCCGTAAGGGACGGGGCAGCGCCGCGAGGGATCGGGCGGCGAATGCCGATTGCGGCGATACCACGGCCGTGGCAATGCTGAGCAGCGCGAGACAACGCCAAAGATCGGGAGCACCAGAATGACGTCCTTCAGCCGAAGCCTCCTGGCGGCGACCGCCGTCGTCGCGATTGCTGCCGGGTCGGCCGCAGCCGCGGAGATCCGCGTGGTCGTCGCCCACTACAGCGATGCGACCCAGGAGATCTTCCGCGGCATGGCCGCCGATTTCATGGAGGCCAACCCCGACGTCACGGTGATCGTCGAGAACGTCAGCTGGGACAACCTGCAGCAGCGGCTGACCACCGACATCGCCGGCGGGACCGCACCGGACATCGCCATCATCGGCACCCGCTGGCTGGTGGACTACGTCGCCAACGACATCGCCGAGCCGCTCGACGACTGCGTCAGCGACGAGGTCCGTGGCCGCTTCATCGAGACCTTCCTCGATCCTTCGGTGATCGACGGGGTGACTTATGGCTTGCCGGTCGCGGCCTCGGCGCGCGCCATGTACTACGACATCGATCTGCTGGCCGAGGTCGGCTACGACGAGCCGCCTACGACCTGGGAGGAGGTGGTCGAGGTGGCGACCGCCTTGCGCGATGCCGGGCATTACGGCTTCGGCTTGCAGGGCAAGGAGATCGAGACCGACGCCTATTGGTACTACGCGCTCTGGACGCATGGCGGTCAGCTGTTCGACGACGGCGAGAGTGCGATCGACAGCGAGGCGGCGATCGAGGCGGCCTCGCTCTACAAGATGATGATCGACGAAGGGCTCACCCAGCCCGATCCCACCGGCTTCAATCGCCAGGACGTCGAGGCGCTGTTGAAGCAGGGCCGGGTCGGCATGGTCCTCTCGGGACCCTGGCTCAGGGGGCAGATGGCCGAGGAGGCGCCGGATGTGAACTACGGCATCGCCGCCATTCCCATGGCCACCGAGCAGGCGACCTACGGGGTGACGGACAGCATCATGATGTTCGCGACCTCCGAGGTCAAAGACGAGGCCTGCCTGTTCTTGACCGAGGCGGCGTTCACCGACGAGTGGCGGCGCGAGTTCACGGTGCGCGAGGGCTTCCTGCCGGTCTTCCAGTCGGTCGCCGCCGACCCGGCTTTCGCCGAAGATCCGGAGCTCAAGGCCTTCACCGACATGTTGCCCTATGCGCGGTTCGCCCCGCTCGTGCCCGACTGGGAACTCATGGCCGACAGCACCTCGGCGGCACTGCAGAACATCTATCTCGGCAATGCCGATCCCGAGACGGCCTTGCAGGAAGCGGCGGCGCGCATCGACCAGTTGTTGCAGTAGAACGTGGCGGGCCCGGCGGCCGACCCGGCGCCGGGCCACCTCGACGCGTGCAGCGGGCGACCCTCCTTCCTTACGTAATGATCCTGCCGAGCGTCGCCTTGGCGATCTGGATCATCGGCTACCCGATCTGGGACGTCACCCACACGTCGCTCCACGACGTCAACCGCTTCGGCCAGGTCCGGGACTTCGCCGGGATAGCCAACTTCGCCGAACTCTGGGCCGACCCGATCGCCATTGCCAGCTTCTGGCGGACGCTGGTCTGGACCGTGACGGTGGTCGGTGGCACGATTCTGGTCTCGATCCCCATCGCCCTGATGCTCGACGACGACTTCATCGGCCGGGGGCTGGCCCGGGTGATCGTGATGCTGCCCTGGGCGGTCTCGCTCGCCATGACCGCCATCGTCTGGCGCTGGACCTTGAACGGCCAGTACGGGATGCTCAACGCCACGCTCTTCAATCTCGGCCTTCTCGATGGCCCGGTCGAGTGGCTGGCGACGGCCGCGGTCGCCTTTCCGGTGATGATCGGGATCGGCATCCTGGTCTCGATCCCGTTCACCGTCACGGTCTTCCTGGGTGGCCTCGCCTCGCTGCCGCGCGACATCTACGAGGCGGCGAGAATCGACGGGGCCACCGCCTGGCAGCGCTTCAGCCAGCTCACCCTGCCGCTGATGCGCCCGTTCATCAACATCGCGATCGTGCTGAACATCATCTACGTCTTCAACTCGTTCCCGATCATCTGGGTGCTGACGCAGGGTGATCCCGCCAATTCGACCGATATTCTGGTGACTTACCTCTACAAGCTGGCGTTTCGCTACGGCCGGCTGGACGTGGCGGCGGCGATGTCGCTGGTCATGTTCGCCGCCCTTTTGGCCTTCACCATCGTCTATGCCTGGATGGTGATGCGCGCGCGGCCGGCGGAGGCCGAGGCATGACCCGGCTGCAGCGCAGTGCCGTCTACTGGCTCTGCCTCTCGCCCTTGGCCGTCGTCATCCTGTTGCCCTATGCGGTGATGCTCTCGACCTCGCTCAAGCCGCGCGAAGAGATCTTGAGCTTTCCGCCGAGCTGGGTGGGCAGCGAGCTGCGCTTTGCCAACTATGCCGAGATGTGGGACGCGACCGGCTTCGGCCCGTCCCTGGCGGCGAGCCTGATCGTCAGTGCGGCTGCCACCCTGGTCTGCCTCCTGGTCGCCATCCCGGCGGCCTATGCCCTGGCCCGGCTGCGCTTTCGCGGCCGCGGGCTCTATGCGCAGCTTCTCCTGATCACCCAGATGCTCTCGCCGATCGTGCTGGTGATCGGCATCTTCCGGCTGATGGCGGCGATGGGGCTGGTCGATCAGCTCTGGGCGCTGGTGCTGACTTACGGGGCGTTCAACCTCGCTTTCGCCGTCTGGATGCTGCAGTCCTACTTCGCGACCATTCCCCGAGAGCTCGAGGAGGCCGCCTGGATCGACGGGGCGACCGGGCTGCAGAGCCTGACCCTGGTCTTCTTGCCGCTGGCGCTGCCGGCCGTCGCCGTCACCGCGATCTTCGTCTTCATCTACAGCTGGAACGAGTTCGTCCTGGCGCTGACGCTGCTGCGCAGCCCGGACCAGTTCACCCTGCCCTTGAAGATCTTCTCGCTCGTGGGCGGTGCCTATCGGATCGACTGGGAGTACGTGATGGCGGCGACCTTCCTGGCATCGGTGCCGGTCGCCATCGTCTTCTCCTGGCTGCAGCGTTATCTGGTACGCGGCTTGTCGGTGGGGGCGGTGAAGTAGCGCTCGCCTCTCGCCGATGATCGACACTTGCGCCGAGGGCGCCAAGAGCCCGTTTCAAAGGTTTTCATGCTGTTTCATGAGCTTGGCAGTGAGCAGATGCGAGGAGTTGGTCGACCGTCGATGCTGCAGCCCGAGTGGGGCTGCGGGGACCCCACGGCCCCGCATGGGTCGGCCGACCAACGACGAAGCAGGGGCGCCCTGGGGGGCCGCGGGGGCCCCACTGCCCCGC